>Ga0137394_10004206_pt1 | contig 10900 bp, 8 predicted proteins | sample czobulk116metaG_FD_108278 | JGI IMG/M metagenome (GOLD analysis project Ga0137394, IMG submission 108278) | Vadose zone soil microbial communities from Angelo Coast Range Reserve, California, USA - czobulk1.16 metaG | ecosystem: Environmental > Terrestrial > Soil > Vadose zone | place: USA... | reverse complement strand
CGGCGACGATGAAGCTCCCGGCCGCCGCGGCGACCGGACGGAAGGAGACCTCTCCGTGAAGGCCGGCGGCCTCCCCGACCTGCGGCGGACGCAGGAGCTGTTCTGGACCCTGATCACGGCGCCGGAGGGAGTGCGCCCGGCGATCGAGGATCTGGGGCGTCGCGGCGTGGTGGACGAGCGCGGCCTCGAGGACCTGTTCACGGGCGACCCGCGTCTGCCGGCGCTGGAGCGCCTGGACATCTACGCCAACATGTATTTCTACCGGCTGCTCGACTGCCTGGCTGAGGACTTCCCGAAGGTCCTGGCCGCCCTCGGGCCGGCGCGGTTCCACAATCTGATCACCGACTACCTCCTGCGTCATCCGTCGGAGCACCCGTCGCTGCGCCACCTCGGGAGCCGCCTGCCCGTGTTCCTCGCCTCGCATCCGCTGTCTGTCGAGCTCCCGTGGGTGTCCGACCTGGCGCGGCTGGACTGGGCGCGGGCCGACCTGTTCGACGCGCGGGACGCCGTGCCGCTGTCCCGCGACGCGCTGGCGCGGCTCCCGCAGGATCACGCCGGCGAGGCGCGCTTCTCGATCGTGCCGGCGTTCGCCCTGCTGCGCTTCGAGCACGAGGTGGTGGGATACTGGCGCCGTCTGGAGGAGATCGAGGCCGCGGGGAGTGACGACAGGCCGGCGCACGGCGGCGCCACAGGGAATGCGGCGCGGGAGAGGACGGAGGCGGACGCCGCCTCGGACGGGGAGCACGAGCGGCACGATCGCCCCGACCCTCCGAAGCGCAGGAGCACGGCGGCGCGCGTCTGGCGCAAGGACTTCGTCGTCTACCACCGCAGCCTCGACGAGGACGAGGTCCGCTGCCTGGAGCTGGCCCGGGCGGGGGAGAGCATCGCGCGAATCTGCCAGGGGCTGGCGGCGGGCCGCAGCGTGGCGAAGGCCACCGAGCGCGCGGGCCGGATGATCCAGGGCTGGCTCGACGACGGCATTCTCGCGGGCGTGACGCTTCCCTGACCGGCCTGCCCGCTCACAGACGAGGCTCCCGCGTGGCGCAGTTGCACGATCACCAGGAGAGGTGTTGCGATGACGACATTCATGAGAGGAGCGCGGCGTGTCACGCCGCGGCTGGCCCTCGTCCTGATCGCCGCTCCGCTGCTTCTTCCGCCGGCGCCGTCTTGCGCCGCGGGCGACGTCGCTGAGCCGCCCGTGACCCGGACCGACGAGGTCGTGGACGACCTGTTCGGTGTCTCGATCCCCGACCCCTATCGCTGGCTCGAGGACGGCTCCAGCGCCGAAGCGCGCACCTGGGTCGAATCGCAGAACGCCTACACCCGCAAGATCCTCGACACACGCCCCGGCCGGGGCGCGACGCGCGACCGCCTGGCGCGGCTCCTGTCGATCGGCACGCTCACGGCGCCGACTCCCAGGGGAAGCCGCTACTTCTACACGCGCCGCGAGGGGGAGCAGAACCAGCCGATCCTGTACGTCCGCGACTCGCTCGTGGGGAAGGACCGGGTTCTGGTCGACCCGAACGCGCTCAGCGCGGACGGCACGGCCGCCATCGACTGGTGGTACCCGTCGGAGGACGGCTCCCTTCTCGCCTACGGCGTGTCGCTCAGCGGCGACGAGAAGAGCACCCTGCATGTCCTCGACGTGAAGACGGGCAAGGCGCTCGAGGACGTCATTCCCCACACGCGCTACTGCAGCCTCGGATGGCTGCCGGACAACAGCGGCTTCTACTACACCCGCTACCCGACCCCGGGAGAGGTCCCGGCCGGCCAGGAGAACTACAACCGGCACGTCTTCTTCCATCGCCTCGGTGTCGACTGGGCGAAAGACCCGGCGATCTTCGGCGCGGCGCGCAAGCCGGAGGAGATCATCGAGTTCAGCGTCTCGCCGGACGGCCGCTACATGGTGGTGTGGGTGCTCGAGGGCTGGTCCCGGTCCGATCTGTACGTCAAGGATCTCAAGACCGAGGGATCGCAGTTCGTTCCCGTGGCGGAGAAGATCGACGCGCTGTTCCAGGGGGAAGTGGTCGACGGCACCCTGTACCTCCTGACCAACTGGGAGGCGCCGCGCTACCGGCTGTTCGCCGTCGATCCGAAGAAGCCCGGGCGCGCCGCCTGGAAGCCGCTGATCCCGCAGACCGACGCGGTCCTGAGCGAGGTCCACGTGGTGGGCGGCCGGATCCTCGCGCTCTACCTCAAGGACGCAGCGTCGCGTCTCACGGTGTTCGGCAGCGACGGAAAGAAAGTGCGCGACATCGCGCTGCCGTCGCTCGGGACGATCGAGAAGGTGGACGGCCGTCACGACGGACAGGAGGCGTTCTTCGGGTTCTCGTCGTACACCGTGCCGCCGACCGTGTACCGCCACGACCTCAAGACCGGGGCCGTCACGCTCTGGGAGCAGGTCAGGACCGACCTCGATCTCTCGGGTCTCGACGTCGACCAGGTGTTCTACCGCTCGAAGGACGGCACGCGCGTGCCGATGTTCGTGGTGCACCGCAAGGGTCTGCGCCTGGACGGCGGGAACCCGACGGTTCTTTACGGCTACGGCGGCTTCAACATCAGCCTGACGCCGGCCTTCTCGCGCGCCGTCGTGCTGTGGCTCGAGCGCGGCGGGATCTATGCCGTGGCGAACCTGCGGGGCGGCGGGGAGTACGGCGAGGACTGGCACCGCGCCGGCATGCTCGATCGCAAGCAGAACGTCTTCGACGATTTCATCGCGGCCGCGTCCTGGCTCATCGAGCAGAAGTACACGCGCCCGGATCGCCTGGCGATCTACGGCGGCAGCAACGGCGGGCTCCTGGTCGGCGCGGCCCTGACCCAGAGACCCGACCTGTTCCGCGCCGTCGTGTGCGCCGTGCCGCTCCTCGACATGCTGCGCTACGAAAACTTCCAGATCGCCCGGTTGTGGGTGCCGGAGTACGGCTCGGCCGCGAACGAGAAGCAGTTCCGCGTGCTGCGCGCCTACTCCCCCTACCACAACGTGAAGGACGGCACGGCCTACCCGGCGGTCCTGCTCGAGGCGGCGGAGAGCGACAGCCGGGTCGACCCGATGCACGCGCGCAAGATGGCGGCGCGCCTTCAGAAGGCCACCTCCTCGAAGCAGCCGGTCCTCCTGCGCATCGAGACCAAGGCCGGACACGGCATCGGCAAGCCGCTCACCAAGGTCGTCGACGAGGCGGCCGACACCTGGACGTTCCTTCTCTGGCAGCTGGGTCTCGAGACGCGGTAAGATAATTGGCATGCCCGTCCTGGATTCGGTCTGCCCGCTCGACTGCCCCGACCGCTGCAGCCTCGAGGTGAAGGTCGAGGACGGGCGCGTCGTGTCGATCACCGGCAGCCGCGTCCACGCGCTCACCGACGGGTTCATCTGCGCCAAGGTGCGTGATTATCCGCGCCGGCTGTACGGGCCGGATCGCCTCCTGCACCCGCTGCGCCGCAGCGGTCCGAAGGGGACAGGGCGCTTCGAGCGCCTGTCCTGGGACGAGGCGATCGCGACGATCGCGCGCCGGTTCGCGGAGATCCGCGCGCGCCTTGGAGGCGAGGCGATCCTGCCGTTCTCCTACGGCGGGTCGAACGGTCTTCTGACCCAGGGCACCACCGACGAGCGTCTGTTCCGATCGCTCGGCGCCTCGCGCCTGGCGCGGACCGTGTGCGCGGCGCCGACCACGGCGGCCGCCGAGGCGCTGTACGGCCGCATGGCGAGCGTCGATTTCCCCGAGTTCGCGCAGGCGAAGTTCATCATCGTCTGGGGCGCCAACCCGAAGCACAGCAACATCCATCTGATGCCGTACCTGAAGGCGGCCCGTCAGGCGGGGGGGCGCGTGGCGCTGATCGATCCGCGGCGGACGATGTCGGGGCAGTACGTCGACCTGCACCTGCCGATCTTCCCGGGCACCGACGGGGCGGTCGCCCTGGCGATGATCGGCCACCTGGATCGGATCGGCCTCGTCGACCGCGCCTTCCTCGAGACGCACACGGTCGGCTGGGAGAACCTCCTGGAGCGGGCGCGCTCGTGGACGCTGGGGCGCGCCGCCCGGCTCGCGCGCGTCGAGGCGAAGGAGATCGCGGCGATCGCCGAGGGGTTCGCGTCCGCCGACCCGGCGCTGGTCCGCTGCGGCTGGGGGCTGGAGCGCAACCGCAATTCCGAGTCGTCCGTGGCGGCCGTCCTGGCCCTGCCGGCGGTGGCCGGCAAGTTCGGCAAGCCGGGCGGCGGCTACGCCCTGTCCTCGTCCCCGACGTACGACGTGGACGAGTCGCGGCTCATCGGAGTGCCCGAGGCCCGGACGCGCCTCATCAACATGAACCGCCTCGGCCGCGTCCTTCTCGAAGAGAGCGACCCGCCGATCGAGGCGCTGTTCGTCTACAACGCCAATCCGGTCGTCACCGTCCCGGACCAGAACCGCATCGTGAAGGGGCTCGAGCGCGAGGACCTGTTCACCGTCGTCTTCGACCAGGTGATGACCGACACGGCGCTGTACGCCGACATCGTCCTCCCGGCCACGACCTTCCTCGAGCACACCGAGCTCTCCACCTCGTACGGCACCTATGCCGTGATGCTGGCGGAGCCCGTCATCGAGCCGCAAGGGGAGTCGAAGCCGAACGAAGAGGTCTTCGGCCTGATCATGCAGGCGATGGGGATCGAGGACCGGGCGCCGCGCGGAGAGGCGCTGGTGCGCGAGGCGCTGGCCTCGATCGGCGGCCCCGTGGCGCCGGGCGACGAAGGCGCGGAGCGGGCCGACGGGAGGGGGCGCCTCGAGCGCCTGCGGCGCGACGGTCTCCTGACCTTCGACTTCCCGGGGCCGCGCCCGGTCCAGTTCGCGACCGTGTTCCCGAAGACCCCCGGGCGCAAGGCCGACCTGTGGCCGGCGGCCCTCGGAACGGACCCGTACGTCATCCTCGACGACCCGGCCGACCGACGCCATCCGCTGGCCCTGATCTCGCCCGCGACCGACAAGACGATCTCCTCGACCCTGGGCGAGTTCAACCACGACGACGTCCGCCTCGAGATGCACCCGGAGGACGCGGCGCCGCGACGCCTGCGCGAGGGCCAGCCGGTGCGCGTCCACAACGACCTCGGCGAGGTCGTGGTCCCTCTGCGTCTCAATCCCGACGTGCGCCCCGGTGTGGTCTATCTGCCCAAGGGGATCTGGAACCGGCACACGAAGAACGGACGTGTCGGAACGGCTCTCGTGCCCGACACCGTCTCCGCCGTCTCCGGCGGCGCGTGCTTCAACGACGCCCGCGTGGAGGTCGGTCCCGCCTGATCGGATCGTCCGGCCCGGCGGCGCGCTCGTGCTATGCTCCGCGCGGGAAGGGGAGCGATACATGAGGCAGCCTGTTCCGGCGGGCTTGTTGGCGACATTCCTGGTGATCGGCTGCTCGGGCGCGCCGAAGGAGCCGCCGAAGTCTCCGGTCAAGTCCCCTCCCGGCGAGACCCTGACCTCGGAGGACTTCAGCATGGTCCTGCCGCTCGGTCTGCAGGCCGGCGCGGCCTACGTCCCCGACAAGAACCCGATCACGAAGCTGAAGATCGAGCTCGGCCACAAGCTCTATTTCGATCCGCGGCTGAGCAAGGACGGCACGACCTCCTGCGCCACCTGCCACGCGCCCGAGAAGGGGTTCTCCGACGGGCGGCCGACCTCGCTCGGCGTCGGCCGCCAGCCCGGCTCGCGCAACGCCCCGACCGTGATCAACCGCCTGTTCAGCAAGGAGCAGTTCTGGGACGGGCGCGCCGCCGATCTCGAGGACCAGGCGCTCGGCCCGATCCAGAACCCGATCGAGATGGGGCACACGCTCGAGGGGATGATCTCGAGCGTCGAGGCGATCCAGGGGTACGCCCCCGAGTTCCAGGCGGCGTTCGGCAGCCCCGGCGTCAACGCCGACAGGGTCGCCATGGCGATCGCGACCTACGAGCGGACCGTGCTCGCCGGCGGCTCCCCCTACGATCGCTACCAGGCGGGGGACAAGACCGCCCTGAGCGAATCGGCGGTGCGCGGCATGAACCTGTTCACCGACGCGCAGAAGGCCAACTGCGTCACCTGCCACGCCGGCTTCAATTTCACCGACGAGTCGTACCACAACCTCGGCGTGGGGATGGACAAGCCGAACCCGGACTGGGGCCGCTTCGTCGTGACCAAGAACGATTTCGACAAGGGGGCCTTCAAGACGCCGACCCTGCGCAACGTCACCCAGACGTCGCCCTACATGCACGACGGCAGCGAGACGACGCTCCTGGAGGTCGTCAACTTCTACGACAAAGGCGGGTTCAAGAACCAGTGGCTGTCGAAGGAGATCAAGCCGCTCCACCTGTCCGACCAGGACAAGGCCGACCTCGTCGCCTTCCTCGAGGCGCTGACCGGCGAGGTGAGCGGCAACGACCGTCCGGCCCTGCCGCAGTAGGAGCCCGCACCGGCTCCGTCACTTCTTCTGCGCGTCGTCCGGGGCGGGCGAGTCGTGCAGGTGCACCACCTGCCAGCGGCCGTTCCTCTTGAACAGCACGTCCGTCTCCTGGTGCCAGCTCGCGACGATGGTTCCGTCGGGCTGGCGCATCTTCGTGTAGATGCGGTAGGCGGCGACCGCCGCGTCGTTCGCCTCTGAGACGTGGTAGGCGGGGTCGGCCCACTTGACCTCGAGGATCTTCGTGCCGTCCGCGAGCTGCTTCTCCCAGTAAGTCCTGTAATCCGCGATGTCGAGACGACCCTGCTCCCAGTACTGGGTCATGTCGTCCGCGTAGAATCCCCAGTACGTCTTCCAGTCGTTCGCCTCGTAGACCTTGTTGAACCGATCGGTGAAGTCCTTGACCTCCGCCAGCGTCTTCTCGCCGGGGCCGGCGGTGGCGGCGCCCGCGACGAAGGCGAGACCGGCGGTGAGGATGAGAGCGGCGGCGAACAGGATCGATCGCTGAGATGGCCGGGACATGGGGTCCTCCTCGATGAAAGCCCAGGGACGCTGAGAGTATCACGCACGAACGGGGCGGCCGCTGTCTGATAGAATGCCCTGTCTGAGGGGGATATGCCGAATCGTGAAACCACGAAGAAGCCCGCGGACGGCGGGGCCGCGCGGGGGACGGAGACCGCCCTGAGCGCCGCCGAAAAGCACCGGCGCTACCTGTTCCCCTGCGTCACCACCTATTACGACGAGCCGCTGACGCTGGTGCGCGGCGAAGGACTGCACGTCTGGGACGACGCGGGACGCCGTTACCTCGACTGCTTCGCCGGTGTCCTGACCGTGAGCGTCGGGCACTGCCACCCCGAGGTCACGGACGCGATCGTCCGGCAGGTCCAGACGCTCGTCCACATCTCGAACCTCTACGCCAACGCGCCGCAGTCCGATCTCGCGGAGGCGCTGGCGCAGGTGCTGCCCGAGGGACTCGACCGGTTCTTTTTCACGAACTCCGGCACCGAGGCCGACGAGACGGCGGTCGCGCTGGCCCGCGTCTTCACCGGCGTGCAGGAAGTGGTCGTCCTGCGGTACGGCTACTCCGGGCGCTCGATGATGGCGGTGGCCGCCTCCGGACAGGCGCCCTGGAAGCAGTTCGGCAACCCGGTCCCGGGATTCGTGCACGCCGTCGCCCCTTACTGCTACCGCTGCCCGCTCAAGCTGACCTATCCGTCGTGCGACGTCGCCTGCGCCAAGGACGTCGAGGAGGTCACCAGACGACGACCTCAGGGCGCGTCGCCGGGATCCTTGCGGAGGTGATCATCGGCTCGGGCGGCTTCATCGTCCCCCCCAAAGAATACTTCCAGATCGTCGCCGCGATCGTGCGCAAGGCGGGCGGTGTGTTCATCGCCGACGAGGTGCAGACCGGCTGGGGGCGCACCGGCCGGATGTTCGGCATCGAGCACTACGGCGTCGTTCCGGACATCATGACCTTCGCCAAGGGGATGGCGAACGGATCCCCCATCGGAGCCACCGCCACCACAGGAGCCATTGCGGCGGCCCTCAAGCCGCTGTCGTTCTCGACCTTCGGCGGGAACCCCGTGACCTCGGCCGCGGCGCTCGCCACGCTGCGCGTCATCCAGAAGCAGAGGCTCGCGGACAACGCGCGCCTCATGGGGGATCGCCTGAACGCCGGCCTGCGCGACATGCAGCGGCGCCACCCTGTCATCGGCGACGTGCGCGGGGTCGGACTGATGCAGGGCGCTGAGCTGGTCAAGGAGAACAAGGTCCCCGATCCGCAGGCCGCCGCGCGCGTCCTCGAGGGGACGCGCCGTCGCGGCGTTCTGATCGGCAAGGGCGGACTGTGGGGAAATGTCCTGCGCGTCGCGCCACCGCTCACCGTCACCGAGCCGCAGATCGACGAGCTGATCGCCGCCCTCGACGAATCGTTCGCCGACCTGTCGCGATCCTGACCCGTCCGACAACCGAGCCTCCATGCGAAGCGACCCCGGGGTCACCGAATCGGTGTCGGCGGGACTGCCGGCCGCGGCCGGCGCCCCGGCGGCCGGCATGCCGCTGCTCGGCGGCCCCGCCTCGGCGCTCGCCCTGGCGCTCACGATGTTCGTGGAGGCGGTCGGCTACGGAGTGGTGGCGCCGACGCTCCCGTTCCTGGCGCGGACCGCGGGGGCGGGCGAGGCCCAGATCGGGTTCCTGGTCGGTCTGTACGCCGCCGTCGGTCTGGTCGCCGGGATCCCGTTCGGGGCGCTGGCGAACCGCTTCGGCAGGCGGAGTCTCGTCCTGGTGGGGCTCGGCTGCCTGACGGTCTCCTCGTTCGGCTTCGTCTTCGCGCCGACCTACGGCTGGCTCGTCGCCGCCCGGTTCGTGCAGGGACTCGGGGCCGTCGCCATCTGGGTCGGAGCGCTGACGATGGCGGCCGACCTCAGTCCCGATTCGCACATGGGACGGACGATGTCGTGGATCACCGGCTCCTGGTCGCTCGGATTCGTCGTCGGACCGGCGCTCGGGGGCCTGGGCAGCGTGCGTTTCCCGTTCGTCCTGTACGCCGTGCTTTCGCTGGTGGCCTTCGTGGCCGGCTGCGTCGCCCTGCCCGAGACGGGGCGTCTCGGCGTGCGCACGACGCTGGCGGGCATCCTGAAGGTCTTGCGGCTCCCCGCGGTGCTGGCGTCGGCGGCCGCGACCTTCGCGCTGGCGTTCTTCTACGGGGCCACGGAGGCGTTCCTGCCGCTCCTCGCCGACCAGATGAACGTCAGGAGGATCGGCATCGGCTTCCTGTTCGCGGTCGCGGGTCTCCCGAGCGTCGTCCTGCCCCGCCTCGCGGGTCTCATCGCCGACCGCGTCGGCGACGCGCGTCTCATCCTCTGGGGACTGGCGTACGCCGCGCTCCTCAACGCGTCGTTCCTCGCGCTGACGGGCGTCCTGCCGCTGTGGACCCTGTTCTTCCTGTTCGGGCTGGTCGAGGTGCTGATCTACGTGCCCGCGGTCGCCCTCCTGAACCGCGGGCTGCACAGGGACGACCGCGGCTTCGCCACCGGCTCGCACAGCTACGCGTTCTCGGCCGGCTTCTTCCTCGGCCCGCTCATCGGCGGGCTGCTGATGCCGCTGGGCGGCTACGCGCTCCTGTTCACGACGCTCACCGTAGTGATGCTGGCCGCGATCGCCGCCCTCCTCGCTTTGCGCGGCCGGCTCAAAACCGCCTGACGATCGCGATCTCGTCTTGCCAAGCGCCCGCGAAGGGGTTACCTTTTGCGTGAAAGCGAGACAGCGTGAAGGACAACAACCAGAAGAACCACGACGTCGAGAAGGTCGCCGAGCCCGCAGCACCGCCGGACATACCGAAGGAAGTCCCGAAGCCCGCCGTCACCCGCTTCCTGTTCATCTCCAAGTTCGCCCTCATCCATGACCTCGCCTGGCAGGTGCGGAAGGAAGGATTCGAGGTCAAGTACCACATCATGTCGAAGGCGGACCGAGACGTCGGCGACGGCTTCGTCGAGAAGGTGGATCGCTGGGAGGACTTCAAGGACTGGGCCGACGTCATCGTGTTCGACGACTGTGAGTTCGGGACGCTGGTCGAGAAGCTGCGCAAGGAAGGGAAGGCGGTCATCGGCGGCACAAGCTACACCGACAGGCTCGAGATGGACCGCGATTTCGGCCAGGAGGAGATGAAGGCGGCCGGCATGACGACCCTGCCGCGCTGGGAGTTCACCTCGTTCGACGCGGCCGCCGCCTTCGTCCGGGAGAACCCCGGCCGCTACGTGGTGAAGCCGAGCGGGCGGGCGCAGAACGAGAAGGTCCTGTCGTTCGTCGGCCAGGAGGAGGACGGCCTCGACGTCATCTCGATGCTCGAGCACTACAAGAAGGGCTGGGCCTCCAAAATCAAAGTGCTCCAGCTGCAGAAGTTCGCCAATGGTGTCGAGGTGGCGGTCGGAGGGTTCTTCAACGGCACCGATTTCACCCTGCCGGTGTTCATCAATTTCGAGCACAAGCGGATGTTCAACGACGAGATCGGCCCGCAGACGGGCGAGATGGGGACCTCCGGCTTCTGGTCCGGCCCGAACCAGCTGTTCAACAACACCCTTCTCAAGATGAAGGATCGCCTGGCCGCCGCGGCGTATACCGGCTACATCGACATCAACTGCATCGTCAACTCGCGCGGCATCTACCCCCTCGAGTTCACCTGCCGGTTCGGCTATCCGACGATCAACCTCCAGATCGAGGGGGTCCTGTCCAAGTGGGGCGAGTTCCTCCCGGCCATGGCGCGGGGCGAGCCGTTCAACCTGCGCACCAACCGCGGCTTCCAGATCTGCGTCGTCATCGCCGTGCCGCCGTTCCCGTTCATCGACCCGGACTCCTTCCGCAAGTTCTCCGAGGACGCCGTGGTCCTGTTCAAGAAGCCGATGTCCGAGGGGATCCCCCCGGGAGACGTGCGGCTCGTCGAAGGGGACTGGCGCCTGGCCGGGAACTCCGGCTACGCCGTCGTCGTGACCGGCTCCGCCTCGACGAT
>Ga0137394_10004205_pt1 | contig 10900 bp, 7 predicted proteins | sample czobulk116metaG_FD_108278 | JGI IMG/M metagenome (GOLD analysis project Ga0137394, IMG submission 108278) | Vadose zone soil microbial communities from Angelo Coast Range Reserve, California, USA - czobulk1.16 metaG | ecosystem: Environmental > Terrestrial > Soil > Vadose zone | place: USA... | reverse complement strand
GTGGCGTGAGCAACACGTTTGGAGCCTTGCGCAACGGATGGTCTGCAGGAAGGGGCTCGACTGAGAAGGCATCCAGGGCGGCCCCGGCAATCCGTTTCTCTTCCAACGCCCGCACCAAAGCAGTTTCGTCGACAAGCGCTCCTCGCGCCGTATTGATGAGGTAAGCGGTGGTTTTCATGCGGCGAAGTTGAGCTTCGCCGAGCAAACCTCGATTCTCTGGTGTGAGCGCGGCATGAAGGCTGACAAAATCACTTTGCGCGAGCAGTTCATCCAATGAAACAAATTGGATTCCAAGTTTGCGCGCCTCTTCCTGCGGAGCAACGTCATAGCCAAGCAACCGCATATTAAAACCGCTCGCTCGCCGAGCCACGGCCTGCCCGATGCGTCCGCAACCCACGATGCCAAGCGTCTTACCGAACACATCGTTTCCCCACGCCGGTTTCCATTCTCCTTGAATCATGCCGATGTGACCCAGATGAATGCGGCGGGCCAGGGTAAGCAGCAAGGCGAAAGCACAATCGGCTACCGTTTCATTAAGCAGGCCGGGTGTATAGGCAACTATGATCCCGTGCCGAGTCGCCGCCGCGACATCGATAGCATCGTAGCCAACGCCCCACCGGGAGATAAGCTTGAGGTTCGCTGCGGCCGGCGAGCCGAGGACCTCGGCCGTGAATTTGTCCATGCTCGCCAGCACCGCGTCTGCCCCGGGCAAAACCGCCAGGAGCGTCTCGGCAGGAAGCGGCCCGAACCTGGGGGGAATCACCAGTTCGCATCCGCTTTTGCGCAGAAGATCAAATGCTGCCGCACCAACTTCATTGAGTGCCCTTGCCGTAATTAACACCTTCCAAGCCATTGGCGGAGTGTAACGGTCGCGACGTCCGGTTCAAGACGAGAGGTTCGGTACCCCTCCGCCCGAAAGCCAGTCATCGCCAACGGTTTGCGGCGACAGACCACGCTTTCTGGCCAGAATTCTGCTCTTACGCGTTTGACGGCAAACCACGATTCGATGCTTTCGAGTTTAGATCGAATCGCAAGCCTTTGATCACAAGGGGCTTTTGTCGCTTCAGAAATGTCAAAAAAATGCCGATTTTAACAGGTAACCGATGAGACAAAGTGCCGCACTGCTTCTTTTCTGCCTCGCCTCGGCAGAAATTAGCATCCAGGCGACCTCGCCAGGTTTCGTCGATTTTGATCGACGCGCCAAAGCGGGTGAGCGCCTGAACGTTGTCTTCTTTGGTGGTTCGCTCACGTGGGGCGCCAATGCGAGTGATCCACAAATCAGTTCGTGGCGCGCTGTCGTTGCTCAGCGCTTGGAAGTGGAATATCCCAAAGGACGATTCAAGTTCTGGGATGCTTCGCTGGGAGGCGCAGGAGCATTGGTCGGCGTCTTCCGGCTCGAACGCGATGTTCTTCGTCGCAAACCGGATCTGGTATTTATTGATTTCGCCGTGGCAGACGGAATCGCCGATCTGAACCCGGAAGAGATCGCGGCTCACGAGGCCATTGTTAGCCGGATCGTGCAATCAGGACATGCGGCTGTCGTCCAGTTGGTGCTTCCCTACAAGCGCGATGTGATGCGTGGCAATACTGACGGAATGAAAGGCCGCGATGTGGTCATTGATACGGCGCGGCGCTACCACCTTGGGCTGGGCGATGCGATGGTGCTCTGCCAGGAATTCGTGAAAGTCGGCAGGGTGACGGCGGCCCAACTCTGGCCCTTCGAAAGCAACTTTCCCGGCGATAAAGCACACGACCTGTTTGCGGATGCGGCGTGGCGAGCCTTCATGGAAGCAATCCAGTCCAAACGCGTATGCTCATTGCCGCCGAAAATCCGCTACGCGGATACTTATATGACAACAGCTCGGGTGCGCTTCTCCTCGCTGGGCCCGGCTCCGGCCGGATGGCGTGTGGGCCTTCCCAATCCGATCGGGGCCTCGTTCGACATGTCGATGTCGCGCTGGCTCGACGACGAAGTAATCGCTTCGAACAAAAGAGAGATTACGCGAAAAGATAAATCAAAACAGACGGTCACGACGAACACGGCGCCGCTCAGAGTGAGATTTAATGGCTCAATCATCATGCTCCTCGGAGAGTCGACACCGAAGTCGGTGAATTATCGCGCCTACCTGGATGGAAAATTGGTCGAACATAAGGGCAGCGATGATAAGGAGGTCGTCTATGAGTTTGACGCAGGAGCTTCAGGGAAGGCGCTCAAAGGGAACACCTATCATTTCCAAACCATAGCTGATGGGCTCGATATTACCAAAGATCATATCCTTGAGATTTACCCAATCTTTTTCGGGGATGCGGAACAGGAACTGCGCCTGGAAAGCATCTGCGTGGCGGGCGGCAAGGCGGCAGTTTACCCGGTCGCGCAATAAGGAGAGTTGGAGCGAGCGAAGGGATTCGAACCCTCGACATTCACGTTGGCAACGTGACGCTCTACCAGACTGAGCTACGCTCGCTTCCGTAGTAGGCGTGAGAAAGGTATAGGACGGCTTCCCGATTGCAAGTCATCTTTAGGTTTCACAGGGGCACAGCCCAAGGCGCAGAACACCGCATATTACCGCACAAACGCGGAAGAGGCGGAGCGACGCCAATCCACGCGAATAGTGCCAATCATGCAAGCGGAAAAAACGCAGCTATGACTACATCATCTTCAGGAGGGTTTCGGCCATGACAGTGGGCGTTTCTGCGATGCCGATTCCGGCTTCGCGAAAGGCGGCGATTTTGGCGGCGGCGGTCCCTTTGCCGCCACTCACAATCGCTCCGGCATGGCCCATGCGGCGTCCCGGAGGGGCAGTGGCTCCTGCGATGAAGCCGGCGACCGGCTTTTTGCAATTCTTCTTGATCCATTCGGCGGCTTCTTCTTCGGCTGAGCCGCCGATTTCGCCGATCATAATGATGCCGTGTGTGTCGGGGTCCTGATTGAACAGCTTGATGACATCGAGATGAGAGGTGCCGTTGACCGGATCGCCGCCGATTCCTACACAAGTTGATTGGCCGACGCCACGGGAGGTGAGTTGCCAGACGGCCTCGTACGTGAGCGTGCCGCTGCGAGAGACAACCCCAACGTTGCCTCTTTTATGGATGTAGCCGGGAGCAATACCGATGCGACAGCCGCCAAAGGATTCTCTTCCCTCGCCCGGTGTAACGATGCCGGGGCAGTTGGGTCCAATGAGGCGCGTCTTTTGCCCTTCCATGGCCCGCTTGACCTTGACCATGTCGTTGACGGGGATTCCTTCGGTGATGCAGACAACCAGATCGATGGCGGCATCGACGGCTTCAAGAATGGCATCAGCGGCAAAGGGTGGTGGAACAAAAATCGCCGAGGCCGTCGCGCCGGTGACTTTAACGGCCTCTGCCACGGTGTCGAATATGGGAACTTTATTTTCGAAACGCTGGCCACCCTTGCCGGGAGTAACTCCGGCGACAATCTGCGTTCCGTAGCCGAGGCTCAGTTCGGTGTGGCGGCCGCCGAAGCTGCCTGTAATTCCCTGCACGAGGACTCTAGTAGAAGAGCTTACGAGTATAGACATAACTTAAATTCTGCTCGCGACCTATTTCTTCACTGCGCGCACGATTTTCTGGGCGGCGTCGGCCATCGAGTCAGCGCTGGTCAAGGTCAAGCCCGACTCCTGCAAAATTTTTTTTCCGAGGGCCACATTGTTGCCTTCGAGCCGGACGACGACGGGCAAATGCAAATTGGTTTCCTTGACGGCGGCAACGATGCCGGTGGCGATGGTGTCGCACTGCATGATGCCGCCGAAAATGTTTACGAGAATGCCTTTGACGTTCGGATCGCTCAAAATGATTTTGAAAGCAGCCGTGACCTGCTCTTTGCTGGCGCCGCCGCCCACATCGAGAAAGTTGGCCGGACTGCCGCCATAGTGCTGGATGATGTCCATGGTGGCCATCGCGAGGCCCGCGCCGTTGACGAGACAGGCTATATTCCCATCGAGCTTGATGTAATTGAGGTTGAACTTGCTGGCTTCGATTTCCAGCGGCGCTTCTTCGGCCAAATCCCGCATCTCCTGGAGATTCTTGTGGCGGAAAAGCGCGTTGTCATCCAGGCCGATTTTGGCATCGACGGCAGAAAGGGCGTCTTTGCCGTCCGGGCTTTGGACGATGCAGAGCGGATTAATTTCGACCATGCTGGCGTCGCATTCCCACCATGTCTTGTAGACACCGAGCAGCAACTTAACGGCGGAGACAGCCAGTTCGCCGGTCAACCCGAGGGCTCCCGCGAGTTTGCGCGCCTGATAGGGCATCATTCCTACGGCTGGATCGATGGTCTCCTTGATAATGGCCTCGGGCCGTTTGGCGGCGACTTCCTCGATGTCGACGCCGCCTTCGCGGCTGGCCATCATGAGCGGGCGCGAGGAGGCACGGTCCAAAAGGACCGCAAGGTAAAACTCCTTCTTGATTGGCGGAGCACCGGCCACCAGCAACTTGCTCACAAGCCGACCTTCGGGGCCGGTTTGTTTGGTGACCAGCACGTTGCCAAGCATGGCCTTGGCTTTTTCGAAGACTTCATCCGCAGTTTTGCATAGCTTGACTCCACCCTGGAAACCGCTTTTGAAGGTCCCTTTGCCGCGGCCACCCGCGTGGATTTGGGATTTTACCACGACAGTTTTTTCGCCCGAGGCAAAAATTCGCTCGGCAATCTTGCGAGCCTGGTCGGGGCTGGTGCAAACCTCGCCGGGGGGAACAGCCACTCCGTACTGTGCGAGCAACTGTTTGGCCTGAAATTCATGTATGTTCACAAGATAGGTTCAACTTTTAAGTTCAAAGTTCAAGGTTGAGTTCCGGCTCGAGTTTTCTCTCGCCGGTTGAAGATCTCATCGTTGGTCTAACGGGACAACTTTCAGTCCGACGGGACCGGTATAGACGCTTTGCGGGCGAATCAGCCGGTTGTCAGCAAGCTGTTCAATAACGTGGGCCGTCCAGCCAGCAGTCCGTGCGATGGCGAAGATCGGAGTAAAGAGATCAGTGGGAATTCCGAGGGAGTAATAAACGGTTGCCGAGTAGAAATCGACGTTGGCGTTAAGATGTTTCTGTTTGAGCATGATTTCAGCGATTCGTTCGCTCATTTGAATCCACTTTGGCTCGCCGATCTTGGCGCTTAGAATTTGCGCCATGCGCTTGAGATGAGGCGCTCGCGGGTCGAGCGTCTTGTAAACGCGGTGACCAATACCCATGATCTTTTTCTTTTGCGCCAGGCACTCGGCCACAAATGCGTCCACTTTGTCCAGGGAACCAATTTCCTGAAGCATTTTAATGACGCCCTCATTAGCGCCGCCATGCAACGGGCCTTTAAGCGTTCCAATGGCCGATGTGATGGCCGAGTACATGTCACTCAATGTCGCGATGGTCACGCGCGCGCTGAAAGTGGACGCATTCATCCCATGATCGGCATGGAGCACATAACAAAGGTCCATCGTACTGGCTTTCTCAGCCGACGGCTTTTCTCCATCGATCATGTAGAGAAAGTTTGCCGCCTCGCCCAGGTTCGGATCTGCATGGACCAGCTCTTTGTTCTGTCGCGCGCGATGGAAATAGGCGGTGACGACCGGGATTTGAGCGATCAAGTGCATCGCCTTCTCGCGATTGGCGTCCATGCTGTCGTCGTCTGCTTCATCGTCGAAACAACCCAGGGCCGAAATGGCGGTGCGGATGGCATGCATGGGCGGAGTATTCCGGGGGAACGACTTGATCATCTCGATCAGCGCGTCTGGAATCTCGCGCGAAGCGGCCAGGCGTGCTTTGAGATCATTAAGCTCGCGCCGATTTGGCAAGTGGTTGTGATGGAGGAGGAAAACAACCTCTTCGTAACTGACCTTGCCGGCCAATTCATTGATGTTGTACCCGCAGTAGATTAGTTCGCCGACATCCCCTCTGACGTCACTGAGGCGGGTATTAGCAGCCACAACGCCTTCCAAACCTTTTGAAGCAGCAACCTGGGTACTCATGCAAGACTCACTTCGTTGGCCGTCGAACCGACGATGCCGAGGCAATTTAGGTAAGGGGTAGGGGAGCGTCAACGGTTTTCACCCCGGTTTCGTGGCGTTTTTCGTTGACTCTCCGGGTTTTACAATTCTGATTGTGCAACAGCCAAAATCTATGAAAGCAATTACTCGAATTAGCCTCGTTATCCTGTTTGGAGCGTTGGCTCATTTCTCAGGCGCCGCAGCCGAAACCGATCTGAAGGTCGGCATCCAGACCTGGACTTTGCGCAATATGAATTTCGATCAGGTGGTCGATTTCGCTGTCAAGCATGAGGTCAAGTATCTGGAGATGATCGATAAACACATGAACCCAAAGGCGCCGCCAGAGGAAACCAAGCGCAAGAAGGCGATTCTCGATAAGAACGGCTTGACCTGTTACACCTTCGGAGTTGCGGGTACCTCCGGGAAAAAAGAAGACGACCGGAAGCTTTTCGAGTTCGCCAAACTTATGGGGATCAAGTTTATCGTCGTAGAGCCGAGGGAAATGTCGCAGTGGGACAGTCTCGAGGCATTAGTGAAAGAATACGATATCAAGCTTGCGATTCACAACCACGGGCTGGGCAGCCCTTACGGAAAACCGGAGACGGTGAAGAAGATCCTCGCAGAGCGCGATTCACGAATCGGTGTCTGTTTGGATGTGGGACACGTGACTGGCGCTGGATTTGATGCCGCAAAGGTCTTTCGCGAATACAACGGCCGCGTCTACGACATTCATCTCAAAGATAAAAAGGTTGAGACCGTGAACGGCAAATCGATGATCAACGACGTGATGATCGGCACTGGCCAGGCTAATTACAAAGGGCTGTTTCGCGAACTGGGCAAAGCCAAGTGGGACGGGGTGCTGGCGATTGAAACTGATAATGGCGATTACGCCAAAGCGCCGGATGAATATGTTTCGGGCGCGATCAAGTTCGTGAAGAATGCCGCGCCGTAATGAACGAACTGCGGAATCCCGTAGAGCGTACCGCTCTATAAGCCGGTTTCGTTGAAGTAAATCTTGACGTTCTTTGTTCCGCGCCCGGAAGCGACGATATCAGGCTTGCCGTCTCCGTTGAGGTCGGCGACGCAGAGGTCCTCACAAGCCATCGTATTGTCGTCGACGAGCATTGGCGCCCACGTTTCACCAGAGTCGTCCTCAGCGGTGAAGAGTTTGATCCCCACGCGAGCGCCCGGCTTGTTCATGGCGCGCCAACCGACCACGATCTGATCTTTGCCTGAGCCGGTGAAGTCGGCGCAAGCGAGGGCGTGACCGTCGATCAAGGAGCTGTCAAGCACATGGCGTCGCCAGATTTTTTCCTCTTTGTTAGCAGGCTCAGAATAAACCACGAGGTTCGTTCCATGCATCGGTTCGACTGTGGCGAAGAAGCGGACGTTCTTTCCAAGCTTGCCCAGGCGAATCTCTCCGGCCCCGCCGCTTTCATTGCCGCCGAGTTGGACCAGGCGAGATTTTCCGTCTGTGTTATCCAGGAGAAAAGAGCCTTCGCGTCCGCCAATCAGCAATTCCTGCCCGGGATCGTTGTCCCATTGCACTGGATCAAAGTTGTGGGTCATGTGGAGAGTTTCATTGAGAATCTCCGTCGCCCAGCCGTCCCTTGGATTGGCGGGTTTCTTGTAGGAGATAATCTTCACGCCGGCTCCCTTACCGTTCGAGTTGCCGCGCCCATGGAGCGGAACGACCACCAGCTTAAATTTTCCTGTCGCATCTTTGACCCAGCGCATTCGGTGCACCGTGGGTTCATGGGGAAGTTCGATGGGTTGCCATTTTTCGCGCCGATCTTCGGGCGCCAGCAAATAGAAGACAGCGCCGCTATTAAGAGTATCACCGGGATTCCAACCGGCGCCAACGGCAATCTCGGCTTTGCCGTCCCCATTAATATCGGCTGCGGCGATGCAGACGTGGTCGAGCTTGGTCAGGTTCTCGGCAATGAGGTGCTTTTGCCAGGATGGATTTTCGTACCAGGCAACTTGATTCTTGTCCACCAGCAGGATGTCGGGTTTGCTGTCGCCGTTCACATCTGCCACGGTGACGCCATATCCAATTTGGATTTTGTCGATTTCCACAGCTCTGAATTTTGGTGTTGCCGCGGTCAGGTACGTAGCGGAGGCCAGGAAACTGAGGAGAAGCAAACAAGGGCGAGTGCGCATAAAGTTTGATCCAGTGCAAGCCAGCTTAGGAAGCCCTGCAGGGATGTCCAGCGATTTGGGGAAGTTTGGAGCGCAAACTGACCCGCGAAACCTGTGAATAACTTTCTGAAATATTTTGCGTTTTTAAGGTTGAACATTTTTACAAAGCGTACTAGCGTCGAAACAATGTTCCCGCGGCTTACGCTAGTTTGTGGTAAGAGGCTTTGTCTTTTCGCGGACCTCCTCATAAGTTCGGATCAATTCCGGCTTCTTTCCGGCAGTACTTTGCCCCCACGAAAAACAGGCGCCCGTCGCGGCCTGAAGAGTGCCGTCATGTGTTGAGCGATGGCTGATGCGTGAGTCAACAGGCGCATTCCTGGTAGAAAAAACCTAAACAACTGGTTGTTGAGTGAGTTATCGCGTTAATAAACCTGTTCTGTCGTTTCCTCGTATCGTTCCGGCCGCGCTGGTTAACGGAAGTCCGCCGCTGCTTCCCGCGTCGTCGGAAATCAAGCGAACCTTCAAAGAAAAGATGACTGAGCTCGTGCGATTATCGCGCGAGCAGGGCTATCTCACCCGCGACGACGTTCAAGAGGCTTTCACCGATTTATGGAGCACACCGGGAGAGGAGCAGGAAGCTCTAAAGCAATTGCAGTTGATGGACGTGCAGATCGTCGAATCTTTTGATTTGCTGGCCAAAGCTGATCCCGCGCCAAGCGAGGCGGACAAACATCGAGAGGCTGTCGACGACCTGCTGCGCTGTTACCTGACTGAGATCGGGATGGTGCCACTGCTCAAGCCCGAACAGGAGCAATCGATCGGCAAGAGGATGGAAGAGGCCAATCAACAATTGGCGGAGATCATGGCCCAATTCGGTTTTGGGCCCAAAGAACACATGGCGGCGGCGGAAAAACTGCTCTGTATTCCGCCCAAAGAACGATTCGATCGGGTGGTGGCAGACCAGAAAGTCAGCAACCGTGAGGCGCACCTGGCGAGGCTGCGCGCGCTGGTGAAGGAATTGCGTCCATCGGACAACCGCGCCGATCAAATCTTTTTGAAACTGCGACGGGTTCGCTCGGCCAAAGAGCGCGAGCGGCTGCAGCGAGAGTTAACCCGACTTCGCGAAAACTTTGCCCCTAAATTGGCGCAGTTCTGTTTCGAGCAAAAGGTGATCGAGGAAATGGTCGCCATTGCCGACAATGTCTGGCAGCAGTTGCAGAAATGTTGCGCGCGGCGCAAAGAACTGATGCAGCGGTCGGCCTTCTACCCTGAAGTTTCGCGCCCCGAACAGGACGCGATTTCGACGCTGGAACAATTCGTGCGCATGCCCGTGGAGGAGTTCTTCCAGAAGTATGCGGCGTTGCAAAACGCCGTGGAGAACGCGCGCCGCGCCAAGAGCGAAATGATCCAGGCAAACCTTCGGCTGGTGGTCTCGATTGCCAAGCGATACACCAATCGGGGGGTGTCGTTCCTGGACCTGGTGCAGGAAGGCAATTTGGGGTTGATCAAAGCAGCGGAGCGATTCGAATACCGCCTTGGCTACCGCTTTTCCACTTATGCTACCTGGTGGATCCGACAAAGCATCACGCGGGCGCTGGCCGATCAGAGCCGCACGATAAGGATTCCGGTCCACATGTTCGAAACGATTGCCCGCATTACGCGTGTGCAACGCCAACTCGTCCAGGAGTTGGGGCGCGATCCGGTCGAAGAAGAGCTGGCCGATGAGCTGAAGATGCCTGTGGAGCGGGTGCGGGCCATTCTGCGGTTTTCCGAGCAGCCGATTTCACTGCATAGCCCCGTGCGCACGGAGAGTAGCGCGGTTTTCGGAGATTTGCTCGAGGATACGCAGGCAGAGAAGCCCTTCGATAACGCCGAACAGAACCTGCTCAAGGCGGCGCTGGAGGATATTCTCACCAGCTTGAACGAGCAGGAGCGGCGTGTGTTGCGATTACGCTTTGGCGTGGATGACGGCTGTGTCCATACGCTCGAAGAGATTGGACGCAAATTTCAACTTACGCGCGAACGCATCCGGCAGATCGAAGCAAAGGCGCTGCGTAAATTGCGCCATCCAGTTCGATTGCGTCTGCTCCAGGGATTCCTGCAGCTACCGCAGGCGGCGATGATCGAGTGAGCTTAAAGCAGCTTGATCTGGAGTTCTTCTTTTTCCAGGGCTTCACCGAGCGTCTCGTGACGTTGACGCCGCTCCATGATGTGTTTATCCACCAGCGGATCGTAAGCAACCGGGTATTGGCCGTTATAGCAGGCGAGGCAAAATGAGTCGCCAGGCAACTCCGTAGCCTTGACCATTCCATCCAGCGACAGGTAAGCGAGCGAATCGGCGTTGAGGTACTTGCGGATCTCAGGGATCGAGTAGTTGGCCGCCATGAGTTTGTTGCGGTCGGGAAAGTCTATGCCGTAAACGCACGGATTCATGTGCGGGGGGCAACTCACCATGACGTGAACTTCCGCGGCGCCGGCTTCTTTGAGGTTGTTGACGCGCGCTTTGCAGGTGGTGCCGCGGACGATGGAGTCATCGACAATGATGACGCGTTTGCCTTTGACCAACTCAGGGATGAGGTTGAGTTTTACGCGCACATTGAAGTCGCGGATCAATTGCGTGGGCTGAAGAAAGCTGCGCCCAACGTAATGGTTGCGGATGAAAGCCATTTCGTAGGGAATGCCCGACTCCAGAGAATAGCCCAGGGCGGCACAATTACCGCTATCGGGCACCGGCACCACGATATCCGCTTCGACCGGGTTTTCGCGGG
>Ga0137394_10004203_pt1 | contig 10900 bp, 7 predicted proteins | sample czobulk116metaG_FD_108278 | JGI IMG/M metagenome (GOLD analysis project Ga0137394, IMG submission 108278) | Vadose zone soil microbial communities from Angelo Coast Range Reserve, California, USA - czobulk1.16 metaG | ecosystem: Environmental > Terrestrial > Soil > Vadose zone | place: USA... | reverse complement strand
CCCTTCGCCATTTGCAAGCCTCTTTCGGGTAGCCGCAACAGGAGGTGCGCCGGCAGCTGCAACCAAGCTGGACACCGCACGCCACGAAGACACCCATCGCTGGCCGCAGTTTCTGCCTGATGGCCGGCATTTCCTCTATCTTGCCAGGACCACGGACATAACCAGCAGCGAGATTCATCTTGGCACTATCGATTCAGTAGAGCCAGTGGGCGTCTTGGGCGCGACTGGCAATCCCCTCTATGCTCCGCCTGGATTGCTTCTTTATCCACGCGGAGACATCCTGGTGGCGCAGCCCTTCGATGCAGATCGCCTGCGCGTATCCGGCGAACCCGTCCCCATTGCGGACCAAGTCTCGTGGAACGGAAACGTAAACCATTCAGCTTTCTCTGTGTCCACCAACGGCGTCCTGGCATACACAAGAGCCGTTGGAAAAGGAGTCTCTGAACTGATTTGGATGGACCGGAACGGAAAAATTATTGGGAAGGTTGGAGAGCCCGGACTTTATTTCGGCCCCAGCCTCTCCCCGGATGGCCGGAAAGTCGCTGTCGAAATTTACAATGCTCATACCTCTACAAACAGCGATATCTGGATTTACGACTTGACGCAGGGTTCGAGGACGCGGCTGACCTTTAGTCAACCAAGTGAGCAGAACCGCCTTCCCGTCTGGTCGCCCGACGGGAGTCAAATCGTGTTCAGCTCCCAGCGCGGCGGGCACTCTCAAATCTATGAGAAATCGGTAAGCGGCGTGGGTGCAGAGAACGTGGTGTCTCCGAGCGAAGGACATCGCTACGCGACCACGTGGTCGCCGGATGGCCAATTCATCGCTGGTTTTCAGGAGGACCCGCAACACGGCAGCCTACAATTTCTGGTGCTATCCAGACCTGCGGGCGGTAAGACAATTCCTTTCTTGTCGGGCATTTCTGGACTCTCGCGTTTCACTTTTCCCCGAATTTCTCCGAATGGGAAGTGGATCGCGTATGTCTCATGGGAATCGGGACGCGGAGAGGTCTATATTTCATCGTTTCCGAGTGGCGCCGGCAAGTGGCAGGTCTCCGCGAACGGAGGAAACTCACCCGTGTGGCGACACGACGGGAAGGAGCTATTCTACATTGAAGGATCGAACGACACGATGACGGCTGCGGAGATCTCTGAGCGAAAGGAGAGTCCCGTGGTAGGAAAGATTCACGCTCTGTTTCGCACGCATCGAGTTCCCTCCCCAAGCTGGCCTTACGATGTCTCGGCAGACGGGAACCTGTTCTTGATAAATAGCATGCTGCAGTCTGCCGTGCCTGATCCCATCACGCTAGTGGTGAACTGGGACGCAGAGTTGAAGAAGAGATGAGCCTCTTCCTACTTGGATTCATTAGGAATCGAATATGAACGCAACTGAACCGGACCCGAATACCCGCGGCAGGTGGGCCAGCATTCTCAGCGACATCCATTTTTGGGTGCCCGTCGCCGTCCTGATGGGTGGATTGCTGCTTCTTCGATTTATTCGCTGAATTTCAGATTGGAGCAAAATGCCGCCGGTCTCGCCTTCCCAGTTCGCCCCTGCAATCCCAGACGCGTCGCGTTCGAAAAAACTTCAACTCCTCGGCATCCTTTCCGGCTTCGCGGCGGGAGCCTGGCTCGGTGCCGCGGAAGCGCCCACGAAGCTCGTGTCCATCGGCATCTCGCCGATGGTCATTTCGCTCATCATGGTCATCGGCGTTTTTCTCGCGCGCTGGAGCCTGCCGGCGCTGATTCTGGGCACCTCGTCTGTCCGCGCCGATGTTCGCCGGGCGCCGCACCTAATCATCTGGGCGCTTCTTGCCGGATGTCTTTGGGCCGTGGCCAACACGCTGACGATTTTCGCCATCCGTGACATCGGCTTGAGCATCGCCTTTCCTTTGTGGAATTCGAATAGCCTTCTCGGCATTCTTTGGGGTTTTCTTTTCTTCAATGAACTCCGCCAGGCAGGCTGGCGTCGCTGGACGGGTGTGTTGGGTGGCGCGCTAGTAATGTGCGCGGGCGCAGCCTTGCTAGCCGTGGCCTCTTCAACCGCAGCTCCAGCGGCGCATTCCCTGCGCGGCGTCTGGGCCGCACTGGGCGCGGGAATCCTCTGGGGGACGATGTACATCCCTTATCGCAAAGCCTACTTGACCGGCATGAATCCGCTTTCCTTTGTCACCTTCTTCACCTTCGGGGAGCTGGGCATGATGGCCACTCTCGCCATCACTTATCTCGGCCTGGCTCCCCTGTGGCGCGAACTGACGAGCGCGCGCGACGTTCTTTTCTGGTTGATGCTGGGCGGTTTTGTTTGGGTGATCGGTGACGTCTTTCAGCAATACGCGGCCAAGTACGTGGGCATCAGCCGGGGCATTCCGCTCTCCAATTCGAATCAGCTGTGGGGCCTGTTGTGGGGCACGTTGGTTTTTGGTGAGTTGCACGGCCGCGGTGTCTCGACCTACACGCAAGTCATTGGAGGCTCGGTCCTGATGATGATTGGAGTCGGCGCAATTGCTTTTTCTTCCGCAATCGGCAAGGAACAAATGCGCTGGAAAGACGCCGCGCAGCGCGAATCCCAGCGCTACGGCGTTTCGGCGGAGTACGTGGAAGCGCGCATGGACGGGCGCCAAGCCGCCGGTGAACTAAAACCTTCACGGAGCGCGCTGGACTGGTTCGTGGTTGCCGTGGCCACCGGTGTCTTCACGGTTTTTGCAACGATGGCGCGCGCCCCGCGCCTCTCTTTCCATTGGGGGCCCGCCGCCGTCTTGAGCGCCGCCACCTTGGCCCTGCTTCTCGTTTGTGGCCTCAATCTCTGGCGAACGACGCGCTTTCACTGAGTCGGCCGTCCCGCCTTTGCAAATTCCGGCGCTTCGTCTACAGTGGCGCAGACAAAAATGACCGAATCCTCCAAGGTTGACGTCGTCGGCGTTGGACTCAATGCCACCGACACGCTCATTCCCGTCGAACACTATCCCGCGCGCGGGTCCAAGGTCGAATTTCGATCCGCGAATGTCTTGCCCGGCGGCCAGGTCGCCACCGCCGTGGTTGCTTGCCAGCAATGGGGATTGCGTACCCGTTACGTCGGTAAACTGGGCGACGACGGCGCTGCCGCGATGCACCGCGCGGAATTTGCCCGGCTCGGCGTCGAGGCGCATCTCTTCACGGCCCCCGGGTGTTCCAGCCAGCAAGCGTTCATTCTTGTGGATGACGCCGGCGAACGCACCGTTCTATGGAAACGCGACACGCGCTTGGCCCTTCGCCCGGAGGAGCTCCGGCGCGAATGGATCACCGAGTCGCGTGCTCTTCATGTGGATGGGCACGATACTGCCGCGGCGACCGTAGCCGCAGGCTGGGCCCGCGCCGCCGGCATCCCGGTTATCGCCGATGTGGATGAAATTTATCCCGACGTCGAAGTGCTGCTGAAGAATATCAGCTACCTCATCACCAGCCGGGATATTCCGGGGCGGCTCATGGAAGAACCGGATTTGCGGAAGTCCCTGCCCGCGCTGCGGCAACGATTTGGCTGCCGACTTACCGCCGCAACGCTGGGCGAAGGAGGCGTATTGGCCTGGGACGGGACGCAATTCCACTACGCCGCCGCCTTTTGCATCCAGCCCGTTGACACCACCGGTGCGGGAGACATCTTTCACGCCGGCTTTATCTACGGGCTCTTGCAGGGCTGGCCCTTGCAGCGGCAGCTCGATTTTGCCTGCGCCGCGGCCGCGCTCAACTGCACCGCGGTCGGCGCCCGCGGCGGCATTCAGGCCATAGCATCCATCGAGCAACTAATGGCCACCTGCGCTCGGCATTCTCAAGCTCATTAAACATCAAGCCAATAAACGCGCTAACGTAAACTGTGGTAATGCGAGCTTGCTGCGGAGAACAGGGCGAACCAGCAGCCTATCCGGCACATGTTCTTGTCTGTGCCTTCGGCGGTCCCAAGTTGAGCCTCCGCCAACCCGGGTGTTATCCTGCCTTCTATGGCGGATCCCGTCATCTCCCCGCCGGAAGTGGCGTTCACCTCCCCGCTCGAACACTCCCGGCGTCAGCTCGAAGCCTTGCTCGAAGTCAGCGAGGCCATCGCCCAGCAGCGCGATCTCCCCGCGCTGTTTCACGATCTTTCGGACCGCTTGCGCTCCGTCATCGACTTCGATTTTCTGACCCTCGTCCTCCACGATCCCGCTCGCAACGTCATGCGACTTCACGTTCTCGCCACGCGCATCCCCGGAGAAAAGGCCGCCGGCAGCGAATCTCCGGTTGAGGGCAATCCTTCCGGCTGGGTCTGGCAAACGCAGCAGCCCTTTGTGGTCAGCGACACCGAAGGGGAGACGCGCTTCCCGGATTTCCTGAAGCGCTTCCGCGAGCACAATGTGCGCTCACTCGCGATTCTTCCGCTGACCACCGCCCAGCATCGCCTCGGCGCCATGGGTTTCGGCCGTCTTACCCCGCAGTGCATCACCGACACCGAGTTGCAATTCATGGAGCGCGTCGCCAGCCAGGTGGCCGTGGCCGTTGATAACGCCCTGAATTTCGCGACCTCCCAGGCCTACCAATCGCAACTCGCGCGCCAGCGCGACCGCCTCCAGGTTCTTCTCGAAATCAACAACCTTCTGATCACCAGCCGCGAACTCCCCGAACTTTTCCGCGGCATCGTCAACACCCTCGAGCGCGTCATTCACCACGACTACACCAGCCTCGCGCTCCTCGATTCCCAAACCGGATTGCTCAAGATTCACGCCCTCGATTTTCCAGGCAATCAGAACATCTTTAAGCCGGAGACGCTGGTTCCGCGCGATACCTCTCCCGCGGGACGCGCCATCGCCACCAGCCAGCCCTTGATCGCGCGGGGCTCCGAACTCGACCGCTACGACACGGAAATTATCCGCACCCTTCGCGCCGAAGGCTTGCAAGCCGTCTGCTGCATCCCCTTGATCCATCACGGCCATACTTTCGGCACACTCAATCTCGCGAGCCGGCGGCTCGATTTTTTCACCCCGGAGGACGTCGAGCTCCTTCAGCCCGTGGCCGCGCAGGTCGCCATCGCCGTTGAAAACGCCCTGGCCTTCAAGGAAATCGACGCTCTGAAAAATAAGCTCGCCGAAGAAAAGCTCTACCTCGAGGAAGAAATTCGCAGTGAATTCAATTTTGAGGAAATCGTGGGCGAGAGCCCCGCGCTCAAGCGCGCCCTGGCCCAGGTGGAGCTTGCCGCCCCCGCCGGCACTGCCGTCCTCCTCCTCGGCGAAACCGGCACGGGCAAAGAGCTCTTCGCCCGCGCTATCCACAATCTTAGTCCGCGGCGCGATCGCACCTTCGTTAAAATTAATTGCGCTGCCATTCCCAGCGGTCTTCTCGAATCCGAACTCTTCGGCCATGAGCGCGGCGCGTTCACCGGCGCCATCAGCCAAAAAATCGGCCGCTTCGAACTCGCCGACCGCGGGACGCTGTTCCTCGACGAAGTCGGCGACCTTCCCCTCGAACTTCAGCCGAAACTTCTCCGCGTGCTTCAAGAGCAGGAATTCGAACGGCTCGGCGGCAATCGCACCCAGCGCGTGGACGTTCGCGTCGTCGCCGCCACCAACACCGATCTTTCAAAACGTGTCGCCGAGCGCGCCTTTCGCAGTGACCTCTTTTATCGTTTAAACGTTTTCCCCATCCAGATCCCCGCTCTCCGCGAGCGCCCCGAAGACATCCCGCTCCTCGTTCGCTACTTCGTGCAGAGATTCAGCCGCCAGCTCAACAAAGGCGTCGAGTACATTCCCGCCGATGCCATGGACGCCCTCACGCACTATTCTTGGCCCGGCAACGTTCGCGAATTGGAAAACCTTATCGAACGTGCCGTCCTGCTCTCTCCCGGCAAGGAGCTGCGCATCCCCTTCGCCGAATTGAAATCCGCAGCCCTCGCGACCTCCGGAGGCGCCGATCCCTCTTCATCCTTTGCGTCCTTTACCTCCTTAACTTCATCTACCTCTCCTACCTCCTCGATCTCCACCCTCGAAGAAGCCGAGCGCCAGCACATCCTCCGCGCCTTGAAGCAAACGCAGTGGCGCATCGCCGGCCCCAAGGGGGCGGCTATTCTCCTAGGCATGAAGCGCACCACCCTCCAGGCGCGCATGCGCAAGCTGGGCATCCGGCGCCCAGTCTAGTTCAGCTATACTGCGCTCCGCAAAACGTCCGCGCATTCCATCCGGGAGACGCCGTGGCAAAGTTCAGGCTCAATCTCATTCTCGTTTTTCTTCTTGCCGTCTTTTTCCCCGGCCCTCTGCAAGCCTCGCCGCAATCGCCGCCGAATACCGTTACCTCTGAACAACCCAGCGCTAGCGCCGCAACTCCATCACCCAGTTCACCGGGCGCACGATCCCAGTCAAAAAACAAAATCACTGCTTATACCCTTCCGTCCGATCTCTACCGCAAAGCCCGCAACCGCGGCCGCATCGGCTTTGCTTCCCGCATTATCGGTTTTTTCTACGGCCTCTTGGTCCTCTGGTTCATCCTGCGCCGCAGGCTCTCTGCAAAATATCGCGATTGGGCCGAAAGTGCTTCGCGCCACGGCTTCCTTCAGGCGCTCGTTTTCACCCCGCTCCTCGTCCTGACCATCGGCGTTCTCCAACTCCCCATCGACATCTTTCACGAATCGGTCGCGAAGCTCTACAAAATCTCCGTCCAGCCCTGGTCATCCTGGGCCGCCGATTGGGCCAAGGCCCAGCTTCTCGCCATCATCATCGGTAGCTTGCTCGTCTGGATCCTCTACGCCGTCATCCGCAGGAGCCCGCGCCGCTGGTGGCTCTATTTCTGGATCATTTCGCTGCCGCTCCTGCTGTTCGGCATTTTCATCTCTCCCTACGTAATCGATCCGCTGTTCAATAAATATGAACCGCTTTCCACGAAAGCGCCGCAGCTCGTCCCCGAGCTCCAGCGCGTCACCCGCCGCGCCGGCCAGGAAATTGCTCCCGAGCGCATGTTCTGGATGAAGGCCAGCGAAAAAACGATCGCCACCAACGCCTCCGTCAACGGCTTCGGGGCCTCCAAGCGCATCATCATCTGGGACACCACCTTGGCTCAAGAAACCACCGATGAGCTGCTCACGGATTTTGGCCACGAGATGGGTCATTACGTCCTGGGCCACATCTGGAAGGGGTTTCTATTCTCCGCCGCAATAATTTTTGTGCTTCTCTACTTCGGCTACCGCTCCATCGGCGGGCTTCTCGCGCGCTCCGGCGCCACGTGGGGCGTCCGTTCACTCGATGATTGGGCCTCGCTCCCTGCGCTTCTCTTGCTTCTCACTCTCTTCGGTTTGGCCGCGGACGTCATCGGCAATACCTTCAGCCGTTATGAGGAGAACCAGGCCGACGTCTATAGCCTCGAAGTCACCCACGGCATCGTTGCGGACCCCGGCCAGGCCTTCGCGCACTCCTTCCAGACCTACGGCGAAACCGTTCTCATCGATCCTGACCCCCATCCTGTCAACGTCTTCCTCTTCTTCGATCATCCCCCCGTCTCCGACCGCATCCACCTGGGCGTCACCTACGACCCTTGGTCCAAGGGTGAATCACCCCAATTCGTCAAGTGACGCTCCGCTGGCAACAGCCTCATTTTTTACGGTTTTTTGACTTGGCTTTCCAGCGGTTTCATCGTAAATTTTTACGCGCCAGCCCCCGAGGCATCCATGAGAATCCTGATCGCTATTCCCCTGCTCTTGCTATCTCTTTTCTTCTTCGCTCCGGCGCTTCCCGAGGCGCCTGCCGGCTTCGACAACAAGAGCAACGGGCTGGTGGACGACGCCACGCACTCGGCGGATCAAGTCAAGTTCGATGAAATCGAGCAAATCTCCGAGGGACTCGGCCCGCTCTACAACGCGCAATCTTGCCGAGAGTGCCATCAGAATCCCACCTCCGGCGGCTCCAGCCAGGTCTCTGAATTGCGTGTCGGTCACCGTGGCCCCGGTGGCAAATTCCAGAATCCGGAGATCCCCATCGCCCGTGGCACCGAAATCATCAAGGGCCGCACGCTGGTAAACGACCGCGCCATTTGCCCGAACGCGGCCTTCCCCAGCACGGAAATTCAGGAGCGCGTTCCGGATTCGGAGAACATTCGTACTTTCCGCGTTTCTCTAAACGTTCTCGGCGACGGATTCGTGGAAGCCGTCCCCGATCAGACTCTCGTTAACCTCGCTAAGGACCAATGCCAGAAAAACCACAACAAGATTTGCGGCCAGGTACTCTACGTTCCCATCCTCGAGGCTCCCGGCCAGACCGGAGTCGGCCGCTTCGGATGGAAAGACCAGCACGCCAGCCTGCTGTCGTTTTCCGCCGACGCCTATCTCAACGAAATGGGCATCACCAATCGTCTCCAGCCCGATGAAGTCACCAATCTTTGCAACACCGCTTCCGAACCCAACGACCCCACCGGCCCGGACGGCCTCGCGGACATCGATCGTTTCGCCCGCTTCATCCGCTCCACCGAAACTCCGGCGCGCGATTCGACGCTTGCGCAAACTCCCAAAGCAAGGTTAGGTGCCGATTTATTTGTTAAGGTCGGCTGCGATATTTGTCACGTCCAGACGCTCACCACAGCTCCCGCCGGCACCACCGTCAACGGCGGCACCTTCACCATCCCACCGGCGCTCGGCGATAAGCAGTTTCATCCCTATGGCGACTTCCTCCTTCACAATGTCGGTACCGGCGACGGCTTCGTCGTGGCCATGCTGGAGCACTACGGCCAGAAAATGTACCAGACCAACTGGAGAAACCTCTCCCTCCCCGAGTACAACAAGACCGCAAACAAAATCCGCACCGCACCGCTTTGGGGTGTCCGCCTGCACTCGCGCCTCATGCACGATGGCGATTCCGTAACTCTTTTCGACGCCATCCTGCGCCATCGCGGCGAGGCCGCTAACGTCACCAAGAAATTCAAAAAGCTGAAACCCGCCGAAAAGGAGGCCCTCCTCGAATTCTTACGCTCGCTCTGAACGACTCCTGCTAGATCCACGCCCCCTGTCCGCCCGGCCGGGTAATTGTTTGCGCATAGGCCCATTCCAAACCCCCTTGCTCCCCCTCTTTCTTTGCTAGCCTGTAGATACGAAACGACATACCCCACAGCTGTGGAAAACTATCGGCCATCTGTTGAAATGGGGCGTGTCGCCATCTTCTTACATGGATATTGTGGCCACTTGGTGGTCACCGCCATGTCTTAGCCTCGAAGGGGGTTGACGTGAATATCAGATCGGCATTTCTCGCTGCAACTGGCATCCTCGGCATTCTGGCTGTTCCCGCGCTCGGCCAGGCGCCCCCGTCTGCCAGCCCCCCTAAAACGGTTTCGCGCACCACCAAAGCCGTGAATTATCGCCGTGCCGGCGGCTCCACCAGGATCGATTTTCAAGGCACGGAATTGATGCAGCAAGCCGTCGGCGAAGCCAAGGTACAAAACAAGGGCAGCCGAACGGAAATTGAAGCAAGATTCGCAGGCCTTGATGAGGCCACCAAGTTTGGCCTCGAATATCTCACCTATGTTCTCTGGGCCGTCTCTCCCGGAGGCCGCGCCGTAAACCTCGGCGAACTCGTGTTGAAAAATGGCAGTGGTGAAGTGAAAGCCATCTCCGAGATGCAAACCTTCGGCATGATCGTCACCGCCGAACCGTATTTCGCCGTCAATCAGCCCGGTAACACCGTCGTGCTGGAAAACGTTTTTGGTCCCGCCACGCTCGGCAAAGTCGAAAACATCGACGCCAGCTACGAGCTTGTCGGCCGCGGCATCTACTCTTCCTCCAACACCAAAATCGAAAACGCCATCTTTGGCATCGACCGCAAGACCCCGCTTGAACTTTTTGAAGCGCGCAACTCCATTCGCATCGCGCACATCGCCCTGGCCGACAAATATGCCGCTCCCACGCTCGCTAAGGCCGAACAGCAGCTCCGCAACGCGGAAGAAGTTTACGCGCGCAAGAGCGAGAAGAAATACATCATAGCTGCCTCCCGCGAGGTCGTCGAAACCGCCGAAGAAGCTCGCGTCATGGCCGTAAAGCAAAAGGCCGAGGAAGATGCTCAGGCAAAAATCGCCGCCGACAAGAGAGCCGCCGAAGAACGCGAAGCCAAGGCCCGCGCCGACGCCATAACGGAAGCGCAGCGCCGTCAGGAAGCCGAGCAGGCTCGCCAGCAAGCCGAAACCGCCAAGGCTGAAGCCGTGCGCATGCAGCAGGAAGCGCAGAAAGCCGCCCAGGAAGCCGCTCGCCAGAAAGCCGAAGCCGAAAAGGCCAGTGCCGCGGCCTTACTCCAGCAGCAGGCCGCGCAAGCCGCCGCCGACCAGGCCGCAAGAGATCGGGCTTCCGCGCAAGCCCAGCAGCGTGCCGCCGAGGCCGAAACCGAAAAAGCGCGCCGCGCCACCGCGCAGGCGGAATCCGAAAAAGGCCAGCTTCGCGCCCAGCTCCTCAGCCAGTTGAACTCCATCTTGCAGACCCGCGACTCCGCCCGCGGCCTCATCGTCAATATGTCGGACGTGCTCTTTGACACCGGCAGTTACACGCTCAAGCCCGGCGCGCGCGAGAAGCTCGCCAAAATTTCCGGCATCGTCCTCGCGCATCCCGGCCTCTCTCTCCAGATCGAGGGTCACACCGACAGCGTCGGCGGCGACGATTTCAATCAGCAGCTCTCCGAACGCCGCGCCGATTCCGTCCGCGATTTTCTTGCCGAGCAGGGCGTCGCCGGTTCTTCCATCACCGCCCGCGGCTTCGGCAAGAACCAGCCCGTCGCCACCAATGACACCGCCGAAGGCCGCCAGCGCAACCGCCGCGTCGAGCTGGTCGTCAACGGTGACGCCATCGGCAACACCGCCGTGGCCTCCGCCGCCCCGTCGCAGCCGTAGCACTTCGCGCCATCTTCTGCTTTCTTGTAGGGGCACGCTAAATCGTGCCCCTCTTTCT
>Ga0137394_10004202_pt1 | contig 10905 bp, 7 predicted proteins | sample czobulk116metaG_FD_108278 | JGI IMG/M metagenome (GOLD analysis project Ga0137394, IMG submission 108278) | Vadose zone soil microbial communities from Angelo Coast Range Reserve, California, USA - czobulk1.16 metaG | ecosystem: Environmental > Terrestrial > Soil > Vadose zone | place: USA... | reverse complement strand
ATGGGGACGCTGGTCGTCTTTGAATACGCGACGAGAACTTCGATCGGCATTGACACAGCTTTTTTCTACCCATCGGAGCGGACGCTCTCAGCCGACCCCGGGCGGATGGCTCTGACGAGCGCCCTAAGCTTTGTTGCAACAGGAGGAGCGCTGCTTCTTACGATGCGATCACGCGCGCTCGCAGCATTTGCAGTCGCGCATACCGTGCCGCTGAGTTTAGGTTTGACATCATCGTTAGGCTATCTGTTTGGTGTTAGCTACGTGCTTCCGTTCAAGCTCGGCAGCCAGATGGCTGTGCACACGGCCCTCGCATTCTTAGCGTACGCCGGAGGAATGTTGAGCTTCGCCTGGCGGAACAGTCCACGCAATCATGACGGACTGCCGAGATGGTTGCCGGGGGTTCCCCTGGTAATGATGCCGCTATTGTTCGTTGGGATTAGCGGCGGAAGTCAGAAGGGGTCTTTGCTGGCCTGGATAGTGCCGCTCGCTATTGGTCTCATAAGCGCCGGGTTGGTCGGACTGGCTGCGTATAAGTTGATGCAGTCCCGCATTGCCTACAAAGGTTTGATCCTGATTTCTGTTCCATTGATATTTGTCCTGGCTTTTGTCTTTCTGGTGGTTCAGGTAACCCGCGGCAATGAGCAGGCACAGGCCAGGTATTTACATTCCAAAGAAGTGATCTCGAAAACGGAGGTAATCCGAAGGAATCTAGAGGATGCTGAAACCAGCGTCAGAGGCTATGTCATTACCAATGATATCGACTTCACCGATCATTTTGATAGGTCCAGCCGTGAGGTCATTGAAGGCATCAGGCGACTGCAGGATCTGGTGCACGATAACCCAACCCAGGAGTCAAAGGCCAGGATGCTTGAAACCATCGCTGCTCAGAAGTTGGCCCAACTCGCGGAGCAACAGCGATTGGTTCGCGAAGGCGATAGAGAGGCTGCTATTACCCAAATCAAGACCAAGGCTGGTCTCATAACGATGGATGAGTTTCGTCAGGTGATGGAAGCCTTCCAAGGTGAAGAGCAGCGCCTGGATGCGGAACGGCGAGCGACTGTAGAAGAGTCGTGGCAAAGGTTTAATTGGCTCTTAGTTGCCGGATCGTCGGTCGACATTCTAGTCACTCTGTTATTGGCATTTCTTTTCGTGAGCGGGATTAGTAAACGGGTGTCTACTTTAACCAGCAATGCTCAGGCACTCGCCGCCGGCAAGGAATTGAGTAAGCCACTACGAGGTACTGACGAACTAGCGCGGCTCGAACAAGTTTTTCACGAAATGGCTCGAGCCCTGCGCGAGGCCCAGACCGGACTGGAAAACCGCGTACAGGAACGCACTGCAGAAATTTCAGAGGTCAATACTTTACTAACAGCCGAAATCGCAGAGCGCGAACGTGCCGAGGCTGAACGCCGAAGTATGCAGGAACAACTAATCCAGTCACAGAAGCTGGAATCAATCGGCACATTGGCTGGGGGCGTAGCGCACGATTTCAATAACCTGTTAACAGTGATTGGCGGCAACGCTCAATTAGGGCTTGCGCGTCTCCCCGCAGATGCACCAGTCCGAGAACGTTTAGTTGAGATAGAAAAGGCTTCAGACCGGGCTGCCAAGCTGACTCGCCAACTCCTCGCGTTCAGCCGTCGCCAGCAACTTGAACGCAGATCCATCTCCCTTAACGAAACTATCCGGGAGATTATGAAACTGCTGCGACGTGTCATCGGAGCGGACATAGAAGTGCGTTTTAATGCGCCGTTGGACTTAAGCCCAGTCTTCGCCGATCCGTCCCAGGTCGAGCAGGTGATAATGAACCTGGCAATCAATGCCCGAGATGCTATGCCGGCAGGCGGCCAGCTTCTCATCGAGACAAACGATGTCACACTTGACCAAACCTATCTGCGTAGCCACGCACTGGCGAAGCCTGGACGATATGTCCAGATCAGCGTTAGCGACACTGGCATCGGAATGGACGAAGAGACGAAAGCACACATCTTCGAGCCCTTCTTTACCACTAAGGAAGTCGGCAAGGGAACAGGCCTGGGTCTGGCAATGGTCTACGGCATCGTCAAACAGCACGATGGTTTAATCGAGGTCTACAGTGAGGTTGGGCACGGCACGAGATTCAAGGTCTATCTGCCGGTGGCTGAAACAGCCATGGCTGAGGGGGTCGAGCAGACTCAAGCGCCGTTGCGCTCGGGAACCGAGACGATTCTAGTGGCTGAAGACGAAGAACCACTCAGGAGGCTGGCGCAATCAGTGGTGGAAGAGCTGGGCTATACGGTAATGCTCGCGTCAAACGGCGAGGAGGCTGTAGAGATTTATGCCGCCCACCGCCGGCAGATCGACCTGGTCATCCTTGATGTCGTAATGCCACGAATGGGTGGCCATGAGGCGTATCAACAAATCCGCTTATCAGGAAGCGATGTACCCGTAATCTTCATGACGGGTTACAGCGCAGAAATGATCCGCGGCAGGTTCGCTGAGAATTTCAATATTCCCTTATTGCAAAAGCCGTACAGCGTAGAAGTCTTCGGACGAAAGGTGCGCGAAGTACTGGATGCGTCATCGAAGCCTTACGGATTACTGCAGGTTTGATGATGATGAAAAGTCCTTTTTGATCTCATCAGATCTCGATTAGCGAATCATCCGCGCGACTCATTCATACTAAACCCTAAAAATATCCTGCTATGTTCGAGACTTAAGAAGGTCCAACAGATCCAAGCATTGGGATTAACTATTACCCTGTTTGACAGCGTTTGGTCCTTGTAATGTAATCCATTCTTCGGAAAGGGATCAAAAAGCCTATCATGAAATTAATCATTCTTGCTGCAGGATATGCCACACGTCTTTATCCGCTGACTCTGAATCAGCCCAAGCCGTTACTCTTGGTGGCCGGTAAGTCAATGATCGATCATTTGCTGGACCATCTGACGCCCATTAAGGAAATCGATCACGTCTATGTCGTGACTAATGCGAAATATGCAGATCACTTCCAGACCTGGGCCAATGATTATCAAAAGAAACAGGCTCCGCTCGAGATAACGATCGTAAACGATGAGTCTACTGATGACTCAAACAAATTGGGAGCGATTGGCGACCTGAGTCTGGTGCTTAACCAAGGGCAGATTGACGACGACATCATAGTGGTCGCCGGCGACAACCTCCTATCTCACAGCCTTGGCGATTTCGGCCAGTTCTGCCGAGAAAAGGGAGCCCCTGTCTTAGCTGTTTATGACATTGGCGACCTTACGGAAGTAAGAAAATATAACTCCATTGACGTGGAGCCGGATGGCCGCATCCGCTTTTTCGAAGAGAAACCGGCGACTCCCAAAAGCACACTTGTCGGCATCGCGCTCTACTATTATCCGAGCAGCGCGTTGCCGCTGATACGCCAGTACGTCGAGGAAGGGAACAATCCGGATCAGCCGGGTCGACTGGTAGAGTGGATGTACAAGCGCACTCCCTTCTATACTTGGCGAGTTCCCGGAATCTGGTACGACGTAGGTTCAAAGGAAACGCTGGCGGAAGCTAATCGCGTGTTCGCGAATGTCACGTAGATCAAATGTCCGACACACTTTAGTTTGTCGACTTGTCACACATGAGTCTACCGGAGATACGACAAACTGAAGGAACCTCTGATCAAGTGGCTTCGACGCGTAGCACCAACGTTCGTTTAGAGGTGGGCACCGCCCACCGGTACCCCGTGGAAAACACCATTCAGCTAAATGATAATGCGGTAATTATTTACCCGGTTCGTTTCGTCCAGGTCGTACCCGGTGGGCGGTGCCCACCTCTAAACAAACGTATACTATCCGTCGAAGACACTTGATCAGGGCTTTCTGACGTGTGTCGGACATGTGCTCGAACTTCTAATAACAAAACCAAATCATGTCTGATCAAAAACCATTCTCAGGTCGCGTTGCTATCGTCACCGGCGCCACGCGTGGCATAGGGCGCGCCATCGCACTTGAACTTGCCACCCGAGGAGCCGACGTCGCTTTCAACTACGCCAGGAGCGCCGAAGCTGCTGAGTTGCTCACCAAAGAGATTGAAGCATTGGGTGCGCGTGTATTGGCCTCCCAAGGCGACGTGGCAAACACGGAATCAGCCGCTGAGATGGTGAAACAAGTTAAGGACGCTTTTGGACGCATTGATTTCCTGGTCAACAATGCCGGTATCACGCGCGACAATCTTATTCTGCGGATGAAGGAATCCGATTGGGACGAGGTTATGGACACCAACCTCAAGGGCGCCTGGAACTTCTCCAAGGCGGCGCTTAGAACAATGCTGCGGCAGGATGGAGGCGGATCGATCCTCAACATTTCATCGATCAGCGGAGAAGTGGGAATGGCCGGACAGTCAAACTACTCTGCTTCGAAGGCAGGAATGATTGGTCTCACAAAAGCTCTGGCCAAGGAAGTTGCCAGCCGAAAAGTAACGGTTAACGCGCTGGCGCTCGGGTTAGTTGAAACCGACATGGCGGGTGCGCTGGATGAAACTTACCGGGCGAAGATTATCGAACAGATCCCTCTTGGCCGCTTTGCCGAACCCGACGAGATCGCGCGCATTGCCTGCTTCCTGCTTTCTGACGACGCCCGCTACATCACCGGTCAGGTGATTCAGGTTGATGGCGGACTCGCGATGTGATCATTGACCGCAAAGCCTCTACCGCGTCTTGAAATCAGCAGACCGATGAAGAGCCGAATCTAAAATCACACCTGTTTAGAAAGCGGACTTGTCCGCCCCTGCGGCTTCAGACCATATCAGAACCGGGAGCGGTAGCGACTGGGTCACCTCTGACTAAGAGCACGTGTTTTCTTGAAGAAGTCTTTATCCAACCCCACCCAGTCGCTACCGCTCCCGGTTCTGATGGCGCTCCGCGCGTTGATTTATTTACGTTTGTGCAAAGCCCTGCCCCTGCGAAGGGGGGCACAAGTGCCCTTTCTAAACGGACGATTGCTAATCATCCCCCTAGCCACCCGTTTTGCTATTTACTCTTTACGACTATCGATTTACGATAACGTAAACAACTAGACAGTCAATAACAATTCAATCGATGCGAGACAAAAGGGACTTGAGTTCGTGATCACTCTCAAAGTTAACGGCAAACAAGTCAATGCGGATGTAGATCCATTGACACCGCTGCTCTGGGTTTTGCGCGAAACGCTTGGGCTGACCGGAACCAAATACGGCTGTGGCATGGCGCTGTGCGGAGCTTGCACGGTCCACCTTGATGGTGAGGCGATTCGCTCGTGTGTTAAGCGTGTGTCTGATGCTGCCGGTAAAGAGATCACAACCATCGAAGGTCTCTCAACTGATCTAAGTCATCCATTACAAAAAGCCTGGATGGAAATCGACGTTCCGCAATGCGGATATTGCCAATCGGGTCAGTTGATGAGCGCCGCGGTGCTCCTGGCCGAAAACTCCAACCCCACCGACAACGACATCGATGAAGGCATGTCCGGAAACGTCTGCCGGTGTGGCACCTATCCCCGCATTCGCAAAGCTATCCACCGCGCCGCTGAATTGAAGAGGACTGCCAAATGAACGTCAACGCTGAAATGAAGCGACGGTCGTTTTTGAAAGCCGGGGCTGCGGCTGGTGGTGGTCTACTGATCAGTATTTATGTACCTGAATGGACGACCAGCGGCGGGTCTCAGGCCGCGGCTGCCGCACCGGCTACGTTTGCTCCAAACGCTTTTGTTCGCATCGGCACTGATGACAGCGTGACTGTCATCGTTAACAAGTCTGAGATGGGCCAGGGAGTTTATACCTCGCTGCCGATGCTGCTTGCCGAAGAGCTGGAAGCTGACTGGAGCAAGATCCGCGTGGAGTCGGCACCGGTGGACCAGGCGTACGCGCATCCTATTTTCGGAATTCAAATAACCGGCGGCAGCACCAGCACCGCTTCGGAGTGGGTGCGATTTCGCAAAGCGGGAGCGACTGCTCGGGTCATGCTGATTGCCGCCGCTGCCGAAATGTGGAAGGTTCCGGCAGGAAGTCTGCACGCTGAGAACGGTCAAGTAATTGATGCGGCCAGCGGTCGCCGGGCTTCGTTTGGTTCACTCGCCGATGCAGCCGCTAAACTCGAAGCACCTAAAGACGTGCTGCTCAAGGATCCGAAGGCTTTTAAATTAATCGGCAAACCGACACGCAGACTCGACACGCCTTCGAAACTAAACGGCTCGGCGCAATTCGGTCTGGACGTATCCATCCCGGGAATGATGACTGCTGTAGTGGCGCGTGCACCCGTGTTTGGCGGCCACGTATCCAGCTTCAAGGCAGACAAGACGAAGGCGGTGCCGGGCGTCAAGGACGTGGTTCAGGTGCCTTCCGGTGTGGCTGTAATTGCCAATGGGTTTTGGCCCGCGAAGCAGGGTAGAGACAAACTGGAAATCTCCTGGGATGATGGGCCAAATGCCTCGCTATCGACTCTCGCCATGCGTGAGCAGTTTACCAAACTCGCCCAGGCGCCAGGGCTGGTCGCCCGAAAGGTCGGGGACGCCGCTAAAGCATTGGCGGGTGCGGCGAAGACGATTGCGGCAGAATATGAAGTGCCGTATCTGGCCCATGCGACGATGGAGCCACTGAACTGCGTGGTTGATCTGCGCGAAAACAGTTGTGAGATCTGGACGGGTACGCAACTTCAAACCATAGATCGGATGGCGGCTGCCGCCGTTGCCGGGTTGAAACCCGAACAAGTTCAGATTCACACGACGCTGCTTGGTGGTGGCTTCGGTCGTCGAGCAAATCCGGCCTCAGATTTCATCGTCGAGGCGGTCCACGTGGCGAAGGCGGCGAAGGTCCCGGTGAAGGTGGTCTGGACCAGGGAAGACGACACTCGCGGCGGCTACTATCGACCGATGTGGTACGACCGGATGGTCGCTGGAGTCGATGCTGCCGGTAACCCGGTGGCCTGGACGCACACCATTGTGGGCCAGTCGATCATGGAGGGTACCCCTTTCGCGGCCTTCATCAAGGACGGAATAGATGTTTCGTCAGTGGAAGGCGCTGCCGATCTGCTTTACGGGATTCCCAATCTCCAGGTCGATCTGCATACGCCAAAACTCGGCGTACCGGTGTTGTGGTGGCGATCGGTAGGTCATTCGCATAACGGTTTCGCGGTCGAGGCTTTTTTTGATGAAGTGGCGCAGGCCGGCGGCAAGGATCCGTACGAACTGCGGCGGACTTTGTTGAAAGATCAACCAAGGATGCGCGCGGTGCTCGAGCTGGTCGCGGAAAAAGCGAATTGGGGCAAGCCACTACCGAAAGGGATCGGACGCGGCATCGCTACGCATTTCTCATTCGACAGCTATGTGGCGCAGGTGGCTGAAGTCTCAGTCGAAAAGGATGGCGCAGTGCGCGTGCATCGCATGGTGTGCGCAGTGGACTGTGGTCGCGTGGTCAACCCAGATACGGTGAAAGCACAGATGGAAGGCGGCATCGTGTTCGGCTTGACGGCGGCGCTGAAAGACGAGATCACGTTTGAAAACGGGCGAGTCAAACAAAGCAATTTCCACAACTATCCGATGCTGAGGATCAATGAGTCACCGCAGATTGAGGTCCACATTGTGCCGAGCACTGAGAATCCAACCGGCGTGGGCGAGCCGGGCGTGCCGCCAGTTGCACCAGCCGTGGCCAATGCGATCTTTGCGGCGACAGGTAAGCGTGTTCGTAAGCTGCCGATTCGCCTGGGTTGAAGGGCTGAGTGGTTACGATGAACTGTTGCTATCAGGAAAGAGCGGGGGCATGCCCACCTTCCTGACCTCGAGATGATCGGAGTGAAGTTCGTAATTTTCGCTTGAAGTGCTCTGCAAGTTCGGTCGATCGGGCGTGACGGAAAAGCTCTCAGGTCAGGAAGGTGGGCATGCCCCCGCTCTTGATGTTGTTTGGGTGATGAGTGGGTTAAAAGATGACGAGCAAATTATTCAAGCTCTCAAGTGTAATCCTATTTATTATGGCGCTCGCCGTAGGGTTTCCTTTACTGCTAACGCAGGCAACCGGCGGTGTGTTGCAGCGCGATGACGCCCGCGCACGCGAACTCTTCGTCTCCATCATTCCTGTTCTCAAACATCCTCGTTGTCTCAACTGCCACTCGACTGGCGACTTTCCCCGGCAGGGTGATGACGGACGTATCCATATACAAAACGTCAAGCGTGGACCGGATGGGAAAGGTAAGTTTGGACAGAAGTGTTTTGCCTGTCATCAGGAGCAGAATGTTGCCGGATTGAACATGCCACCCGGTGCGCCAAATTGGCATCTGCCTCCGGCCAACATGCCGATGATTTGGGAGGGGCGCACGCCTGGTCAGATTTGCAGGCAGATAAAAGATCCCAAACAGAACAACGGTAAGACAATCGCGCAGATCGTCGAACATGTAACCTCAGACAAACTCGTGTTGTGGGGCTGGAACCCGGGCGAAGGTCGCACCCCGGTGCCCATGCCTCACGACGAATTCGCGCGCCGGTTTCAGGAGTGGGCCCGCTTCGGCGCGGCCTGTCCCGAATAAATAGTTCTGAGTCCTGAGTGCTGAGTCCTGAGTACGATGTAAAGCAAACTGTTAGTTTGCGTTTGACGTTGAATGCCTGGGTATCGATCGCAAACTAACAGTTTGCGTTACATTGGTACTCAGTACTCAGTACTCAGCACTTCGATCATGACAATGACCGACTGGCCCATTTTAAAATTCTCCGAATGGAACGATACCCTCGCCACCCTACACATGTGGACACAGGTGGTCGGCAAGATCCGGCTCCGCCAAACGCCGCTGGTGAACCACTGGTGGAACGTGCCTCTGTATGTTTCAGCTCGCGGACTAACCACCTCTGCCATGCCTTACAAGGATCGCATCTTCGAGATTGAATTCGATTTCATTGATCACAAGTTGCGAATTGTATGCAGCGACGGCGCCGCCAGGATTCTCGCGCTACGGCCGCAATCAGTCGCTGACTTCTATGCTGAAGTAATGTTGGCGCTACGGGAATTGGGAATGGAGATCAACATCTGGACCATGCCGGTCGAGATTCCCGATCCGGTTCGTTTCGAAGAAGACACGGTCCACGCTTCGTACGACTCGGAATATGCGAATCGCTTCTGGCGCGCACTGGTGAAGGTGGACGACGTGCTAAAGGAGTTTCGCGCGCGCTTCATCGGGAAAGTCAGCCCGGTGCATTTCTTTTGGGGCAGCTTCGATCACGCCGTCACGCGTTTCTCGGGCAAACCCGCTCCTCCGCGTTCGGACGCCGACTTGATCAATCGCGAAGCTTACTCACACGAAGTCATCAGCCACGGCTTCTGGCCCGGTAACAAAGACATGGAAGCGTCGTTTTATTCCTACACCGCCCCTGAGCCAGCGGGCTTGTCCGACGTTGTAGGCCAGGGAAAGATTCTTCCCGCCGCAACGTTTTACAGCACCGACATGAAAGAGTTTTTCCTGCCCTACGAAGCGGTGAGCAATTCCAACTCACCCGAACAGACCCTCATGGATTTTTGCCAAACCACCTATGAAGCCGGCGCCAACCTCGCCGGCTGGGAACGCGCCGCGTTGGAGAGAAAGCTGTGAAGCCTTGACTGAAGCGAATTTGAACAATAACTATTCTAGGTTGGACACGCTATTCTTCAGTGTCTCTAATTCTTGCCCTGATGATGGAAGCATTGACAATGTCACCCGCTCGCTCGTAAGCATTCAAGAGGCGGCATAGTTAGTCTTCTGGTTTTAGAGTTGGAGTGGTCTCTTAGCGGCTCCAGTAGCTTGATCACTCTACTGTAAGAGCCTTTACGATCAAGCATGTGTGCAAGCGCATGAATGGCGACAACATCATTTGGAGTTTCTAATAATGCAACTTCAAATTTCTCAATCGCCAAGTCTGTTGCCTCAGGCTGTCCCGAATCTTTCAAAAGCATGCCCCACTCACGAAATATTAGGGCTCGGTCAGGTCCTCTCCGAGGAGAGCTAGCGGCAGCCTGTTCGTAGAGCCTTAACGCCGCAGCCTGGTTACCCAGCTCATGACGCTGAAATTCGGCAAACAACCTGGCAGCTTTCCAACTAGTCGGGTTTCGCCTTAATGCCTGCTCATATAAATGCGTTGCCGTGTCGAAATCTCTCCTCCGCTCAGCTGCTGTGGCCAAATCGACGAGTGCAGACTCCGACGCTTCTTTGCCTTGCCGTATTTCACGAACCACCAGTCGCTCGTCGCTATCTCTAACATCTTTAGCTTCAAAGTAATCGGAAAGCCGATTTCTAATTCCGCGTTCTAAGGCCGGCTTTTGGCTAACCTCGGAGTAGACGAACGCTCTTGTTATTGGAAGCAAGGTATAGGTGTAGTCGTTCAATCCAGGATCGAAAAGTCGCTGAGCCAGCGCGTCTTCTACAAGCATGTCGGCGGCATCCATTATTTTGTAATGGGGCAGGGAGCTCCCAACTAATACTGCCTCTAATGGGAGCGGCCGTTGGAATAGCGACAGAACGTGAAGTATTTCCTTCTCGGCGCCTGGTAAGGCATCAAAAACACGCCGAAAGCAGAACTCCAGTAGCTGCTCTCCACGTCTTCCAGAACCGGTGATGCTCTCAGCTTCAGATAACGCCTCGCCCGGCGTGCTAGAACGCACCAAAGCCCACCTTATAGCCAATGCGATGCGATCGCAGGCTTCGCCAATCTTTACACACTCAGGGGGATAGAGATCGGACACGTAACCCAATCCTGGAAGGTTTGCAAGGGACTTGATTAATGACACGACTTCGTCCTGCGTCAAGGGTCCTAAGTCAACTGGATGGACCGAGACCCTGACTTGGGCTCTCCGAGAGGTTGTAATTGCCCTTACGCCAACTGGAAGGGTGTCTAGAAAACTTATGATGCGTTTGTCGTCAACGGTTTCAAGATTGTCGACATAGAGGAGTCCGTTGCTGTT
>Ga0137394_10004201_pt1 | contig 10907 bp, 7 predicted proteins | sample czobulk116metaG_FD_108278 | JGI IMG/M metagenome (GOLD analysis project Ga0137394, IMG submission 108278) | Vadose zone soil microbial communities from Angelo Coast Range Reserve, California, USA - czobulk1.16 metaG | ecosystem: Environmental > Terrestrial > Soil > Vadose zone | place: USA... | reverse complement strand
TCGCGGCGTTCGCGCTGGTGAATCGGTTCAGCGTCGGCGTCGCGCCGGTGCTGGTCGCCGAGGCCGCAATCATCGCCGTTGCGACCCTGATCGCACGACGCCTGATGCGACGTGCGTCGGAGTGGACCGCGATTCGTCCAGTCCATCTGGCGGCGATTGCCGCGAGCGAAGCGGCCTATCAGATCCTTGCCGTCGCCGAAGTCTACGTCATGCTGCTGCTGATCAGTCCGGAGCCGCCGACGATCGCGTCGGCGGTCGTGCTCGAAACCGTCAGCCGCGCGATCACGATCTTCTTCAAGATGGTGCCGATGCGCATCGGCGTGGACGAGGCGAGCTCGTCGTTCGTCGCCGGACACGTGAGCCTCGATCCCGCGACCGGGCTCACGCTGGCGCTCGTCCGCAAGCTAAGGCTCTTGTTCTGGAGCGCCGTGGGGCTGGCGCTGCTCGTCCGGCGGCGCACGAGAGATGTCGCCGCGGACGCCGCACGACCGAGCGCAGTGTTTCCGTCGGCGGCCGTGCTCGCGCTCCTGCTCGTCGCGAGCGGGGCGTCGGCGCAGGGCGCGGCCGCCATCGTTGCCGGCGCCGTCGCGATTGCGGCCCCCGACGGCGCGCCGCTCGTCGTGCCAGGCGTGACCGTGACGCTTCGCTGCGGCGGCGACGAGCCGAGGATCGACGTGTCAAACGAGCAGGGTGAGTTCCGGTTCGTCGACCTGCCGGCAGAGCGCGGCAGCTGCACGATCGGCGCGGAGCTGCAGGGCTTCAGGTCGGCGACGAGCGTCGTGGCGTTGACCGCCGGCCAGACGACGACCGCCAACCTGCAGCTCGGGCTCGACACCCTGCGCGAGGAAGTGACCGTGCGTGCGGCACCGATCCTTCCGGACGAAGACCGCTCGCCCGTGCGGGTGGAGCAGGTCGCAGCCTCGGTGATGCGAGCGGCGCCGATCGCGCACGACAGGTTTCAGGATGCGCTGCCGCTGATCCCGGGCGTCGTGCGCGGCCCGGACGGCCTCCTGAACATCAGCGGCTTGCGCAGCAACCAGAGCGCGCTCACGTTCAACAGCGCGAACGGCACCGACCCGGTCACGGGCGAGGACGCCATCGAGCTTCCGATCGACGCCGTCAGCTCGGTGCAGGTGCGCGGTGCCGCGTACGCGCCGGAGTTCGGCCTGTCGGCCGGCGCGGTCACGGTGGTCGAGACGCAGAGGGCCGGAGACACCTGGGACGTCACGGTCAACGATCTCGAGCCCCGTCTGCGCCGGCGTGGCGGCGAGTTCAGGGGGATCGAATCGTGGACGCCGCGCGTGACCGTGGGCGGCCCGATTGTCGCGGGCAAGGTGCAGCTCCTCGAGTCGGTGCAGTATGAATACAGCCAGACTCGCGTGTTCGGGCTGCCGCCCTTCGAGAGCGACACGAAGCTGCAGAGCTTCGAGAGCTTCACGCGCGCCGACTGGCTGCGCGATCAATCGAATCGATTCACCGCGTCCGCGCTCGTCTCGCCGCGCCAGACGACCTACGCCGGGCTGAACACTTTCAACCCGCAAAGCGTGACCGCCAACATCAAGAGCCACAACGTGCTGGCCGGCGTGTCGGACCAGATCATTGTCGGTGCCGGCGTCATCGACACACGCGCCAGCGTGAAACAGTTCGACGCGACGATAAGCCCAAGTCGGGGCACGGGGCCGATGCTGCTGGCGCCAGACGTCAACTCGGGCAGCTACTTCAACGATCAGGATCGAACCAGCCGGCGCGCGGAATTGTTCACCACGTACTCGTTCACGCCGATGGGTCCCGCGCATCTCGTCAAGACCGGCGGCGGACTGACCTACGAGATTTTCGACGGCGTCAGCGCGAGCCGGCCCGTTCAGATCGTCCGCGCGAACAGCACGGTGAGCCAGACGATCGCATTCGCCGGCAGCGGTCAGCTCGATCGGAACAAGACTGCGGTTCGCGGGTTCGCGCAGGATGCGTGGACGGCGGGTTCGCGGCTCACCGTCCTGTACGGCGTCCGCTACGATTACGAATCGATTGCCGGCGGCTTCAACGTCGCGCCGCGCGGCTCCGTGTCGCTCGTCGCCACTTCCGACGGCCGCACCATCGTTCGCGCCGGCGGCGGCATGTTCTACAACGCCGTGCCGCTCAACGTGGCGAGCTTCGAGCAGTTTCAGACCCGCAGCGTCTCATCGTTCGCCGACGATGGCATCACGCCGGTCGGGGTGGTGCGCCTGGCAAATGACGTTGCCTCCGACCTGCGGGCGCCGCGCAGCGTCACCTGGAACGTCGAGGTCGATCGTCAGTGGCTCCGCAAGCTGTTCGTGCGCGTCGGATATCAGCAGCGGGACAATCGCGACGAGACGGTCATCGACGAGACAGTCGTCGACGCGACGGCCGGCGCCGTCGTGCTGCGCAGCGACGGTCGCTCACGCTATCGCGAAGCGCAGGTCACGGGGCGCTACACGTTTCACGGCGACGACCGGATTGTCGCGTCGTACACGCGCTCGTCCGCCATCGGCAATCTCAACGACTTCAACGGCTTCTTCGGGAACATCGAGAATCCCGTCATTCGCCCGGACGAGCGCGGGGCGCTGCCCTGGGATGCGCCGAATCGTGTGCTCGTCTGGGCCAGCCTGGCGCTGCCTCACGGGTTCGCCCTCTTTCCGGTGCTCGACACCAGGACGGGGTTCCCGGTCTCGAACGTCGACGGCGACCGCAACTTTGTCGGGCCGAGAGACGGCGTCGGGCGATTCCCGACCTTCGTGTCGCTCGACGCGCAGGTCACCAAGAGGTTTCGCGTGCTCGGACACAACGCGACGATTGGCCTCAAGGTCTTCAACATCACGGACCATTTCAACCCGCGCGATTACCAGGGGAACCTCGCGAGCGCGAATTTCGGCGGCTTCGACAACAGCGTCGGCCGGACGTTTCGGGGCAAGTGGATTTTCGAGTTCTGAGCCTCGGTTCACGGGTTCGGGTCGGGTGTCCTAGCCGGGACGCTCTTGGTTGATTGGGCCCACCAGACCTGCCGTGAGGAGCGTGAGATCGTCAGGCTGCAGCCGGCCCGCCAGCTCGTGATGGACGTCGGCGAGAATCGTGTCGAGCAGCGGAGCGCCGCCTCCGGACGCCCGGTCGATCGCGCTCGTGAACCGCTCTTCCGCGCGGCCGTCCTCGTCGGCGAGGGTCTCCCAGACACCGTCCGTGTACAGGAGCAGGTGATCGCCGACGTCGATCGACACGACGGGTGCGTCCCACGTTGACGCCGTCAGCACCGGCGAGACCAGCGGCCCGGTGCTCTCGAGCCACAGCGGTTTGCGCGTGCTTCCCCACACGACGATCGGTGGATGACCGGCATTCACATATCGCAGGTGGCGATCCGGCATCCGGATATCGAGGATCGCGAGCTCCGGATGAAACTGGTCGGCCACCGACAGCGCATCGCGAGAGAGCCGCGTGCCGATAACGTGATGGTCGCCGCTCAGCACGCGCTCGACCGCACGAAGCATTCCCGGTTCGTCGTCCACGACGAGGATGCGCGCCGGTTTCATGACCATTGCGGGTGCGGTTGCGGCAACGCCTCTGGAACGAGAACGCGGACGTCGGTGCCCTTGCCGGGCTCGCTCTGAATCATGAGCGTGCCGTCGACTTCCCACAGAACCGATCGGCAGATTGAGAGGCCGAGGCCGTTGCCGTGCTGCTTGGTCGTGAAGAACGGCTCGAGCACGCGCGGAAGATGTTCGGCGGGAATCCCGCAGCCGCTATCGGCGATCGAGATTTCGACGAGCCGATCGACGGAGCGCACGGTGACCAGGATCCGGCCTCCATGCGGCGTGGCCTCGCGTGCGTTGGTGAGCAGGTTCAGAAACACCTGTTCGAGATCGCTCTGGCTGCACGCGACTTCCGGAATCTCGTCCGGCACGTTCACGTGCAGCTCGATGGCGCTCCGGCTGATGCCGTACTTCAGGATGGCGGTCGCGGTCTCGATGGCGCGCCGCACGTGGCCATAACCGCTCCGCCGCGCCGCATTCCGCGAAAACGTCAGCATCCCTCCAAAAATCCGTCGGCAGACCTGGAGCGACTTCTGTATGTGCTCGAGATCCTCCGCGAACACGATCGGCGCGAGCACGCCGCTGCGAACGTCCGCCTGCATCTGCTGGATCAGCGGCAGCATCGACCCGAGCGCGTTGTTGAGATCATGGGACACGCTACGCGCAAGATCGGCCATCGCGTGCTTGCGCTCGGCCGTCATGACGCGAGCGCGGAGCGACTCGGTGCGGTGCAGGTTCTGAATGGCGATGGCGGCCTGCGATCGAAAGTGTTCGACCAGCTCGGCGTCGAATGGTTTGAGCTGTTCAGGGTAGCGCGCCGCGATCTTGAGGACGCCGACGAGACTGTCCCGCGTCACCAGCGGCGCACAGAGCATCGACGCTTCCCGAAGGTTCCCGCCTGCGGCACCGTCGTCACTGTTGTAGTCGAGCAACGACGCAAGCGCGCCGGCCGGCTGATCTCTCCACTCCCGCCAGCTGTCGCCGTGTCGATCGAAGCCGTACACCTGTTCCGACTGCAGCAGCGCGGCGGCGTCAGCCGTGATCGGTATCCTCAGCCCAATCCGCTCGCTCTTGGCCTTCGTCCACGCGATCTGTTCTGCCACCACGCGCAACGACGCCTCGTCCTCCTCCCGGATGAGGAGCGCCGACGAGTGATCGTAGAGGGTCAGCGATCGTATGCCGTCCATGATCTGGTAGAAGAGATCCTTGGGATGGATCTGCTCCATGATCTTCCTGTCGATCCGATCGCGCACGCCAAGGAGTCGATCGCGGTCGATCCGTTGAACGGCGGCTGACAGCACTGCTGCGATGCGCGCGATCAGGCGGCGATCCGCTCGATCGAATGCGTGGCCCGGAGCGACCAGCGCAATCGCGCCCCAGGCACCGCCGCGCCGCCGGACCGATCCGATCAACATGTCGCGCTGAACCGGCGGATGTGTGTGGCGGATATAGCGCGTCAGCATGCCCAGATCCCAGTCCACCCGTCTTGGCAGCGTGAAGAGGAGGTCGGCTTCCGCGTGGCCCGCCCGGAGCGTTGCGATGCAGCCGTGCGTCGCCCGGAAGAACTCGCGCGTGTCACGGAGCGCATGCCGCAGCGCCTTGTGCGGCTCGCCGGCGTCTTTCAGATGAGCGGACAGGCCGTCGATGAACTTCAGCGCGGCGAGCTCCCGCTGTACCGGCAACATGGCGCTTCAGGATGGTTCTCGAACCGGCCCGGGGTCAAGTGCGTGCCGGTCGGTCACTATAGCCATCGCCCTGGTCAGGTGATCATCAATGACGTGAACTCTCAACTGCCGACGCTCGATTCGACGCGCCCGTTCGCGCGGGCGGCGCTCGGCCGGGGCCGCGGTGGGCACCAATGCGCCAGCACCAGCGGTCACACCCGGCGAATGAGAGTCAATCCAGCGTAGACCCCCCCGCATCATCAGTCTTACGCGTTAGTCTGACGCGGTGCTCCTGCCGGGGATCGAGCGACACCGACGAGCGCAATCACCCACGCGGCCGCCAGTGCGAGCAGGCCGCCGCCGCCGATCGTGATTGCGGCGGACGGCGCCTGGCTCAGATCCAGGCCGGCGGAATTCACAACCGCGACCACCCCGGCGAACGCCGCGTAGCCAGCTGTGGCAAGAAGCACGACCTCCAGCTGCCGCCGCTCGTTCCAAGCCGTGAATGACAACAACCACGCCAGAAGCGGCAGCACCAGGATGGCGTGCATGGTCACCGCATGGGTCGGCTTGAGCGTGCCGCCCGTGACATATGCCGCTTGGGAGTTCCCGGCAAACACGAGCAGCATACCCTTGGCGATCATCAAGGCTCCGACGCTGACCGCGCTGCACAGGGCGATAAAACCGGCCCGGATTGCGATCCGGAGACCAGCCGAGATTGTCGGGTTCGCTCGCAATGCGGCGAGGGTCAGCACCGCGCTGATCACGACGAGGGCGACGCCGCCCGCTGCCAGCGTTCGCGCGACCAGTCCGTCGAAGGTCGTCTCCACGTTGTAGTGAGAGGGCACGCCCCGCCAGGCCTGGAGTGAGACCAGCGCAGTTTCGATCGCGCATGCGATCGTGAACAGGCTCAGCAGGATTACCCGCACGCGGGCGCCGAGCCGGAGGAAGGATGAGACCCAGGCGATCGTCATCAGGGTCAAGCCGAAAGACAGGCCGAAGGTCGTCGGTTTGCGCAGCGATAGCGGTCCCATCCATGTCCCGCCTCCCACTGTCAGGATCACCAGGTGAAGGAGGCCGCTCACCAGCAACAATGTCCCCATCAGATACGCCGTACGCTCAACCTTCCGGCCGTTGTCCCAGAACGACCAGAGCGAGCGGGCTATCTTGCCCAGCGGGACCTTCATCCGCATCGCCTCGAGAACAAACGGTGAGACCGACCCCGCTCTCCGGTAGGGAGCGGTCGCGTTCTCACCGCGGTGCAAACGCCGCCCGATTCAACGCCGCTTGCCGGCACGCTGGCGACCGGACCTTCTCGACGCGGTCTGGCGCCCGCGCGGCGTAAACGTGGCAGCGAACTGTGTGTGGATCTCATGACGGCGATCCCCGAAAGCGCGACCGAGCGCTGAGCCTCAGGCGTCGAGGACTGGATCGACACTCTTGCGACGTTCACGACGACGATCGTTCCTTCCCATCGCTCGTCACCAAATGCCACGCCCCGTCCGCTATCGCTCCGCAGGTCTCCCGCGACGCTGTGCTCGCGATTGGCATCCGTTGCGGCGATTTGACCTCGCGTTTGTACATCGGCAACACGGGCCGATGAGGATACGCATTGGAGGAAAACATCATGCAGCGATCTTTTGTGCGGATCTGTGTTGTGGTTGTGGGTGTCACCGCAGTGCCTCTCGACGCTCGGCCGGCCGCCGAGAGTCCTCGCGCAGACTTCGGAATGTTCGTGGCCGAGCAGTTGCGCGCGCACGCCATGGAACTGTTCGGATTCCATCATCCGCTCGACGAAAGCGCCATCGGTCCGTTCGATGGTCCAAGCGTCGACGCGCTCGAGCTTGCAGGGGGGCTGAAAGCGACGTTGATCTCCAGCGCGGTGGAGAATGCGGCGGATCAGATCGCGATGTGGCCGGATGACGAGCATCCCACGCATCTGTTCGTCTGCGACGAAGAGACCTCGAATCCTGCCGTGCAGCGCGTCGATCTCAGCAAGCCCCCGAGCGCCAATGCCACGACGATTGTCACCGGTCTCGTCTCGTGCGACCCGGTTCGCCGCACACCCTGGGGCACGATTATCGTCGCCGAGGAAGCGGGAGCGACCGGTGGGTTGTACGAGATTCTCGATCCGCTGCACGTCAACGCACCCATCAACGTCAGCGATCGGGCGCATGGCACGACCAGCGATCCCCTTCATCTGGTCAAGCGCCAGGCCGTCGGCAGCTTGTCGTTCGAGAGCGTCGCCATCAAGCACGACGGGACGATGATCTACGGTGATGAACTGGCGCCGAGCGGCGGAGCGGCCGGCGGCGGCCTCTACAAGTTCGTGCCGTCGGTGCCGTTTGCCGGCGGCGGTCCCGTCACGGTTCCCGCTCAGTCGCCTCTGGCGGCGGGCGCGATCTTTGGACTGCGCGTCGGCGCGGCGGGCTCGTCGAACTGGGGCCAGGGCGCCGAAATCGGGAAAGGGAGCTGGACGGCCGTCAACCTCGCCGGACTCAATGTCGTTGATGCCAGTGGCAACCTGATTTTGCGCAACGCTCAAGCTCTTCAAAGATTCACCGGCTACTATCGACCCGAGGACATGGACATCGATCCGATTGCTGCCGAAAAGGGCGTGTTCCGGGCGTGCTGGGCCAACACTGGCCGCGAGAGCCACTCGGGTGGGAGTACCGTCGAGAACAGCGCAGTGTACGGCGAAGTCATGTGCCTGACCGAAGAGCCTCCAAGCGCGGCGGTGCCCTCGCCGCCGACCGGGACGATCCCCAAGGTCGATCGCTTCATTGCTGGATCACCGCACGCCGCCATGTTCGACAACGTCGCGTTCCAGCCGCACACGGGCAACCTCGTCGTGCTCGAAGACGGACCGACCAGTATCGGGCTGCCGAACGGATCCACCCAACCGCGCGGCAACGATCTCTGGATGTGCCTGCCGGACGGCGCCGATGACGACACGCAGTCGGACGGCTGTGTCCGCTTCGCGTCGCTGCGCGATACGACGTCGGAGCCGACCGGGTTTATTTTCCTGGCGTCCGGCAAAGCAGCCTTCGTGCATCTGCAGCATCGAGAAGTCGATGCGGCCAACCATCGAGGGTCGCTGCTCATGATCTCAGGGTTCAAGGAGAAGGATAAGGATAAGGACTAGGAGCCGAGCCATCAGTTTTCCATGCTGTGGCGCGCCGCCGAGCCTCTCCATTCGCGCCAGGGGGAGGGGCTCGGCAGCGCGTAAGGCGCGGTGCATTTCTGGCGGCCGGACGCGACGTGCGCTACTCGGCAGGACATTCGACGCCGCGGAGGCCGAGGCGCGCGGCGGCGCAGCGCTCCAACACGCAACCTGGACAGCGAGTGGAGGTACCCATGGAGTTGAACCGCATCGATGAAATTGCCGCGACCCTGGACGACATGACGACAACGCTCGAGGAGATCAAAGAGGATCCGTGTCTTGTAAGCGCGCAGACGCTCGAGAGCATGCGCCGGTCCATCGAGAAGGCGGCCGACAGCATCGATCGCATAGAGAATAAGCAGCCCGACACGAACCGGCGATGAGGTAAATGCGCGACCTTCTGACGCTTCCCGCATTCACCAGCGACGATCTGTTCCACGTCGTCGTCGAGTCACCGCGCGAATCGACGGTCAAATTGAAGTGGGACCCGGAGCTGGGCGCCATGTCCATCTCGCGTCCGCTCGCGCCCGGCCTCTCGTATCCGCACGACTGGGGGTTCGTACCCTCGACGAAGGGACCCGATGGAGATCCGCTCGACGCCCTCGTCTTCTGGGACGTCTCCAGCTTTCCAGGCGTCGTCATTCCGTGCGGGGCGCTGGCCGTCGTGCAGCTCGAGCAGAAATCGCCAGGGCCATCCCGGCGAACGCGTGCGAAACGACCGACTCGTGGCAGTGCCGGACACATATCGGCGCGCGTTCGCGCATTCGGTCGGCGCGCTGCCGCAGCGGGTGCGCGATGAGCTCGCGCACTTCTTCGTTGCGGCCACCGTATTCGAGGGCAGAGATCCGAAAGTCCCTGGGTGGGACGGAGCCGACGCGGCGCTCCCGCTGATTCGTCAGACCGCGGCGCGGGTCGAGGGCCGCAGGTGAGATGATATATCTCATCTAACGTCTCGTCCCGATCATGCAACACAGCGCGGCACACAAGACTCCTGACGATCAGTCCATCGCGTACATCTGCAGTGCCTGCGGAACCGAGTACCCTCCGTCGGATGGGCCCCCTCAGAGCTGCCAGATCTGCACGGATGACCGGCAGTTCGTGCCGCGCCTGGGTCAAGAGTGGACGACCCTTGCGGACCTTCGGAGACGGCGGCGCAATGCGTTTCAACGACTCGAGCCCGATCTCTTCGGCATCGGAACCACGCCGGAATTCGCGATCGGTCAGCGCGCACTTCTCGTGCGCACGCCCGCGGGCAACGTCCTCTGGGACTGCATAAGCCTTCTCGACGACGCCACGGTCGAGATCGTCAACGCGCTCGGCGGCATTCGCGCGATTGCCATTTCTCACCCGCACTACTACACCACCATGGTGCAATGGAGCCGTGCCTTCGGCGGCGCTCCGATCGTCCTTCACGCGCGCGATAGCCAATGGGTGATGCGACCAGATTCCGCCGTGACCTTCTGGAACGGTCGTATCCATGAACTCGTTCCCGGGATACGGCTCATCCACTGCGGCGGCCATTTCGCGGGGGGAACACTTCTTCTTTGGGAAGCTGGCGCGGAGGGTCGCGGCGCCCTGCTCACCGGGGACGTGCTTCAAGTAGTCCAGGACACTCGTTACGTCAGCTTCATGAGAAGCTACCCGAATCTCGTTCCGCTACCCGCCAGCGAAGTGCTGCGAATCGCCGAAGTGGTCGAAGCCCTCCGCTTCGATCGCATCTACGGAGCGTGGTGGGATCGCCACGTCGAACGCGACGCCCACAGAGCCGTTCAGGAATCGGCCCGGCGATATGTCACCTGGACCACTGAGCAGGGCAGCGTCGAGTGATTCACCAGCTCGCGAATGACCAGCCACACTTCCTCCGCGACTTCCGCGCCGTCACTGGCGCCGCGCCAGGGGACTGCTTGGGAACGCCGCGTACTGCAGAAGGCTCTTCAGCGTTTACCAAACCGCGCCGGCAGGCAGCTTCGACGGCTTCGGCTCGACTTGCGGCGCCCATTTTCGTGAAGAGCGTGTGCAGGTATGCCTCGACCTCACATTCCTGAATGAAGAGGCAAATCGCAATTTCATCGCTCGCTTTCCCGTTTGCCAACAGTTGAAGGGCCGCTCGTTCCCAGGGCGTGATTCTCAGCACAGGGTTCTTCCGCCTGGAATTTCGCGTTCAACGCCGAACACGGGTCAGCGTTCCAATCCCGTCGGCCTGCAACCACTCCTTCAGATCAACAAGTTCGCTCGCCATTCCCGGACTCCTCGCATTAGTCCGTCACCAGTCCGCGCCGAGTGACGTGGGTCCCTTCTACCCGATTCGTGTGACGTACACGTGAACGGTGTGGTTCGATCGGAGTGGCGGCTAGAGGCGCGTGCACCCTCCAAATTTGTGCTTCAGCCGCAAATTTGTAGTGGCGCCGGCGTTCAGCCTCCAAGTTTTTGGTTGCGCGCCGCATGCCGATGGTTTGAGGCGGGAAACGATCGCGACTGCCTCTACAAACTCAGTACGATTCCACCATCCTCGGCAAGGAGTGCAATCGTGCGAACACGTAT
>Ga0137394_10004200_pt1 | contig 10907 bp, 7 predicted proteins | sample czobulk116metaG_FD_108278 | JGI IMG/M metagenome (GOLD analysis project Ga0137394, IMG submission 108278) | Vadose zone soil microbial communities from Angelo Coast Range Reserve, California, USA - czobulk1.16 metaG | ecosystem: Environmental > Terrestrial > Soil > Vadose zone | place: USA... | reverse complement strand
CGATTCGCCGTTTGCGCTTGCGGCCAGCATCTGGACGAGGAACAAAGCACGCGGTATGGAGCTGGCGAAGGAACTTCGCGCCGGCGCGGTCATGGTCAACGACGCCATCAGCTATTTCGGCATTGCGGAAGCGCCGCACGGCGGCTGTGGCGCGAGCGGCTGGGGCCGCACGCACGGGCAGGCGGGCCTGCTTGAAATGGTCCAGATGAAATACATTGATATCGACGGACTACCGCGAAGCGAAAAGCCATGGTGGTATCGTTACGGTGCGGAACTGGAGCGGGCTGCGGACGCTTTTCTGCAGTTTGAGTTTTCCGGCGGTATAGGCGCGAAGTTGCGAAACGCCCGCAGTGCCATGAAAACGTTTTTCCGTGACCACGGGTTATAGAGAGGAGTTCCATGCCTGACCAGACCGCAGCTTCGCCCAAAATCAAAACGCGCAAGCCCAAGCAACGCGCGTGCGATGAGAAAGACGAGAAGGGCAAGCTCTGCAACGGCCACTTGAAACGCTACTACGATTACCCGAAGGAAGTTGCTGCGGTCATCGGTTCGAAAGCGGAAATTTACCGCTGCGAATTTTGCAAGACGCTGTATCGCCCCGATCCCGCACAACAGCCGCAGAGCTATACTTTGCGCAACTAAATCTCCGATTTGGCAGCAGACGAGGCCCGCCGTGCAGCAGAACGAATGGATCTACGACTGGAACGTCGCCACGCCGCCGGCGATTCCTCCCGGCACGCGCGTTTTGATGAACGACGAGACTTTGCGCGACGGTTTGCAGAACCCTTCCGTCTTCGATCCCGGTATTGAAGAAAAAATAGAGATCCTGCACCTGATGGAATCACTCCGAATCGACGCGGTCAATATCGGTCTGCCGGGCGCCGGCCCGCGCGCTTTTACACACACCGAAGCGCTGGCCCGCGAAATCGCCACTCACCGGATGAAGATTAAGCCCAACTGCGCGGCGCGCACGCATGAAAACGACATCCGCCCGATCGTGGAAATTTCGCAGAGGGTCGGCATCGCCATTGAAGCCGCAACGTTTCTCGGCTCCAGTCCTATCCGCCGCCTGGTCGAAGACTGGACCGTTGATCACCTCGAGCGCACCACTGAAAAAGCGGTCAAGTTCGCTGTCGAAAACGGTCTTCCGTCCATGTACGTAACGGAAGACACCATTCGCACGGATCCTGACACTGTGAAGCGGCTGTATACAGCCGCCATTCGAAACGGCGCACGCGCCATCGTTCTCTGCGACACCGTCGGACACGCCACGCCGAATGGTGCGTTCAACCTTGTGAAATTCGCCATCAACGAAGTGGTGACGCCGTCCGGTGAAAAAATTCGCGTTGATTGGCACGGCCACAACGACCGCGGCCTCTCAATAGCCAATTCGCTTGCGGCCATCGCTGCCGGCGCGCACCAGGTCCACGCCGCCGCCAACGCGCTCGGCGAACGCGTCGGCAACACGCCCATGGAATTGATGCTCGTAAATCTTCGGCTCATGGGCCTCATCCAACAGGACCTCTCCCGCCTCAAGGAGTATTGTGAAAAAGTCGCCAAAGCCACGCACACGTTGATTCCGCCGAACTATCCGGTCGTCGGCCACGATGCCTTTCGCACGGCCACCGGCGTTCACGCCGCCGCGCTCATCAAAGCTTTTCGAAAAAACGATCTCGAACTTGCCAACGCCGTTTACAGCGGAGTCCCCGCGCATCTTTTTGGCCTGGACCAGGTGATCGAGATCGGCCCACTGAGCGGCAAGTCGAACGTCCTCTTCTGGCTGGAGAAGCACCGCGTTCCCGCTGACGAAGCCACCGTCACCCGTATCTTCGACGCCGCCAAACAGTCTCCTCGTGTCCTGTCCGATGCGGAAGTTTTTGCTCTCTGCACCGAGGCCACACGCAATTGAACGGGACACGCCGTTGTAAGGTGGCCGTGAAACGCGCCCTCGTTTGCGTTATTCTTCTCAGTATGCCGGTTCGCTCCGCCGCCTCTCCGCATGCGTCACGCCAGGCCGCAGGATCACGGCTCACTGACAGCGCGCGGGTCCGCGCCGCGCTGGACTGGTTCACTCCCAATATTTCCTGGGTCAACGATCAGCAGGCCCGGCTTACGGAGATCCCCGCGCCGCCGTTTCAGGAAGAACAGCGCGCCGCTGCAGTAAAGGTGTTGCTGGCCGAAGCCGGCCTCACCGCGCAAATCGACAAGGCCGGCAACGTCATCGGCGAGCTTCGCGGCGTGAACGAAAAAGAAATCGTCGTCATTGCCGCGCACCTCGACACGGTTTTCCCGCCCGGCACGGACGTAACAGTCCGCCGCGATGGCAGCCGCATGGACGCGCCCGGGATCTCCGATAACGGCAGCGGTGTGGCAGCCCTACTAGCGCTCGCTCGTGCCTTGCAATTCGCCCACCTCAAGCCGCAGCGCACCATACTCTTCGCCGGCGACGTCGGCGAAGAAGGCGAAGGCAATCTGCGCGGCATGCGCGCGATCGTTGATACTTACCGCGGCAAACTCAAAGCCGTCGTGGTGCTGGACGGTTCTGGCACCGATCATGTCACGACAAAAGCGCTGGCCTCGCGCCGCCTCGAAGCTCTGATCACTGGTCCAGGCGGCCACAGCTGGTCGGACTTCGGCATGCCGAATCCGATCAATGCACTCGTTCGCGGCGCCGTGCGCTTCATCAACACCAAGGTGCCCCCCACCCCGCGCACCACTTTCAACATAGGACAGATTGAAGGCGGCACGTCGGTGAATTCCGTTCCCCACGAAGCGCGTCTGAAAGTCGACATTCGCTCGGAGAGCGAGGGCGAGCTGACGCGCCTTGAATCTGCGCTTCGCGAGTGTGTAAGCGCCGGCGTTCGAGACGAGATGGATTCCGCACGCGATCGTTCGAAAGGCAAGCTGGAATGGAAAGTTGAACTGCTCGGGAGCCGGCCGGGCGGGGAACTGGCGGCAGATTCGGCGCTGCTGGCCGCACTTCGCGCCGCTGACGAATACGTCGGCAATCAATCGCGCATCGAACGTTCTTCAACCGATGCCAACATCCCGCTCTCCGTAGGAATCGAAGCTATCTCGATCGGCGCTGGCGGGAATGGCGGGGGAGCGCATTCGCTGCAGGAATGGTACGACTCCACGGGCCGCGAAGCGGGCTTGAAACGTGCGCTCCTTACGATCCTCGGAGTTTCCGGAGTTGCGGAGGAAAAATCGCGATGAAAATCCGGAAGCATCGGGTTCGAATGCTCGCCGTCATTTTGCCAATTGCCGGCGTCGCCCTAGTTGCCGCATTTCACACGAAGAGCAACGCGGCGCAGAGAGCTCCAATCACCGTCTATTACACTCACGGCCGAATCTACACAAATGATCCGGCGCAACCGTGGGCGGACGCGATGGCCGTCAGCGAAGGAAAAATCACCTGTATTGGCAAGACGGATCATGTCCTGCTCGATTGCGGTGGCGGCCAGGAAGGCGTTGAGACCGTCAATCTCAGAGGTCAGTTCGTGATGCCCGGTTTTAACGATGCCCACGTGCATCTCGGTGGCGCGGGGGCCGATGAGCTTGCCGTGCCGCTGACGGGCGCCCCTTCCGCGGAAGAAATGCAGAAGCGCGTCGCCACCGCTGTTGCGCAGCACAAACCAGGCGAATGGATCACCGGTGGAGGATGGGACCATACCCTCTGGCCAGAGAAAAGGTTCCCGAATCGGCAGCAACTCGATGCCGTGGCGCCAAAGAATCCCGCCATCCTCACGCACATTTCCGGCCACGTGGCTGTCGCGAACTCGCTCGCCCTTAAGAGCGCGGAGATTGATAAGACCACTCCTAATCCGCCGGGTGGCGAAATTGAGCGCGATGCTCTCGGCGAACCCACGGGAATGCTCAAAGAATACGCCGCGATGACTCTGGTGAAAGTGCGGATTCCCGACCCGACTCCTGAACAACGCCGCAAAGGTATCGAGCTGGTGCTCGGAAACGTCGCTAGAAACGGCGTGACTTCCGTTCAGGATTTTTCCGAGTGGGCGGATTTTCAGACTTATCAGGAACTGAAAGAAGAAAAAAAGCTGTCCGTACGCATCACGATGTGGCTGCCATTCAATGCACCGCTCAACGATTTGCAGAACATGCGCGCGCAAGGCGGCACCACGGATCCGTGGTTAAAGACAGGCGCACTGAAAGCTTTCACGGATGGAGCCATGGGTTCGCGCACGGCGGCAATGCTCGAGCCCTATACTGACGATTCATCCACCAGTGGAATCCTCACAATCGACCCGGAGAAGCTCACGGCGATGGCCATTCAACGTGACAAGGCCGGCTTCCAACTCGCTTTCCACGCCATCGGCGATCGCGCCAACCGCATCTCGTTGGATGTGTTCGAAGCGGTTCGGAAGGCCAATGGCCCCCGAGACCGCCGCGATCGCATCGAGCACGCACAAGTCGTCGCGCCCATGGATTTCGCCCGCTTTGCCGAACTTCACGTCATCGCTTCCATGCAGCCTTCGCACGAGACCACAGATATGCGCTGGGCCGAGGACCGCATCGGGCGTGAACGCATCGTGGGCGCCTACGCCTGGGCGACGATGCTGAAAAACAAAGTGCCGCTGGCATTTGGAACTGATTACAATGTGGAACCTATCAGCCCATTTCGAGGTCTCTACGCCTGCGTCACGCGCGAACGGCCTGATGGCGGTCCGAAAAACGGCTGGGAGCCGCAGGAGAAAATCTCGCTCGCCGAATGCATCTGGGCTTATACGTGGGGCTCCGCCTACGCCGAGTTCGAGGAAGGGAAGAAGGGTGAACTGAAGGCGGGCGAGTTCGCCGACTTCATCATTCTTTCGAACGATCTCACCAAAGTTCCTCCCGCGCAGTTCACCAAGACCCGCGTCCTCCGCACTGTCGTTGGCGGCCGCACAGTCTTTCAGGAGCGCTAAAAGCAAGAGTGCTGGTTCTGCTCTACAGAAATTTCGTCTGCCCTGCAAGTGAGGCTCTAGTACCTTTAGTACGCGACGTTAAGCGTGAAGACTGAATCAGGTGGAAGTTTGAATATCTGCGTATATCTGCACGCGCTTCGTCGTTGACCTTTGGGTGAATTGGCTGTTCCTAAGGAAGATGATTTTTCATCAATCCAATACCGGAACGTCCCACGCCCCAGATAATTGCGTTCCAAATTGGCCGCATGATTTATCCAAACCTTAGATAGTATTTATATTCTCTTGACAAAGCTCCTCCCGAACACTATACAGTCTTCAAATCTTTTTATTGCGTTCCTCCCGGGAACGTTCAAATGCGAGTGGAAGGGGAGTGTTATGTCAAAAGTTCTGCGAGTGGGTGGTACGGTTGGCGTTCTCCTATTTGCGTTGCTACTTTGTATCTCAGCGCCCGCGAGATTAATGGGGCAAGCAGCGTCAACGGGCACCGTCGCTGGTACGGTGACAGATCCGACAGGCGCAGCGGTTGCTGGAGCAGCGGTCAGTATCATTGACCCGTCGACAAACGATTCACGAAAAACGACGACGAATGAAGCCGGAAGGTACATCTTTGCCAACGTCGCTCCAGGAACTTACCACGTAACCATTAATAAGACCGGTTTCCGCGTAACAAAGTTTACCGGCCAAGTTGTGAATGTTGGATCTGCGCTTACTCTGAATGCCACCATGGAACTCGGTTCGGTTAGTCAGATCGTGGAAGTCACCGCAACGGGCGCCGAGCTGCAAACTCTGAACGCCACGGTCGGGAACAGCGTAGCGGGTGATATGTTGCAGGCCTTGCCCTCCATTGGCCGGGACACCAGTACGTTTGTGACCCTGCAACCCGGCGTTTCTCCCGATGGCAGCGTCGCTGGAGCCGTGGTCGACCAGAGCACTTTCATGCTTGATGGCGGCCAGAACACCAATGACATGGATGGCAGCATGCAGGTTTATACCCCGAGCTTCGCAGGCGACCCATCGGGAGGCATCGTCTCTAATGCGATCGGTGGTGCTCCAACGGGTGTTATGCCGACCCCTCTCGACAGCGTCGAGGAATTCAAAGTGAATACCGCCAACCAGACTGCGGATTTCAATAGCTCGGCAGGCGCGCAAATTCAGGTAGTTACAAAGCGCGGCACGAATTCCTGGCATGGCACGGCGTACGAATATTATCTGGACAACAAGCTCAATGCTAACAGTTGGGATAACAACAATTCCGGTACACCGATCCCCAGCTATCATTACAGCCGCGCTGGCGGCGCTGTGGGCGGTCCCATCCTCTCCAAGCCTGTTCTCGGCGGAAAGACTTTTTTCTTCGCTAATTTTGAGGGCTTCTGGTGGAAGAACTCCTCTACGATTGAGCGGGCCGTTCCAACTGCCAACATGCGGGCCGGAATACTGCAGTTCAACGTTTGCAATGCCGCTTGCCAAGCACCGGGTGGCCCGCCTCCCGTTCCCACACTTTTTAACATGGCGACGGGAACCAATTGCGGACCGGCTGCAAATGCCGCGTGCGATCCGCGAGGCATCGGCATCAATTCCTTGGTTTCGCAGATGTGGACCAAGTATATGCCGCTCCCGAATGATGCCAGTTGCGGCTCGCTGTTTGGATCGCGCTGCGACGGCGTCAACGTTCAGGGCTTCAAGGGCAACATGTCGCTCCCTTATACCTCGTATTTCGGGGTGACGCGCTTGGACCACGATTTCGGTTCGAAATGGCACTTCAATGCCAGTTACCGCTACTATAAGCTGACGCGTGCGACCAACAGCCAGGTCGATATTGGCGGCTTCTTCTCCGGGGATGCAAAAGGCACGCCCGCATCCCTGTCTCTGCGCCCGCAACAGCCTTGGTACCTGGTGGCCGGGCTGACAACTAATATCACTTCCAACACGACCAATGACTTTCACTTCAGCTATTTGCGCAACTACTGGTCGTGGATAGATAAAGACGGCCCGCCACAGTTTGCGGGGCTTGGCGGCGCCCTCGAACCTCTTGGCGAGCAGCAGTTTAACGTCTTGGCCCCTTACAACGTGAACACGCAGAGCGTCCGCACGCGCTTCTGGGATGGCCAGGACAAGTTCTTCCGCGATGACGTAACTATGCTGAAGGGGAATCACCTCTTTACCTTTGGCGGCGCCTACCAACGTAATTACAACTACCACCAACGCTCCGACAACGGAGGGGGAATTAACTACACGCCGACCTATCAGCTAGGAGATTCTAGTGGTGGGGGACTCGTTGATTTCTCCGCCACCCGGCCAGCTGGTGTAAGTTCATCGAGTTGGGGCCGCGACTCTGCCGCTGTCCTGGGAATCGTCACCGACTCTCAGATAGCCTACACTCGTGCAGGCGCGAATCTGGCATTGAATCCTCCGCTGACGCACGCGTTTGACCAGAGCACGATTCCTTACTACAACGTCTACTGGAGCGATAGTTGGCGGATGAAACCGTCCTTGACCCTGACCTATGGTCTGGGCTGGACTCTCGAAATGCCTCCCGTCGAAAAGAACGGAAAGCAAATTGAGCTTGTAGACCAGGCGGGCCAAATGCTTGACGTAATGGCCTATATTAATGCTCGCAGGGCTGCCGCACTTCAAGGGCAGGTCTACAATCCCGAAGTTGGTTTTGCTCTTGTGGGGAACACCGGGGGCGGACAGAAATACCCCTATTTGCCCTTCTACGGCTCGTTCAGCCCGCGCGTCGCTGCTGCCTGGAATCCGAATATCAGTGATGGGTTCCTTGGTAAAGCGTTCGGCGGGAATAAATCCGTCATCCGCGGTGGCTATAGCCGAGTCTACGGACGGCTAAACGGCGTGGACCTCGTGCTTGTGCCGCTGCTGGGCACAGGCCTGATCCAGCCGGTCCAATGCCGCAACGCCAATATGAACGGGACTTGCGGTGGGAGCGTTACCGCTGCGAACGCGTTCCGCGTGGGAACAGACGGTCTGGTTGCGCCGCTGCCGGCAGCCTCGCCGACGCTGCCCCAGCCGACGTTCCCGGGCATCAATGACGTTTCCGCAGCTGCTGGTGAAGCCCTGGATCCTCATTTCCGGCCGAACGTCGTCGATTCCTTCGACCTCACGGTCCAGCGACAACTGAGCAACAAGGTTCTTCTCGAAGTGGGTTATATTGGCCGCAGAATTACCCACGAATATCAACCGATTAACATCAACGTCGTACCCCACATGATGACTCTTGGCGGGCAGAAATTCTCGTCGGCTTATGCCGCCGTCGAAAAGGGCCTCGGGTGCGATGTTTCCATCAACGCGTGCGGAGCCAACATTCCGTCGACAGCGGCCGCTGCCACCACGTATGCCAATACCTTCACGCCCCAGCCCTTCTTTGAGACGGCTCTCGGTGGACCGGGTTCTGCCTATTGCACGGGGTTTGCGAGTTGTACCGCTGCCGTCGTGTTCAAAGAAGGCTTCAGCAAGAGTAATTTGGTCACTCAGAGCGTCTGGAGCTTGTGGAGTGATCTCGATAAGGGTGCGTTCATTTTCCCCCGCAGCATGTTGAACACACCGCTTGCCGGAGCATTTGGCTCGAACGGACAGCTGTCCAGTGGCGTCGGCCAAAATGCCAGCGTCGGCCATGGCAACTACAACGCGGGCTTCGTTTCGCTCAAAATAACCAATTGGCGCGGCGTGACGCTACAGCAAAACTTTACTTACAGCAAGGCTCTTGGGACCGGAGCGTTCGTCCAGGCTACCAGCCAATACACGCCCAACGATGCTTTCAACCTCGACAACATGTACGGAGTGCAGAACTTCGATCGGAAGTTCGTCTACAACATCTACGGCCTGTATGATCCTCCTTTTTTCAAGGGGCAGCACGGTTTGGCAGGTCATGTCCTCGGTGGATGGACGATTTCGCCTGTCCTAGCTATCGGAAGCGGGGCGCCGGTGTATTGCTACACTAATACCAACGGACAGTCTTTTGGCTCGGCTGATGGCGCCAACTTCTTCAGCAATGAACAGTGTATCTACACGAAGACGTATGGCGGAGGAAGTTCGGTCCGTAATGGAATCGCCGGTTCAGGTGGCGTTGCTGAGCAGGACTGCACTACCGGGCCCTGTCTGAACATGTTTGGGAACCCCGAAGCCGTATTTAACACGGTTCGCAACCCCATCCTCGGCATCGACAATGGAACGGGCGGCGTGGGAGCCGTTCGTGGCTTGATGTATTGGAACATGGACATGCGAGTGACGAAGAACGTCAAAATCGTCGAGCGCGTAAGCGCCGAGTTCCAGTTCGTCGTCACCAACCTTTTCAACCATCCCACATATTACGATCCGACCTTGGATGTTACAAATCCGGGAGGCTGGGGCGTGATTAGCTCACAGGGCAACAACCCGCGTGCTATGCAGTTTGGCATCCGGCTCAGCTTCTAATCTCTCCGGCGAGTTTCAAACACTCGCTGCAAGAACGGGGAAGGCCATCGGCCTTCCCCGTTTTTATCTTCGGAGGCTGCTGGTGACGACAGCCTTTGAAATAAGAGAGTGGTCAGCGGCCGTTGGAGTAGTTCTTCACGTCAACGGCGTCGTACATGGTGGCAGTGGCGGCGTGGGCTTTTTCGTAAGCGGTGATGTCGGGTTCGTGTTGCATGGTGGTGCCGATGTCGTCCAGGCCTTTGAGCAGAACTTCCTTGCGTGACGGGGCGATTTCAAATTTGAAGATCAGGCCATGTTTGTCCGCGATGGTCTGGTTTGGCAGATTCACCGTGAGTGAATAGCCTTCTTCTTTTTCCGTGCGCTTAAAGAGTTCGTCGATTTGCGCTTCGGTCAGCGTTGCGGGCAGAATGCCGTTCTTGAAACAGTTGTTATAGAAAATGTCAGCGTAGCTCGGCGCGATGACGACGCGGAAGCCGTAGTCCTTTACGCCCCATGGCGCGTGCTCGCGGCTGGAGCCGCAGCCGAAGTTGGCGCGCGCCAACAAGACTGATGCGCCCTTGTAGCGAGGGAAATTCAGAACGAATTCCGGATTGGGTTTTTCGCCGGGAAGATAGCGCCAGTCGTAAAAAAGGATTCTGCCAAAGCCTTCGCGGGTGAGGGCCTTCAGGAACTGCTTGGGCACCATCTGGTCGGTGTCCACGTTGACGCGGTCGAGCGGCATCACCATGCCGGTATGAGTTGAGAACGGCTGCATACGGTTCAATCTCCCAAAACTTCAAACTTTTCAATCTCGCCAAACGCCGTCCAATACGCCGCGCCCTTGTTTCTCTTTCCACCTGGACGATTCGTGGAAATCAGGGTGTACGTAATGCCGCAGCAGGGTTCGAGTCTTGCACAAACGGTCAGCTCATGGAGCAGAATTTCAAGCGATTCTCCGTCTGCCAATTCGACACAAATTCTCTTGCCTAGGTGTTCCTGATGCAAACCGCGTGTGTCCACCGACATGGTCGATCCAGGCTACTCGATAGATGAAACGTCGTCGAGCGAGCGGACGTCGACGAAATGGCCGGCGATGGCGGCCGCGGCGGCCATTACAGGACTGACAAGGTGCGTGCGGCTGTCTTTGCCCTGGCGACCCTCGAAGTTGCGGTTTGAGGTGCTGGCGCTGCGCTCGTGTGGTGGCAGCACATCGGCGTTCATGCCGATGCACATGCTGCAGCCGGCGTCGCGCCACTCGAAGCCGGCGGCGCGGAAAATCTTGTCGAGGCCTTCCTTTTCGGCTTGCGTCTTGATGCCGCGGGAACCGGGAACAATCAAGGCCTGCTTGATATTCTTTGCGACGTGCTTGCCTTCGACAAAATGCGCGGCAGCGCGGAGATCATCGAGGCGGGAATTGGTGCACGATCCGATGAAAACGCGGTCCACGGGAATATCCACAATCGGCGTGCCAGACTTGAGCCCCATATATTTGAGCGCGCTCTCGGTGGCTTTTTGATCGTTGAGATCCTTGAAGTCATGCGGATCGGGAACGCGCTCGGTGACGCTCGTGACCAT
>Ga0137394_10004199_pt1 | contig 10911 bp, 10 predicted proteins | sample czobulk116metaG_FD_108278 | JGI IMG/M metagenome (GOLD analysis project Ga0137394, IMG submission 108278) | Vadose zone soil microbial communities from Angelo Coast Range Reserve, California, USA - czobulk1.16 metaG | ecosystem: Environmental > Terrestrial > Soil > Vadose zone | place: USA... | reverse complement strand
TGAGGTTGCGGTTCAATCGCGGCGGATAGGCAGGAACTGCCACGGCGCCTGCCGCCAGGCAGCCGTAAAACGCGCAGATGTATTCCACGCCAGCCGGGTATAACAGCAAGGCTCGTTCGCCCTGCCCGCCCAACTGCTGAAGGTGAGCTCCAATGGCACGGGCGCGACGGTCCAACTGCGAGAACGTCAGGTTTTCTGTCTCCTTACCTCCTGCCAGGAAAGTGTACGACCGGCTACTGGGCAGCTCTGCCGCCCGCTCGCGTAGCAGGTGTACCACCGAAGAAGTGGCCATATGATTCAGGGTCGTTCGACAACTGGTTATTCCACGTGACCAGACAGCCAGATGGGCGAGCCCCTCACACGCACCATTGGTGTCCTGTCAAAAATTTTTTCTAGCGAACGGTAAACTCCAACGTGCTTAGTACGCGAGCGGCGGCAAGCGGTCCAGACGAATTGAATTCATACTGAAGACAAGCTCGGCAGCAAAAAGGAACCAACCTTATGACTGCGGACAGGCCGTGTTCGCCCAGATCACTCGATATTGTTTTCACAACGTGTTTCATCGATGGTTCTAAACAATAAATTATCGTTATTATAGTTTTTACAAGAGTCGCTACTTATAGACGAGTGACGGAAGTTTGTCAAATAGCACTTTTGTTACATCGATCTACCGGTAGGTCAAGCCCACGCCACAGCTCCGAACTGCGCTAAATTTATAGAATTTTATGCTACTGGATTTATTTATCTATTGGCCTAACGATGACCTTGTGTTACAGCTATGCACCGATTTGATGCAACTCCCGTGTTTTTTCCGGCCGCGATGGGAACATGGACACGCGAAAGGAACTGACTCGACAGGACGCGATTCACAGCTGACGGGAATCTAGGCGCTTTCATCAAACCTTATTAAGGAATGAGAGATCTATGAACTTCCTGAAGCGTGATCGAGCGACTCTGGAGAAATTCCTACCTTCACTGGACGCGAGGCTTTCCAAAATTCCCCTGATGGAGATTGAGAAGCCAGGCAATCCCGGTCTGGCCATGCTGCGAGAGCTCGAAGGGACCGCATTACTGGTGCCCACCGCACATGGCGGCAAGGGAGCTTCGCCAGTGGAGGCAATCCAGATCCATCGTGCCATTGCGACGCGCGCGCCGTCACTGGCGATTGCCATGACAATGCACAACTTTTCCGTCGCCACTCTGGTGGAATACCTCTTCTATGGTGATTACACAGTCGACCTGTTGAAGCAAATCAGCGCAGGTCAATTCCTGGTGGCATCAGGCTTCGCGGAAGGCCGGCCGGGAACCAGCATACTGGCGCCGACAATGAAAGCGACGCCGGTAGACGGGGGCGGTTACCGAATCAACGGTACCAAGAAGCCCTGCAGTCTCTCCAACTCAATGCACCTTCTTACAGCCAGTGTGGCCGTGCCCGGCACCAATGGCGGGAACCGCAGGGGGGTGGCCATCGTGCCGGCAGACGCTGAGGGCATCAGCCGCAAGCCGTTCTGGAACAGCGCCGTGCTGGGCGGAGCAGAGAGCGACGAAGTCAGCCTCACGGATGTGCAGGTCACCGCCGAGCAGGTCTTCTTTCCCGAAGTGGAAGAGAGCCTGGACGCTGTCGAGGCCGGCGGTTTCCTGTGGTTCGAGTTGCTGGTGTCGGCCTCATACCTTGGAGTCGCTTCCGCGCTGGCGGAGCGTGTGTTCGCAGGGGGCCGCGGTGACGCCGTCGAGCGTGTTCAAGTGGCCATTGAAATCGAGGGGGCGATGGCTGGCCTTGAAGGAGTCGCACTCGCGATGCCGAGCGGTGAGCGCGGAGAGGGAATTCTGGTTCAATCCCTCATGGTCCGCTTCGCCGTGCAACAGGCGATTGAGCGGGCAAGCGGCAGGGCCGCAGAGCTACTCGGTGGAATGGCTTTCATCGGATCGCCCGATGTCTCTTATTTGCTGGCTGCCAGCCGCGCTCTTGCGTTCCATCCGCCTTCCCGGCTGAGCATTGCTACCCCACTGGATAGCTACCTGATGGGCAACCCGATGAGTGTGTCCTGAAACGAAAAACACAGATCATCTCAAAAAGCGACGGATGGGATCATGGACAAACACAATCTCTTCCACACCCGAACACTTTACAACCTCATACGCCTGGACTGGTTCTTCGTCGGGCTTGTACCGCTCGTCCTGGTGGTCATGTACTGGCGGGATGTCAGTTGGTGGCGATTTACTTACGCCTTTCTTCTGCCCGACCTTATCGCCACTCTTCCTGGACTGTACATTTATTATGGCCGGCGCTCCGGCCCTCGCCGGTCGATTCCCGGTGTTATCCACATTCTCTATAACTTCGGTCACTGTTTTGGTGGAGTAGCGCTGTTCTGCGCTGTCTGGTGGCTTGCGACGGGAAAGCCGGAGTGGGCCATGCTCGCATTTCCCATACATCTGGCAGGCGACCGGTCGATCTTCGGCAATATTTACAAGCCCCTGGGAACCGCCTTCGAGCCGGTCAAGCATGAAGCTTTCAAGCGCTTCGAGGAAGAGTATCAGGGTGCCGGCAATTGGTGACGAGTACTTTCCATGAGTAAAACAAAACTTCGCGAAGCAGACTGGACGGAAGCACCGAGCCTGATCGAAGGAGCCAGCCGGCTCGAGCTCACCGCCCGGGACTGCGACCTCGACTATTGGTTCTCGGCCGTCGCTCAAGGCACTCTGGCAGGCCTTGTGCATGGCCACACGGCACAGGCTAAAGTGCCGACTTACATGCTCCGGCCCGGCCCCCTGCGCGACGCCATGATCAGCGAACTGGCGTTCCGTTCGATCGCCGAGGAGAAAGCAACTCGCGCGATCAGCTATATCGTTGCGACTGCCCCGGACATTTACACAATGGAGTTCTTCGGGACTCAGCTCATCGACGAAGCGCGCCACTCGCGTGTCTTTCGCGGTCATCTGCTGGAACTGGGGGTGCCGGAGAGTGAGCTCGGTGCCACCATCGAGCAAATCAGCGGCGCAGATAGCCGCGCTATCCTCGAACCCCTGGAGGACTTCGCCCTTCCTATGTTGCGCGATCAGCGTGACTTCATCGCCGGAGTGGTGATCCTGACGATCCTCGTCGAGGGAGTGCTCGCACCGTCGGCCGAACTCTCGGAGCGGAAGTGGCGGATTCTGGATCCAGCCGGGGCGGAGATCGAACGAGGAGCGAACATCGACGAGATTCGGCACCTTACCGTTGGCAGCGACGTGGTGCGCCAGTACCTGCTCGAACATCCCTCGGAGAAACCACGTGTGCTCGACATCATCCTTCGAGGCCGCGAGCTGTGGGCGAATTTGCCGACCGCAGACATGATCATCAAGCGCGAAGTGTATTTCCAGGAGGGTTTGCAGGAGCTAGCTGAGAAGGTCGGCAGTTACGAAGTCTGGAAGGGCAGGCGCCTTATCGACACCACGCCCGAGGAGCGCCTCGTTACGGCGAATACGTGGTCGATGGAGATGCAGAACACCCGATTGCAATACATGGGGCTGTCGGAGGTGATCCCATGACCGCTAAAGCTGCCCGCGCTTTGTTGCGCCCGGAGGCCGCGCCGTCTCCCGAGCGTCTGGTCGCCGCAGTCCGGCGAGGCCTGCGGTTGAGCGACACGGTTCCCGTGTCGTTGAGGGAAGAGGGCGAACTCGCGAACATCAACTATGTCTATCGCGTCGAACTCCCTGACCGAAGCCTTTATCTAAAGGTTGTGCGCGAACGCCCCAAGCGTTTCCCAGTCCGCCTGCCGGAGGAACGCCTCTTTTCGGAGGCGGAGGCGCTGCGCCGTTTCCGCCGGCTGGCAAGCAGAGAGATCGTTATCCCCGAGGTCTTCTTCCTCGACGTCCAGGAGATGGCTCTCGGGATGAGCGACGTTGGAGAGAGCAGACAGGTTCTCTTCGGCGTCATTTCCGATCGATTCGAGCTTCTTACTGAGCAGGCGGCGGTGCTGGGACGCACTCTTGGTACGATCCACCGCGCTACGCGTGGCGGCGGCACGCTGCGTCCGGTTCAGGAAGAGGCCATTATTCGCAAAGTGGTGTTCGAAGGGCTTCTGGCTCCCGGCGCAAAGCAAGCCTTCCCGGAGACGTGGGACGCTGTTAACGCAGAAATGCAGAGACACACCGAATGTCTGATCCACGCCGACCTGTGGAGCAAGAACCTCCTTGTGCGGCGCGGCGAGCCTGTGGCCGTCGTGGACTTCGAGGGGGTGTGCTATGGAGACCCGGCGTTCGACCTGGGCACCCTGTCCGCGGTAGCTCTGCTGCCGGCCCTCGATAAACCGGCGCTCCTTATCGATGCTCTCTCGTTCATCGGCCGGCTGATGCAGTCGTGGGCTTCCGCCTGCGGCTCCGACGACTGGTACTACGAAGTTCTGCCTCGCGCCTTCCGCGCCACTGCAACCTTTTTGGCTACACGAGGTTTCGGCCCGTTTGCATACTCGCTGAGCGACGAGGCGCGGCGGCGCCTTGTGCAGGTCGCTCGTCCCCTTGCAGCTGAGCCGCCGGCGGACCTGGAAGGCTTTCAAGCCCTGGTCGTTCGACACTCGAACTAGGCATGCTGCCCAAGGTCTACAAATCGATCGACGATATTGGTTCCGACCGGCTACAAGCGCTGCCTACCGGTCTGGACTTTTCCTTCGGCCTGCTTCGCGTCATGGAAAGATCACTCTGGGGCGAGCTGCTGGTGAGGTACGTCACGGTCGAGAACGATAGCGGGACGGTGCTGGCGTTCACTCCTGTCTACGTGGGCAGTAACCTCAACTTCAATGCCCTCCTCCCAAGAGTCGTTCAGACAGGCTATGACGCGCTGGTCGGAGGACTGGGAATGGCAATGGCAACGCGGGTCGCGCTGGTTGGCTGCCTGATCTCCGACCGCGGCTGGATCCCCATGCACCCCGATCTGACGGAGCGCGGAGAAGCCCTCAGGCTACTGCTTGAAGAGATACACCGGCTCTCGAAGGAGCACGCGGTCCAGCTCAGCATGCTCAAGGATATCCATTGCGATTTCCCGGCCGAGGAACGGGCGCTGATGCGTCGCGCGGGTTTTATGGAAAGTTTCTCCCTGCCTACGATCCGCGTGAATACGGCATACAGCTCTTTCGAGGAATATCTAAACAAGCAACTCTCCAAGAACGGCCGCAAGCATGCTCGCAAGCAGTTTCACAAGGCCGAGGGAACGTTTTCATTGCGTGTCATCGAGGACTTCGAACCCTGGATCCCCCGGGTATTTGCGCTGTACCGGGCCGTCTTCCTGAAGGCCAAATATCAATTCGAGGAACTGCCGCCGCGCTTTTTCGTCGAGTGCGCCCGCACCATGAGTCCGAAGACCGAACTGGTGGTCTGCGAACGAACGGATGGCCGTATCGTCGGCTCCCTGCTGATTTTCTACGACGATCGCGAACAACAGAACAAGCGTATCGGCATCGACTATGACATCGCCGACAGCGGACTGATTTACAACCTGCTGAACTACACAGGAATCCAGCGAGCCATCTCCCGCGGCATCACGACGCTCTGGCTCGGCCAGAGTTCGTACCTGCCGAAAACCCGCCTGGGTGGTGATCTCGACGATCAATACCTGTACATCCGAGCCTACGATCCTGTTCTCAAGCCGACGCTGCCCCTGCAACGTTTATGGATGTCCCGCTACTCGGCCGCGAACGTTCTGGCTGGTGTGGAGAAGGGGGTCTCGATATGAGTCGCAGGATCGTTCTTACCGGAGCGGCTACACTTGTCGGCGCCGAGGTACTGCGGGAACTGCTTTTGCGAAGCGACGTGGAGGCAATTCAGTTGTTGATGCCGATGGATCAGGCGTCGCGAAGCCGGGACCTCGAGCGTTTGGGGGCTTACCTTGGACCGATGCCTGGTTTCGTCACGACCGTGGCGAGTGACCTGCGCTTGCCCCGCTTCGGGATGTCTTTGAACGCATGGAAAGAGTTTGCGACGTCATTCGACCTCGGAATTCACTGCGCGCAACGCGACGTCAAGGACCAGAATCTGGAGCTTGCCCGGCAGGCGAATCGGTTACCTGTAGAGAACTGGATCGATCTGCTCGAAAGCAATCCTGAGCTCCGCTTGCACCACTTGTCCACGGCCTTCGTCGGCGGCACTCGCCGGGGGCTGTTCACGGAATTTGACCTGGAGTGCGGCCAGGGTTTCCACAACGCGTGGGAGCGCAGCATGTTCGAGGCGGAGGCTCGGCTGCGAGACTCGCGGATTAGCGGCCGAGTCACTGTTTATCGGCCAAGCCACACACTTGGACGGGGCGCCACCGGCGAAGCCTTGCACTTCGGCGGCGCGTACCCACTGTTGGGAACGATGGCCTCGGCGTCCGTTCTTCCCGGTGACGCCCGGGCGCGCATTGATGTCGTGCCCGCGGACTATGTCGCTGCCGCCCTGGTCGCCCTTGTAGATGCTGCAGCTACAGGCACCTTCCATCTGGCCTGTGGCTGGAACACCTCGCTGCCCGTCCCGCAGGCCGCCGCCATCGCAGCGAAGTGCAAAGGCCGCTGGCGGGGAGCGCGGCTTCTGCCCCGAGCGATCGCCTGGCCGTTAGGCGTCGCCGGAGCACCGAGCGCGAACGGCGGGGGTTCCCGGCGCCTGGCTTTCACCACGGCCCGCGATCTGCTCAACCAGGGTCCGGTGTTCGACACCTATCTTGCCGATCTGGCCCTGGAGCCACTCGGGATCGGTTGTCCTGCACCAGAGACCTGGCTCGAAAAGACCTTGCGTGCCGCCGAGGCGGGCGCGTGGACGGCGCCACCGAAGACAGATCTGGAACAGCCTGCCGCGGAAGCGGCTTTGCCCTCGGTGGTCGCAGAAGCCGCTTCGATTCGCAGCAACCCGATCTTTCGGGAGAAGCATTTCCATCGGGTTGGCGACGTCAACGTCGCTTACCGGGACATTGGAAAAGGTGAGCCGATCGTCTTCCTGCACGGCTTCGCGGGAGCTCACGCCTGGGACGGTGTGGTGGAGCGGGTTGCCGCTCGCCGTCGAGCGCTGGTCGTCGAAACTCTCGGCCTGGGCGACACCGAGGGACCGTCATCCGCTGAATTCGGCCTTCCGGCCCAGGCAGCCATGGTGCGGGGACTGCTGTCTGCGCTGGAGATCCCGGCGGCTCACATCGTCGGTAACGACACGGGTGGCGTCATTGCTCAGTTCTTCGCGGTCCGGTGGCCGCATTGTGTCAAGAGCCTGGTCCTTTCGGACTGCGATGCTCACGGAACGTGGCCGCCCACCCACGTCGCGTCGGCTGCGGCAGTAATGGGTATTCCAGGCGGCACGTTGGCCCTGGCCTCTCTTATGAAAATACGGGCCGTGGCCCGCTCCCGATTCGGTTTCGGGCGAATGGTCCATGATAAGCGTCTGCTGACACCAGACCGCCTTGCCCGCTACTCCGAAACAGTCGCCGGCAACCGGGAACGCCGCATCCGCCTGAAACGGTTCTTCCGGTCCTTCGATCGGGGAGAACTGGCCACGATGAATCAACTGCTCGGACAGCTCCGCGTGCCGGCATTGATCATCTGGGGAGCGGAGAACGCCTACTGGTCCACCTCCTGGGCCAGGACTCTTTACGACGCAATACCCGGGGCGCGGCGCCTGGAACTCATCCCGTTCGCCGGCATCTCCTGCCATGAGGAACGGCCGGATCTATTCGCCCAATTACTCACCGACTTCCTCGATCAGGTCGAATCGGAAGCCAACGCGGGCTAAAGAAGGGTTTAGCCGCGGATTACGCGAATTACGCGGCTAAACCCTCTTTCGAACTTGTCACCAAAGCAGGGGAACGAGTGCCCGGACGCTGCGGGTATATTTGATGTAAGGCTCGCCCAGTCTTTCAATCATCATGGCTTCTTCGTAACGAATGCGTCGTACATAGGCCAGAAGCTGGAAGACTAAGGACAATACGGCACCCACCCACGCGTGCAGAAAGACCATCGTCGCCACGAACAGAATGAGCGCGCCGCCGTAGGCCGGATGTCGAATGAAGCGGAAGGGTCCGGAGCGGATGACCTGGTGGTCGTCGTATACCGTGATGAACCAGGTGAAAAACCGCCCGAGCGTCAGCACGGCCCAAACGCGCAGGCCCAGCCCCACGATCATCGCCATCAGCGCCACCGTCGTTACAACATCCCAGTCGAAGCTCTCGGGATAGCGGAAGTAAACCGCCTCGACCACTCCCACGAGTTGCGTCAGATAAACCGACCATACAATCTGCGCTGCCGTTCCCCGGTCGTGCGTGGGAGCGGACTTATCAAGCGGCCTGTACGCCGGCTGAAAGACCGAGATCGCTAACGCCACTGCGACAAGGATCCAAAGCTGTGGGTGAAACAGAGCGCGCGGATTCGCGATGGTGGGAAGAAGGTAGAAGACTGAAACCGCGATAAGCACGGTGGCCAGTTTGCGGATCATAGGAGAACGTCACCGAGCCGCTTTCCGGATGTCTCGCATAATGGCGAGGTGGTGCCGATGATGAACATCCCAAAAGTACATCCACTGGCCTGCCGTCAGGTATTTCATCCGCGGATGGCGGCTTTTTCCGTGACAAGCCCGGATTTGAACCAGGCTCCACTGGATGTCTTCAAGCCGCTTCTTCAGCGTATCCTGCAAGGGCTGGAGATGTTCCGCAGTTCCGCTGCGGGGCACTAACTGGGGAATGGTGGGAAACACATATCTCGGGATGAAACCGCCAACCATGAGTCCGGCACCCCAGACGCCCATTCGCTCCGAGGTGTTCTGCCCCGTCATGGACTCTTCCAGCCGATCCAGCACGTAGTGACTGGTCAGAAACAGGTGTTCCAGTTGTTCGCCGAAGGACCATCGGCTCACCTTCAACGAGCGGACGTCCAGATTCCCGTTAAAGTGGTCGGCCAACTCGTCGGCGAAGCGGGGAGACGGGTGCAGTCTCCCCTCTTTTCCAACGGAACCCCACAGACGATCGACCGCCAGGATGATTTGATCCATAGCTACACCGCCGAAGAACTCTTTGCGTTGTCAGGGCACACGTCACGCGTCGATTCGCGCTGTGATCTACTTCTTAGTTGCCGAACGGCGGCATGAGTACCCGGAATGTTCTCCAGATGGCACGCGTGGAAATGCGGCTGGCAATTTCATTAGGCGCCCTTCCAAGCGTGCTGAGTGCACGGCCGTAGCCACGGCTCGCGTTCCGAAGTGAATCCCGGATCATACCGTCTTTTCTCCTCTTCGCCGACCTGTCACTGCGCCTGACGAAGGTCCTGAATCCTTTCGACACGGAGTCGCCGGTTCGGTACCCGGCCCTGGCCAGGCCATAGAGGAATCGCTGCGTGGCCTTTGTCCCCGAGGTGTATCTCTTCTTGTTCTTCTTGCCCTTCTTGTCCAGGGTCAGGACAATCGGGGAGGTCAGCACTGCCCCGGGGGAGTACATCGCCGCGGGAGGTGCCTCTGAGTCGGAAGCTTTCTTGGTAGTATCCTTAGGATCGGTTGGATCAGTAGGCTTTTTATCGATTGCCATCGCGAACTCCATTCTCGGCAGCGGAAACGCCGCCAAAATGATTATAAGAATAGGGGCAGGAGGCCACCGCTTTTCTTATTCCGCCTGCTTTTCCGTCTGTACAATAAGACGACCGGTACCAGTTGCTGGCCGTTCGCCTGTTCTCCCAATGAAGCCGTCACCTCCGCCATAGCGTCCTGCACATCGCTCATGAGTTTGCCTTGACCTCGTTTTATCTGCTTGATGCTCTTCCTGCTGGTCTTACCGACATCGAGGATTATTGGTGCGTTTACGATCGGTCCCATAACACCCCTTCCGTTTATAGCCAGACAACTAAGCCGCACGCTCGAGGCAAGAAGGCTTTGCCTCTTCATGCAGCGCTGCATTTCGACGCAATTCCGCGGCGAGAACGCTATAACCAGATTGTGAGTATGTCAAGTAAATAGCTTAATCGAGGAATTTCAGATTTGGAATGGATTGTCCGTGCAGAGTCGCGGCGGTTCCTGTATGGTGTTCGCTGGCAATACGCCCTGGACTGTGCGAGCGAATGGCTCATGACGAGATTCTTGTGGTCTCGCACCGAGACACAGCCCATGAACGGTTCCGAATCGGGGTTGCGAACGGCCCTGGTTTATTTCTTTGTTCTCACCACCTGTGGATTGGCCATCTGGTTGACCCTATCTCTGGGTTCCGGCCTTCGGACGGACGCTGGAAGGGGTAGCGTCGTTTCGCCAGTGGCAGTGCGCCTGGATTACCAGAGCGGAATCCAGACTATCGGGCGCATGTTGACTGCAAATTTGCGCCAGCCCCTCGGCATTCTCCTGCTCCAGCTCATTCTTATCATTGTTGCTGCGCGACTGCTCGGCAGCCTGTCGCTGAAGATCGGGCAACCTCGAGTGATAGGAGAGATGGTCGCGGGGATTCTTCTCGGTCCTTCCTTTCTTGGCTATTTCTTTCCCGCCGCACTGGACTTTCTGTTTCCGCCATCTTCGATCGAACATCTGCGGTTATTCAGCCAGGTGGGGATCATTCTGTATATGTTCCTGGTGGGTATTGAGCTGGATCTGCAGAGTATCCGCAAAATGGCACACACCGCCGTATGGGTGAGTCATGCCAGCATCGTGGTCCCTTTTCTCCTCGGCACCGTGTTGAGCTTTTTCATCTATGGTTCAACAGCGCCGGCTGGCGTGCCGTTTTCGGTCTTCGCGCTCTTCATTGGCGTGTCCATGAGTATCACGGCCTTTCCGGTACTGGCGCGAATAATTGAAGAGCGGGGGCTTTCGCGTTCTCCTCTGGGGATAATGGCGATTGCTTGTGCCGCGGTAGACGATGTTACCGCGTGGTGCATCCTGGCCTTCGTGCTTGCGATTGCGACATCAGGGGACCTTGGCGGGTCGGTCCTTACCCTTTTCCTGCTTCTGATCTACACC
>Ga0137394_10004197_pt1 | contig 10912 bp, 6 predicted proteins | sample czobulk116metaG_FD_108278 | JGI IMG/M metagenome (GOLD analysis project Ga0137394, IMG submission 108278) | Vadose zone soil microbial communities from Angelo Coast Range Reserve, California, USA - czobulk1.16 metaG | ecosystem: Environmental > Terrestrial > Soil > Vadose zone | place: USA... | reverse complement strand
TGCTGGAACCTTGGCTACTGCGGCGTGGGGTGTCCCACCAACGCCAAGCAGTCGATGTTGGTGACGACGATTCCGGCGGCGCTCGACCGCGGCGCGCGGCTCTACACCCGCACGCGCGCCTTGCGTTTCGAATTCGCCGGCAACCGCGTGACGCGCCTCAACTGCGTCGCGCTGGCGCAGGATGGAATGACCGCCACGCCGACTACGGTCTCGATCCGGGCGCGCCACTACGTCGTCGCCGGCGGTGCGATCAATAGTCCAGCGCTGCTGCTTCGGTCCGAGGCACCCGACCCTTATCGCCGCCTCGGGCTGCGCACCTTCCTGCATCCGACGGTGATCTCCGCTGCCCTGTTCGAATCGCGCGTCGACGGTTACGAGGGCGCGCCGCAGTCGGTTTATTCGGATCATTTTCTCGAGCGTGATCCGATCGACGGCCCACTCGGATTCAAGCTCGAGGTGCCTCCGTTGCACCCCGTGCTGTTTGCGTCGACGCTGCACGGGTTCGGCGCAGTTCACGCCGACCTGATGCGCCAATTCGCGCGCACGCACGTACAAATCGCGCTGCTGCGCGATGGCTTCCATAGCGAAAGCCGTGGCGGCAGCGTCGGGCTTGGAAGCGAAGGCATGCCGGTGCTCGACTACGCACTTACGCCGGTTGTATGGGACGGCGTCCGGCGGGCGTTGCTTGCAATGGCGGAGATCCAGCTTGCGGCGGGCGCCAAGGCGGTATATCCGGTGCACGAACAGGCCGAGGGTTACGCCACGCTTGCAGCAGCGCGCACCGCAATCGCGCAGCTGCCGCTGCGGCCGCTTCTCACGCGCGTCGTCAGTGCGCACGTGATGGGCGGTTGCGGCATGGCTGCCGACGAGCGCCGCGGCGTTGTCGACGGCCACGGGCGCCACTTCCAGATCGACAATCTTTCGGTGTTCGACGGTTCGATTTTCCCCACGTCGATTGGCGCCAATCCACAACTTTCGATCTACGGCATCGTCGGCAAACTCGCCGGCGAGCTCGCCGCACAACTCAGCGGCGGCGCTGCGCCCGTCCTCGCCTAGTTCGATTCTTGCTTGCCCACGATTGCGTCGCGCCGCGCGTAACGCGCGCGTAGACTCGCGCCGCTTTTGTGCCAGCTAACAACACGGCAACGGTGCGCACGGCGCCGGACTCACTTCACGAGGGGGAGACAACCGATGGCTGCAACCTGGTTTCCGCATTGGACACAAAAAACCGACGGTGTGATCGCGCCCGACGAACGCCTGCCCTGGCCGCAGACGATTGCGCTCGGCTTGCAACACGTCGTTGCGATGTTCGGCGCGACGGTGCTGGCGCCGCTCCTGATGGGATTCGATCCGAACGTCGCGATTCTGATGTCCGGCGTCGGCACACTGATCTTTTTCGTCATCGTCGGCGGTCGCGTTCCCAGCTATCTCGGCTCCAGCTTCGCTTTCATCGGCGTCGTGATCGCCGCCACCGGTTATGCGGGTCAGGGCGCAAACGCGAACATCGGTATTGCGCTCGGCGGCATCATCGCGTGTGGTTTCATTTACGCGATCATTGGTCTCATCGTGATGGTGAGCGGCACGGGTTGGATCGAACGCCTGATGCCGCCGGTAGTCACCGGCGCAGTGGTAGCGGTGATCGGCCTCAACCTCGCTCCGATCGCGGTAAAAAGCGTCGGCGCAACCACGTTCGACGCGTGGATGGCGGCGATCACCTTTCTGTGCGTCGGCGTGGTGGCCGTCTTCACACGTGGTTTTATCCAGCGCTTGCTGATTCTTGTCGGTCTGCTTGCAGCGTATTTGATCTACCTGATCCTCGCCAACGGCATGGGGCTGGGCAAGCCAGTCAACTTCGCGGCCGTTGCGAGCGCGCCGTGGTTCGGGTTGCCGGGACTGGCAGCGCCGCACTTCAAGGCCGAAGCGATGTTGCTCATCGCCCCGGTCGCAGTGGTGCTCGTGGCAGAGAACCTGGGACATATCAAGGCGGTGGCCGCGATGACCGGTCGCAATCTCGACGGGTACATGGGGCGCGCATTCCTCGGTGACGGCGTGGCGACCATGGTTGCGGGCGCGGTGGGCGGGACCGGTGTTACGACCTATGCTGAAAATATCGGCGTCATGGCGGTTACCAAGATCTACTCGACCATCATCTTCGTGGTCGCGGCGCTGATCGCGATCCTGCTTGGTTTTTCGCCGAAATTCGGCGCGCTCATTCAGACGATCCCGGGTCCGGTGCTCGCCGGCGTGTCGATCGTCGTCTTCGGCCTGATCGCAATCGCCGGCGCACGCATCTGGGTCGAAAGCCGCGTCGACTTCAGCGACAACCACAACCTCATCGTCGCAGCAGTAACGCTGGTGCTCGGTGCCGGCGACTTCACGCTGAAATTCGGCGGCTTTGCGCTCGGCGGCATCGGTACCGCGACGTTTGGCGCGATCCTGCTCAACGCGCTTTTCGGCAGCCGCCGAGCCTAGCCACCACGGTCACGCGCGGATCACGCGCAACGCGCCCGGCAGCACGGACAGCGTTACGGGCGTATCCCCGATCAGCTCGCCATCAGCCTCGACGGCGAGCAGGTCTGGTCCGTCGATCGTGATCGATTGCGTCTGCAGTGTGCGCACCTTCGGGTGCAAGGCGATCGTGCCGTCGAACAGCCGGCGCAGACTGGCCAGAACGTCGAGACGGCCAAGGTCGCCCACCTGCACCACATCGAACGCACCATCGCGCGGATCCGCGCGTGGCGCGACATGCATGCCGCCGCCGCAGTACGCGCCCAGGCACACGAACGTGACGAACGTGCGGCCTTCATGCGACTGCCCGCCGTGCTGCAGCCGCATTGTCTGCGGCCGATAGCCTGCCAGCCCGCGCAGCACGCCTATTAGATAGGCAAACGCGCCGAAGCGCCGATCGGGCATCCGCCCGAGCACGTAGGCATCGAAGCCCGCCCCTGCCACGTTGACGAAGTATCGCGGTTGCACAGCGCTGGCGAAACGCGCTTCGCCCACATCGACCTGCTCGGTTTCGCCGCGCGCGCAGCGTGCCGCGATCACGGCGTAATCGGCCGGAACGCGCAGGCATCGGCACCAGTCGTTGCCGGTGCCAACAGGAAGTGGGGCCAGCGTCACAGATGGCGCGGCCGGGTGCTGCATGATGGCGTTGACGGCTTCATGCATCGTGCCGTCTCCCCCGATCGCAAGGATGTTGCGCTCGCCCGCATCGAGCGCTTGCTTGATCAGCGGCAATACGTGGCCCGCGTAGTCACTAGCAACGATTTGCGCATCGATGCGCTGGGTACGTAACGCTGCTTCGATGCGCTCACGATCGCGCCACGCGCGGCCACGGCCCGAGATCGGATTGAGCACCGCGAACCACCGCCGGTGATTCGCAGCTGCGTTCGCCACGCCGGCCGCCTCGTAGGTATGTGATCAGGCGGGCACGCGCTGGAATCCGCGCGGAATCGCCGCCAGCAGCTTCTTGGTGTATTCGTGCTGAGGTGCCTCGTAGATGGCTTCCGAGGGACCACGCTCGACGATCGCGCCCTGGCTCATGACCAGGATGTCATCCGCCATGTACTTGACGACGGCAAGATCGTGGCTGATGAAGAGGTAACTGATGGCAAATTCATCCTGCAGATCGAGCAGCAGGTTGAGCACGGTGGCCTGCACCGAGACGTCAAGCGCAGACACCGATTCGTCGCAGATGATCACCTCCGGCCTCATCGACAGCACGCGCGCAATCGCAATACGCTGCCGTTGCCCGCCGGAGAACTCGTGCGGATACTTGTGAATGCAGTCGGGCGGAAGACCAACGCGCCGTGCGAGCGCCACCGCCATCGCAAAACGTTCGTCGTCGCTGTCGCCGATGCCGTGCACGCGCATCGGTTCGGTAAGGATCTGGCCCACGGTGAAGCGCGGGTTCAGGCTGGCGTATGGATTCTGGAAGATGATCTGTATGCGGCGCCGGTACGCCATCAACGCGGCATCTGACAGAGCGAGCAGATCCTTGCCTTCGAACAGCACCTGGCCGGCGGTGGGTTGCACCAGGCGCATCAGCAACATGCCGACCGTGGTTTTGCCGGAGCCGGATTCGCCGACCACACCGAGCGTGCGGCCGCGCGCGAGCCCGAATGATGCATCCTTGACCGCATCGATCTGCTTGCGCGCGAACAAGCCGGTCTTGAGCCGATATTCCTTGCGCAGGCCGCGCGCCTCCACGATCGGCACCGGTTCAGGCGGCCGCGCCTGGCGTATTTCGGCTGCAATTGCCAGCACCACCGGCGCGAGCGACGTGGTGCCGTCGGCCGACAGGAAATCATCGATGACTGGCAACCGCCTCGGCTTGGCGTCGAGGCGCGGCCGGCACGCCAGCAAAGCGAGCGTGTAGGGATCCTTCGGTTGCGAAAAGATGCGCACGACCGAGTCGTTCTCGCGCACCACACCCTCGCGCATCACCACCACCTGGTCGGCGATCTCGCCCACCAGCGCCAGGTCATGGCTGATGAAGAGCACGGACATTTTGAACTTGGCGCGCAGGTTGGCGATCAGTTCCAGGATCTGCCGCTGCACCGTCACATCCAATGCGGTGGTCGGCTCATCGGCGATCAAGAGCTTTGGTTCGCAGGCGATCGCCATCGCGATCATCACGCGCTGCTGTTGGCCGCCGGAGAGTTCATGCGGATAACTCGCAAGCCGCGGGCGTGGATCGGGGATGCCGACCTCATTCAGCAGTTCGACTACTCGCTCCATGCTCTGCCGGCGCGATAACCCGCGATGCAGTTGCAACACCTCGGCAATCTGATCGCCGACGGTGAACACCGGGTTGAGCGACGACATCGGCTCCTGGAACACAACCGTGATGTCCTTGCCGCGGATGTCGCGCAAGACTTCGATCGGTTCAGTGAGCAGATTGCGGCCGCCGAATTCGATCCGGCTGTCCGCGCTGACGATTGCGTTCTCCGGCAGCAGGCGCACGATCGACATGGCCGAAACGCTCTTGCCCGATCCCGATTCGCCTACCAGCGCAACGGCCGAATTTTCCGGAATGTCGAAGCTGATCCCGCGTACGGCATCGACGACGTGCGACTTGCCCAGCCGAAACGAGACGCGCAGATCGCGCACCGAAACCAGATTGCCCATGTTGTTCTTCGTTATCTCAGTTTCGGATCGAGCGCATCACGCAGTGCATCGGTGAGCAGCGAAAACGCGGTCACGAAAACCGCCATAAAAAGCGTGGCCGCCGCGAGTTGCCACCAGTTGCCGAGCACAAGCTCGGCCTGTGCCTCGGAAAGCATGGTGCCCCACGAAACCTGATCGACCGGAACACCGAGTCCGAGGAAGGAAAGAATCACCTCGGCCTTGATGAAACCGACGACCAGCAGCGACATCCGCACCAGGATCACGTGGCTCACGTTGGGCAGGACGTGCACGAACATGCGCTGGGCGTGGCTCACGCCGATCGCTTCGGCCGCGCGCACGTATTCGCGCGTGCGGTGCTTGATGTATTCGGCCCGAACCTGCCGATACATGCCGGTCCAACCGGCAAGGCCGAGAATCATCACCACGGTGCCGATGCCGCGCCCGAGCACAGCGGCGAAGGCAAATATGAGCAGGATGTCAGGAATGGAAGTGAAGACGTTGTAGACCCACTCGAGGAAGTCGCCCAGCTTGCCGCCGACGTAACCTGCAAGCGCGCCGAGCACAGTCCCGATGAGGGTCGCCACCACGGCTGCGAACAAGCCGACGAAAATGGAGATCTCGGCACCCTTGACGGCCTTGGACAGCACGTCGCGGCCGAGGCGGTCCGCCCCGAACGGCAGAGTTTGTGCGCGGGGCGGATCGGCGATCTGGATTTTCGCGGCCCGCTCCGACCACTCCTTGTACTTCGGCGCTAACGGGTCGATGTCGGAGAGATCAACCGGTTTTGCGTCCTTGGCGACCAGACTTGCAAGTGGATCCTTGGTGACCTCCTCGACGCGCGCACCGACGAACGTCGGCGGTGCGTTCGGCACGCCGATCTCTTTCTGCCAGTCCTTCGCAACCAGCCCGAGCGCGGAGGCGAGGATCAGCAAGACGAAGGCGATGACGATGGCGAGCGAGACCATGCCGACGCGGTCGTTGCGCAGACGGCGCCATGCGGTGGCCCAGACGCCGGCGGAACGTTCCGGGCGCGCTGGAACAATGGCCTTGCCGCCAATCGTAGCGGCAGTCAATGCGCCCCCTTGGCCCTACGGGCCGTCCCCCCAAGGGGGAGCGAGCGCCTTCGGTGCGGCCGTGCGGCGCTCGGTGTTGCCCCCTTCGCGCTGCGCGCTGTCCCCCCAAGGGGGAGCGAGCGCCTTCGGAGCGGCCGTGCGGCGCTCATTTCAACACCACGCGAGGATCCACCACGCGATACAGCACGTCGGCCACCAGGTTGATCACCATGGTCAATGCGGCCAGGTAGACCGTTACCGCCTGGATCACCGGATAGTCGCTGCGATTGACCGCCAGCAGGACCTCGCGTCCCAGTCCGGGAATCGAGAAAAAGGTCTCGATCAGGAACGAACCGACGAAGATGCCGGGCAGTTGCACCGAGACGTTGGTCAGCACCGGAATGAGCGCATTGCGCAGGACGTGCTTGAACAGCACCCGATTCTCGCTCACCCCTTTCGCGCGCGCCGTACGCACGTAGTCCTGTCCGAGTTCATCGAGAAAAAAGCTGCGATAGAGCCGCGTCTGCGGCGCAAGACTCACGAACACGGCAAGCGCAACCGGTAGCACGACGTAGGTGCTCAGGTTGGTCAGGACGCTGTCGCTCCAGCCCTGCACCGGAAACCAGCCGAGATAGAAGCCGAACAACCATTGACCGACGATGATGTAGACGAGGAATGAAATCGAAAGCATCACGGTGGTGATCACCATGATCGTGCGGTCGGTGATCGATCCGCGCACATAAGCCACTGCCATCGCGGCGATGACCCCCAGTACCACGTCGAGCAGAAGAATCGGGGTCATCACGGTCAACGTGGCCGGCAGCCGCGTCGCAAAGATATTGCTCACCGCTTCGCTGGTGGTCCAGCTGTTGCCCCATTTGAAGGTGAAGATCGATTTGAGGAAGATCCCCAGCTGCACGTACCAGGGCTCGTTCAAGCCAAGCTGCGTGCGGATCGCTTCGATCTGATCGGGTGTGGCGAGCAGTCCGCCCAGGATTTCGGCGGGATCACCACCAAAGAACTTGAACAGGAAAAACACCAGCAGGATGACTCCCGCAAGAGTAGGGATCATCTGCCAGAGTCTGCGTAAGATATAGGCGGCCATCCCGCCTCCTGCGTTCGTGTTGGGTCGCAGATCTGCCGTTGCGCGATTGTGTCGCGTTCAAGCAGCCGCGCCTGCGGAAGCGCGGATTATGCCGATGCGAGCCGGGCTTTCAAGCAAACAACGCGCCGCCAAGTGAATTCTGTCTCCGCAACCCGACGCCGGTTCTCGCAAGCTCTGCTACTTGCATCTGCTGCGCCGCAAGTCGCGGCAGCGCAGGTGAACGGTCAATCGGCTCGCGCCAAGGTGTTGCGCTATGCGTTCCGGGTTGCCGAAACCGGGTTCGATCCGGCACAAGTGAACGATATCTATTCCAGCAACGTCAACGCCAACATCTTCGACGCGCCGCTGACGTATGACTTCCTGGCGCGCCCGGCGAAGATCGTCCCGAACACTGCGGCCGCGCTGCCCGAAATTTCGTCCGACTTCCGTACGCTGACTTTCCAGATCCGGCCCGGAATCTACTTTCAGGATCACGCGGCCTTCGGTGGCAAGGCGCGCGAGCTTACAGCGGCGGACTACGCCTATTCGATCAAACGTTTTTACGACCCGCGGCTGAAGAGCCCGCGCATCTACCTGCTGGAGAACGCCGGCATTCTCGGCATGAATGAGCTGCGCCGCGCCGCTTTGAAGGGGGCGCGGTTCGACTACGACCATGAGGTCGAGGGCCTGCGCACACCCGACCGCTACACGCTGCAGGTGCGGCTGGCCGAGCCGGCGCCACGTTTTTACCTGTACTTCGCCGACAACTCCTTTCTCGGTGCGGTGGCGCGCGAGGTCACCGAGGCGCACGACGAAAAGGAGTTGATGGGCATGCCGGTCGGCACCGGGCCGTTCCGGCTGGCGCAGTGGAAACGCTCGTCGCGCATCGTGCTCGAGCGCAATCCCACCTACCGCGACGACCGCTACCGGTCTGCGCCTGCCGACGATGACGTGGCCGCGCAGGCAATGGCACGCAAACTCGCGGGCCGCAAGCTGCCGATGCTCGACCGGATCGAGGTGTACATCGTCGAAGAGAACCAGCCGCGCTGGCTCGCGTTCCTGAACCGCGAGCACGATCTTATCGACGAACTCCCGTACGACTTCGCCGACATCGTGATTCCGAACGGGCACGTTGCACCGGGTCTGGCTCGGCGCGGCGTGCAGATGGATCGGGCACCCCGTGCGAGCGTCGACATGGCGATTTTCAACCTGGAGAACCCGATCGTCGGTGGATATGCACCGGCGCAGGTCGCGTTGCGCCGTGCGATTTCGCTCGCCTACAACGTGTACGACGAGATTCGTCTCGTGCGCAAGGGTCAATCGATCGCGTCGCAGTCGCCGGTGGCGCCTCTGGTTTCCGGATTCGATCCGACTTTCGTCAGTGAAATGAGCGCGTTCGATCCGGCGCGCGCGCGTGCCTTGCTCGACACGTTCGGCTACATCGATCGCGACGGGGACGGCTGGCGCGAACGTCCGGACGGCACACCGCTCAAGATCGAGATGGCGACGCAGCCGGACCAGCTCAGCCGTCAGCTCGATGAATTGTGGAAGAAATGCCTGTCCCACGTCGGCCTGAACGTCGACTTTCGTGCCGCAAAGTGGCCGGAGAACCTGAAGAACTCACGCGCCGGCAAGCTGATGATGTGGCGCGTCGGCTGGACCGCGGCCCAGCCCGATGGCGATACGTTCCTCGCACTCGGATACGGGCCGAACAAGGGGCAGGCCAACCACTCGCGTTTCGACCAACGTGACTTCAATGCCCTCTACGCGAAACAGCGCACACTTCCGGACGGACCGGAACGCGAGGCCATTTTCCACGCGGCGAAGAAACTATTCGTCGCGTATGCGCCGTACAAGTTTCTCGGACATCGGATCGAAACTTCGGTGTATCACCCGTGGGTGATCGGCTTCCGGCGCCACCCCTTCATGCGCGACTTCTGGAAGTACGTCGATATCGAGGAAAACGTGGACCTGAAGAGCACCACATGAGGGATGCCGATCGCGCGCGCCGCGCGGCGCTCAAAGGCCTTGCGGCTGCGCCCCTGGCTGCTGCCTTGCCGGCGCATGCGGAGGAGGCGCCACAAAAAACCCTGCGTTATGCGTTCGAGATCGCGGAATCCGGTTTCGATCCTCCCCAGCTCGTCGACCTGTACTCGCGCATCGTCACCGCGCACATATTCGACGGACTCTATCGCTACGACCACCTGGCACGGCCGTTCAAGATCAAGCCCAACACGGCCGAGAGTTTGCCCGAGGTCTCCGCCGATTTTCAGACCTGGACCGTGCGCGTCCGGCCCGGGATCTACTTCACTGACGATCCAGCCTTCAACGGCAAACCGCGCGAGCTGGTCGCGCAAGACTACGTCTACAGTCTCAAGCGGTTTTTCGATCCGCGCTGGAAAGCTCCTGCCTACCCCACGCTGGCCGAACAGAAGATGGTCGGCGCGGAACGAGCGCGCGAGCGCGCCTTGACCGAGCGCAAGCCGTTCGACTACGAAGCGCCGATCGAAGGTCTGCGTGCGCTGGACCGCTACACGCTGCAGTTTCGCTTCGAGGAGCCACGCCCGCGTTTCCTGCAAGTCATCACGTCGGGTGACCTCTACGGCGCGGTTGCGCGCGAAGTCGTCGAGGCCTACGGCGACGCGATCGCGGAGCATCCGGTCGGGACCGGGCCGTTCAAGCTTGGCGAATGGCGTCGCTCGTCGCGCATCGTGCTGGTACGCAACCCGGGCTATCGCACCCATTTTTACGACGCAGAGCCGAACCCGGATGATGAGGAAGGCCAGGCGCTCGCCATGCATTTCCGCGGTCGGCGCCTGCCGATGCTCGATCGGATCGAGATCTCGATCATCGAGGAGACCCAGCCGCGCTGGTTGTCGTTCCTCAACAAGCAACTCGATCTGCTCGAACGTCTGCCGTTCGAGTTTGCCAACATCGCCATTCCGAACAACCAGCTTGCGCCGAACCTGGCTCGGCGTGGCGTGCAGATGTACCGCAGCCTGAACGCGGACGTCACCATCACGCTGTTCAACATGGACCATCCGGTGATCGGCGGTTACACGCCGGAACGGGTTGCGCTGCGGCGAGCCATCAATCTGTCCATCGACGTCGATCAGGAGATTCGCCTCTATTGGCGCGGCCAGGCGATCCCGGCGCAATCCTCGCTCATGCCGAATACGGTGGGGTTCGATCAGAACTTTCGCAGCGAGATGGGCGAATTCAATCTCGCGCGCGCCAAGGCGCTGCTCGACATGTACGGGTATGTCGATCGCGACGGTGACGGTTGGCGCGAACAACCGGACGGCACACCGCTGTTGCTCGAGTGGGCGACCACGCCCGATCAACGCGCGCGCCAGCGTGACGAGTTGCGGCGCAAGGACCTGTCGGCATTGGGTGTAAGGATCGAGTTCCGCCCCGCCAAGTGGCCCGAGAACCTGAAGAACGCGCGCGCCGGCAAACTGATGGTCTGGAGCCTTGGTTATTCCGCGGCGTCGCCCGACGGCCAGGCATCACTCGATCGCGGCGCCAGCGTTCACGTTGGCGGCCAGAACCTGGCTCGATTCCGCAACAACACATTCGATCAGATCTACACGCGCATGCGCCTGCTGCCGGACGGGCCTGAGCGTGACAGCCTGTTTCTGGA
>Ga0137394_10004196_pt1 | contig 10912 bp, 10 predicted proteins | sample czobulk116metaG_FD_108278 | JGI IMG/M metagenome (GOLD analysis project Ga0137394, IMG submission 108278) | Vadose zone soil microbial communities from Angelo Coast Range Reserve, California, USA - czobulk1.16 metaG | ecosystem: Environmental > Terrestrial > Soil > Vadose zone | place: USA... | reverse complement strand
GCTTAGAAGGCCGATGCTCTATCCAACTGAGCTACGGGCGCCCGCCGGGATTATCGCTCGAATGGGGTCCTGGAAATCACGAAGAAGTGGGGCTACCCCGCGGAGCGGTCGATCTTCTAACGTTTGCCGGGGGCCGAGCCCTTCGGCGCGCTGCTTTCCTTCTCGTTCAGGAGCTCGCCGCGAGTCCGCAGACGTTGGACAAGGTCTGGATAGGAGCTCGTCCGGATCACGCGATCGAACTGGGTCCGATAGTTGGAGATCAAGCTCATGTTCGCGATGAGGACGTCGTAGATGAGCCATCGGTCCTGGTTTTTCAATAGCCGCGATTCGACGGGGACCTCGGTGCCCTTGCTCGTCACGATTCGTGCCCGCACGGTCGCCCGATCACCGTCCACCTGCTCGGCCAGGTAGGTGATGCGCTCCCCGCCGTACTCGCCGATCCGAGAGATATAGGTCTGCTCGAGCAGGTTGGCGAAGAGGTGGATGAACTCCTCGCGCTCGGCCGGCGTTCGCTGTTGCCAGTGCTGGCCCAGGGCCCGCTTGGCCGTCTCGGAGACGTCGAAGGCCTCGCTGGCGACCTTTCGCACCGCGGTGCGCCGATCGGGCAAGCTGAGGCTCGGGTCCTCCAGGATCTTGAGCACCTGATCGGTATAGGCGCGAAGCTGGTCCGTGGGAGGCCCCGCCCATGAGAGCTCCACGGCGCCCAGCATGAAGATCGCGGCGAGCGGGATGTTCAGGACCTTAGGCAAGAGAGTTGTGGACACTGAGAATATCCCTCGTGGTGTTCGAGCTTCTCTACGCGGCAGCGTTTGCGAGAGGGCTCGGCGGCGTCAACGCGCCGGTCCGGCCGGTGGAGGTGGAGGCGTGCCGGGCGGCGGAGGAGGCACGCCCGGCGCTGGCGTCGCACTTGGAGGTGCGGGCGGAGGCGGTGGGGGAGCCGCCGTATAAGCCGGCCGCGAGCCGCGCGCGACGGGAATCTGATTGCCCTTGAGATACATGCACTGCATGTAGGCGACATCGTAGCGACGCTGGACGGAAATGGATGCTCCCTGCGCGTTGCCCGCACCTACCGCGGTGCCGCCGAGCAATCCCACACCGGCTCCCACGGCCGCTCCCGTCGCCGGACCACCCGCGGCGGCGCCGACCGCAGCCCCGAGGGCGGCGCCGACCAGGGTCCCGACGGCGGCTCCGCCCACCGTGTTCTCTGTCGCCGCCTTGTTCGCCGTCGTCCCCGTCTGCTGGAGAGCCCACTGACGACACACGGCATCGTCACTCTGGAACTGCTCGAAGTTCTTCCCCGTGCCCGGCAGCACCATGACGCTGGGTCCGGTGGGCACCGACGCGCATGCGGTGAGCAGGAGCGCCCCCACCACGGGCAAGACCAGGACTCGCCTGATCACTGTGCCCTCGCCGGCACTTTGATCCACGATTCCGGACACGACTGCACGTTGGGGTAGTACGCCTGAGCGCTCGAGCAGTAATACCAGTACGCAGGGGGGGCCGAGGGCGGCGGCGGAGCAGCCTGAGGCTGCTGAACGTACACGGGTGGCTGCTGCTCGATGACGACGGTGGCCGGCGGATAGTACGGCGGCGGGTACCCCCAGTATGGATATGGTGGGCCCCACCAGGCGGGACCGACCCCGATGAAGACGCCCCCGCGCCCATGCCATGCATGGCTCGGGACCGCTGGGATGACCAGCAGTCCGAACAGCAGCAGCACCAGCAAGATCCACGCGGACCTTTTCATGATTGCCTCATTGGACAGCCTCGATTAGAACCACGTCCAGGATACCACTCGGGACAGCGCGCTGCGCTTGTCACGGGCTCGTTACCTTCCCTTCCCCCGAGACCGTCCCCGGGTATCACGACCGTGGAAGGCGCGCGTAAAGCGCTTATATGCCGGGGGTAAAGAACTGTGAAGCGAAGAGGTAGCGGCGGAGGACGGCCCCCGTCGCGCCACTCGTGAACGCGATCCGCCCCACGAAGGCCTCGGCCGTCGAGTGCGTGTCGTTCGTATCGATGGAAATGGCCACCGCGCGCGGATCCTCGGGGTCTTCGCCGAACGCCCTTCGGTAGTCCTCGTAGACGTCGCGCCGCTCGGTCACCCATCGGCCGAGCTCCTGGGTCCCCGATCGAACAATGACGAACATGACGTTCCCGGCCTTGCGGCTTCTTTCCATGGAGCCCGCGGGCAGGCGCGCGTCCCATGCGTACCCGATCAAACGAGTTCGCAAGGGGCCCGGGAAGCGCGGCCACACCACGAAGACGTGCCCGGTCAGATCCGAGGTCTCGCGCTTGCGAATGTCGGCGCCCGCCGGGTGCTGCACGACCTTCCAGCTCCATTCCAGGACGCGGGTGACGCGAAGGGAGACACGGATCTCCTTCGCGATCGTCGAGTGCTCGTCCCGGCTCTTCAGGTGGAGGGCCCGTCGCCCTTCGTCGTTGACCACCGAGAAGTCGTAGGCTGGCCGGCCTCCGAACGTCTCATGCGGCCTCCAGCCGGACGGAACGCCCTTCGAGCCGACGGCGTGCTCAGTCCAGTCTTCGACGACACTGAGCTCCGCCGCCGCCGAGGTCGAGGGCACCACGAGGGCGGCGGCGAGACCGAGTACGAGCGCTCCCCGGCCCCTCCTGGCGCTCTTCATCGCGGGATCGACGACCGGCGTGGCTCGCTCACGCGATCAGGCCGACGCTCCCGGTGCTGAGATCGTACACCGCGCCCACCTCCTTCACGGCGCCACGCTGGACCGCGGGGGCCACGATGGGAGGGAGACTCCGAAGCTGTCCGACGCCGATCTCGACGTTCACGCGGATCGCGTTGTCGAGCTGATCTCCCGGGCGGGACTTGGCCTTCAGCACGGCGGGGCGAATGCTGTTGACGAGGGGGCCGATGGAGCCGGGCAAGGCGTCGCGATCGTCGAGGTGCTTGATGGCCGCCTTGATCGCGCCACACTCGCTGTGGCCGAGCACCATGACGAGGGAAATGCCGAGCTCGACGATGCCATACTCGATGCTGCCCTTGACGAAGGCGCCCGCCCCGCCGATCACATTGCCGGCCACGCGGACGACGAAGAGGTCGCCGACCCCCTGGTCGAAGAGGATCTCGGGCGGCACGCGCGAATCGGAGCATCCCACGATCACGGCCATGGGACGCTGGCCTCCGGCGAGCGGTCGAAAATCCTCCGGGGTCCGGCGCGGGCTCACCGTCGCCCCCTTCACGAACCGCTCATTGCCGTCGCGCAGCCGTCGGAGCACTTCATCCGCGGGTGGTCCCGCGGCGGCAGGCTCGGCGGCCTGCGCCGCGGGACCCCGCGCGACGGCCAGACCCGCCGCGAAGGCGGCGAGGCGCAGCATCTCACGGCGGGAGAGACCTGCGCCTCCTTCGGTCATGGGATGGACGCCGCGGATCTAGCGGACTCGGAGGACGCGCGCGGCCTTCCCGTACTGGCTGGGGGGAACCCACAGGATGGCGCCGTAGCGTCCCTTGCCCGCATGCACGGCATCGATGGCGATGACGTTGATCCGCTTCGCCGCCAGCTTGCTGAGCAACCGGGCGCCCGCGCCCACCCGATCATCGCCGGAGACGAGGAAGGCGCGCTTCGGCCCGGCAATCTTCCACTTGGCCTTCTTGGCCACCTTGCGGAACGCCGACGGATTGGCCGGCACGAAATCCATCTGAGCGTTCCCGCGATGCGGAAATCCTGAGAACGCGATCAGGTTGACTCCGGCCTGATGGAGCACGGCGAGGGCCCGCGCACCCTGCCCCGCCCGGTTGGGCACCATCATCTTGAAGTAGGCCACGCGCTTCACGCTATCCGCCATGAGCGTCTCCTCCTCGAGATCTCTGTCGGTCGTGAATTTCAGGGAACGGTCGCCGACGGCCGCACGTCTCCTCGGCCGTCGGCAAGGCATGGAATGGTCGGGGTGAGAGGATTTGAACCTCCGACTCCCTGCTCCCAAAGCAGGTGCGCTACCGGGCTGCGCCACACCCCGTATTTGCGTGAATGTTATCACTTTAGCCGGCTCCGCGGATCTTCCATGCGTGAGCCGGGTGCCTGAAGACAGCAGCCAAGGTATCGTTCCGTCGTTAGCCGTCTGTGGCCAACGCATCGAGCAACGTCCGCGCATCCTTCAGGTCGGCGGTATCGAATCCTTCGGTGAACCAGGCGTAGACCTCCGCCAACAGGCGTCGGGCGTCCTCGCGGTTGCCCTGTCGTTGGAGCAGGCGGCTCAAGCTCATCGCGGCTCGCAGCTCTAGCGACTTCGCACTCTGCCGTCGAGCGATGTCGATGGCCTCGCGAAGGCAACGCTCCGCGTCGTCTGTGTCGGGACCATCCCGGGCTAGGAGCAATTCGCCTTTGAGCCGATACAGCTCGGCCTCGTTGAAGCGGGCTGACGTCTCGTGCGCGCGCGCCAGGCCTTCAGCGGCTGCCTCCAGCGCCCGGTCGATGAGACCGGCACCGCGATACGTCTCGGCAAGTGACGCCCAACCGTGTGGCTGTTCGAGCACGGCTCCCGCGCTCCGACAAACGTCCAATCCACGGATGATGATCGTAGCGCCTTCGTCCGGTCGTCCCTCCTGCGCGATCGCCCATCCGTGCTCGACCAGCCCATTGCCGAGAAAATTAACGGCCGCCTGTTCTGTCGACAATGCGATGGCGGTCTCGGCGAGGACCCTGGCACGAGGGCCCTCTCGACGAAGATGATGTACCAGGGCGCCGAACCAGACGGCCAGGATCATGCTGACCGTCTGAGACAGCTCATCCGCGAGGGCGATGGCCTCCTCGGCGCGCCGAACGGCTCGGTCGGGATAGCCCAGGTACCAGAGTGCATACGCTGAGAACCCTCGGCATGCGACACCGGGGTCATAGCCAGCATGCTGGTGGGCGAGAGTACGATGCTCGTCCGGTCGATACAGCTCGATGCCCTGCTCCAGATGCTTCAGGGATCCGGTGAAGTCGCCGCACCAATAGAGCGTGTCGCCGAGGACATCGTGGGCAATCAGCCGCAACACCGGGTCGCCGGCCGTCTGAGCGAGTCGGAGCAGCTCTTCGCCCAGCTCCACGGCGGTTCTCAGATCCCCGCGCAGCTCGTGGTATTCCCAGAGACCTCTCAGTACAGCGAAGAGCTCTGACCGCTCCCCCACCTCTCGGCACAGAGTGAGCGCTCGCGTGTAGTTCTCTTCCACTTCGTGCGCTCCGAGACCTTTGGTGGACATCAGGGCTGGTCCCAGGGCTGTCCGCAGGGCGAGCTCGCGCTGGAGCCAGCCGCGAGTATCGGGCAGCTTCGCCAGGAGGTTCAGTCCCTTCGTGAAATGCCCGATGCCTTCGATGTTCGCAGAACGTTCGACCGCGCGTTGGCCTGCTTGCTGCCAGTAGGCGATGGCCTGGTCGGCCAGACCGGCTTCCGTATAGTGGTGGGCGACGAGCTCGGGTTGCGTTCCCGTCGTCTCCGGGAATCGTTCGACGAGGATGTCGGCAATTCTCTTGTGGAGCTGCTGTCTCCGGCTCACGAGCATCGACTGGTATGCGGTCTCCTGGATCAGCGCGTGCTTGAAGATGTACGTGGCATCGGGCGGCACACCGCGCTGATGGAGGAGGTCGGACTCGGCGAGCTTGGCGAGCGCGCGTCGCAGTGTCGTGTCGTCGACGGTTGCGGTGGCGCGCAGTAACTCGTAGTGAAAGCTGCGCCCGAGGGCCGCGCCAACTTGCGCCACTTCCTTGACGGTGGCCAGACGATCGAGCCGGGCCATGAGCGAGTCCTGAAGCGTCGACGGAATCGCCAACGGAGGAAGCGCGCTGCTGAGCTCGTAGCGATCGCCCTGGTCGCGAAGCAAATCGGATTCGAGCACCATTCTCGTGAGCTCTTCCACGAACAAGGGAACTCCGTCGGTCTTTGCCACGACCTGCTGCAGGACCTCGGCGGGAAGTGTCTTTCCGCCCGTCACCCGCTCGATCATCTGCTCGGTCTGCTGTCGTGTCACCCGGTTGACCGTGAGGTACGTGAAGTGGCTCCGATTGGCCCACGGCGGCCGAAATTCCGGTCGCGACGTCATGAGTAGCAAGATCGATGCGGCCGACACCTGACCGAAGACGAAGTCGACGAGCTCGAGCGTGGACGGGTCAGCCCAGTGAAGATCTTCGACGATGAAGAGGAGCGGTTGCTCTCCGGCGAGCGCCAGAAGCAGAGCCACGATGGCCTCGAACGTCTTCTCCTTCTGGCGTTGAGGCGTGAGGTTCAAGGGCGCGTGCTCGTCGGGAACCGTAACGGACAGGAAGGCGGCCCAGAGCGACACAACCTCGGGCTGGGCCAGCCCATAGCGGACGAGTCCTCCTTCGATCTTCGCGAACCGCTCGGGTGGCCCATCGTCTCGATCGAACTGGAGCGAGCGCTCGAAGAGGTCGATCAGCGGATAGAGGGCGCTGTCTTGGTGGTAAGGGGAGCAGCGAGATTCCCACCTGAGGTGTCGCTCCGCGGCAATGTGATCCTTCAAGACCCGAACCAGCCGTGATTTGCCGATTCCCGGCTCGCCGCTCAGCAACACCACGTGGCCGCGACCATCCTTGACGTGCTCCCAGCGGTCGAGAAGCAGGCCGACTTCTTGATCGCGCCCCACCAGGGGCGTGAGCGCCTCCACCGCGGGCGCTTCCAGCGAATCGGCCGCCCCGCCGTCAGCATGAACCCGGTACGCGCGCAGCGGTGCGGGCAGCCCCTTGAGAACCTGCGCGCCGAGGTCAGTCACCATGACCGACCCCCGCAAGAGTCGATGCGTCGCGGCGCTGATCACGACGGTATCGGGCTCTGAGATGGCCTGGAGGCGCGCTGCGATGTTCGGTGTTTCGCCGAGCGCCAGCTCTTCGCGCCGGCTCACTCCCCCGATTTCCCCGATCACTACCGGCCCCGTGTGGATGCCGATACGAACTCCGAGCGTGATCCCCCTCTCGCGTTGCAGGCGCGCATTCAGCGTTGCGATCGCGTCGATGATGCCGAGGCCGGCGCGTACGGCGCGCCGAGGGTCGTGCTCACTGGCGACCGGGTACCCGAAATACACGAGCAGACCGTCGCCAAGATACTGCGCGATATTGCCGTGAAGCTGGCCGATCACGGCGTCACATACCTGCTGGTAGGAGCGCACGACGTCGCGGAGCACCTCGGGATCGACCCGGGCCGCCAGCTCCGTAGATCCGACGAGGTCGCAGAACATCACCGTGAGCTGCCGGCGTTGCGGCTCTGCGGGACTTCTGGCGGAGCGAATGGCCCCGGTGGCCTCTTCGGCAGGGGCGGCCGCGGTCTCGGCAGCACCTCGTGGCTCGTACATCGGTGTGGGAGTCGCCGCCAGCGGTGTGCCGCAGTTATCACAGAATTTGCTTCCAGCCTCGGTCTTCGCGCCGCAGCTCGAACAGACGGCAGCAAACAGGGCACCGCACTCACGACAGAATCGCGCCCCCTCGCGATTCTCTGCCTGGCACCGGGGACATTTCATGGCGGAGCCTCCGGCCCCCTAGATGCACCTCGCCGTGGCTTACTCAGCGAAGCGTCTCGAATACCGGTCAGCAAGCTTGGCCGTCGCCCTGCTCCCGTGGGCGACGCTCGAGCCACCGTAGCACAGGTTGCCTCGGTGGACCTCGCCGACCGTCGTGACACGCACGAAGCCGTGGCGCGTTGCGGGGGTCCCCGAGCCTGACGTATGATACGCGCCAATTTGAACACCCAGAGGCGATGCCGTTCCGAGCGCCGCGGGCACGGGGGAACCTGTCACGGGTGAGCTTCTCACCGTCACCAGCATCACCAAGCGCTTCGGCGGCGTCGAGGCGCTCGCCGGCTGCACGCTTTCCGTCGGCGAAGGCTCGATCACGGGGCTCATCGGACCGAACGGCGCGGGCAAGACAACGCTCTTCAACGTGATCAGCGGCCTCACGCCCGCCGACGGCGGCCAGATCCGGCTCGGCGCCGATCGTCTCGACGGGCTTTCGGCGCACGCGATTGCCCGCCGAGGCGTCGGGCGCACGTTCCAGATTCCGCGTCCCCTCGGACGGATGACCGTGCTGGAAAACGTGCTCGTCTACGCCCACGATCAGCCAGGCGAAAGACTCGCCCGCGTATTCACCACGCCGAAGCGCGTGACCGCCGAGGAGAATCGCGTGCGCGAGCGAGCGCAGGTGATCCTCGATTCCGTGGAGCTCGCGCATCTCGCCGGCGCGCGGGCGGAGACGCTCTCCGGCGGCCAGAAGAAGCTGCTCGAGCTGGCGCGCGCGCTGATGAGCAACCCCCGCATCATCCTGCTCGACGAGCCCGGCGCCGGCGTGAATCCGACGCTGATGCGGTCGCTCGTCGAGGCGATCCGCGCCCTCCGGGCGGCCGGGCGCACGTTCCTCCTGATCGAGCACGACATGGATCTCGTCACCGAGCTCTGCGATCCGGTCATCGTGATGGCCCAGGGGCGCAAGCTCATGGAGGCCCCGTTCGCGGACGTCCGGCGCGACCCGCGGGTGCTCGAAGCTTATCTCGGGACCGCCCGGTGACCGCGCTGCTCGAGGTGGACGATCTCTCGGCAGGATACGGCGACAACGACATCCTCCATGGCCTCTCGCTTCGCGTCGACGACGGCGAGCTTGTTGCCGTCATCGGACCCAATGGCGCCGGGAAGTCGACCCTGCTGAAGACGCTGGCCGGGCTCGTGCGTCCGCGCTCCGGTCGAATCGCGCTGGGCGGCGTCGACATCACGGGCGCCGGCACCCAGCGCATCGTCGCGAGCGGGCTCTGCTACGTGCCCCAGGAGGCGAATGTGTTCCCGTCGCTCAGCGTGTGGGAGAACCTCACGATCGGCGGCTGGACGGCTCCCCGAGCAATGAACGAGCGGGCCCGTGCCGTCGTGGATCTCTTCCCCGTCCTCGCCGAGCGCCGACGCGCCCGGGGTGGAACGCTGTCGGGCGGCGAGCGACAGATGCTCGCGATGGCGATGGCCCTGATGGTGGAGCCTCGTCTGCTCCTTCTCGACGAACCCTCGGCGGGGCTCGCGCCTGCGCTCCAGCGCCTGGTGTTCGACCGCGTTCGCGAGATCAACGCGCGCGGGCTCGGGATTCTCCTCGTGGAGCAGAACGCGCGCGAGTCGCTCGCGCTGTGTCAACGAGCGTATGTTCTCGCGATGGGTCGAGTCCGCGCCGAAGGGCCGGGCGAGGTGCTTCGCGATGACCTGGAGATCCGACGTCTCTATCTCGGCGGCTGACAAGGGGGATTCAGACATGGCGACGATGACGCGGCGGGAACTCTTGAAGGCTTCGGGAACGGCCGGACTCGTGCTGGGCACGCCGGCCATCCTCTCGGCGCAATCGAAGGAGCCCATCCCCATCGGGACCTTGTGTCCGCTCACGGGCGCCGGCGGCTCCTACGGTCCCGACATGCAGCGGTCGGTCGTGGCGGTGGTCGAGCGGATCAACAAGGCGGGGGGGATCAATGGCCGGCCCGTCCAGCTCTTCCACGAGGACGACCAGACGAACGCCGAGGCGGGCGTGCGCGCCGCGCGCAAGTTGATCGACGTGAACAAGGTGGTCGCGATCGTCTCCACGTGGGCCTCAGCGGTGACCCTGGCCGTCAAGCCGCTCTGCGTCGAGGCGAAGGTCTTCGTGATCGGCGTGTCGGGCGCGGACAGCGTGACCCAGGGGGACCACAAGGGCTACATCGCGCGCACACAGCCGAACACGAACCTCCAGGGACGCATGTACGCCAAGTTCGCCGCCACGAAGAAAGAGTGGAAGCGCGTCGCCTACATGGCGCTCCAGACGCCGTACGCCCAGTCCTTCGGCGAGGCCTTCACCGGCGTGCTGAAGACCGCCGGCGTCACCATCACCGACAGCCTCACCTACGAGGACAAGAAGCCCTCGTATCGCAGCGAGGTCACGCGTGTGCTCGCGACGAACCCCGACCTGATCATGCTCGGGGGCTACACGCCTGACTCGATCGTCATGGCGAAGGACATCTACAAGGCCGCCTACAAGGGCGCGCTCCTCGGGCCCAGCTTCGCGATTAACGCGAAGTTCATCGAGGGCGTGGGTGCGGAGGTGGCGGAGGGGATCTGGAACATGGACCGGGCGCCGTTGTTCGATTCGCCGGCCTACAAGGAGTTCTCCGCCGCGGTGCCGCGCGGGGACCAGAGCCCGTACGCGCCACAGGCGTGGGATCAGATGACGCTCGTCGCGCTGGCCCTCGCCGCCGCCAAGGGGGAGGCGTCGGGGACGGTGATCAAGGACAATCTGAGAACGGTCTCGAACCCGCCCGGCACCGTCGTGTATTCCTTCGCGGACGGCGCAAAGCTCCTGCAGGAGGGAAAGAAGATCAATTACGAAGGCGCGTCGGGCTCGTGCGACTTCGATCAGATCGGCGACATCCTCTCCGCACCCTTCAGCGTGCAGCAGGTGCGAAAGGGCAAATCCGATCTCGTCATGATCGTCAACCCCTGACGGTCCCCCCGGGGGATGCCGCCCATCGCGCAGTACGTCTTCAACGGCGTCGTGACGGGCGGAATCCTCGCCCTCCCCGCCGTCGCGTTCTCGCTCCTCTGGCGGCTCCTGCGTTTTCCCAACTTCGCCGTCAGCACATACCTCACGGTCGGCGCCTACGTCGCCCTCGTGCTGAACCACGGCGCGCGGGCCTCGATCGAGCTGGCCTGGCTCGGCGCGCTCGTCGTGACCGGCGTCGTGGCGCTGGCCGTCGACCGCATCGCATTCCGGCCCATGCGCGATCGGCGTCCGTTCTCGCTGGCCATCGCGTCGATCGGCGTCGCGTTCGTCCTCGAGAACGTCGTGCGCTTCATCTGGGGCAACGACTTTCGGAGCTTCGACGTGCCGGTCACCCGCGGCATGAGCATCGCCGGGCTCCGGATCGGCCGCGAGCAGCTCCTCATCCTCGGCGTCGC
>Ga0137394_10004195_pt1 | contig 10914 bp, 8 predicted proteins | sample czobulk116metaG_FD_108278 | JGI IMG/M metagenome (GOLD analysis project Ga0137394, IMG submission 108278) | Vadose zone soil microbial communities from Angelo Coast Range Reserve, California, USA - czobulk1.16 metaG | ecosystem: Environmental > Terrestrial > Soil > Vadose zone | place: USA... | reverse complement strand
GGCCTTATCGAGATTACGTCGTGAACGCGTTCAACCACGACCTGCCCTACAATCAATTCATCATCGAGCAGCTTGCGGGTGATCAGTTGCCGAATGCCCGCGAGGACCAGATCGTCGCCACAGGTTTTCTGCGCAATTCGATGGTAAACATGGAAGGGGCCATCGACCCCGAGCAGTTCCGGATGGAAGCCATGTTTGACCGAATGGACGCCATCGGCAAAGCCGTCCTTGGACTCACAATCCAGTGCGCGCAATGCCATAATCATAAGTTCGACCCGATCCTGCAGGAAGATTACTACCGGATTTTTGCCTTTATCAACAATGACCACGAAGCGCGGCCGGTCGTTTACAGTCCCGTACAGCAAATGAAAATTGCGGAGATTCACCGAAAGGCCGCGGAGATCGAAACCGGTTTGAAGGAGACGACACCTGATTGGAAGAGCCGCATGGCTGCGTGGGAACAATCGGTCAAGGATGATCAACCCGAGTGGGTCGTGGTAGATAACCTTGTCCAGGAAGGGGACAAGGATCAACGCTACGAAGAAAGGAAAGATGGCTCGCTCCTGGCCTGCGGCTATGCGCCCACGAAATTCACACAATGGTTCCGGGCGACGAACGATCTGACCGGTGTGACGGCGTTCCGGCTCGAGCTGCTGACCGATCCCAACCTGCCGTATGGCGGACCTGGCCGGGCGTTTAATGGCACGTGCGCCTTGAGCGAATTGCTGGTCGAAACCACCGACATCAAGACTCCCACCAATAAGGCGAAAGTTAAATGGACCTCCGCTACCGCGGACTACAATCAGCCTGAGCGTCTGCTCGCGACGAACTTCTTCGACAAGACGACGAACGGCAGGACAACGGGCCCGATTAGTTTTGCAATCGATGGCAATGATAAAACCGCCTGGGGAATTGATGCTGGACCGGGATTGCGGAACCAGGATCGCAAAGCTGTGTTCGTGACGGCCAAGCCTGCGGGATTCACCAATGGCACCTCCTGGCGCATCGGCTTCCAACAAAATCACGGCGGGTGGAACAGCGACGACCACATGAACAATAATCTGGGCCGCTTTCGTGTGAGCATGACCAAAGCGGCTGGCGCTGTGAAAGCCGACCCATTGCCAAAGAAAGTTCGGGAAACCTTGCAGGTGCCCTCCGAAAAACGAACTCCCGTTCAGCAGGCAACACTTTTCAGTTACTGGCGCGCGACCGTTGCCGATTGGGAAGAGGCGAACAACAAAATCGCTGCTCTTTGGAAAGATTATCCGGAAGGCGCAACGTCGCTGACGCTCCTGGCTCGCGAAGAGCCGCGCGAAACTCATCTGCTCAAGCGGGGTGACTGGCTGAAACCAGCTAAGACGGTGAATGCCGGCGTGCCGGGGTTTCTCCATCCGCTTCCTGAAGGCGCTGATGGGTCACGCCTCACCTTCGCCAAATGGCTGGCCGACCGACGCTCGCCGACGACGGCACGCGTTATTGTCAATCGCGTCTGGCAGGGCTATTTCGGCACAGGGCTGCTCACAACGCCGGAAGATTTTGGCACCCAAAGCGAGCCGCCATCGCATCCGGAGTTACTCGATTGGCTGGCGACAGAGTTCATGGACCATGGCTGGAGTTTTAAATGGCTGCATCGAGTCATCGTAAGTTCCGCCACCTATCGACAATCGTCTCGAGTCACTCCGGAGATCTACCAAACCGATCCATACAACCGATTTCTCGCGCGCGGACCCCGTGGACGAGTCGAAGGCGAAATTGTGCGCGACATTGCCCTGGGCGCAAGCGGGCTGCTCAACGCGAAAATGGGTGGTCCCAGTGTCATGCCGCCTGCGCCTGAGTTTATCTTCAATCCCCCGGCAAGCTATGCGCCCTTCCCCTGGAAGCACGATATCAGTGAGGAGAAATACCGCCGAGGCATATATGTCTTCAGGCGCCGCTCCACACCATATCCGGCCTTGCAAACGTTCGACGTTCCCAACGCGGATTTCGCCTGTGTCCGGCGGCAGCGCTCCAATTCTCCTTTGCAAGCATTGGTGACATTGAATGAGCCGTTGTTCGTCGAATGCTCGCAAGCGCTGGCCAAAAAGGCCCTGGCAAATGGCGGCACGACCGACGAGCAACGAATCGCGTATGCCTTCAGGCGCGCTGTCTCGCGGCCACCGACGGTAGACGAGTTGAGCGACTTGCTTGCCCTTCTGAAGAAGCAACGTGAACGCATTGCGGACGGCTGGATCAACGCCAGTGAAGTAGCCACTGGCAAGTCGGACGTTCCCAAAGCCGACGAATTGCCGAAAGGGACGTCTCCGGCGCAGTTAGCGGCTTACACTGTGGTGTCGCGGGTATTGTTGAACCTCGATGAAACGATCACGAAGGAGTAGATTCGAAATGGCCCGGCGTCTTAATTTCAAGATTGAAAATCCTTTAGCGGTAAACGTCCCCACGATGGCCAATCGCGGAAATCGTGACTACCTTTGTTTCCGCATCCACTCGGTAAAGGATCCTATAATCACCCACGCGAATGCGGAAACCATCGGAGCCTCGCAGCTTTTTCACGCCTGGCGGGAACGGTTCGTCGGCCAACCCGCGCAGCGCTTTGGCAATGCGTTTTTTGGTCTCGTGCGAAAATCCAGCCAGTTCCTTTTCTGCAGGCCGCTGAACTTCGACGCGGAAACTCACGATTCGCCGAGATCCTTCAGGACATCAGCCAGCGGCCGGCTTGGTTCATTGCGCCGAGATTCGATCAAGATGCTATCCTGCAAATCTTCGCATAATTCTTTGTCCGTGATTAGGAATCGGAATACACGCTCTCGCTCGCCGTCAGGCAGGGCTTGGATTTCGGCAATTAATTCAGCGGCGCTCATTTCAGCACAATACCCCGCTTCAGCACCGCAAACAACGCAGAAATTTAAGGTGCAGCGCTGGTTTGAAGAAGCAATCGCTTGCTCTGAGTCTATGATCTTTTGCAAAACGTTATGAATTGCCAATCACATCTCTATCAGGGAACCAATCGCAGCGAAGTCACGCGTCGTTGGTTTTTTCAGCAATGTGGGGTTGGCCTGGGGGCCATCGCACTCGGGCAACTCTTTCAGCAGAAGGGCTGGGCCGCGGCGGCCAACTCTCTGGCCCCGCTGGCGCCGAGACAACCCCCGCTTAAAGCCAAAGCAAAGCGGATCATCTATCTCTTTATGGCCGGCGCGCCGAGTCATCTCGAACTGTTCGATAACAAGCCCGAGTTGACCAAGTGGGACGGAAAATTGCCCCCGGCCGAACTGCTCAAAGGTTATCGCGCGGCTTTCATTTCGCCGACGTCCTCGTCCCTGCTCGGGCCGAAGTTCAAATTCAAGAAATACGGCCAGTCGGGCACTGAACTTTCAGAGTTGCTGCCGCATCTTTCCGAGGTCGTCGACGAGCTTGCCGTGGTTAAGTCGATGCACACGGATGCCTTCAATCACGCGCCCGCGCAGATTTTCATGAACACCGGTTCGCAACAATTCGGCCGTCCGAGCTTCGGCGCCTGGGTGACGTACGGATTGGGAAGCGAATCACAGGAGCTGCCGGGCTTCGTTGTCTTCAGCACCGGTCAGAAGGGCACCAGCGGTGGCTCCTCCAATTGGGGCGCGGGTTTCCTGCCCTCCGTGTATCAGGGCACGATGTTTCGCAATGTGGGCGATCCGGTTTTGTATCTCTCCAATCCAAAGGGGATCGATACGGAGATGCAACGCGACACTCTGGATACGGTTAATAAGTTTAATAAAAAGCATCTGGACATCGTGGGTGATCCTGAAATCGCCACACGCATTAATTCATTCGAAATGGCATATAGGATGCAATCGAGCGCGCCCGAGCTAATGGACATTGCCAGGGAGCCCAAGCACATCCTCGACATGTACGGCGCTGAACCAGGCAAAGCGTCGTTCGCAAACAGTTGCCTGATGGCCCGGCGCCTGGTCGAGCGCGGCGTCCGGTTCGTGCAGATTTTCCATGAATCATGGGACCATCATGGCGGTTTGGTTAAAGGCCTGACCTCCGAATGCAAGAAAACCGACCAGGCCTCGGCCGCGTTGGTCAAAGATTTGAAGCAACGCGGCATGCTCGAAGATACCATGGTGATCTGGGGCGGCGAATTCGGGCGCACGCCGATGGTCCAGGGGGGCAATGATGGCCGCGACCATCACCCCAATTGTTTTACCATGTGGCTCGCCGGCGGAGGAATAAAGCCTGGGACGGTTGGCGAATCGGACGATTTCGGTTTTAACGCCTCGAAGGACCGTGTCCACGTTCACGATCTTCATGCCACCATTCTGCACCTGCTCGGCTTTGACCATACAAAGCTCACCTACCGTTTCCAGGGTCGCGATTTTCGTCTCACCGACGTGAGCGGCGAACTGGTGACGAAACTTTTGGCCTAGCAAACCGGACATACTTGCAGGGCGGCGCTTGACGTATCTTTCGTCAACGCGTTGCCGCCATTGACCCCAACCATGCCCGACAACGAAGATATTCTCCTTGAGGAACAATTCGCACAAAAGCGAATGACCGCCTCAACGTTTCGCCGGCTCGCCGGTTACGTCCGTCCTTATAAGCGGATTTTTTTCCTCAATCTGGCTTTTACGATCCTGGCGACGCTCTCGCAGTTGCTCGGTCCCAAATTCATCCAACTCGGGATTGATCGATACCTCACAAATTTCAGCACCGCCCGCGCGGCCATGATCGGCATAGGAATTGTCAGCGCAGCGTACCTGGGGAACCTCGTGTTCAACTGGGTCCTCTCCGTGATCCAGGTAAAAAGCGCCATTGCCATCGGTCATGGCGCCCTTGAGGACCTGCGCCTGGCGGTGTTCGAGCACATCCAACGCTTATCGCTCAATTATTTCGACCAGACGCACCAGGGCCGGATCATTAGCCGGGCGGATACGGATATTGGCTCACTTGAACGGATCATGACCTGGGGCGCCAACCAGATGTTGGCCAGCCTGCTGACGCTTATCGGCGTCGTCGTGCTCATGCTGCAATACGACTGGCGTCTCTGTTTGGCTGTAAGCGTGGTGCTGCCACCGGTCGAAGTGGCGACGCATTTATTTCAGAAATTCGGGATGCAGGCCTATCGGGGAGTGCGCGAGCAGGCCTCGCGGCTCACGGCTTCGTTGGCGGAGAATATCGCCGGCGTGCGGGTGGTGCAGGCTTTCTCGCGCGAACAGGAGAACCTGGCGAACTTCGAAAAGTTGCAGGACGTCTATTTCGACCGCTTTCTCGTTTCAGCGCGTGTCTTTCATACTTACATGCCATTCCTGGGAATGATGTCTGGAATCGGGACGGCAATTATCCTCGGGTATGGCGGCCATCTGGTGATGCAAAATCAGATCACCGTCGGGCAGTTGGCCGCGTTCATTCTCTACCTCAGCATGTTTTTTGGACCGATCCAAACGATGGGCGACCTCTACAATGCGGTGCTTTCCTCGGCGGCCAGCGCTGAACGGATCTTCCAATTGCTCGACACCAAACCCCAGGTGAGAAATCGGCCAAACGCGCAACCGCTCCCACCAATCCGCGGGCACCTGGTGTTCGAGCATGTTTTTTTCCGCTACGATACCACCCCCGCCGACGCCTGGGTGCTGCGGGACATTGCCTTTGAAGCGCGACCGGGAGAGACGGCAGCTCTGGTCGGCCACACTGGTTCCGGCAAGACCAGCATCATCAGCCTGATCACGCGCTTCTACGAGCCGCAGCAAGGACGCATCCTGGTTGATGGCATCGACTTGCTTTCCGCCACCATCGAATCGCTGCATCAACAGATCGGGATCGTGACACAGGAGAACTTTCTCTTTACGGGCACGGTCATGGACAACCTGAAGTTCGGGCGTGCCAATGCGACCGACGAGCAAGTTATCCAGGCGGCCAAAACGTTGGGGACGCACGATATTATCTTGCGCCTGTCGGATGGCTATCAGACCAAGGTCTGCGAGCGCGGCGGGAATTTCAGCGCTGGGGAACGGCAGCTCCTAACCTTCACCCGCGCCATGGTCGCTCAGCCGCGCATCCTGATTCTCGATGAGGCCACGAGCGCAGTCGATACCGCAACCGAGAAAACAATCCAGCACGCCCTCGAGGAGCTATTCGCGCGCCGCACCTGCTTCGTGGTGGCGCACCGACTCTCAACTGTGCGTAACGCCCACCGCATCCTCGTCTTGAACCAGGGTCAGATCGTCGAGCAAGGACGCCATGAGGATCTCCTCGCCAAAGGCGGACACTACGCGCGCCTGCACAAGGAATTCGTCCGGACTTCTTCGGCGTAGAAGCGCGGGTGTCCTGACTTAACGCAAAGGCGCAAAGAAAAAATAAATCCATCGCTCCGAACTAATGCTTAGCTCGGTCGAATAGGTGAGCCGAGCAAAGTTTCCGCTCCCCTTTGCGTTGAATGGCCGGCCCTGGTAAGCCGCAGGTTCCCCCTCCTTTTCGCCGGGCTCAAGCGCTTTCTTTTCTCGCGATCAGAGTCAATCGCTGCCACCACCAAACGACCTTCCCCTCTTCGTTTCCCAGCTTGAACAAGCACCGGGCCGATTCAGGCGCGTTGGCAACAAGTTCGAGAACTTTAGCGCGATTCTCAGGCGAAGTATTCGCCGTTTCGAAATACCAGTTCAGGTCCGGCTGTTTGAAGGGCGTGAGCGTTACATCTTTCACCGCCAGTTCATATTGGCCGCAAAGTTTGCTCCATTGGCCGGGGGTCAGAAAGTGATTGTGGCTTGGATCACGCAATTTCTCGACCTGGTGCATCCATTGCTCCGCTGCCGGCTCGCCGTCCTCGACTGTCCCATCGATCAGCAGGAAATAACCGGATGGACCGAGAACGCGGGCCGTCTCGGCAATGAATTGTTCCGGTGAGCTGAAATGATGCGCAGCCACACGGCAGGTGACCAAATCAAAGAAGCCATCCGCGTAGGGCAATTCTTCGGCAGCGTGCTGCCGAACTTCTACATTCAAGCCGCGTTCCTTTGCCGTTTGCGCAGCACGATCCAGCATCGCTTGCGCGAGGTCCGCAAGCGTTACCTTGTGACCGAGCGATGCCAGATATAATCCGGTGTGACCGCCGCCGGTCGCGACATCAAGAACACGGGCAGGCGCAGGGACCGAAATTCGGTTCAGAGCGGCGGCAACATCCTCGATATTCTCGAGGATGTGCCCGCGACCATAGCGCTGGCTCTGACGGGCGAATTGCTCCTGGGCCGCCCGCTGAATGTCGTCCAATTGCACACAACCATGATGTGAAAAGCCGCCGAAAGCGCAATCTTTGCACTTGGTTCAAAGCTTGCTTGCCAAGGCAGAGGTATGAAGCAACACATCCTGATCGTGGATGACGAGGAGCAGATGCGGGAGCTGCTTTCGCTTTATCTGACCAAGCACGGATACGAGGTTTCCACAGCCGGGACGTCCACCGAAACGCTTCAGGTCGTCGAGCAAAAACAAGTTAATCTCGTGGTGTTGGATATCGGTTTGGCGGGCGAGGATGGCCTCAAATTGCTGTCGGCGATTAAGACGCGACGCCCTGACACCCAAGTAGTTATGCTTACAGGGATGGGATTTGTAGAGGATCTCCTGCAGGAAGCGCATCAGAAGGGCGCCGACGGTTACGTCAGCAAAGGGTTGCCCATGGATGAGTTGCTCCTGGCGATACACCGCGTCTCCCGACCCGTCGCAGCAGCCGTGCGATAGGCCCCCTCCGCGGTGGGCAAACTTTGCCCATGCGGTGTCTCATTTGCGTACTCACAGGCGCATTTTCAGTCAGCTTTTTTTCTCAATTCTCATTCGAGCAGCAATTGCTAACCTTTCGCCCATGCGACAATACCGAACCGCTCATGGCTGCTAAGGCCTTATTTTGAGCGCCGAAATTTCCATCATCATCCCGGTCTACAACGAAGAAGATAACATCCTGCCGTTGGCGCAAGAAGTCATCGCTGCGATGCAGGCGGTCCCGCAGCAGTACGAATTAGTCTTTGTGGACGATTGCAGCACTGACTCGACCTGGGGCAAAATCAATGAGGCGCGGCGGTTGGATGATCGCATCCGCGGCCTGCGGCACTCGCGGAACTGCGGACAAAGCGCCGCGTTGTGGACCGGCTTTCAGGAAACGAGCAGCCCTATCATCGCAACCCTCGATGGTGACTTGCAGAACGATGCAGCCGATCTATCGCGAATGCTGCAGCAACTCGAGGGCGCCGATTTCGTCACCGGCACCCGCACCGAGCGCGCGGATTCATGGCTGCGGCGTGTCTCCTCGAAAATCGCGCGCGCGGCTCGAAGAGCCATGCTGAAGGTCGATATCCACGATTCGGGCTGCGCTATGCGGGTCTTTCGAAGAACGACACTGTCCGGCGCCTTTCCGTTTAATGGATTGCATCGGTTCCTGCCCATCCTCGTTTCCAGCGCCGGGTTCAGGACGCTTCAAGTGCCGGTCAATCACCGGCCACGCACAGCGGGCGTTTCAAAATACGGCGTGGGTAACCGGCTTTGGCGTGGCCTCCTCGATCTGTTCGCCGTTGCCTGGTTTCAGAAGCGGCGGCTAAAACCAGTCGAGCTAACGCGAACTGAAGAGGCCAAGGCAAGAGCCCCCCAAAAAGCCGCCGAACCAGCAGTGCCCTCACAAAGCTCGCGTTAGTACTTCTTGCAATGTCGCTGGGTCAAGGACGACCGGATTTGCTTTCATGCTGCTCGCGACGGACGCTTTTTCACAAATCAAGGGCACGTCTTTAGGAGCGATTCCATAAGAGCCTAAACCGGGGATGCCAAAGTCGCGGCAGAGTTGCCGAACCCAGGCGACACAGTCCTTGCTTGCTGCGTTCGGGTTTCCCGTGAGCAGTCGGGCAATCTGCCGATAGCGCCCAAGACTTTCGGGCGCCGATTGCCGCCGCTGCAACGCGGCGATGTTCGCCTCCATTACGTGCGGTAATAGCGCGGCACAAATCGCGCCGTGCGGTGCGGAAAACATTCCACCGATCGCAGCGGCAAATCCATGGACAGCGCCCAATCCCGCATTAGCCAGCGCCATGCCGCTGAAGAGGCTCGCGATTGACATATCTGTCCGCGCCTCCATGTCGCTTGAGACATCCCAGGCGCGTCGGAGTGATCTTGCGACACGCCCTATCCCGTCGACACAAAGTGAGTCCGTGATGGGGTTGGCTCGAATGCAGACATAGGGCTCGATCAGTTGCGTCAACGCATCCATTCCCGTGCTCGCTGTCAGAGAGCGTGGCAAGTCGCTGGTCAACTCGGGGTCAACCAATGCAAGACGCGGGAGCATCAGCGAGCTACGGAGGCTCACCTTCACGCGATGCTCCAGAGAGGCCAGCACTGCGTTGCGTGTGACTTCCGCGCCAGTGCCTGCGGTCGTCGGAATCGCAATGAAGGGAACTGGAGGATTAATGAGCGGCTTGGCTTTCCCGATCACTTCCAGGTAATCCAGTGCATTGCCCCCATTTGTGAGCAAGGCTGCAATGGCTTTGCCGCAGTCAATTACACTTCCTCCACCGATGGAAATGACGAAATCAGAGGTGCTTTGCCTGGCTTGCGCCACACCTTGCGTGACTGCATCGACGGTCGGTTCGCCCGCAATGTTGAAAATTCCAGATGACACTCCATCGCGTTTCAAAATTTCAAGTAAGGGCGCCGCTCGATCGGAGTTGCGCCCCCCGACAACCAGAGCCTTTCGCCCAAGTTCACTCGGCTTGAAATCACGCAGGCAGCCGGCGCCAAAGATCACCCTCGTGGCCGTCGCGAACTCAAAGCGCGAATTTGTTACCAAAGCGGATCCTCTGGAAAAACGTTGCTGAACTTCACGCTCTTGCGCGGTTCAGCCATCATCGGTGCCACCGTATCGCGCCAACGTTGATAGTGCTCGGTTTCCTTGTGTTTGGCTGGAGCGTCACCCGTCCGATACGCTTCAATGAGCAGAAAAACAGTCGGGTCGTCTTGTTGCTGGAGCACATCGAATCGGCCAATTCCCGGTTCCTCGACGCTGCAACGAGCATTTTCAAGGCTGACCTTCCTGAACGCCTCCACGTATTCCGGTTTCACATGGACGTGCACAGTCACAATTTGCATATGACCCTAACCCTAATGCCCCCGCTCAATTAGACAATCACGACTGCTCAAATCGAAAACCGCTCCCTGCACCTCAGTCGCGGCCTAATCACGCTTCACGCTTCACACCAGTCTGCGCAGCTTGGTCACTCGGCCCGTATGCACCCATTCCGCCACGTAGATATTTCCGACCGGATCGAAGCAAGCGTCGTGCGGATGCAGGAACTTTCCTGCCACCCACCTTTCAGGCGTGCGATCGCTGCGCATCTTCATCCCGTCCTTGAGTACCTGTTCGCGCCACGCCGGGTCTTCCCCCAGATGCGTAATCACTTTGTCATCCTTATCGAGCAACGTGATGCGGGCGCTCAAATCGGGAACCAGCAGCGTATCCTTATGCCTGTCGATATTCGCGGGGAGAATGAAGCCGTCGAGCGTCTTCAGATGCTTGCCCTCCAGGGTAAACCATTGCAGCCGTTTATTCGCGCGGTCGGCTACGATAACCGACGCTTCCCGTCCGGGCCGATCATCAATCCAGATCCCGTGCGGAGTGTCAAACTCTCCATCCTTCTTCCCAGGAGTGCCAAACATCGACTTCCAGTTCCCCTCCTTGTCGTAACGATGCACTCGGTACGAGCCGTAGCCATCCGCGAGAAAGAATCCACCGTCCGGAAGGAAGGCATAGTTGGTCGGCATAAAGGCGTCGCGTCCCCAGCGCTTCGTCGGCTTGGTGTCCTCACCTTCCTTGTAGATTCCCGAATCCATTGGCGCTCGCTTTTCCCAAACTTGCTCGCCTTTGAGCGTGAGTTTGGCAAAACTCTTCACCTGCTGGTAAGCGGTGACATAAAG
>Ga0137394_10004192_pt1 | contig 10916 bp, 10 predicted proteins | sample czobulk116metaG_FD_108278 | JGI IMG/M metagenome (GOLD analysis project Ga0137394, IMG submission 108278) | Vadose zone soil microbial communities from Angelo Coast Range Reserve, California, USA - czobulk1.16 metaG | ecosystem: Environmental > Terrestrial > Soil > Vadose zone | place: USA... | reverse complement strand
GGCTGGCGCACTCCAAAAGCTTCGCCACTTCAGACGCGCGTCCGAACATCCGTCAGGTTTTGGACTGCGGCAGTCCTCTGCCGCTTTGGCTTCGATTTGCGACCACCGACCGTGTGCACATTGGGCGACATCTGGCTGCCTATGCCAAAGCGCCAGAGGACTGGCGCACTCCAAAAGCTTCGCCACCTCAGACGCGCGTCCGAACATCCGCAGGTTTTGGACTGCGGCAATCCTCTACCGCTTTGGCTTCGACTTTCGACCACCGACTGTGTGCACATCGGGCGACGTCTGGCTGCCATGCCAAAGCGCCAGAGGGCTGGCGCACTCCAAAAGCTTCGCCACCTCAGACGCGCGTCCGAACATCCGTCAGGTTTTGGACTGCGGCAGTCCTCTGCCGCTTTGGCTTCGACTTTCGACCACCGACCGTGTGCATATCGCGCGAGGTCTGGCTGCCTATGCCAAAGCGCCAGAGGACTGGCGCACTCCAAAAGCTTCGCCAGCTTGAGAGCCCATGAACCTCCGCCAGGTTTTGGGGATGGCTCGCGCGCTCCAAAACCATTGGCTTTTCAGGGGCGGTTTTGCTAACGTCGGCCGCTAAATGAGTTCACCGCCCAGGCCGCAGCAACTCTCGGCTATCGCTTCACGCGTCGAAAAAATCGCCGCTGGTATCAAAATTCTCGATATCCATACGCATCTCTATGACCCAGCGTTCGGCGAGTTGCTCCTGTGGGGAATCGATGATCTGCTCGTCTACCATTATCTCGTGGCCGAGTCATTCCGCTACTTCGACTTTCCTTATGAGAAGTTTTGGTCCATGCCGAAGACCGAGCAAGCAAACCGTATTTGGGATGCCTTGTTCATCCAGAACTCACCGATTTCTGAAGCGTGCCGCGGCGTTTTAACGACCCTGAACGCGCTCGGTTTGGACGTAAATAAGCGCGACCTGGAAGCGGTCCGAAAGTGGTTCAAGCAATGGAAGGTTGACGACTATTTGAGCCGTTGCATGGAGTTGGCCGGGGTGGAACGCATTTGCATGACCAATTCGCCCTTCGATAATGTCGAGCGGCCGATTTGGGAGAAAGGATTTTCCCGCGACTCGCGATTCGAAGCAGGCCTGCGGATTGATCCTTTGCTGCTCGATTGGCAAAACACTGTCCCGGTTTTAGCGGGCTGGGGCTACCAGGTGGAACCAACGATCAAGCAACGGACTCTCTCTGAAGTGCGGAGATTCCTGAGTGATTGGGCCGAGCGAATGCATCCCCGTTATGCGATGGTGTCGCTTGCGCCGGAATTCAAGTTTCCCAGCGACGGCGCCACGGCGCTCCTCCTGGAGAAGGCCGTGCTGCCTTTCTGTGACGAAGTGGGAATTCCGCTGGCACTGATGATGGGCGTGAAGCGCCAGGTAAATCCAAAGCTGGCCCTGGCTGGAGATGGCGTTGGGCAAACGGATCTAAGCAGTCTGCAAAATCTCTGCGCTGGATTTCCGAACAACAAATTTCTCGTCACTGTCCTGGCGCGGGAGAACCAGCACGAACTCTGTGTGCTCGCGCGCAAGTTCCGCAATTTGCACATCTTTGGCTGCTGGTGGTTCACAAACGTGCCGGAAATCAGCACCGAAATGACGCGGATGCGTTTGGAATTGATTGGCCTGAGCGTCACGCCGCAGCATTCCGACGCTCGTGTGCTCGATCAACTCATCTATAAATGGCGTCATTCCCGAGCGATGATTATCAAGGTGCTCATCGAAAAGTATGAAGAGCTTCTTCAAACCGGCTGGCACGTGACCGACGCCGAAATCGAGCGCGATCTCAAGAACTTGTTCGGCGGCGCATTCAACCAGTTTTGCGCACGCTGATCAACCGCCAATAGACGCAATTGAGGGATGTTCCAGCGTTCGAGGTCATTCGTGTCCACATACCCGTGCATTCGCGGTTTAACTCCCCCGCAACAAAGCTTAGTCGAACCATTCGTCGCTTTCATCAAATGACGGGACAGGTATGTTTACGATCCGCAACTTGCCAATGGCTCGATGTCGGCATCCCGGTTGAATGTAGATAGCGCTCATTGGTTTGACGGAAAATAGCTTCCCATCGAGTTCCATCTGCCCTTCGCCTTCGAGGACAAGGTAAATCTCCGTCATCTTTTTATGATAATGGGCGCGCGAATCCTGCTTGATATCGACCAGATGCATGCTGGCTGCGTTGTTGCTCGAACCAGCGAAGGCTCGCCGCGCCCAGCCACAGGGACAGCGCACGGCAGGCACCTCGTCCAATTGGGAAATCATAAAATTCATTGCCGATATCAAAGCGCACATCGGCTCTGCTTACAAAATGAAAAAGCCCGTCGCAATCGCTCGCGACAGGCCTGGCTACCGGCTCGGGCCGTGTTGAACCCCCGCCATGAAGCTAACTCCGTCGTTCATAACAAATACTCCCTGGTTAAATGTTTTTGCTGGAGGGTGCTCTTATCGAGCACCCGAACGGTAGGAGGGGTTTATGCAGGCACAACTGGGGGCCTGACCCACCGCAGGGGAGGGTGTTTCTGCCACTTCATCTCACGCCCTTCCTGCGGTCGTCGACGTTGGTCTTTGCTTCGATCGAATTGCCCTCGAGGCTGACTTCCCCCGCGTCCTCTTCAATCCGAATGCCAACGAGCTGTTTGCGCGCATCCGCCGGGCGGGTATCACGGATAATGTTGTTCTTGAAAAGCAGGTTTTTCGTTTCACCTCGCACGCGGATGCCGGCACTTTCTCCTTTGGTCCCATTATTTTCGATAACATTATTCTCGAGACGATTTCGGTGTCCGGCCATCCCGACCGTCTCATTGCGGAAGAAAACGCCTTCCTGGCGGTTCGAACGAACCTGGTTTTCCTGGAGCAGATTGTCGGTGTCCTTGTGACCGATGGAAATGCCATAGCGGCCGTTATCCTCGAAAAGGTTCTTCTCGAACAGGCCGTGCCGCACGCGCCAGCAAAGGTAGAGGCCATCTTCCCCATTACGCCGGGCGATACAGTCGCGCACAGTCGGCCGCTGCGAACCGCTGCCCGGATGGATGCCCAGGCCGCTGTTTTCCTCGCTCACGCAGCCCCGAACGGCGACATCGTTGGATTGCTGAAAGCTGACGCCGTCCCCGTTGTAGCGGCGGACCACGCAGTTCTCGATCACCGTTCCAAAGGCGCGGTAAAGAAAAATGCCCCCGCCACGACATCCGTTTAAAGGCAGATTTTCCTCCTTGTTGCCTTCGATGATAAGATTCTCGATGCGCGCCCCCTCGAGATTATACCCAGAAACGACCGGAAAAACGGTCGCGGCTTGCGCCTTATCGTGCGTCATGCAATCGGCGTTCAACGGTTTATCAATGGAAAATATGTTTCCATTTTGCCCTGTGATGCGGGCGACAGTCGTGTGAAACCCGCCCGAATTCTTATCCCAGACCGCGATGCCGAAGCCAACTTTGAAGCCTGCCGGATCGAGCAGGGTAATCTGTTCTTCTCCATAATCGCCATCGACTGCCAGCGCAGAGGACGCGGCCTTTGCTTTGCGCAGGATCGTTTTTCCACTGGTCGCGCGCACCGTCACGAAGGAACGGAGGTGAAGCGAATCGTGCATAATGAATTCTCCCTCCCCTATCTCCACGACGCCTCCTCCCAAAGCAGCGATATAATCGACGGCCGCTTGCAAGGCGCGATTGTCATTTCCGACGATATCCGCGTCGCGCAAGCCGACCTTGATTTTTGGCCCATCTTGCATTTTCGAATGCATAGCACGAGGCAGTTGCTGTTCCTCCGCGCGCGGGGAAAAGTCGCGCTTTTCAGCGCCCGCAACTGTGAGCGCGAGAGCGAAAGACAGAACTGCGGCACTGCACGACTTTGTTGTTTTCATAAAAGTTTTAGGTCCTGCTCCGTCATCCTAGCGCAATCCTACGCGCGAACCAGCAAGAACAATTCTTTGAGATGTTACCCGAGAGCCCCAAAAGGTCTGGGTCTGGCATTGAGCCCACGCCAACAACGGCACCGGAGTTCATCACCTCGTAGAGGTGAATGCTTTATAGACTTGGAGCGCTCCAGGCTTCCCTCCTTTCCATTTTGGTCCGCAGCCCCGAAGGCTTTCGGGGCTGCGGACCAAAATGGAAAGGAGGTCGTGATTCGCGAATACGGGCGGTCGGTCTATAAAGGTCAAATCCCTAACGGGATTGAAGAAGGTCGCGCTAGTGAGTGGTCGCAGCTACGACCTTGGCGATAGTCTCGTTCAGATCGGCGATGCGCGGAGGTTTGCTGAGGACGGCATCGATTTGCGAAAGGTTTTCCCCTTTTTGGTTCAGCATCGTGCCCCAACCGGTCAGCATGATCACCGGGGTGTTCGGTGATTCCGTTTTTACGGTTTGAGCGACCTGCCGGCCATCGACGTAAGGCATGCCAAGGTCAGTGATGACAACGTCGAACGGTTCGCCCCGTTTTTTCGCTTCATGGAATGCTTCAAGGCCTGACTTGCCGCCGTCGGCCACTTCGACCTTGTGCTCACTGAATTCGAGGATCTCTTTGAGCATTTCGCGCAAGAGCGGTTCATCATCGATGCAGAGGATTCGAATCTTGGCATTATTGACCGGAGTGGGCACAGTGACCGCCGCGGAAGGCTTGGGCGGGGAACGCAGAGGAAAGATCATGCGCACCAGCGTTCCCTTGCCTAATTCGCTCTCAACTTCAATGGTCCCCTCGTGCCGTTCCATCATGCCGTAAACCATGGCCAGCCCCAGGCCGGTGCCGCCCTTTTGGCGCTTAGTGGAAAAGAACGGCTCCAGGCAGCGTTGACGCGTTTTTTCATCCATGCCAATGCCGTTATCGCGAACTTCGAGAACGAGGTGACTGGGTTTGTTTTGGCCCGTTTGCTCGTTCAAGGTCAGGGCGAGCGTCTTGACAGTGATGAGACCGCCCTTGGGAAGCGCATCGACTGCGTTGAGGACAATGTTCGTGAGGGCCTCGCGCAGTTCGCTTTCGTTGCTGTAAAGCTCCGGCAAATCAGGTTCCAGCTCGCTCTGGACCTGCACGACGATGCCCTGGCCCTGGGGAATATCCTGCCAGCGCGGGCTGGTCATCTCGATCGCCTGTTTGACGACCCGATTGATGTTGACCAGGCGCAACTGTTCGTTGGCCTCGCGCCGGCGGTAAAATTCGCTCATCCGGCCGACAGTTTGCGCGATGTCTTCGCCGGCGGTGCGGATGTGTTCGAGGTTTTTGCGCGAGCTTTCGTGTAAATTGGGTTCTTTGCGCAGGACCATCTCGGAGAAGGCGAGAATGGGAGAGAGCGCGTTGTTGATGTCATGGGCGATGCCGCTGGCCATCTGGCCGAGCGCCCGCAAGCGCTCCTGTTGCATGACCGAATGCTGTGTCTGCCGAAGTTCGTCGTAAGCACGCTGGAGAGAGTTATGCAGGCGGGTCTGGTCAAAGAGGCTGCGCGCTTGTTCCTCGGCCGAGACGATCTTCATTTGCAACGCCTCTTTCTCGGAGTTGACCGATTGGATCTGCTGCAAGACCTGCTCGTTTTTATAACGCGCTTCTTCGAGCACCAGCACGATCATGCTCACAGCAATGAACAATTGCAGCACCGCCGACACCAGAATGCCGGCAGCAGTCAGGCTTTCATACTTTTGCGAAAACGGGTAGGTCGCCAGGTAAACGCCCCAAAGCGAAAACCCGAAGCAAAGCAAACCCACCCCGACAAATTGGCGCCGCTTGCGCAGACGGTAAAAGCTCAGCGCCGCAAACATGCTGGCCATGCCAATCAAGAGAAAGATCGGAAGCTGGATCAGCAGCGGATCGTGCAGCACTTGCGGACTGACGTAGCTCCACACCATCAGGAACGCCATAAACAACCCGAACAGGGTCTGGCGCGCCTGGATTTCCAAAAAATGCAAACTCCCCCAGAGCAAAAATATGGCAGAAATGCCGACGCACCATTGGCGGACGATCTGAAGAAACGATTCCGGAGTAGGATTGGTCGTGATCCCCAGCGTGAGCCACAAGGCATAAAAGAGCCACGCCGCCGTCCAAATCGTGAAGTAACTTCTCTTGGTGTAACGGTTAAGATAGTAGAAAAGACCGACCAGCACCCACACGCTCAAGAGCGAGACCACCAACGCCGCTCGCAAATATTCTCTCGGAAAGATTAGATCCAAGCCTGTCGCTTCGTTCACAAAGACCTTTGAAATGTTGATCGTTCAGGGTGCCGAGCGGAAAACGCGGCCCCGGCTAAACCCAGTTATCAAAGACATCGGCGCAAAAGCCTCGAACTAAAGTCCCAAAAGTAAACACGGAGCCGCTGAGCCGTCTGGAAAATGACCACTGAGCGGGTGAGACGGCGAGTCCGTGTCCCAAAAGCAGTTCCTTGCGTTCCTCGCTCTGCAAGTGCTTGCGGTACAACCGTGGATCCATGTACCACACGTGCGACATCGTCGGGCAGCCTGTTGACACTGTAGGACAACCCACTACAGCAGGTCGGGTGGGGTGTGCGACTGGAACTGCTTTTTACAATCCGCTATATTCATGCGTCGAAGATTTTGGGGTCTGGATAGCAGAACGTTTCTTCAGCGGGGTTCTCCACCCCCACCTCCTTGGCGTCTGCTGCCAGGCCCTTTCCTTTTCAGAATGTGATTAGGGGACCGCACACAGCGAAACCCCGTGTGCGAAAGCCCCGTATCAGGAGAAGCCTTCATGCGAGCGCTCGGCCGGTACCCGCTGCAATAAACATCGCTGCAAAGATACGATCCACCTCGTTGGACCCGCTTGGCAATGCCTGGTTCGTTGGGATCAAAGCTTGTGTCCGGTCCTTTTGGGTTCTTCACGGAGATCGGCGAGTAGTAGTTAGGCAAATACCAGTCCTGGCACCATTCCCAGACATTTCCGGCCATGTCATAAAGGCCGTAGCCGTTGGGCGGAAAACTGCCGACCGGCGCCGTGCCTCGAAATCCATCCTCCGCCGAATTATCATGTGGGAATCGGCCTTGCCAGATATTGGCTTTCCACTGGTTCTGCGGGACCTGCTCGTCGCCCCAGACGTACGGCTTGCCCGCAAGTCGTCCCCGCGAGGCGTACTCCCATTCTGCTTCGGTAGGCAAGCGTTTGCCGATCCACTCAGCGTATTTGACCGCGTCGAACCAGCAGACGTGCGCTACCGGATGCTTTTCGCGCCCGATGAGGGTCGAACCGGGACCTTCAGGATGGCGCCAGTTTGCGCCAGGAACGTATTCCCACCAGACATAATGATTCTCCAATGAAACTTCGCCATCAGGCGGCCGAAACACAACCGAGCCGGGAACCAGTTTTTCCGGAGGCGCATCGGGAAATTGCTTTGGATCGGGCTGTTGTTCGGCAACTGTGAGGTATCCCGTCGCCTTCACAAACTTCTCAAACTGCTCATTTGTCACCTCCGTTTGATCGATCCAAAAGCCGTCCAGAGAAACTTCGTGGACCGGCCGTTCGTCCGGTTGGCCATTGGCGGAGCCCATTTGAAACGTCCCGGCCGGAATCCAAACCATCCCATTCGTCCATGTCTTGCCGAGTTGCGCCTCTCGCTGTGGCCTACCCTGCGGCTCCAACGTTGATTGCCCTCTGTTGCTGTCGCGAATCCTTCGGACGTTCCTGATCGCTCCGAGAACCCACACGATCGTGAGCACAATCCCAAGGATGACCGCAACGAGTAGAAACCACGGCCACCGATAGCGCCGAACTTTCTCATCGGGGTCAGGCCGCGTGCTCATCGTTATTCTATGTTACTGCCCAGCCAGTCACCGCCAAACCTAAATTCGGGTCGACTGATTACCGATTACCGATTACTGATTCCTCTTGTTACCCTGATTCTCACCACAGGGCGACCGCCTGCCGTCAGAAGTTTCCTGTCTTGAACAGCGCTTTGAATCATGGAAACGTAAAGCTGTGGATACACAGGGACCAACAGCGCCAGCGGACCAGGAACGGGTGATTTGGACGACGCATCCTTCGCAGATTATTAATTTCGGCGTCTATGCCGCCGTTGTGCTGGTCTTGCTCTTGCTGATTCCCGCCTTCTATTTCGCCCGCAACGCGGTGCACTCTCAATACATTATGATTTCCCTGGGCGTCATCGTGGCGATTGCTTTAGTCGTTTTCATCATCAAGTGGATCAATACGCGCGCGCGGGTTTACCAGGTCACTACGGAACGAATTAAAATCACCGATGGGGTTTTCAACCGCAAGACTGAGGAGGTCGAACTCTACCGGGTGCGTGACTACAAACTTACGGAACCGTTTTGGCTGCGGCTCTTTGGGCTGGGCAATATTGTCATCTCGACGACCGATAACTCCAGTCCGACCGTGGTGCTCGAGGCGGTGCGCGATCCAAACGGCCGACGCGAGGAGTTGCGCAAATACGTCGAGCTCTGCCGGGACAAGAAGCGCGTCCGGATCACTGAGATGGAGGGCTAAGCTCTCGCACGCGAATGTTCCGCAGCGCGGCCGTGGTCGACCAGGACGCAATGCCGAGCGGCCGTGAAAGTTCAACCTCGCCGCGAATGGATATCCGCCGGTCGGTGGTGTCGACATTGACGTACTTTTCATTATCGATCCAGGCCTCAATTTTCTTCGGCTCAACCCTGACCTTCACCGCGTACCAGCGCCCCTTTTCAAACTCGGCCACTTTCGTTGTTTCATTGTTGGCCGCATCCTCGCCGTCGAGACTCGAAATACCGACAACCCCGCCACCCCAACCCCCCACAATAAAGCTGCACGGGTTGGTCCCCACCGGAAATGTGAGGCCGCAGAAGAAGTCGCTGCCATCGACGCGTTTGGCATCCAGAGCTATTTCGTAGTTCATTTTTGGAATTGCGCTGGTCCAGGTCACACCTGTCATGACGCCCTGGTCGAGAATGATGGCGCCGTTTTCGACTCTGACGTCGCCGTGCCCGGCGAAGTCGGTGATTTTCCAACCCTTCAAGGTGTTTCCGTCAAAGAGAGACTGCCATTCGCCCGGCTTGCCTGCGAATTTTTCGGGGGCGGCGAGCGGTTTCTCCGCCAGGGGCGGGATGTTCTGGCGTGGAGGCGCAGGCGTTTGCTCGACTTCCCGGACTGTGGCTTGCCGCGAAGGGGCCTTTTCTGTGCTGCAACCGACCAAAAGGAGCATCCCCGCCGTAATTACCGTCAGACAAATGTGTTTGCAGGGCAGGGGACTGTTGCAATAGTGAACATGAAGGCGCTGGCGCATGAGCGAGTTTATCGGGGTTGGCATCGGCACGGGCAAGAATTTTCGTCACCTCCAGAGCGTCAAAGCGATTGAATTTGGGGTAAGTATGAAGAGAACGTTCATCCTGGCGAGTTTGTTGGTCACGATTGTGGCCGCTGGACTCGTTGCCGGGTGCTCCAAATCGGGCGTTCGTGCCGGCTCGCGCAAGGATGGCAGAATAACGGGCAGCCCCTCCGATCCAGCGGTGGCGTTTATAGCTCAGTGGGCCCCTTCCAATCGTTACGTTTTCCGAAGCGAGATATCGACTTTCGCCGAGGTGCCGCGCCAGGGCCAGGCTAAACCAGTGCCGCAGGAAAGCACGCTCGGGCTCGACTACGTCATAACCGTCAGCAATGTAAATTCCAACGGGAGTAAATCACTCGAATTGGAAATCACTTCCGTCCAGTTCGAATCGACGATGGGTGAAACGATGCTCATCAGTTATGATTCCATGAACAAAGTCGTTGGCACCGACGGTAATGCCATGGCCGAACGGTTCGAGAAAATCATCGGAAGCAAAATTACTTTTCAACTCTCCGCTTCGAACAAGATTAGCAATGTGAGGGGAATCAGCGAAATCACCAACAAGCTTTACAACGGCGGCACCGCGCGGGCGCAGACGCTGGTCCGCCGGCTTTTCACGCCCCAATACTTGCGGCACCTGATTGATTTGATCGTGCTTCCTGCCGATCCGGTGCGGATCAAGGATAGCTGGTCAGGCCAAATGGCGCTCAACTCGGGGCCGCTGATTGGCGGCATCACCGGCGATGTGACTTACACCTTCCGTGGCTGGCAGGAGCATGACCAGCGCAAATGCGCGCTCGTCGAGTTTACCGGCACCGTAAAGCCGCGCGGAAAGCCGGGAGGTCCCATCGCGAACAACATGGAGAACGGCACCATTAATGGAAAAACATGGTTCGATCCCGAACTCGGAATTGTAGTCGAAAGCATTTCGGACCAGGCTGCTACTTCCAAAGGCTCGATCAAATGGCGCCGGGCCGGCACCAATGCTCCTCCGCAGAGCTATACCTCAAACTTCCGCCAGCATACATCCATCAAACTGGTCGATGTGGAAGTAAACAAACCAGCGACATAACGCAGACTTCCAATCCGGGTAACGCGGTAATACCTAAATAACCGGCAGGCATTCCCCCTATTTGGATGACCAGCACCTGCGTGTAGGATTGTCTCAGCTTGGTTGCTGTCGTTTGTAGTGAACGAATCAAGCAGTCAGTCGGAGGGAGCTTCAACGCGTGGCTTAGGTCACCTCGGTGGTCGCATTGCCCATCGTTGAAGCTTCTTTTCTTTTCAGCCGGGACTCCAAACCTTAAATCGATTCCAACAAATAGCCCCGCAGGGTCTCAGGAATTTGCGTTTTGATGGCCCATTCGAGGGCCAGGCGGGGAGTCAAGACGGTGATTTCCGAGGCGACTTTGAGTCGGGAATTGACGTTGGGAGCGCTGCGCAAATCGATCCAGCATTCTTCGGGACCGAGCTTTCGGCCATCGACGTAGAGTTGCAAACTTACCAGAAAAAAAGCGCCGTCTTCTGTTTGATAAAGTTGGGCGTCGCTGCTCACGTTGGCTTTGTGAGCGAGCTTCTTCGACTGGTCCGTGTCGTAAGTAATGCCGCCGATAGTTGCTTTCAAAATGAGTCAGCGCCGGGAAT
>Ga0137394_10004191_pt1 | contig 10916 bp, 11 predicted proteins | sample czobulk116metaG_FD_108278 | JGI IMG/M metagenome (GOLD analysis project Ga0137394, IMG submission 108278) | Vadose zone soil microbial communities from Angelo Coast Range Reserve, California, USA - czobulk1.16 metaG | ecosystem: Environmental > Terrestrial > Soil > Vadose zone | place: USA... | reverse complement strand
GCGGGTTCCACCAGCGCAAACGCCGACGCGGCCGCGATGCCGACGGCGATTTCGAGGACCGCGAGCCCCGCCTGCGAGTCGTCAACCAGCACACCGGCGACGACAAGGGCCGTGGCGAACAACGCGTCCGACACCAGCACCCATCCCATCGCCCGCCCACGCGCCCATCCAAGCTCGGCAGGATAGAACCGCGACGTGAACCACAGATGCAGCCGCAACGTGACCGCCACGACCGCGGCCGCGAGCACCGCGACGAAGACCGCGTTGCCTTGCTGGCCGCCGATGACGCCGCGCGCAATCCACGTCGGCCAGACCATGACGGCATAGACCACCGCGACAACGGCCTGGTGGAACTCCCACCACCACCGCGAAGACGAGCGGCCGGGCGCCGCCACGCGGATGTCCTGGCGATTCTGGAGCTCGCGCTCGAGTGCGGCGAGCACGTCGCGCGCGGACCCGTAGCGATCGTTGGGGTCCGTCTGCATGCTGCGCCAGGCGATCTCGGACGCCGGCGCCGGCGTCGCGCCCCGTCCCGGCGCCAGCGGATGCCGGCCCGTCAGCATCTCCGTCAGCACGACGCCGAGCGCGTAGATGTCCACGCGCGCGTCGGTGGCTCCGCCGATGAGCTGCTCCGGCGCCATGTAGGCGGGCGTGCCGACCGCATCGCCCGGCCGCGTGAGCCGCGTGTTGACGCTCTCGGCGTGCGCGATGCCGAAGTCGACCACCTTCACGGAACCGGCCGTGGTGATCACGACGTTCTCGGGCTTGAGATCGCGGTGCACGACCCCGGCGTCGTGGGCGGCGCAGAGGGCGCGCGCGATGTCGGCCGCAATCGAGAGCGCACGCGCCGGCTCGAGCGGGCCACGCTCGATCTCGCTGCGCAGCGGATGGCCTTCGATGAACTCCGACGCGATGAACAGGCGGCCGTCGATTTCCTCGAGCGCGTAGACGGTGGCAACCGCCGGATGCGAGATCGTCGCCGCGGCCCGGGCCTCGCGACGCAGGCGCTCGCGCAGCGCCGCATCCGCATCGTGCACCGGCGGCAGCGCCTTGAGCGCCACGCGGCGGCCCAGCCGGACGTCGCGCGCGCAGTAGACGATCCCCATGCCGCCGCGGCCGATCTCGTATTCGATCTCGTAGGCGCCGAGGCGGGTGCCGCCAAGCGGCTCGTCGACCTCCGCCAGGTCCGACGGATGCATCGTGATCGGGTCCTCGAGGAACATGCCGGCGGTGTCGTGTGCGTGAAGGAGCGCCGCCGCTTCGCGGCCGAGCATCTCGTCGCCGCGCGCCTGCTGCCGCAGCCACTCGTGCCGCGTTTCAGCCGGCTGGTCGAGCGCGCCGTTGAAGAGCGTCTTGAGACGCTCCCACTGCTCGCGCTTCACGATGCGGCATCCACGCCGTCTTCCGGTGCGGAATCCATCGCCCGTTTCAGCCACGCCCGCGCCATCGCCCATTGGCGCTTGACGGTGGCAGGCGAGCGTCCGACGGCTTCCGCCGTTTCCTCGACGGTGAGGCCGCCGAAGTAGCGAAGCTCGACGATCCGTGCCTGCTCCTCGTCGAGCGCCGCGAGCCGCGTCAGCGCCTCGTCGAGCGCGAGGACGTCGACCGTCGGGCCCTCGGCCGACATCAGCCCTTCGTCCAGCGTGACGCGCTGCGGCGCGCCGCCGCGCTTGGCGGCCTTCCGCGCCCGCGCGCGCTGAACGAGGATCTGGCGCATCGACAGCGCGGCAATCCCGAGGAAATGCGTGCGATTGGCGAAGGGACGGGCCTTCTCCGCCGCCAGGCGGACGAACGCCTCGTTGACGAGCGCCGTCGCCTGCAGCGTCTGGCCCGGCCGCTCGCGCCGGATGTAGCCCGCCGCGATCCGCCGGAGCTCGTCGTAGACGAGCGGCATCAGCGAATTGGGGTCGGCGGATTTCCGGTGGTCCGACCCCATGCAGTCAGCGTCGTTCGATGATGACCTGTTGAATGACGATGTCTTTCACCGGGCGGTCGCGATCGCCCGTCTTCGTGCGGCCAATCCTGCTCACGACGTCCATCCCGTCTACGACCTCCCCGAAGACGGCGTGGCGGTCGTCGAGGTGCGGCGTCGGCGCCAGCGTGACGAAGAACTGGCCGGCATTGGTGTTCGGACCGCGGTTGGCCATCGAGAGGATGCCCGCCTTGTTGTGGCGCAGCTTCGGATGAAACTCGTCCGCGAAGGTATAGCCGGGTCCGCCAATCCCCTGGCCGAGCGGATCGCCGCCCTGGATCATGAACCCGTCGATGATGCGATGGAAGATCGTCCCGTCGTAATAGGGCTTCTGCACCTTCTGGTTCGTGCGTGGATCGCTCCACTCCTTGGTGCCTTCGGCAAGCCCGACAAAATTCTCGACCGTGTGCGGGGCCTCATCGAAGAGATGAACGGTGAAGTTGCCCTCAGAGGTGACGAAGCGCGCGTAAGTTCCCGGCAACCGGTGGCTCCTTGTGTGCACTGCATCGCATGCAGAGCTATGGGTCACAGAGGATACCACTGCCACGCAGTACAATTCGGTACATGACCCCCGTCGCTCGAACCGCGGAAGACGACACGCTCGACGCGGTCGTGGCCGGCGAAGCCGACGATCCGTTTGCCGTACTCGGACCGCACGCAACGACGCACGACGGCCGTCCCGCCATCGTCATCCGCACGATGCAGCCGTCGGCGACGAGCGTCGAGCTGCTCGTCGGCGATCGCACGGTTCCGATGGCGCGGAGGCATCGCGATGGTCTCTTCGAGGCGGTCGTCGACGCCGAAGGACGCTCGCCGCGCGACCTCTTCTATCGCCTCCGCATCCGCGAGGGGCACGACGTCCGCGAGACGATCGATCCCTACCGGTTCGGACAATTTCTGACAGATTTCGACCTACACCTCTTCGCGGAGGGGACGCACTACCGGGCGTGGGAAAAGCTCGGAAGCCGGCGCATCACGATCGAAGGGCTGACCGGCGTCCACTTCGCGGTCTGGGCGCCGAACGCGCAGCGCGTCAGCGTGATCGGCGACTTCAACCGGTGGGACGGCCGCGCGAACCCGATGCGGAAGCTCGTGCCGTCGGGCGTGTGGGAGATCTTCATCCCCGAGCTCCGCGACGGCGCCTGCTACAAGTTCGAGATCCGCACGACGGGCGGGCACCTGCTGCACAAGACGGATCCGTACGGCCGCTACTTCGAGGTGCCGCCCAACACCGCGTCGGTCGTCTTCGAGGAGCGATACGCCTGGCGCGACGGCGACTGGATGCGCGACCGTCCGTCGTTCGACGGGTGGCGCGAGCGCCCGATGTCGGTCTACGAGGTGCATCCCGGCTCGTGGCGCCGCGTTCCCGAGGAGGGGAGCCGCTTCCTCACGTATCGGGAGCTGGCCGAAACGCTCGTCCCGTACGTGCGCGAGCTGGGCTTCACGCACATCGAGCTGATGCCGGTCATGGAGCATCCCTTCGGGGGCTCGTGGGGCTACCAGGTGATCGGCTTCTTCGCGCCGACGAGCCGGTTCGGGACACCGGACGACTTCCGCTACTTCGTCGACGAGTGCCACTGCCACGGCCTGGGCGTCATCCTCGACTGGGTCCCCGGCCACTTTCCGAAGGATCGGCACGGTCTCGCGGAGTTCGACGGCACCGCGCTCTACGAGCACGCCGATCCGCGCAAGGGCGAGCACCAGGACTGGGGGACGCTCATCTTCAACTACGGCCGCAACGAGGTCCGCACGTTCCTCCTCAGCAACGCGCTCTTCTGGCTCGAGGAGTTCCACGTGGACGGCCTGAGGGTCGATGCGGTGGCGTCGATGATCTACCTCGATTACTCGCGCGAGCACGGTCAGTGGATCCCGAACCAGTTCGGCGGGCGCGAGAACCTCGAGGCGGTGGAATTCCTCAAGCAGCTGAACGTGCTGACGCACGGCCGCGTCGGCGGCAGCATCACGGTTGCGGAGGAATCGACCGCGTGGCCGGCTGTGAGCCGGCCCGTGTACGTGGGCGGGCTCGGCTTCAGCTACAAGTGGAACATGGGCTGGATGCACGACATGCTCGAGTACATGACGCAGGACCCGGTGCACCGCCGCTGGCACCACAACCAGGTGACGTTCTCGATGCTCTACGCGTTCACCGAGAACTTCGTGCTGCCGTTCTCGCACGACGAGGTCGTCCACGGCAAGCGCGCGATGCTCGACAAGATGCCGGGCGACCTCTGGCAGAAGCACGCCAATCTGCGCTCGCTGTACGGGTACATGTTCGCGCACCCGGGCAAGAAGCTGCTGTTCATGGGGTCGGAATTCGGCCAGTGGCGCGAGTGGAACTACGACACGAGCCTCGACTGGCACCTGCTGCAATACGCCGAGCACCAGGGACTCCGCCAGTGGGTGCAGGACCTCAATCACACCTATCAGCGCGAATCGTCCCTGCACGAGGTCGACTTCGATTACACCGGCTTCCAGTGGGTCGACTGCTGCGACAACGAGCACAGCGTGATGTCGTTCCTCCGGCGCGCGAAGAACCCGGCGGACTTCTCGCTGATCGTGACCAACTTCACGCCGGTGCCGAGGCTGGACTACCGCATCGGGGTGCCCGAAGGCGGGTGGTACCGCGAGCTCCTCAACAGCGACAGCGCGCGCTACAGCGGCAGCAACATGGGCAATGGCGGCGGCGCCCACGCCGAGCCGCGGCCGATGCACGGCTTCGACTACTCGATGTCGCTGACCGTGCCTCCGTTGGGATTCCTGCTATTCAAGCGCTAGTTACCGGCGACGGGCCACAGAAGACACAGAGACACAGAGAACTGAATTACCTTCCGGGCTCACGCAAGAGGCTTTGAATCTCCTGTTCCCAGGCGCTCTTGTCCACGACGCCGGCATGGATATCGGCGATTCGGCCCCTCTTGTCGATCAACAGTGTTACCGGCAACGCCGTGATCTCGTACGGCTTCATCAACGACGGGTAGCCACCGACGATTGAATAGGGAATCGGATGTTCCTTGAGGTACGGAATGATCAATCGTTCGCCTTCCTCGTCCATGGCCGCGCCGATCGTGATCATGCCCTTCGTTTTGTACTTCCTGTCGAATTCGATGAACCACGGGATTTCGACCTTGCAACCGGTGCACCACGTCGCCCAGAAGTCCAACAGGACCACGTGGCCTCGATAGGATGACAGCGCGATCCGATCACCCTTCAGCGTCTGCAGCGTGAAGTCGGGTGCGAGCTTCCGCTGGTCAACTCGCGTTGTGTCAGCGGACGTCGCGACAGCTGATAGAGCACATGCGACGACGATTCCTGCCAGCCTCATATGACCTTCCTCGGCGACTGCCGTGAGCGAGATTGCGCGACGATGTAGAGCGCCGGCCACAGCAGCAGAAGCGGAAGCAGCCGAACCTCCCAGCCTGCTTGCACCAATCCTGCGCCGTAGATGCGACCATCAAGCTGCCACCATCCGAGGATGGCGGAGAACTGGATACCGCGAATCTCCGCACCAGTGAGAGCAACGAGCGCCAGCGCGAGTGCGGTTGCGCTCCAGAGAGGCATAGCGATGCGGCGCCGACTCATTCGCGTGCCCACCAGTGCCGGCAAGACGACGAATGCTGCGCGGAGGGCGAACGGCAGCACCTGGTCGTACACGTGAACCGCAAACACCGCCTCATTGAATCGGCCGTGAGGCTGATCGACGGCGAAGAACTCTCCGAAGACGACGAGAACCAGCAACCATCCGTTGATCCAGGCGGTTCGTCGCGAGATCGAGCCGATCACGAATCCGGCCATCCAGGACCAGCAGGCGAGCGCCAGACAGTCGAGCGCGATCTGTGCCGCGGCTCGAGCGACGTCGTGCCTCCATCCCTGAAACGAGAAATACGTCCAGCTTCCGTTGTGCAGGTACACGAACGCGTCGATCGCCGCACCTTCGGACCACCAACGGCACAGCAGGCTCAGGAGCATCCCCAGCGGGATCACGACGCCGAGCAGCGCGGCCCATGGCCGCCACTCGAGCCACAGGGCGAACTGGCGTCGCACCACCAGGCCGAGGACGTCGAGCAGGGCGCTCGCCCCGCTGCGACCCGATTCCTCGAGATCGCCGCGTACGGCCTCGCGTTCGTCGGCGTCGAGCGCCTGCGAGACGATATCGGCGAGGCGCCGCCACAGACGATTCATGGCCTGGCGCGCTGCGAGGCCCAGGTCACGCCGCGGCTGACGCGTCTCACGGCTTCGTAGAATTCCGTCGCCGCCTCGATGCCCTTTGCCGTGACCTTGACCTCTCTCTTCGCGCGGCCGCCGCGTTGAGGCGTCGCCTCACCCATCGTGGTTTTCAGGAGGCCCTTGTTTTCCAGGCGATCCAGCGTTGTGTAAAGGGCGCCGATGGAACAGGCCGTTCCGGTCGCCTTCTCGATTTCCTCGCGAATCGTCGCGCCGTACGCCTCGTCGCCGAGCCGCGCAGCCGCCGCAATGAGCAGATATTCGAATTCCCCCAGCACGATTACTTCTACATAGTGATACTAATTGGTTCAGCCTGTCAACCGAGAGTCAGAGAAAGAAATGTCCCTCTGTGTCTCTGAGTCTGCGGCTCGTCAGCGCCCGTGTGAGACGTCGGCAAGCGATGGGACGCTGCTCATCGCGCCGACGCGTGTGCAGCTGACGGCCGCGGCGGCGTTGGCGAATCGAAGCACGTCTCGCGGCTCGTCGCCGCGCAGCAGCGCGTAGGCGAACGCCCCGCGGAACACGTCGCCCGCGCCGGTCGTGTCGACCGTCGTCACCGGGATGCCGGGCTCGGTCATGAATGCATCGCCGGCGAGCATCGCCGCGCCCCTCGCGCCAAGCGTCACGCAGAGCATCTGGTGATGCGGCCGGCGCAACCGCTCGAGCGCGCGCGCCAGATCGGTCTCGCCGGTGAGCGCCGCCGGCACGTGCTCCGCGAAGATCGGGACGGTCACTCCATCGACCAGGCTGCGGACGTCGTCGCCGGTCCGCTCGATGTCGCTCGTCACCGGGAGGCCGGCGTCGCGTGCGATGCGCGCCGCCTCGATGCTGGCGTCGAGGTCGACGTCATCGACGTGCAGCAGCCGCGCCGACGCGATCGCCTCGCGGTCGATCTCGCGGCGCTCGAGCGCGAGGCGCGGGTCGCGTTTCCAGAGCACGATGCGCTCGCCTTCGCGATCGTCCAGGAGAATGACCGCGAACGGATTGCGCGCATCCCGCACGATCGCGTGCGAGACGTCGATGCCCCGGCGGGACAGCTCCTCGCGCATGCGCGACCCGTGCTCGTCGGACCCGAGCGTCCCGATGTACGAGGTCCTCAATCCCATCGCGGCGCACGTCGCGAGCGCGGTCGTCACCTGTCCGCCGCAGGAGATCAGATGGTCGGTGATCGGCAGCTTCGCGAAGCGGCTGTCGGGACGCGGATAGGCGGGGAGACGATAGACGAAATCGACCGAGTTGGCGCCGACGCCGACGACGTCATGGCGCCCCGTCAAGGGGCGGCCGGCACGTCCTTCGGCCGCTGCCATCCCTTGTACGTGCCGAGCACGCGCGTCCACTTCGCGAACTCCGCGAGGTGCATCAGCGCGCGCGAGCACGCCATGTCGTCGCGCCGTGCCTCGACCTCGACGTAGAACAGGTATTCCCATGGCCGGCCGCGGATGGGCCGGCTCTCGAGCTTCGCCAGGTTGATGTCGCGCAGCGCGAAGACCGACAGCGCCTTGAAGAGCGCGCCGGGCGTGCTCGGCAGCGCGAAGACGATCGTCGTCTTGTCGGCGTCGGCGGCCGCGACACCGCCGATGATGGCAAAGCGCGTGATGTTGTATTCGTAGTCCTGCACCGCCTCCTGCAGCACCTCGAGGCCGAAGACCTCCGCCGCGCGACGCGAGGCGAGCGCCGCGGCATTCTTCAACTTCTGCTCGGCGACGAGCTTCGCCCCGCCCGCGGTGTCGTACACCGCTTCGACGGTGACGCCCAGGTCCTTCAGATACCGCTCGCACTGCGCCAGCGCCTGCGGATGCGAATAGACCACCTTCACGTCCGACAGCTTCGTGCCCGGCAGCCCCTGCAGGCAGTGGACGACGTCGAGCTCCACTTCGCCCGTGATCATGATCTCGTGCTCGAGCAGCAGGTCGTAGTTGCGGTGGATCGTCCCGCCGATGGAGTTCTCGAGCGGCACGACGCCGTGGGTCGAGCGCTTCCGCACCACGGCTTCGAACACCTCGTCGAAGCTCTTGCACGGCATCGTTTCGACGTGCGGCCCACCGTAGAGGAGCGCCGCAGCTTCGCTGTAGGCGCCCGGCTCTCCCTGATACGCGAGTCTCAAGACTTTTCTCCTGCAACAGGCTGTCGGACGGGATGTCCCTTGCGCGCCGCCGACGCCGCCGCGGCCCGCACCGCGCCCCCGGCGAGCATCGCCGCCGACGAGACGGCGAGCAGCACCGCCAGCGCCCATGCGGGCGTGGGCGGCATGTAGCCGGCGGCGTCGCCGCCGGCGAGTGCGGCCGCGCGGAAGATGACGGCAATCATCGTATATCTCATCTCGTCGTGTTCGGCGAGCTTCGCGCACAGGTAGCCGCCGAGCAGCGCCATGAACGACGAGACGACGAGCCGAATCGCCAGGACGGGGGGCGCGTTGAGCACGACCGCGTAATCGTCCAGCGACTGGATCGCGCGTCCCGCGAGCGCGTTGGCGAGCATCGAGTCGAGGAACTGCACGAAGCCGACGGACACCGCGAGGCCGACGAAGACGCCGACCAGTCCCCGCAGCAGCGTCATCGCTTCGTGACCAGCGCGCCGATGACGTAGCCCGCCGCCGCCACGCCGAAGCCGACGACGAACATGTCGCGTCCGCTAGCCCAGACGCCGCGGCCGGTGAAGATGCTTCGGGCCGCGCCCACCGCGAAATGCGCCAGCATGCTGATGGTCAGCGACGCCCAAATCGCCGGTCCCGCGGGGAGCATCAGGAAGGGGAGCAGCGGGATGACGGCGCCGAACGCGGTCGCTGTGCCGGTCACGAGGCCGTCGGCGAGCGGCGTCACCGAGGGCGGCTGGATGCCGAGCTCCTCCTGGACCTTCGTCTGGAGCGCGCGCTGCGGGTCGCGCATCATCATTTCAGCCGACTCGCGCGCGGTGTCGGGGGCCAGGCCCTTGGCCTCGAGAATGAGCGCCAGCTCCTTCTCCTCGAGATCCGGCATCAGTCGCAGCTCGTCGCGCTCGATGGCGACCTGGCGGGCCGCCACCTCGGCCTCGCTCTTGGCCGCGAGGTAGCCGCTCGAGCCCATCGACAGCGCGTCGGCCAGCGCGCCGGCAATGCCCGTCACGACGACGATGTGCGGCTCGACGCTCGCGCCAATCACGCCGGCCACGAGCCCGAAGTTCGCGGTCAATCCGTCGTTGAAGCCGTACACGACGCTGCGCAGGTACCCGCCGACCGCGAGCCCGTGCCACGGCTCGCCCTGGCGTCCGACGGACTCGGAGAGGTGCTGCGCGTGTTCGGCGGATTCGGTGGCAATGGCCACCGCCGTGTCGTGCGTCCTCTTGTCGGTCGCCCCGCGCGCGAGCCGCAGGTACGAGCCGACCTCGCGCGACTCCTCGGCGATGATGAGCGGGAGGACGGCGCCAGATCCGAACAGGCGCGCCACCGCGGCGAGCAGCCGCGAGCGCACCGACGGCGAATGCGAGGGGACCTCGCCGCCGTGCTCGTGGAACAGCGAGCGCCAGCGCTCGACGTGTTCGTCCTCGACTTTCGCGAGGTTGTCGAAAATCGCGCGGCGCTGCGGGTTCGCCTCCACGCGCGCCAGCGCGCGATAGAGCCACGCGGCGTCCATCTCGTCGAGGTAGTACTCGCTCCAGACGGCTTCGACAGGCACAGCTCGATGCTATCGCGGCCGGCCTCTTCGTGCGACGGAGCCGCGGCGGGGCGCCGCGTTTTTCGCGCCCACGGCTATGGCAGAGCGGTCACGACCGAGACGACGATTGAGCCAAGCGACGCGGCCAGGCAGATCACCGCGATCAGCACGTGATCGCCGCGCTCCGGCTTCATCGGGTTGAGAATCATCGCCGCGAGATAGCCGCCGCCGAACCCGCCCGCATGCGCGTAATTGTCGATGTTGGGCATGATGAAGCCGTAGAACACGAGCATGATGACGATGCGCGTCGCCTCGGCCCGGACGAGACGGCTGCCCGTGCTGCGGCCGTAGTACATCAACGCGCCGATGAGGCCCGAGATCGACGCGGACGCCCCCACCGTGAACAGGCTGCCGTGCAGGAACGGAAGCGCCGGCAGAAAGAGCGCCGCACACGAGCTGAGCGCGAAGCCCGCCACCGCCCCCGCCGTGTAGATGATGACCGTCCGGCCGGGCCCGTAGAACTGCGCTGTCACCGGTCCGAGCTGCCAGAGCGCCATCATGTTGAAGAGGATGTGCAGCAGGCCCGCGTGGAGCCAGCCGGCGCTGAGCACCGTCCACCATCGATGGTACAGAAAGATCGGCACCGCGCCGCTCTCGCCGAACAGCAGCAGCGCGCGATTGTTCGGACCGAGGAACGACAGCGGGCTTCCCTGTCCGATCATCCCGCCGCTCGAGACGAGCGTCAGGACGTAAATGAACGCGCACGAGCCGATGATGAACGGGATGAGGCCGAGATCGGCCCCGAGCGATCGGAGGAGCGGCGCGAACCCCCATAACCCGGGATTGCGCCGGCCGCAGTTCAAGCACCGGTTGTCGTTGACGCCGACGAGGAGGCCGCACGAGCTGCAGATCACGGATCCGGTCCGCTGACGACGGAGCATTCCGTCGATAATAATTAAGAAACGGACCTCATGCGACTGATCGTCGGAATGACGGGCGCGACCGGCGTCATCTATGGCGTCAGGCTGCTGCAGCGTCTGCGCGAGGCCGACGTCGAGACGCACCTCGTCATCAGCAAGTGGGGCGCGCGGACG
>Ga0137394_10004190_pt1 | contig 10916 bp, 10 predicted proteins | sample czobulk116metaG_FD_108278 | JGI IMG/M metagenome (GOLD analysis project Ga0137394, IMG submission 108278) | Vadose zone soil microbial communities from Angelo Coast Range Reserve, California, USA - czobulk1.16 metaG | ecosystem: Environmental > Terrestrial > Soil > Vadose zone | place: USA... | reverse complement strand
CGGCTGGCCTCCTCGTTTAGCGCTGCCTCATCCCCGACATCTTCGGGTGTGTTGTCTACGCTCTCTTCAGTCATTTCCTCTTCCGTATTATAACGTTTAGAGCACATGTACCAGCGTCAGCCTTTGTAAAGCAAACTGTTAGTTTGCGCCCCGGTATATCCACTCTCAGGCAACATCGCAAACTAACAGTTTGCGTTTAACCTGCAACTCTGGCGACAATGTCCCCAAAAGTCTGCTCCTGAATCAAGTTGATCTCCGTGGTGCGTACGAGTTCAAGCACTGAAAGGAACGCAACTACCAACTCGCGGCGCGAGCGGGCGCGTTCAAAGAAAACCCGCAGGTTAAGCTCCCCTGCGGACATGACCATGTTTCGGAGCCGTTCCAGCATCTCGGCCATGGAGATCTCTTCGCGCTCGATCTCCATCAATACTTCTTCTTTGTGGCGGGCGAGAATCTCCTGAAACACCTTCAACAAGTCAAACAATCCCACGGCCACTTCCGGATTGTTTTTGTCGGTTTCGATCTCGGCTCGTTTAAAGACCGCGCGTTCAACCGTTGCCCGGGACCAAAGCATTTGGGCTGCCGCTTTGTACTTTTGGTATTCGAGCAATTGGTCGACGAGTTCTTTTCGCGGATCTTCCTCTACTTCCGCCGGGGCGAAAGGATCGCGCGGCAAGAGCATTTTCGTCTTGAGCTCGATCAGCGTCGCGGCCATTACTAAAAAATCGCCGGCCACGGCGATGTCCAATTCCTGCATTAACTCGAGGTAACGAAGATATTCATCGGCAATGCGAGCGACTGGAATGTCATAGATGTTGATCTGTTCCTGGCGAATCAAGTGGAGCAACAAATCAAGCGGACCATCGAAATCGCCCATGACGATCTTGAGATCGTCCGTGGTGTTGTCCGAAATAATCTCCGGCGCCGAGCCAGTAACATTTATCGAAGGTGATTCATCCGCCGCCGGTTGAGCGGCGGTTCCCTCCCTGATTTCGTCCATCTAGTTCCTTTTTGAATCCCGCTATCTGGTCACGTGGGCCATTTCATCGGTACTAATTTGCGCCAATAAATACGATCGTCCAGGCAATCGGCATGACGAAGTTGAAAATAACCCCAAGCACTCCCGTGAAAACTGCAATGAACAATAGTATGAACCCAAACTTTTCCAGTGCTTCTATTCCGGATTCAAAGCTGGGAGGCAAGATGCTGGCAAGTACCTTACTGCCATCAAGAGGGGGTATGGGCAGCAAGTTGAAGACGCCAAGGGCCACATTCAATATAAAAAATACCTGCAGCAGCTCAACCGCACCAGTCGCGATAATGGAGGTTGTGTTCGCCGGAGCCAGCCTCCCAAACATCACATCGATCACTCCGAATGAGTAGAGCGCCCTAATGATGACACCAGCGATGAAGGCTATTATGAAGTTGCTGATCGCTCCTGCGGCAGATACCCAAAAGTTTGCCACCCGCTTGTTCCGCCATTTCAGCGGATTGACCGGGTCGGCTTGGCCCAACCAATAAGGGGAGCATGCGTGAAGAATGCGATTGCCGGAAAAAGGAGAGTCCCTATCGGATCGACATGGGAAGCTGGGTTCAGACTTATCCGCCCCTGAAGGCGGGCGAGATCATCGCCAAACCGATCTGACATCCAGGCGTGAGCGGATTCATGGACAGACAGCGAAAAGATCAGGGCCACCATGTAAAGAATGAATTGTCCAATGCTGTTGCTGTCCATTTATTAAGCCGATATCAACAGAGACTAATACGAATTACTCACACTAACATGGGCCACAGGAGGTGTCAAAAACCGGACATTATCTTTAAATCTGCGAGATTTGACCCGGAAACCAGAGGATAATTCCGGCCCGGCTCAAGCACCCAAGCCCAACAGATAGATTGAATCAGCAGACGCTATCGCCAGGTCACCAGTGGAACTGAAGGCTAGCCCGACCAGATTCATTCCGGCCACAAACAGCTCAGCGTTTTTTCCGTCAGGAGAGATGCGCACGATTCCTCGTCGCCCGCGCAATGAAGCCGCGACGTACAGATTTCCTTCTTTATCAAAGGCCAGTCCCTGCGGCCGGCCCAGCCCCTTATAGAACACGCTAACCTCGCCATCTTTGTTCACAAGCATTATTGAATCAAAACTAGCAACGGTTGGTCCCGCAACGTAGAGCGCATTATCCAGTCCGACTGCCAAATGATAAGCCGAAACAGATGGTTCGAGTTGGGCCCACACGCTCTCCTCTCCGATGCCGTTGACTTTGTAAATCGTGCCAGTGCGATCGCCCACGTACATAGTGTCCGAATCATCGAAGGCGATACCAGTTGCTACTCCGAGATTGCGTGCAAAGGGCACCGCTTCCTTAAACGGTGTGATTCGATAGACGCTGCCATCCATGCGGCTGCTGACGAAGATTTGACCGGTGCTATCAAAAGCAATACCGGTTGGGTTGGTTATGTCGCCTGAAAACTCATTGATTTCGCCGTTAGCGTCAACGCGAAAAAGCGTTACCGGCAATTGCTCACCGCGAGCGCCCGAACGCGTCACGAAAAGCGAGCCGTCATCAGGGTCATAAGCCGGGTTGGCCACTGGATGAAGGTCCTCCGCGAGCCGCTTCGCAACAGTGATGCTCACTGGTTCACTAAGCGTTCCCCTGCTCTCTAGCCGAACCTCAATGCTCCCACTCTGTTTGAGTTCAGGCACGATCGCCAGCACTCGATGCGGAGACAAGGCTACAATTGGCGCCTTCTCATCGTTGAAGAAAACCGCGCAAAGCGTGGGATCGGAGGTGTCCAAGCCCTCGCAGTCAACCGTGACCTCAGCGCCGGGAATTGCGCGCGGAGGATCAATTCGGAGAATTTTTACTTCTTTGTCCATTTAGTTGGTGATGTTGATATAAACCCTTTACGACGAGTCAGGTTCGATTGCTGTAGGACTTTCAATGATACGACGGGCCTGAGGTACTGTCTAATTACAGTCCCATATTGAGCTGATTCCCGAGGCTGCTTCGTTGCCATCGCCCAGTCTACCCTATGTTATAATGCGGCCTGTTCAGCGGCTTCATACGAATTGCTCGAATTTGTCCAAGGCGTAGGAAGCCAGACTCAGAAAACCATAAGTAATGCTCAAGCGACTAAGCGAAGCGATATCGCAGAGCAAAATCGAAAGCCATTCACCAGCGTCGGAGATCTACCGCCCGAATCACTCCTCCTGTAACTGCAGCCCGAAACAAAATGTAGATCAAAATCTGAAGGACGCCCGCGCCTGGAACCCATCGACATTAGGGGACTTCGCGCAGTCGTCTGAACGCCCTAGTGTGATTGCCATTGTGTGAGCAGAGGAAAGCAACTATCAAAGACGTATTAGGAAACACCGCTGGATTAAAGCCGAACCAACTTCGGCGGATTGCCAAGCTCTATACCAGACGCATCTCGCCGCACCAGATCGTGACGCCGGAATTCGCACGGCAACTGGCCGAGTTGTCTCACGAGACGCGCAGACAAATTGGAGCGCTGATTGATCGAAGCGGTCATGTTGAATATGTAATCGTGGGTGATAACCGGCGCATCGAGCTGCCGGATTTCAAACGCATAAGGGTAGCCGTGGATCGCTTTCGCGGGCTCCGTTTTGTGCACACTCACCTTCGCGGCGAAAGCTTAACGCAGGACGATCTGGCAGACCTGGCCCTGCTGCGGCTGGATTTGATGGCGGCGGTCGATGTAAATCCAAATAATGGTTTACCGGGCCTGGTGAGTGCCGCACATCTTTTGCCAACAACTGTCGTCGAAGCGCAATCTGCCAATGAACGGAGGCCTTACGCCTTTCTGTCGCCAAAGATTGTTTCGCAACTCGACGAAGACTTTCTCGATCTGATCAATTCGCTTGAAGACGAGATGGCGAGGAACCGGCAATCGTCTCGGCAGGACGTTTTGAAGGACCGTACGATCCTTGTAGGTGTTACCACCGGTCCAATCGCAGATGCTGACGAATCTATGGCTGAACTCTTTGAACTGGCAAGCTCTGCCGGCATTGTGGTGCAGGACAAAGTCATTCAAAGACGTCCGGCAATTGATCCGAAAACAGTCCTGGGACGCGGCAAGCTCGATGAACTTCTTATTCGTTCACTTCAACTGGGAGCCGACATGCTCGTCTTCGATCGCGAATTGACCCCGGCTCAAGTCAGATCGTTATCAGAAGCAACCGACTTAAAGATCATAGATCGTTCCCAACTCATCCTCGATATCTTTGCCCAGCGTGCACAATCAAGCGAAGGTAAGATCCAGGTTGAGTTGGCCCAATTGAAATACCTTTTACCAAGGTTGATCGCCGGACAGGATTCAGCTTTCTCTCGACTTGCCGGCGGCATCGGGGGTCGTGGTCCTGGTGAGACGAAGCTCGAGATGGATCGTCGCCGTGTGCGTGATCGCATTAACCGTCTGGAGAAAGAGATCGAATCTCAACGGCTGCGGCGGCACGAACGGCGGAAGGTGCGCACGCGCAATCAACTTCCTGTTGTTTCAATTGTTGGTTATACAAATGCGGGCAAATCTACGCTCCTAAACGCGCTAACCGATAGCGATGTTCGCGCGGAACAGCGAATGTTTGCGACTCTTGATCCAACATCGCGACGCCTGCGATTGCCTCGGGAGCAGGAAATAATCATTAACGACACGGTAGGATTTATTCGAGACTTGCCTCCGGGACTTCTTTCCGCCTTTCGCGCAACTCTGGAAGAGATTGGCGATAGTCGACTGCTAATCCATCTCGTCGATATCTCAAACCCACGCTGGTCACAACAAATACAGTCCGTCGAAAGAATCCTGGAGGAACTGAAAATCGCACAGATCCCTTCGATACTTGCATTGAATAAGGCTGACCTTGTTGATGATGACAACCTTCAAATAATCTCTCGCCAGCTTGCCCAGGCGGGCAATCGCGAGGTGGTAACTGTCTCCGCAACCAAGCCCGGGACGTTGCAACCACTGTTGGCAAAAGTGGGAGAAATGCTCTCACGAGACCTGGGCTTCGTAGACGACGAGAAGTCTTTTGACACCGACCGGCTCTCACTAATTGCGTAAGAAAGATCATGGCTCTCCGCCCCCGATTCACAACTCCTTTTAGCCGCGCGCGCGACAAGTTTGTCCAATACGTTGTGCGTCCTTTCAAAGTGTTCAATCCGAACACTCGTTTTGCCATCGGGTTTGGATTGCTGGTTCTCGTAACCGCGCCTTTGCTTCTGAGCAATTACGCCTCGGGCTTCTCTGAAGACTATCGTGAAGGCGACGTGATTAGAGGCAGCGTGGTCGCGCGGGCGGATATTAGCGGCATTGATATTTCCGAGACAGAAAGACGGCGCAATGCGGCTCGTCAGGCTACCCGGCCAGTCTTCAATTTCGATTCGACTCGCGGCGCAAGCTCAGCCAGAAGCTTTCGAGCAGCATGGGAAGATCTGAAGCGACAGATGGAATCAAAGGCCCCCGGCAATAGTTTGACGTGGAGCGGTGAAGGTGGGCCGGCGGTCGCGCGCGCACTAAGCGCCAACAACTTTAACGATGAGCTCGAGCGCATCACGAGGTTGATTCGAGAAGTAGGCGACAAATACATCTACGACGACGCCGATGCCGAACGCTTGAATCAGGAAATCACATTAGTTGACATTCGCAATCCGTCAGCCCAGATGATTATTCCAGCGCCGCGGACGCGTATGGTTTCTTCGAGCGCAGCGCGTCACGAACTCGAACTAAGACTCCTTGGTCTGCCCGGATTGTCGCAAGAACTGAAGCTGGCCCTGGTCGCGGCAATACTGCCTCTCATACGGCCGAATGTGGTTTTGGATCAGAGCGCCACCGCAACGTCGCGGGAGACGGAAGCCAATAAGATCCCGCCGGTAACAATCTCCATCAAACGGAATCAGGTAATTGCCAGGGAAGGCGACACGGTAACACCTTCCATGCTGTCACAGTTTGCCGCTATGAAGAGCACCGGCCATGCCGGCAGGCCATGGCATAACCTGATCGGTCTCCTGATCATTGTGTTTGCGGTTTATTGGGCCGTGTGGAAGTTTACTGAACACCGGAGCACCGCTTCGGTATTGTCACTTTCCAAGACCAGAGCATTTGCACTCGTTGGTTCCGCAATAGTTGTCCAGACGGCGTTATTGCGAATTGGTTTTACCCTTGGCGACAGCGTGGCAGGTCGAATGACGACCGCGCCCTTTAACGAGCCGATGTTATGGAACTTTGCAATTCCCTTTGCGGCGGCTGCGCTGCTGGTGGTTATGCTGGTCGATACTCAATTGGCCTTTCTTACCGGGATTGTAACGGCATTATTTGCCGGAATGATGGCTCCCACAGGGATACGAACCGCCATCTACGCATTGATCTCCTGTGCGGCCGCAGTCTATGGAATTGGCAGATATCGCGAGCGCCAATCGGTCACGCTGGCGGGTCTGTTTGTTGGCGTCGTTAACGCAGCGATGGCTCTTGCATTGTTAGCTTATGCTGAACAAACATTTACGCTGAACACTGTTTTTCTGGCGACAGGGTGTGGCTTCGTTGGCGGACTACTGACGGCAATTTTCGCCGCCGGTGGCTTACCAATAAACGAATCACTTTTCGGCGTTCTAACCGACGTCAAGCTACTTGAACTTTCAAACGCAGACCTGCCCGTGTTGGGCCAACTGGCACTACGAGCCCCAGGAACAAATCAGCATTCGCATGCAGTGGGCCAACTCGCGGAAGATGCTTGTCGGGCGGTTGGAGCAAACCCCTTGCTGGCGCGCATTGGCGCCCTTTATCACGATATCGGAAAGGTCGCAGCCCCGGAGTATTTCGTTGAGAATCAACAGGGTGACAATCCTCACGATCACATGCGTCCGACCCAGAGCGCCCGCATCATCATCAGCCACGTTACCTACGGCCAGAAGCTCGCCAAAGAAATCAGCCTACCGAAGAAGATTGCGGATTTTATTCCCCAGCACCACGGCACTCGCACCTTGCATTTCTTTCTTCGCAAAGCACAGAGCCGGGCAAAACCGGGTGAAATAATTGACGAGAAGGATTTCCGCTATCCCGGTCCAAAACCGCAGTTCTAAGAGGCGGCGATAATGATGCTGGCGGATTCCTCCGAGGCAGCGGCCCGCTCGCTCGCTCGTCCCGATCCCGAAAACATTCGCGCCATAGTGGTTAAGATTGTCGATTCAGTCATCACCGATGGGCAGCTTGATGAATGCGACCTTACGCTCAAAGAATTAACCACTATTCGAGAAGCCATTATCGGCGCTCTTACCGCTATCTACCATGCTCGCATCGACTATCCGGGGTTTAATCCTCCCCAAATATCCGGAGCTTTCCCTGCGGTGCCCGGCGGCGAAATCGACAGCGAAGAACGCGGGATCAGTTACAACAAGGCCTCAGAAGTGCCCATCAACGAAGCAGGTGAAGTTGAAGACGAAGCAATTAGCCGGAAGGTATCGAAATAGCGGCTATAGGACCAATAGGACACATAGGTCCTATAGGAACTTATCCATTAGAACATTCCGCGGAGCTTCCCATAGGTGGTAGCGAGATCTTCGGGGAGAACGCGTGTCTCACCGACTGTGGTCATGAAGTTTGTATCGCCCGTCCACCGGGGCATGATGTGCATATGGATATGGTCGACAATTCCCGCACCCGACGAGTGACCCAGGTTCATGCCGACATTGAAGCCTTGGGGCCGGTAAGCCTCACGTAACGCCGTTTGCGAACGTTTCGTCAGATCCATCAACTCGTCGGTTGTTTGCTTGACAGCAGCGTCAAGTTCGCCGACGTGCTCATTCGGAACTATGAGCAAGTGACCACTGATATAGGGGTATCGGTTGAGAACCACGAAACAGCGTGAAGCACGATAGACAACGAAATTGGTTTCGTCGTTCTGGACGTCTGCGTGGAGCTTACAAAAAACGCAGCCCCTGGTCCCGGAGTCGGCAGTCTCGCCTGCAGCGACATATTCAGAACGCCAGGGACTCCACAGCCTGTCCATCTTGAATTCTCTAGGCTTTATTCTTCGGAACGCAGACATCCTGCCTGCGGTATTCCCAATGCAGGTCTACATAGTTGGGGGTCGGCGCAACTCATCAGGACTAAGATCTGGCGGTTGCTCCGCCGCGGGTTGAGGTTGGACGCCGTTGTTGATTAGCTCTTTGAGTTCTTTGCCTGGTTTGAAATAAGGAACACGTTTGGCCGGGATGCTCACAGGATCTCCAGTCTTCGGATTTCTGCCTCTGCGCGCGCCCCGCTCGCGTACGCGAAAACTACCGAAACCCCGAAGTTCAATCTTTTCGCCCTGATTTAATGTTTCAATAATGCTCTCAAAAACTATTTCGACGAGTCGCTCGGCGTCTTTTTTAGTAAGTTCCGCCGCCTCCGCGACATCCTCTACAAGTTCCGCTTTAGTCATGCATCACCTCAGCTGAGAAAGATGGCTCACGTCCGAACAATCCAACGAAAATTCTCTGTACATCTTAAGAGTTGCGAGGTGTGCCCGGTCGTTCAATGTTCGGTACCCTATCAGAAAACAATCGCGCCGGGCAAGATACAGACGTCAATACAAGTCGCCGACTACTTCTGATCCTCTTCAGCCGCTGGCTCAGACCCTGAAGTCGACTCGGCGTCTGGTTCCGATTCGCTAACTACAGGCTCGGGTTCAGACTCGCCTATCTCAGGTTCGGGTTCCGCCGGTGGTTTCACTTCTGGTTCGGGCTCTGGTGCGGGCGCCAGCTCAGGTTCTGGCTCGGGCGCGGTATCCATTTCCGGCTTGGGCCCCGGAGCAGGCTTCTCTTCCGGTTCAGGTGCAGCCTTAGTCTCAGATCTGCCAAGGCCGAAATCCGCCAGTTCACCCAAAGACGCCATCCCACTGCCGGCCTGCGATGAATAGACCTTAGTATCGACGATGGGTTCATCATCCTTACCGACCGCACGTGCTGAGAGGCCTATCTTCTTGCTCTCCGCGTCGATCCTCAAGATTTTGAATTCCATCTCCTGGCCGAGTTTAACCACATCTTCCGGCTTTTCTACACGCTCTTCGGAAAGTTCGGAGATGTGACAGAGCCCCTCGAGATTGTCGTCAAGTTCGACGAAGGCGCCGAAATTTGCGAATCGGGCAATCTTGCCCTTCACCACGTCGCCGGGTTTGTGTTCATTAACAAATCGATCCCAGGCGTTCGGCTCCAGGTCCTTGATTGACAGCGACAGACGCCTGTTTTCCGCGTCGATGCTGGTAATAATTGCATCGATCTCCTGGCCCTTCTTCAGCACCTCGCTCGGATGCTTAATCCGCCTGGACCATGAAATATCCGAAACATGGACCAACCCGTCCACTCCGTCCTCAATTTCAATGAACGCTCCGAAATCGGTCAGATTTCTGACCCGGCCATGGACTCGCGTCCCTACCTGGTAACGCTCGTGCAGAGTTTGCCACGGGTTATCCTGAATCTGTTTCATGCCGAGGCTAATCCGCCGGGCCTTCGGATCGACGCTCAGGACTTCGACTTCAACCAGGTCGCCAGGATTCACCAGCTTACTCGGATGCTTCACGCGTTTCGACCAACTCATCTCCGAGACGTGAACAAGTCCTTCGACTCCATTTTCAAGTTCGACGAAGGCGCCGTAATCTGCAACGCTGGCAATGCGTCCCGGCACTCTGGTGCCTATTGGAAAGCGCTCATCAACGCTGGACCATGGATCAGGTAACAATTGTTTGTAGCCAAGAGAAACACGCTCCCGGTCACGATCGAATTTGAGCACCTTGACTTGTATGGTGTCGCCTACCCTGAACAGCTCGCTCGGGTTTTGCAAACGACCCCACGACATATCAGTAACGTGTAGCAGACCATCAACTCCACCGAGATCAACGAAAGCGCCGTAGTCAGTCAGGTTCTTAATCTGGCCCTCGACGACAATGTCCTCTTCGATGTGCCCCAGGGTTTGTCCTTTTCGTCCCGCATTCTCTTCTTCAATGACCGCCTTGCGCGAGAGAACTACATTGGACCGCTTACGATTAAGTTTGATTACCTTGGCTTCGATCTCCTGGTTACGGAGCGAATCGAGATTGCGAACTGGACGAACATCAACCTGCGATCCCGGCAGGAAGGCTGCGATGCCATCGATGTCGACGCGCAGTCCGCCCTTGATGCGTTCCATTACGCGGCCCTTGATGCTCGTTCCGTCGCGGTGGGCCTTCTCCAGATCGTCCCAGGCCTTCATGCGCACTGCATCAGCCCGAGACAAGATCGGAAGACCATCAGAAGTCTCCATGTTCTTAACCAACACGTCGACTTCGTCGCCGGGTCTAACTGCCAACACTCCATTTTCGGTAAACTCGGCCGGGTTAACGATCCCTTCAGACTTATATCCAAAATCGATAACCACGCCGCGCTCGCTGATTCCGACCACAGTCCCCCGCACCACTTCGCCTTCCTGCAAAGAGGCCTGTTCCTGCTCAAATTGATCGAGCAATTGTCCGAAGTCGACATCGCCATGCGGGCGAGGCTCTTCGTCGTCGTCGGCTCTGTTATCTACTGCGGGGCTCGCATCCTTTGGAGGGGCTGTAGGTGGTACAGACTGTGCGGTTTCCTGCTCGCTCGAAGATGGGTTGTTGTCGTTTTGTTGTTGGTTGTTAAGTTTCGTTTCTTCACTAGCCATGCAAACTCCTGTAACACTCCCGGAAATTTCACCACCCAAGATCGTATTCACCGCTCACCAGTTTTCCTTAAATTCCGACTAGAGAGCAGTGCTCAGGCGGCACCTGCTTCATGTGACCTTGGCGATACTGTCGGGGGTTGAAGCTTGCGAGGAATGCGAGCCGTTTGGATTTGGAAAAGGAGGTTTTTATGTGTTTCGATTTCCGCCGCGCCCGAAGTCACCCGCTTGGTCCG
>Ga0137394_10004189_pt1 | contig 10917 bp, 7 predicted proteins | sample czobulk116metaG_FD_108278 | JGI IMG/M metagenome (GOLD analysis project Ga0137394, IMG submission 108278) | Vadose zone soil microbial communities from Angelo Coast Range Reserve, California, USA - czobulk1.16 metaG | ecosystem: Environmental > Terrestrial > Soil > Vadose zone | place: USA... | reverse complement strand
GCGCCTCTTCGCCCTCTGCTCGCAGCTCGGCGGGCAGGTCGGCGAGCGTGATGTCGCCGTCCAGCAACTGCTTGACCAGAGGATGAAACTCGTGCCCGCTCATGTGTGGTCTCTCAATTGTTCGCGCAGTGTATCATACGCGCGATGCATTCGCATTTTCAGTGACGGTATCGACGTACTCAGGCGCTCCGCGATTTCTCCGTACGACAATCCTTCGACGTGCTTCAGGACGAACACCTCGCGCTGATCTGGCGTCAGCTCCAACAGCGCCCGTTGCAGCGCGCGACGGCTTTCGGCGTTTTCGGCACCGCCGTCCGCGCGATCCGCCGCGGCGACTTCATTCGCGGCGTCCAGCGATGCCGAGTTGCGGTTGCGGCGCCGCTCGGCGAAACAGCGGTTGCGCAGAATAAGGAAGAACCAGCCGACGAACTTGTCGGGCTCCTTACACTGCGCCAGCTGATCATACGCTCGGACGAACGCGTCCTGCACGGCATCTTCGGCGGCGTCCATCGACCCGAGCATCCGGGTGGCGTAGCGCGCGTAGCGGTCGCGATACCGTTCGACCAGCCGGGCGTAGCGCTCGCGATCCCCGGCGAGCACTGCCCGAACGATATCGCCGTCCGTCGCTTGGGACCCTGGGCGCAACCTGCCTCCGCTAAAGAGTTGTGGCGTACACAATTGGTAACGGCCGCCGCGCCGTTGCATTGTGACGTGCGTTACCTCCGACCACGCTCTGCAATCTTTACCAAGCTATGTCCGTCATGCCAGAGGCTGAGCGCCCCCTCGTCTCCGATGCCGAGTTGCTGCAGCGCCTCGCGCGTCGCGACTCCACGGCCTTGATCGAAGTAGAGCGGCGCCATTGGTCTTCCCTGTACGCGCAGGTGTACGGGATGCTGGTCGACTCCACGCTGGCAGAGCGGGTCGTGCGTGATGTGTTTACGCAGCTGTGGTTTGCGGCCGAGCGGTTCCCGCTGCGGCGCACGATGTGGACGTGGCTGCGTAACATGGCGAGAGAGCTCGCGCGGGCCGAGCAGGCGCTGGCGGTTTCGAGCAATTCGGACGATGAATCGTCCGTTCGGAGGGTGCATGAAGCGAGTACTCCTGTTCATCCCGGCGCTGCTGCTGCCGGCAATGCTCACGGCGCAGACGCCGTCGATTCCGAACTCCCACGCCTCTGATATCGCCAAAGCGAAGGTAGCGGCGGGGGCCCGCCGCGCGACACACGTGCGTGGTGAGGCCGTCGGGCTGGACAACCGCCCCGTCACGCCGGCCACATCCGTGACGCGCGCGACGCATGCGACGGCCACGCCCAATCAGGACGGCGGTTCGGCAAGCCGAGCGACTCCCGCCACCCCGGCGACGCCGGCCGTCCCCGCATCTCCCTCCCATCGCCCGGCCCACGCCGGCCAGGGAGGCCAGGGGCGCGGCAACAACCCCCGCCGGCCCTGAACGAAGCGGCGCTCTTGCCGCTGTATCTTACCGGTCCCATGCGTATGGGACCGGTTTTCGTTTTGGCGTTGCTCGCCGTCATGCCCGTCACGCTCTGCGCGCAACGCCAGGCGTCGCTGGGCATTGGTACGGGCATCGTTCGCTACTCCGGCGGCTCCAGTTTCAGCGCGCTGACCCTTTCTCCCGCCGCACAGCGGTTCTCGGCATCGACCTATCTCGGCGCCGGCGGAGCGGTGTCGCTGCTCGAGGGTGGCGTCTGGGCCAGCCAGGGCCGGGCGGATGTCTGGGCCGGGCTGCCGGTACAGGCGGGCGGCATCCGACCGGCGGTGAGCGCCACGATATCCGGCAGCACACGCTCCGACGGGGTCGCGGCCGGATCGGGGGTGGCCATGCTCGAGGCGGTCCGCAACAATGTCGCGCTGGGCGTCGGAGCGGTGACCGGCGTGATCCAACAGGAGCCGGGCGTTGGCGCGCTGCGGCTCCGCGGTCGTGCCTGGTGGCAGCTCCCTGCGGCACCAGCACAGCTCTCAATCACCACTGAAGCGACGCGGTTCCTCGGGGCCTGGTATACCGACGTCGTTGGCGGCGTCACGTTCGACGGCGCGCGCACCGTCGGATCGCTCTGGCTCAGCGGCCGGCTCAGCAAAACGTACGGATCGACCGGCGCGGCCAGCGTGACACTCCAGTATTTCCTCACGCCGTCCGTTGCCGTCGAAGCCTCGGGAGGCAATTACCTGCGCGATCCATTCCAGGGTTTGCCACGAGCAGGGTTCGTCGCGGGCGGTATCCGCGTCTTTGCGTCGCGGCGCGCCGGCATGGTGCGAACAGCTCCCGTGCAGCCGGCGCTGCAGCCGTTGGTTGCGGCGCATCGCGGCGGCGACACGATCGTCGTGCGCTTCCGGATGCCGGCGGCGCGGTCGGTGGCGATCGCGGGCACCTGGAATGCCTGGACGCCCGCGCCGCTGCGCGCGCTGGCCGACGACGTTTGGGAGGGGGCACTGCGCCTGGGGCCGGGCACCTACTACTTCAACCTGGTAGTCGATGGCGGGGAATGGGTTGTCCCGGGTGGTGTCGCGACGATTTCGGACGGGATGGGTGGGCTGGTCGCGGTCCTGAACGTGCTGTGACTTGACGATCGTCGGCCGATTCCCTACCGTGGCGGCGGCAGGTTGGCTCCGGTTCGATGCTGTCCTCTCTTGTGAGGGGGTACTCGATGGGGAAGATCAACATGCAGAAGGTGCTTGTCGGTGGTCTCATCGCAGGTCTTTTCCTGAACATCGTCGATTACGTGCAGTTCGGTGTGGTCCTCAAGGACCAGATGGCGGCGGCGATGCAGGCCGCCAACAAGCCCGCGATGAGCAATGCGCAAATCCCGTACTTCGTGGTGCTCGACTTTGTCGCCGGAATATTCCTCGTCTGGCTCTACGCCGCGATCCGACCCCGGTTTGGGGCCGGCCCCGCGACTGCCGCGAAAGCCGGCATCGCCGCGTGGTTCGTCGGTGGACTGCTCGTCACGCTGTTCATGTGGCCGATGGGATTAATGCCGCACAATCTCATGATCACCACGACGGTGGTTGGTCTGGTGTCATGGACGCTGGCGACGGTGATCGGCGCCAAGTTCTACACGGAAGGTGCTGGCGTGGGAGCCGGAATGGGCGCAGGCATGGGAGCCCGGATGTAGCGTTCGGAACGACACAAGAACAAAACCGCCGGGCGGCGTGCTGCCGTCCGGCGGTTTCGTTACTCTAATATCGCGTCAGTAATCGAACCGCAAAGACACTCCGAACGTCCTCGGCTGGTTCGTCAGGAAGCCGACCCGCGCGCGCGTGCCGCGCTCGCGGTCCAACGCGAGCAAAGCCCGCTCATCTGTGAGGTTGTTGGCGAACAGCCCAACCTCCCAGCTACTCCGTCGCAGTCCGACGCGGACGTTGACCAGCGTATACGCGGGTAGCTCTGGCTTGAACGTGAAGAGCGTATCAGTCAGAGGCCCGCCGATGGTCGATTGGCCCGCTTCGGCGAACCGGTTGAGGTCGACGATGCCGAAGGGACAGGACGCCAAAGGCGTTGCCGCGCTGCAGACGCCCGTGCCTAGGTCATTGATGGCGGTGAACCGTGAGCCGACGTGCTGGAAGCTCCCCGTGACCGATACGCGCGATCCCTGGCTCAGGTCCCAACCATATGTCAGAGAGCCGGTCAGCTGGATCTTCGGCACGCTGGGCAGGCGATTGCCCGACCGGATGCCGGAGATGACATCGTTGTTTCCCGATGTGTCGGTGGACTGCAGCTTGGAGTCATTCAACGCGGCCGAGAACGAGAAATCCACGTGCGTGTTCGGCGCCGCCGTGACCTCCAGCTCCACCCCTTGGCTGCGCGCCTTGGGAGCGTTGAAGACCAGCCTGGAGGAGCAGGAGCCCGCGGTCACGTTCAGCTGGAGATTATGGATATCCATGTAGAACGCCGACACGTTGATGGTGCCACGGCCGCCGAACACATCCGACTTCACCCCTGCCTCGTAATTCCAGACCGTCTGGTCCTTCCACGACGGGCGCCCGCTGAATGTGGCCGAGTCTGCGCCTTGGCAGTTCGGATAGTTCAGGGGATCGTTGACGCCACCCAACCGGAAGCCGCGCGAGGCCTGTGCGTTCACCGTGACGCCGCTCGCCACCTTGTAGCTCGCGATGAAGCGTGGCGCGAATCCGTTCGCTTTCACGGAGTTGGTGTCCGTAACCAGCGCCGTCCCGGTGTTATTGTTGGTGAAAATCCCATCAAAGATCAGCCCGCGGTTCTCTGTGAAGTTGTAATAACGGAGGCCGGCGGTGAGGTCCAGCTTCGGGCTTAACGAGTACGTGGCTTCGCCGAACAAAGCGCCCTGTTTCAGGTCGTTGTGGAGGTTGGACCAGAAGAGATGATCTTTGGGAGCGCGGAGTCCCTTGGTAAATCCATTGGGCGCCCCGAGGATCGGCGCCGCGGCGGTGTCGAACCCAATGTCGCTGAGGTCCTGGCCGTAGTCGCGGACGTTCTTGCTATAGAAACCGCCGATGACCCAACGCAGGCGACTCGCGGCGCCGGACAGACGCAGCTCTTGCGTCCATACCTTCGACTTTGTGGCATCGTTGAGCGGTGAGTCCAGCGTATAAATCGACGCCGGAAGGCCGATTGTGCCTCCCGTGACGCTCGCCGTCAGCGCCGTCGCGTCGCGAACCACGAGGATGTCGCGGTGCGTGTACGACGTGATCGACGTCAGCTTCATCGAGCCCAGGTCGTATTGCAGATTCACGTCAGCGAGCAGGAACTTGTCGCTGAAGGGCTCGCGGATCTGCGTGTACTGCTGCCGCGGCCCCAGCGTAATCGAATCGCGCGTGGTGGTGAACGGGTTGGCGAGAATATTGAAGGCATCGATCCGATTCCACCCGTCTGCTTTCACCTGCTGATAGACCACGCGCGGCGTAATGCTGAAGTGCTCGGTTGGCCCGATCCGGAGCGCCGCCCGCAAACCCGCGCGGCCAGTGCCATTGACGCCATTGTTGACGCGTAGCGTGGGCTGTACCGCATCCATAAACCCGCCCGTGCGCGAGCTGTAGCCCACGACGCGGAACGCGGCCTTGTCGCCGAGCGGCGCGTTGAACCCGAGCTTCGCGACACTGCCGGGATCTCCGCCATCGATCGAATTCACCCCGACTTCGCCGAATGTGTGGCTCACGCCGATTTCGGGCTGGTTGCTGATGTACCGCACCGTGCCCGACACCGATCCCGCCCCGAATAGCGTACCCTGCGGTCCGCGCAGGACCTCCACGCGACCCACGTCGAACAGATCAAGGTCAGGCGTGAACAGGGAGAGGGAGATGACCGATTCATCGAGATACGCGCCCACCTCTTCTTTCACGCCGGGCTGGTCGCGCGCGATCTGACCCGATGAGGCTCCGCGGATCGCCGCCTGGCTCTGGCCAGGGCCGAGGTTCTGGACGCTGAATCCGGCGACGTTGGCCGCCACCGCTTCGATGTTATCGGCGCCGCGAATGCGAAGCGCCTGTTCGGTTGGCGCCGCAATCGAAAAGGGTACGTCGGCGAGCCGCTGCTCGCGAAGCATGGCGGTCACCGTCACCGCTTCCAGCTGGACCGCCTGCATGACGAGGTCGATCACCGTCTCGGCGTCCGCGGAGACTCGTACATTTGCCTGGGATTGCGTGCGCAGACCGGGCAGCGCCGCCGAGACCACGTAGGTTCCGGGAGTGAGATTCGCGATCGTGTAGCTACCGTCCGTGCCCGTCGTGGCCCGGTGTGCGACGCCGGCCGTCCCTTGGGCCCTGATCGTCACACCCGACAAGGCGTCGCCACTCGCGTCGCGCACGGTGCCTCTGATCCGACCGTTCTGGGCGAGCGCCATCTCCGGGGCCCCAAGCAACAAGGCGACGAGAGCGGCGAGGCTCAGGAAACGGCTTGCGGGGCTGACCATAAAACCCTCCTCCGAGAAGAGTGTCACTTGTTTAGCCGCATTTCTGCGCGCGCGTACAAATAGCGGCCGTTGTAACCGAACGGCGACGCCGCGGCCCAGGGGAACGTGCCGAAATTGTTGTTGAAGTCCATCGAGCGATCGTTGAACGAATCCACGATCCTCTGCGAGCTCGGCTTGTCTGGATAGGTGTCGAACAGATTGCGAAGGCCGACCGCCAAATCGACACTCGCGAACCGGTACCCGACTTCGGCGTCGAACAAAGTCTTCGCGCCGTAACGCTCCCGGCAGAGGTCGCAGTAGCCGGGCTGGGCCGAGGAGAACTTGCCGTAGTACGCCGCGCGGGCGAGCGCGTGCACGCGGCCCAGGTTGTACTCGCCGGTCAAGGTGGCGCGCCAGTCAGGCCGTTCTTCGGTGATGGCGATGTACGTGACCGAATCGATGATGCCGCCCACAGTCGAGGGCGTCCCGTTGAATACCGCAGGACGCGGATCGAGGTGCGTGATGGCCGTCTTGGTGTAGTTCGCCATCGCGGTCCAATCGAAGGTGCCCGCGCCAGCGTTCACCCGCAGCGTCCCGGTGATGTCCAGGCCACGCGTCCGCGTGTCGAGGCCGTTCGTGAAATACTGGAGGCCGCTCACATTCGAGAAGTTGTTGGCCGCCAGGATGGCCTGAGTGACGCTGTCCGCGAAGGTTGCGCTCAGCAGGATGCGATGGTTGATCTTGATCTGGAACACATCGACCGTGAACGTGACGTTGTCATTGGGACTGAACGCAAAACCGGCGCTCACGTTCACCGACTTCTCGGCTTGCAGCGGCTTCGAGTTGAACAGTCGCGCCGCGCTGTCGGCCACCGGCACGATGAGCACGTCCGTCACCACGCCGCCGATGACGTTCGTATTCACGCGACTGAAATGCGATTGGCTCAGTCCCGGCGCCCGGAACCCGGTGCTGAGGGCGGCGCGCGCCGTGAACTGGCGCGAGGGCTGCAAGCGGACCGCGGCCTTGCCGGTCGCCAGCGAGCCGAAGTCGGAGTAGTGCTCGAACCGCCCCGCGACGTTCACGAGGAACTTGGGCGTCAGACTGGTTTCGAGATCGGCGTACACCGCCGCATTCGTGCGGTGCGAATCTGTCTCGTCTTGCGGCCGGAAGCCGGGGAAGACCTGCGAGTACGGGCGACCAGGCGAGCTGTCCGGGCCGAGGTGATGGCCGTTCACGTAGGATGCGAGCTCGCCGCGCGTGATCTGGTAGCCTTCACGCCGGAACGCGGCACCGATGGCCACGTTGACCGGCTCGCGCAGGCCGAGGCTGACCGATTTGGCGGCGTTCAGGCCCACGAGCATCTCGTCGCGCTTGAGCCGGCCCGCAAAGAACGAGGTCTGATTGGCCATGTCGTCGGCGGTGCCCAACGTGCTGTCCGGGCCTGGGGCGCACGGATTGGCCGGGTCGAGGCACGGACCGAGGGAGACGTTCAGAGTATGCCGGATGTGGTAATCGAACCGGTTGCGGCCGTAGGAGGTGCCGAGGTCGATCGACCAGCCGCTCGCGATCGTCCGGATCCCGGCGACGATCGAATTGTCCAGCACGTTCGGCGCGAACTCCGGGAGGTAGCCGAACGGGTAGATCTGCGGCCAGCTGCGGCCCTGAATGAAGCTCGCGCAGTCCACAGCGCAGCGCCGATAGCCGTTGCCGGTGCCTTTGCGATAGCTCCAGCCGCCGAAGCTGTAAAACTCCGTGGTGCCCTTGTCATTCAGCGGTAGCCGGAAGTTCGCCATCGTGACGACGTCCTTCTCGAGCCCGTCACCCCAGTGGTGGTTCGGCTGCGCCGCGGCATTCCGCTTGACGATGATGCGGCCGTTGACGATCGAGTCCGTCACGCCCGTGCCCGCGTCCTCGTACGGGTCAGGCCAGGCGCGATTCGTCGGCTGGCGATCGAGAAACTCACCGAACAATCCGAGCGAGCCGCGGCCGATGCCGATGCCCAAGCCGCCGTTCACATTCGCGGTGGTACCGTCGTCCGCGTAACTATCCGGGTGATATCGGCCGATACTGGTGTTCAGGAATGGCGTGAACTGCCCTTCCTTCAGCACAATGTTGACGACGCCCGCGATCGCGTCCGACCCGTACTGCGCCGAGGCGCCGTCACGCAGCACGTCGATGCGGTCGATGGCGCTCGAGGGAATGGCGTTGAGATCGACGCCGGTCGTCCCGGCGCCCATGCCGTACGCGAAGGTGTTGACGAGCGCCATCTGATGACGCCGCCAGCCGTTGATGAGCACCAGCGTCTCATCGGGCGAGAGGCCGCGCAGCGTGAACGGCCGCACGATGTCGTTCGCGTCGGTGACGCTCTGATGCGGGAAGTTGATCGACGGCGCGAGCGACTGCAACATCTGCCCAGTCTCGGTCACGCCTTGCTTGCTGAGGTCCTCCGATGTGAAGACGTCGACCGGCACGGCCAGCTGCTCCGCCGCGGTGTGCCGTGCGCGCGAGCCGACGACCACGTCCACCGGCGAGAGGCTGATCGCCTGCTCGGCCAGCGCGAAGTCCTGGGTGACGGGCGCCTGGTCCACGACGACGCGCGCGGTGCGCGGCTGGTAGCCGAGCAGCCGGACGCGCAGCAGATACGCGCCCGACGACAGGCCGCGAATCTCGTAGCGGCCCTGATCGTCGCTCGTCGCATGCAGGCCGCTGCCTTCGGCCGAGACGATGGCGCGGGGCAGGGGCGCGCCCGCGGCATCCGCAATGCGCCCGCGTACGACCCCGTTCTGCGCCAGCAGCACCGCCGGCAGGATAAAGAGCAAAGCGAGTAATTTGCCGACCCGTCGCATAATCATGCCTCTGTGGGGAGTGATCGTCGCCCTAGTGCTACCGCTCGGCGGCAAGACCGTCAAGCGACACTAGTGGTGGCCAGCATTCCAGGGATCGCCGTCCGAAAACGCCATTACATGGACCATCCAGCCGAACAGCCGCGGCCGAAACCGCCCGCCGACCGCGTCACACGCTTCCACCGTCGCAATCGGCGACTTCGGACCGAAGACCGGTTGCCCGTTTTTGGTCTCGGCCCAACGCCGGCGCGCGTCCGCCAGCGGTGGTAAGCACCAGTTGATGTGCTGGTGCCAGCGCGCGATGCTCAGCGGCAGCCGCACGTTGAGCTCGGCATCGCTCGTTTGGGGAGGCGCCGTGAACATGGCGCCGACCAGCGTGAGACTGCCGTCCGCCGCGCGCTCATAGAGCAGCGACGTGGGCCGGGCGGGATCGAGCCCGTTCCGCGCCTGGAACGCCCAGCGGAGCTTCGTGAAGTGCTGGACCGGCGCGGCAGCCGCCGGGATGAAGTTGCGAAAGCCGTCCGCTGCCGCGACGTGCACGTCGCGATACCGGGAGAGCTCGCGCCGCATGAGCGCGAGAATCTCGGCCGCGCGCGTCGAGTCACTGGGCGTCGGCGCCCGGAGCGGCGTGAGCCGCATGTGGAGGTCCTCGTTCGATACCATCCCGGCCCCGCCCATGGCATGCTCGGCGGCCATGACGGCGTGCTCGTCGGGATGCTGCTCCGGCGTCGCCATGTCCTGGTCGTCGGGGGCGGCGCTTCCCCCGCCGCGGCGGTGACAGCCCGCGGCCAGGACATATAGTAGAAGCACAGCGTGTCGCATCTACCGACTCCCTACGTCGCCATGTCGCCCCAGCACGGCACGGAGCTCGCTCAGCCGTTGGGCAATGGCGTCGTGCGACAGTGCGACCAGGTCGGGTGGCAGCAGCTGCCTGCTGGTGCACTCGAACGCCGCTATCAGGCGCTGATATTCGAGCTCCGCCGGATACGCCGGCGGCTGGAAATCGGCGATCAGCTCCAGCAGCAGCTTGGCCGAAAGCGTGGGCTGTTTTTCGATCGCCATGCGGCGGCTGGCACGCACCAGGACGGCCTCGATGTCCGCCGGCGACATGGCCGACGGTACGTCGTTGAACAGCTTGGCCGCGTCCGTACCCGGCTCGAGCGGGATTTGCAGCCGCGCGCGCAGACTCTCGAACACAAGCGCACGCTCTGCTCCGGTAGACGGTGGAAACAGCGCGATATGTTCTTCGGCGCGGCCCTGCCGCTTGAGGTCGACCGGCACGAGATCCGGGCGGGACGTCATCAGAAACCAGATCACCTTCCCGCGGCGCCGGGTGTCGCCCATGAAGGCGGCCAACGACGCGAACACGCGCTCCGAGACGCCCGAGTCCGCCCCTTTCATCTCGCGATTCCCCAGCGCCGCGTCGGCCTCGTCGATGACGACGGCAACCGGTCCGAGGGCGTCGAGCAAGCCGAGAATGCGCTCGAGGTTCGCTTCGGTCTGCCCCTGCCACATCGAGCGGAAGTTCAGCAGCTCCACGACCGGAATTCCGATCTCCGCGGCAAAGCAGCGGACCATGAAGCTCTTGCCGGTGCCCACCGGTCCACATACGAGGAAACCCATCGGGACGACGTCGAGTCTACCCTGCCCTAGCGCGGCGGCCGTCTCGCGAAACAGCGCCTTCGCCCCCTCGTTGCCCGCGACCGCATCGAGCCCGGTGGAGCTGGTCAGGAATGTCAGCAGTCCGCCGCTCGCTTCCTCTATAAGCCGCTTTTTCTCGCGCGTGAGCGCGTCGGGATCGAGTGCGGCGCCGTTCGAATCCGCATCGGCCAGCAGGCTCTCGAGGTGCAGGCACGTCAGCCCGGACGTCAGGACCGAGACCTTCTTCGCGTCGATGCGGGAAAACGTTTGGGGCGTAGCCCCGCGGCCGGCCAGGAAGGCATAGCGCTCGCGCTCGTCCGGCACGGGGACCAGCAGCTCGAATGTGCGAGCCTCGGCCACCAGCGCTTCGTTGAGCGCCGCCGTGCTCTCGGAAATCAGGCAAAACGTGACCTGGCGCTGCAGAAACAACGGATCGGCCGACCAGCGGCGCAGCGTCACGATCGTGTTCCGATCCTCCACCGGCAGCTGGCCCGGATTCCCGGCCGGTGCCACCGTCTCCGCAAAGTCGATGATGACCGCGGCGGAAAAGCG
>Ga0137394_10004188_pt1 | contig 10918 bp, 5 predicted proteins | sample czobulk116metaG_FD_108278 | JGI IMG/M metagenome (GOLD analysis project Ga0137394, IMG submission 108278) | Vadose zone soil microbial communities from Angelo Coast Range Reserve, California, USA - czobulk1.16 metaG | ecosystem: Environmental > Terrestrial > Soil > Vadose zone | place: USA... | reverse complement strand
CGCCGGGTACCTGGGCGGCTTCATCGACGTGGCCGTCACGCGCGCCGCCGAGGTGCTGCTCAGCTTCCCGCTGCTCCTCTTGCTCCTGGCCGCGCAAGGCGTCCTCGACCGCACCACTCTGCTCAGCACAATGGCGGTGATCGCGCTCACGCGTTGGGCCGACACCTCGAGGCTGGTGCGCGCCGAGGCGCTGCGCGTCCGTGAGATGCCCTACGTCGAGGCGAGCCGCGCGCTGGGCAGCTCGCGGCTGCGCACGCTGCTGGTGCACGTGCTGCCCAACTGCGTCTCTCCGGCGCTGGTGGCGGCGACGTTCGGGGTCGGGTCGGCCATCCTCCTCGAGAGCGCGCTCAGCTTCCTCGGGTTCGGCGCTCCCGAGCCGACCGCATCGTGGGGCCTCCTGATGGCGAACGGCTTCCAGGACGTGCTCGATCCCAACGCGCGGGTGCTCGTGCTCTTGCCCGGCCTCGCCATCTTCCTCGCGGTGACCGCCTTCAACCTGATCGGCGAGGGTGTGCGCGACGCCCTCGATCCGCGGCATCAAGGCGCCGTCGAGCGCTCCGCGTTCATCACCTCGGACCAGAAGCGGAAGTTGTCGCCGATGCCGAGGGTTGGGGGCGGCGGCCCCACGCCCGCCACGTAGAGATTGCCGGACGAGAAATAGCCGGTGGAGAGCGACTTCGCCTGGAGCACGCCGATGCCGCAGATGGCGGCCAGCTCCCGCAAATCCAAGGCCGCGGCGCCGGGTGCGAGCACCATCGAGGAGTCGATCGCCCGCACGCTGTAGCCGGTCGAGAGCAGGGCGCCGGAGAAGAAGGCCGAGGAGGCGGTGAGCGACAACGTCGAGTAGGAGTAGAGCGGGAACGTCAGCGGGCAAGCCTGGATCCCGGTGGTCAGCGGATACGAGGCCGCCGGATCGCCGTCGCCGGTCGAGCCGGTAGTGCCCGAGCCGAGGCCCGAGCCCGTGGTTCCCGACCCGAGCCCGACACCCCCGGCGTACCCGTAACCCCAGATGCCCAACCCGTTCGTAGAGCTGGGCGGGCCGCCCGGGGAGAGGTTGAGAGTGAGCGCGAGCGAGCCGAATCCGCCACCCTGGCGGGCGAAGGCGCGCGGCCGCTGCGCGGCGCCCTGGTAGATCACGCGCGGCACCTCGATCAGGAAAAGCTTGCGCGATGAGGTGGGCGCCGGCGAGACGAACCGCGCGATGCCTCTCCAGTCGGTCGTGGCGGTCTGCGCGGCGGACGCCGCGCCCCGCCAGCGGATGTGCACCTCGGCGTTGCTCACGGGCGCGCCGGAAGCGGTGGCGATCGTCACGGCGCCGGCGGCCCTCCCGTCCAGGCGCAGGGCCGCGATGGCGTCGGCGTAAAGCGGTTGCGGCGGCGTGAATCCACTTGCCTTGGAAATTGCCTTCGAAGCCTGGATCCGGCCTGACCCCCATCTCGGGTCCCAGCTGCCGGTATTGTTCCCGCTCGAGCTCTTCGCTGCGGTTCGCTGCAGAAGCGGCCGGACCGCCTGCGGGGCGACTCCGTTGCCGATCAGGGCAGCCGCCGCGGCGCTGACGTGGGCGGTCGCCGGGGAAGTGCCGGCGAACAGCCACCAGCTGATCTGTGCGGGCGCGCCGCGGGGAAAGGCCTGCGCCAGGATGCCGTCCCAGAGGCCGTCGTGATTGACATCCTGATCGGAGACCCCTCCAGGCCCCACCAGGTCGAGAGCCTCTCCGAAGCCCGAGTACCCGGTCACCGCGTAGCCGCTCGAAGCGTCGAGCCTGAACGCGCCCACTGAGATGACGTCGGGAAAGGCGGCAGGGTAGAGCACGCGCCGGCCCGTGTTGCCGCTGGCCGCGACGACGACGACGTGGGCGTTCCGGGCCGCTGCCAGGGCCTCCCTCATGGCCGCTCCGGGAACGTAGTTGCGGGCGAAGTCGAGCGAGAGGTTGATCACCTGCGCGCCGGACTCGACGGCGTAACGGATTCCCTCCGCCAACCAGAACTCGGTCCCCTGGTTGTTCGCGTCGAGCACCTTGACGGGCTGGATGGTCGCGCCCTGGGCCGGGCCGACGTAGGGGATGCCGGCGGAGGAGAAGTGGCCCCGGCCAGCGATGATGGTGGCCATTGCCGTGCCATGGCCGTTGTCGTCGTTGGGATGCGAGTCGTCGTGGACGAAGTCCCAACCGGGCGCGAACGCGGTCCTATCGAATACGGGTGCTCGCCGGTACGGGCCGAAGCTCTGATAGGCCACGCCGGTGTCGAGCACCGCAACGAGCGGAGGGGCATGGCTGCCGGGCAGCAGGGTCGCGTCGCCGGGCGCATCGATGGCGGGGAAGTGCCAGGTCTGGGGATAGCTCGCGCTGCCGATCAGGATCCGATTCGGCCCGACTGACGCAATGGCCGACGAAATCCGCAGGGTGTCGAGGGCGTTCTGCAAGGAGGCGCCGGCGGGCAGGACCGCCAGATTGAACGCTCCCAGGCCCGTGGCGATGACGACCGCGCCGACGGCGTTCAGCGCGGTCGTGCACAAGCCCAGCGTCAACGGCTCGCAGCTCACGATCAGCTGTTGGGGCGCGATGACCTGCGGCAAGCCGTCGATGACCTGGGTGACGTTGGGGACGGCGTCCGCGCGCCTCGCCAGCATCATCAATGCGAGGAGCGAGAGAGCGACCGCGTTTCGAGGGGAGGGGGCCATTGGCCCGAGTTGCGGAGCAATCCCCCGGCCAATCCCGGTGCCAATGAATTCACCTGCTTGCAGGTTTCAGAACCGGACAGCGTCGGGCGCGTGCGCCACGCCGATCAGGAAGATCAAACGGTTGCGAGTGTGGCGTGGAAGCCACAGATGTGGCGGCAGCGCTACGACCGCGCCCGTGCGATGCCGTACCGCTTCAGCTTCAGCCACAGGTTCTTGCGGTCGAGCCCGGCCCTGCGAGCGGCCTCGGCGACGTTGTTCCCCGCAGCCTGGAGGAGGCCGCCGAGATACGCCTTCTCGAAGCGCGCCACCGCGTCCGCCCGCGCCTGATGGAACGGCTCCATCGCGCGGTCGGGCGCGATCGGGGCCGCGGCGGCACCGAGCACGAAATCGCACTCGCTCATGCCGATGCGCGGGCCCTCGGCCACGACCAGCATGCGCCGGACGATGTTCTCCAGCTGGCGCACGTTCCCGGGCCAGTCCTGGGCGGCCAGAGCGGCCAGCGCCTCGGGCGTGAAGCCGTCGGCGGGGCGGTTCATCTCCTTGCCGATCTCGCGCAGGAACTGGTCCGCGAGCAGCGGCACGTCCTCGCGCCGCTCGCGCAGCGGGGGGAGGCGGATGGGAAAGACGTTGATCCGATAGAACAGGTCCTGCCGGAAGCGGCCCTGTGCCACCTCCGCCTCCAGCTCGCGGTTCGTCGCAGCCACCACCCGGACGTCGACCCGGGTCTGCCGCGATCCGCCCACCCGGCGGAATTCCTTGGTCTGCAAGAAGCGCAGCAGCTTGGACTGGAGCGCGAGCGGCATGTCGCCGATCTCGTCGATGAACACCGTTCCGCCGTCGGCCTCGGCCAGGAGGCCGGACGCCGCTTGGTCGGCGCCGGTATACGCGCCGGCCTCGTGTCCGAAGAGCTCGTTCTCCAGCAGCGGCTCGGGCAGCACAGCGCAGTCCACCACCACGAAGGGCCGTCCGCGCCGCTGGCTCAGGTCGTGGACCTCGCGCGCCGCGAGCTCCTTGCCGGTCCCCGTCTCGCCGTAGAGCGCGACGTTCACGTCGGTCCGCGCGACGGTCCCGATCAGGTGTCGCACCTGCGCGATGGCGGGAGACACCCCGGTGATCCGCTCCGGCTTGCCGCGGCGCTGCAGCTTGCGCCGGAGGACCTCGAGCTCCAGGGCCGTGCGTCCCAGCTCCAGCGCTTGCGCGACACGCACCCGGAAGAAATCCACGTCGAAGGGCTTCTGCACGAAGTCCAGGACGCCGACCTTCATCGCTTCGACCGCGACGGCCACCGTCGCCTCGCCCGAGAGGATCAGCACGGGGGCGGAGACCTTCTCCTCGCGCAGCCGCCGCACCATCTCCACGCCGTTCATGGCCGGGAGCATGTAGTCGGCGACGATCAATTCGACCCCGCCCCGCGCCAGCGAAAGGCCCGTCTCGGCGTCCGGCGCGACCAGGATCTCCCGTTCGTCGGCCGCGAGCACGTCCGAGAGCGTCTCGGCCTGGCCCGGATCGTCCTCGACGATGAGGATGCGCGACCGTTTACGCACGGCAGCCTGCATCAGGGCGCTCCGGGGAGCACGATCGTGAAGGTGGCGCCCTCGCCCGGCTTGCTGTCGACCCGGATCTCTCCGCCGTGTTCCCGCGCGATCTGGCGGCTGATCACCAGACCCAGCCCGGTGCCGCTTCCGTTGCCTGCGCGGAAGAACGGGGTGAAGATCTTGCTCAGCGCTTCTGCGTCGATCCCCGGTCCCTGATCGATGACGGACACCTGCGCGCTTGGGCCGGCGCGCGGCGGTTCGCCCGAGGGCGGCTGGTCCTCGACCTCGATGCGCGGCTGCGGCTTCGCCGGCGGAACGGGATCTCCCGCCGCCATCCTCACCCAGACGCGGCTGCCTCGCTTGGAGTACTGAACGGCGTTCCCGACCAGGTTGGCGATCACCTGCACCAGGCGATCGAAATCGCCCACCACTTCCGGCAGATCCGGTTCGACGGACAGCGCTACGTCGATCGACCTCATCGCGGAGATGGGCTGCAGGGCAGCGATGGCAGCCCTGGCGACCTCGGCCAAGTCGACCTTCGCGCGCACCAGATCCGGGGCGCCGGCCTCCATCCTGGACAGCTCCAGCGTGCGATCGACGATCTTCGCCAACCGAGAGGTCTGTGCGGCGATGGCATCGGGCTCCTCGCCAGGCTCGGGCCGGAGCTTCGCCGCCTGGGCCTGGAGGAGGATCGCGTAGAGGGGCGAGCGGAATTCGTGGGCCATCTGCGCCAGAAGCTCGCCCTTGCGGCGAAGGTCGTCGATCAGGCGGGCATTCTCCAGCGCCGAACCCGCCAGGGCCGCGAACGCGCTCAGCAGGCCGAGGTCCCTCTCCGACAGCAGCGATCCCACCCGGCGCGAGTCCACGTAGAGGATGCCGAGCTGCCGCCCGCCCGAGCGGATGGGCGCGCAGAGCACCGAGCGCAGCCCGAGATCGAGGACGCTCCTGCGCGTGCTGAGCTCCTCGCGACCGACGATGTCCGCGACCGCGATCATCTCGCCGGTGCGCAGCACCCGGTCGGCCACGGTCCGGGAGATGCGCAAGGTCGCGCCGGTTGCGGCGCCGCGCACCGCCGCCACGCGCGGCTCGGCGCCCGCGTCGCTGAGGAGGATGAACCCGCGCTCGGCCCCCGTGAGCAGCAGCGCCTCGTCCAGAGCGTCTTCGAGCAGGGCTTCCGGGTCGCTTCTCCCCGCCAGCCGCTGCGCCGCCTGGGTCAGGGCCTCGACGTGCGAGAACGACCTGCGCTGGAGCGCCTCCAGGTCCTTCTCGATCCGTTCCACCTCGCGCAGATCGGGAGCGGCGCCCAGCCGCTCGAAGACGACGCGGGCGCGGCGAAGGGCGCCGGTCGCCTGCACCAGGTCGCCGCGATCCAGCTCCAGCAGGCAGGCGACGCAGTCGACGCGGGCCAGCTCCAGCGTGGCGCCGGCGCGCTCCAGCGACTCCCGTGCCGTCCGCTGCGCGGACGCGGCCGCGGCCCCGTCGCCGCGGGCGCGCGAGGCCAGGGCGAGGATGCGCCAGAGGTTGCCTCGCTCGACCAGGCTGCCCGAATCTCCGGCAAGCTGGAGGGCCTCCGATGCGCGCAAGGCGGCCGCCTCCGGATTGCGCAGCAGCAGATCGAGCTCGGCGAGCCGCCGCTCGGTCTCGAGGATCTCGTCGCGGGCCCCGATGCGGCGGGCGATCTCCAGCGTCTGCCGGTAGAGCTCGCCGGCCGACGCGGGATCGCCCTCCCGCGCCGCGATCTCGCCGAGGTTGCCGCACACCATCGCCTCGATGCGCGCGTATCCGCCCGCGCGCCGGACCTTCGTCAGCGCGCGGGTGAACAGCTCCCGGGCCCGGGGCGAGTCGCCGCGCTCGCGGTAGAGGAAGCCCAGGTTGTTCAGATTGTGCAGCTCCTCCTCGAGCGTCTGGCCGCTCTTCCCGCTCAGCTTCTCCCAGGCCTCCAGGGCGCCGTCCCAATCGCCGGAGAGATAGCGCGCGACGCCCAGATTGTTCCAGGCGAGCGCTTCCTGGCGCTCGTCGCCCAGCACCCGGTAGAGCTCGAGCGCGCGGGCCGTTTCCCGGGCCGATCGGCCGTAGCGGGCCTGGACGCGGTACGCAGTGCCCAGTCCGGCGAGAGCATCGGCCTCGGCCCGACGATCTCCCCGGCGCCGCGCGATGAACACTGCCGCGCGTTCTTCGGCGACCGCGCGCCGCCCTTCACCGCGGTGCCACGCGCAGGTGCCGAGCAGGTGGTGCAGCCGGCTCGCCGCCTCTGCATCGCCCCGCTCGCGCGCCAGCGGGAGCGCGGCCGCCGCCAGCTCCTCCGCGCGCGAATACTCGCCGCGCATCGCTTCGGCACGCGCCTCCACCGTCGTCACCGCCAGCGGATCGGCGCCCGCCGACCGCGCCCGCGCCAGCGCCACGAGCACCTGCTCGAACCGGCCTTCCTGCCAGCGCGCCTTGGCGATCTTCTGCCAGACGCGCCCCGGAGCGCCGCCGCGCCCGAGCGCTCGCGCATATTCCAGGCGTGCAGCGGCTGGCTGCCCGGCCAGGGCGAGGGAGTCGGCCGCGCGCTCGCAGAGAAGGGCGGCGCGAACGCTCGGGAACGGATGCCCCAGGCCCGCTCGCGCAAGCTGATAGAGACGGGCCGCCTCGAGCGGTGCGCCGCCGCGGACCCGGTCGTGCGCGGCCGCGAGCGCGGCGCGAACCCGCCCCTGGGCTTTCGCCCGGAAGAGATGGCGGGCGCGCGCGACGAGATCGCGCGTCAGACCCGCGGCGCGCAGGTGCGCCTGCCAGCGCTCCGGCAGCGGAAGCGCGCTCTCCGCTGCCCGCAACACGGCCCGCTGCGAGAAGCGAAGCCCCGCGTCCTCGGCGACTTGCAGGCCCTCGGCGACGAGATGGGTCTGCTCGCCCGCGAGCATGTTCGCGTCGAGCTCTTCCCAGAGCAGCGCTGCTTGACCCAGCGCGGAACGCTGGCGCTCTGGAAGCGCGAGGACGGCCTCCCGCGCTGCCCGGCTCGAAGCTCGAGGGATGCAGCCGGCGAGCCCGGGTCCGGAGAGCAGGAGGTCCAGCTCCCACCGGCCGCCGCGCCGGGTGAGAAGCCGGCGTCCGGCGAGGTCGTGAACGGCGGCTTCCAGCTCGCTTGGATGACGCGAGGTCTCGCGAACGAGCTGGTCGGCCAGGCCGTCCGCCCAGCTCCTCTGGCCCAGCGCCTCCACCAGCTTGGCCTTGGCCAGCGCGGGCGAGAGCGGGCGCAGCTCGATGCGCTCGAGGGAGCCATCGAGCTGCTGGGCGGCCGCGGCAACCACCAGCAACGGCTTGCCTTGCCAGATCGGGTCCCGGGCCAATCCCAGCAGCAAGGCGCGCAGCCAATCCTGTCTGCTGTCCGCGTCGTCCACGAGCAGGGCAAGCGGATGCTGGGCGCACGCCGCGGCAAGCCGCTCCCGCGCGGCTCCCACGGAGGGATCGAAGGGCACGCCGGCGCCGAGGAGGATGCCGAGCCAGCGGTACAAGCTGGCGAGGCCTTCGCCGGGCTGGATGCAGAGCGCGCGCAGACCGGCAAGCTCGGCGGTCGCGCCCGCCGCTCGCAAGAGCCGCGATCGGCCCGAGCCCGACGGGCCCACCAGCACGATCTGCGCGCCGGCGCCGCCCGCTACCCGCCGTGCGGCCTCCCCGATGCGCTCGAGCTCGGCTTCCCTGCCGAAGAGCTGGCCCAGTCCGATCCGATCGGGCGCCAGCCCCTCGCCTTCGGAAGCCAGGACGAGGCCGGTCGCGGCGGCGAGCGCCTCGATCACTTCGTCGGTCTGTGCGTAGCGGGAGCGGACATCCCTGGCCAACAGCTTGGCCACCACGGCCTGCACGCCCGCGCTGGCGCGCGCGGGCGGCACGCTCTCGAAGTGGCCACGGATCACCTCGGCCGGCGTCCGGGACGCGAAGGGATTCACGCCTGAAAGGAGCTCGTGCAGCATCGCGCCCAGCGAGTACAGATCGGATGCCGCATCGGGAGGCGCGCCCTCCAGGACCTCCGGCGCCGCGTATTCCAGGCTGCCGCGCGCAGCGGGCTGGACGCCGGCAAGGCCCAGGTCGACCAGGAGCGCCCTGCGGCCTGCGATTGGGCCCGCGAGCACCGCGTTCTGCGGCTTGACGTCCCCGTGAACGATTCCCAGGCGGTGCAGATAGCCCAGCGCGCGGGCGATCTCCGCGACGTGCCGCACGACCAACGCTTCTGCGCGACCGCGCAGCACCGTGAGGTCCTGGGCGCCGTATTCGAACGCGAGCGACGCGGTCCCTGGAGCGCGCCAGAGCGACAACGCCCGCGCCAGGTGAGGATGGAGGAGCGTCGCGCTCCGGCGGTACTCGGCCGCGAGGCGGCCGGGTGGCCCCAGCTTGAGGGCGACCTCCTTGTCGGTGAAAAGGTCGACAGCCAGATAGACGGCGGCTTCCGCTCCCGCTCCGCGGGGGGCGAGCACCCGGTAGCGCCCGCCCACCAATTGGGGCACATCGGTGCCACCAGCCGGCAGCGGCGTGTCGGTCAATTGCTGTATCTCGGCGGATCGGGGCTGACCTTGCATACGGCTCGACTCCTCGAGGTCCGCGGACTTTGACAGCCGCCCATGGGCCGGTAAACAAGCTGGGTGCTGCGAGTCGTCGATCTGTCCGTGCGCTTTACGTTCGGGGGGCGATCTTCACTCCCAGTGGACCGGATTTCGTTCAATCTCGAACGTGGCGAGACGTTGGGCCTGATCGGGGAGTCCGGGAGCGGCAAGACCACGGTCGCCCTTTCGCTGCTTCGTCTGCTGCCGCCGGGGGGGCAAGCCTCCGGACGCATCGAGGTGTGTGGAGAGGACGTGCTCGCGATGAACGAGGACGCCCTTGCCCGGATCCGCGGCAGGCGCATCGCCATGGTGTTCCATGACCCGCTCGCGGCGCTCAATCCGGTCCTTCGGGTGGGCAGGCAGATCGGGGAGGCCGTTCGCGCGCATCGGTCCGCGAACAGGGTGGAGGCGCGGGCGGCCGTGCGCGATCTGCTCCGCGCCGTGGGGCTCGCCACGGACGACGCGGACCGCTATCCCCACCAGCTTTCTGGCGGGATGCGTCAGCGAGCGCTGATCGCCATGGCGCTTGCCTGCGGGCCGGCGGTCCTCGTCGCGGACGAGCCGACCAGCTCGCTGGACCCGGTGGTCCAGGCTGAGATCACCGGGTTGCTGCGCGCCCTGTGCGTCGATCGAGGCGTGGCGCTGCTGCTGGCCACGCACGATCTCGCCCTGGCGGCCCGGCTCTGCGGCAGGATCGCCGTCCTCTACGCCGGCCGCATCGTCGAGCGCGGGCCGGCCGCGGAATTGCTGGCGCGCCCGCGCCACCCCTATGCGCAGGGTCTTCTGCGCAGCCTGCCGCCTCCGCTCGGCGGTCGGAGCCAGGGGCGCCTGGAGCCCATCGCAGGATCTGCGCCGGCGCCTTGGGCGCGTCCTTCCGGCTGCGCCTTCCGCGACCGTTGTCCCCGTGCAGAGAACGACTGCTCGATCACCGAGCCGGAGCTGGTCGGGACGGGTGGATGGGAAGTCGCCTGCTTCCATCCTATGGATGCCTCGTGACCGCTCCCCTGCTGGCGGTGGAAGACCTCTGCGTCGACCGCGGCGGCGTTCGCGTCCTGGACGGCGTCTCGTTCGCGCTTCAGCCCGGCGAGACCCTGGGCATCGTCGGCGAGAGCGGGAGCGGGAAATCGACGCTGGCTCGCGCCGTGCTCCGTCTTCTCCAGCCAGCCCGGGGCCAGGTCCGTTGGCGCGGCCGCGACTTGCTGGGGCTCGACGAACGCGAGCTGCGGGAAGTGCGGCGCGAGATGCAGATCGTCTTCCAGGATCCCGCGACGTCCCTGGACCCGCGCATGACGGTCTCCACCGCCGTCGCGGAGCCGCTCGCTGTCCACCGCCTCGGGCATCGGAGCGGGAGGGAAGGGAAGGTGCTCGAGCTCCTGAGCAAGGTCGGCCTCGGGCCGGAGCTCCTCGACCGGTATCCGCACGAGCTGTCCGGCGGCCAGGCCCAGCGGGTCGCGCTGGCCCGTGCGCTCGCCACGGGTCCGGCGCTGCTCGTCGCCGACGAAGCGCTGAGCGCGCTCGACGTCTCCCTCCAGGCGCAGATGGCCAATCTGCTGCGCGACTTGCGCGCGCGGCTCTCCATCGCCTGCCTGTACATCTCGCACGACCTGCGGCTCGCCGCATACCTGTGCGATCGAATCGCCGTTCTCTCGCGAGGCGCGATCGTGGAGATTGCGGAACCGGCGGCGCTGGTGGGCGAGGCCCGCCACCCGGCCACGCGCGCTCTCGTCAGCGCGGCTCGGGCGAGCGCGCTCGAGCGCCGCTGACGGGCGCCAACTTGGGCGGTATCGTCAGGGAAGCGGCCACGGCCAGCGTCAGCGCGGCGGCGATCACCGCGAGCGACACCCAGGTGGGAATCTCCACCGCGCCGCTGGAGACCAGCTTGAGGCCGACGAAGGCGAGGATGGCGGCGAGCCCGGCGCGCAGGAATCGGAAGCGCTCCACGATGCCCGAGAGCAGGAAGTAGAGCGAGCGCAGGCCGAGCATCGCGAAGACGTTGGAGGTGTAGACCAGGAACAGGTCGCCGGTGACGGCGAAGACCGCGGGGATCGAGTCCAGGGCGAAGATCACGTCGGTGGTCTCGACCACCACCAGCGCGATGAAGAGCGGAGTGGCCAGGAGCCGCCCCCGCTG
>Ga0137394_10004187_pt1 | contig 10919 bp, 12 predicted proteins | sample czobulk116metaG_FD_108278 | JGI IMG/M metagenome (GOLD analysis project Ga0137394, IMG submission 108278) | Vadose zone soil microbial communities from Angelo Coast Range Reserve, California, USA - czobulk1.16 metaG | ecosystem: Environmental > Terrestrial > Soil > Vadose zone | place: USA... | reverse complement strand
GTTCTCGCGCTCGAGGGCGCGGTTGACCGCGCCAATGACGTCATAGGCGACGCCGTTCTCCTGCTGGTTCACGAACTCCTGGAGACCGGAGGACATCACCCGGGAGAGGTGGCCCTTCGGGTGCTTCTTGGCCTCCTCGACCGCCTTCTTGAGGTTGTTCTCCTTGAGGCACTTCGTGACGACGGGAAGATAGTCGATTGACTGCTTCACGGCGGCTTTGAAAAGGAAGAACTTCTCGAACATGACGGAGATCGAGTACACGGACATGACGCCGAGCATCACGACGACCGTCTTCCCGATGATCGTCATGTGCGACCATAAACCGAGTAGCGAAAAAGAATCTTCCATCGACGACTCCTCGAAGCGGCCCCTTACGGGGCCCTCTTCTTTCTACCGGCGGCGGCGCGGCCGGCCGGTTCCGTTGTTCAGCCCGACTCCCGATCCAGATGAGACGGCATTCATGCCATGCCGGCTCATTTCAACTTGAAGTCCACGATGACCGTCATATAAACCTTCACCGGGCGGCCGCTCTGCAGCGCCGGGTTGTACTTCCACTTCTTGACCGCGGCGATCGCCGCCTGGTCGAAGAGCGGGTGGCTCTTGAGAACCTTTACACTCTCGACGTCTCCATTGCGGTCGACGACGATCTCCAGGATGACCTTCCCCTCGGCTCGCGCCCTCCGCGCAACCTCGGGATACTCGGGCTCGACCTTCAGGATGCGCTCGGGAGGACGCACGTCTCCGGTCAGGTAGATCGGCGCCTCGTCGCTGATGATCCCTCCTGGAACCCCGCCGATCACTCCACCCACGACGCCGCCGATGACACCACCGACCACGCCGCCCGGCACGCCGCCGGGCACGCCGCCCTCGACGCCGCCGTCGACACCCTCATCCTCGCTGTCGGTGGGGTCGGGCTCGGGGACCTTGTCCGGGACGATCTCGGGCTGGATCATCTCCGGCAGCTTCTCGATAGGGATGATCTTCTTCTCCTCGACCTTGGGTTTCGTGCTGGATTTCGGCGGTGGCGGTGGCGGAGGTGGCGGAGGTGGCGGAGGCGGCGCCGCGACGAGAAGCAGGTTGATCGGAGGCTCTTCGATGACCCCGACCGAGAGGAAGGTCGCGCCGATCGCGGCGGTAAGGACGACGGCATGTATCGCGATGGAAACGGGAAGGGTAAACCACGTCCGGCGCCCCTTCTTCTTGCCTCCCTGGGAATCGAGCAGGGTGTCGAACATGTCAGATCCTCACTTGCCTTCGGCCTTCGAGTCCGTCGCGGCAGCCGCCTGTTTCGCGGCGTTCTGCAGTTCCATCGCCTTCTTGAGGAGTTGATCCGCCTGCTGGCCGTAGATGAGCCTCTGCGCCGGACTCGGGTCGAACGACCCCTTCTGACGAAGGATGAGATTCTTGTAAGTATAGGATTCGTAGGAATCCGGCTTCAACTCTATCGCCTTGTCGAGCGCGGCCAGCCCCCTGTCGAGAATGCTGTACCTCTGCTCGAGGCTGAGATCCATGTGGTTGAACGATCGCGCCCAGCAGTTCACGCCTATGGTGTAGTAGGCCTCCGCATTGTTCGGCTCTGCCTTGACGCGCTTCTCCATCCAGTTCAGCGCTTCGTCGATGTTCCCGATCTTCGCGTACAGGTTGCCGATGATGATGAGCGTCTTGACGTCGTCGGGGTGCCGCTGGCTCTCCGCTTCGAAGAACTGGATCGCCTCCTCGGTGTTGCTCGATTTCTGGCAGATCTCGACGAAGTAGTTCTTGACCTTCTCGTTGTCCGGATCGAGCGCGAGGTAATCCTTGAACGCCTTGATCGCCCCCTTGGAATAGGCGATGTCCTTCTCGTGGGTGGAGCCCGGTTGATAGAGGGCGAGGTACGCCAGGCCCATGTTGGTGTAGGCGTCCCTGTAGGTGGGATCGGCCTCGAGAACCTGCTTGTACCTCTCGACCGCCTCTTCGTAGTGCTTCGTGTTGTAGTAGGCGTTCCCTTCCTTCATCGCCACCCGGGCCTGGAAGAATCCGCAGCCGGCCGAGCCGAAGGCCACGGAGACAATCAGCACAATCAGGCCGGCGCGACCTGCGCCGGCAGAACTCCCGGAGGGCATCGAGCGCCCGTCTCCTTTTCCAATCATCCTTGGTTACTCCGTCCGGCTGGAACCCAGGGTTGCCGGCAGGCCCGCAACCGGTCTGGAGGGGGCGCCCCAGCGACATCCCCACTTCGACGGATCGAGGAGCACGCGACCGAGCCTGACCTGACTTCGTGTAAGGGCTGAGAAGTGCGCAGTCTAGCCACCGGTTCGCGAGGGTGTCAACAACTTCATTCATGACCCTTTCCAGTCGATTGGATTCGACACGCGAACGGCGTCATGGGTGGCCTGAAGGGCCGGCTCAGGCGTCGTCGCGTCGCCTTGCGGAGCGGTTCGCGCCGGGGAGAATCGTCGCGGCCCCCGCCCGTGCGGAGTCGTCACCGACGATCCAGTCGTCTCCGGCCTCGCCGTGCTCCTTCTTCCAGATGGGTACGGTGTCCTTCACGCGATCGATCGCGCACGCGCAGGCCTCGAGCGCCTCACGCCGGTGGGCGGACGAGATCGCGATCGCGACGCTCGTCTCACCGATCTCGAGCCGGCCTGTGCGATGGACGATGGCGACTCCGTCGAGGGCCCAATTCCGCCGAAGCTCGCCGATGATCGCGCGCATCTCCTCCTCGGCCATGGGGGCGTACGCCTCGTACTCGAGGCGGTCGACTCTCGCGCCCCGGTTGTGATCGCGCACGACGCCCGCGAAGAGGGCGACGGCTCCGGAGGCGCCGGTGCGGACCTTCTCCGCCAGGGATCCAAGGTCGATCGGCTCGGTGACGATTGCGCAAAAATCGTTGAGCGCATCCACTCGCGTGGCCATGACTGCCTCCTACCCGCCGCTGACAGGCGGGAAAATCGCCACTTCGTCTCCATCCTCGAGAGCGTGCCGCTTGCTGACGTGCTTGAGATTGCACGCAGTGAGGGGCATGTATCCTTGATCCGCGAGAATAGGGTACCGGTCCTTGAGAATGTCGAGGACATCACCCACGGTGAAGCCATCCTCCAGATCGAGGAGGAGCTGGTCTTCCCCGAGCATCTCCCTGTACGACGCGAAGAACTTGACCGTCACGAACACGATGCCCCCTGCCTGATGATCGGAAGCCCGACTGCGGCCATGCGGACGATCGAAGCGACCATCTCGTCGATTCCCTTCGCCGCTTCAGAAATCCTGGCGGCGGTGAGAAAACCGGGGGTGAACAGGACTCTCCGCTCCTCGTCCACGGTGACCTGGGTGGCGGGCAGCGCGAGATCCTCCTCCGACATCTCGCCGCCGAAATAGGCGGAGAGGACGGCGCGGCCCAGGCTGATCGCGCCGATCGGCCGCCGGCGGGACGACAGGTCGTCGAGGAGGACGCGTACCTCGGGGATGACCTCACGCTTCGCGCCCAGCTTCATGAATCCTGTGATGAGGTTCTTCGCGGCGCCGTACCCGCCGGGAATGACGAGCGCCTGGAGGTCACCGCTCCAGAAGTCGCTCAGGGACTGTACCTTTCCGCGAGCGAGCCGCGCGGCCTCGCCCAGGACCGAACGCCTCTCACCCTCGACCTCCTCGCCCGTGAGATGGTCGACGGAGTGCATCTGATCCAACCCCGGGGCGACACAGACGAGCTGGACGCCGGCGCGGTCGAGAGCGAGCATCGCGAGAACCGCCTCCGAGATCTCGGTGCCATCGTACATCCCGCACCCCGACAGGAGCAGGCCCACCTTCATCGGCGCTTCCCCGCCCGTAAGGCCGGAGCCGCCGCGCCGGTGGTGACGAGATCCGCCACGCCGCCGACGATCTCGACGATCGCGGCGTCGAGAGGCGCGGGCATCAGGATTCCGGAGGCGTTGCGGTGCCCACCCCCTCCGTGGGAAGCGGCGAGAGAGTGGACCTCGACGATTCCCTTCGATCTCAGGCTGACCTTGATTCTTCCGTCCGGCATCTCCCTGAACAGGGCGCCGGCAAGGACGCCGTCGATGTCGAGCGCCAGGTTGGCGAGATCTCCCGTGTCTTCCTCCTCACCCGCGCAGGCCGCGACCTCCTGGCGCGTGAGCCGCATCCAGGCGAAACGAGCTTCATGCGCGACTTCGAGGCTCCGAAGCGCGATCCCCGTGAGCGTCGCCATCGCGAGCGAGCCTCTCTGGTAGACCTCGGCGAAGATGCGCGCCGGGGAGAGACTCCCGAGCTGGATAAGATCGGCGACGATCCTGTGCGACTCGGCCGTCGTCTTCTCGAAGCGGAAGTGACCGGTGTCGGTGACGAGAGATACGTACAGAGCCTCGGCAATCGCGGGCGTGATCCGCCCGTCCATGTGCCGGATGAGCTCGAAGATGAGCTGGCCGCTCGCGCACGCATCCGTGTCCACGCAATTGAGAGTCCACCACGGGTTGACGGTCGCGTGATGATCGATGCAAACGCGGAAGGCGGCGGAGGCCTCAACATCCTCGCGAAGCTTCTCGAGCCGCTCGGGGCTGCTGTTGTCGATCACGATGATGAGGTCCGCGGAGCGGAGGAGATCCGCGTGCCGGCGGGGCTCGTACGCTTCCACCGCCTCCGACCCGCGCAGGAAGCGGAATTTCGCGGGGATCGCCTCGTTGTTGATGATGACGGCGCGCCGACCGATCGCCGGGAGAAACTGGTGGAGGGCGATCTCGCATCCGAGCCCGTCGCCGTCCGCGTTGATGTGCGTCGTGAGCACGATTCGGGACGCGGAGCGCAGCCGGAGGGCGAGCGGCGCCCAGTCCACGCGACTCATGACGGGTGCATCCCCGATCTCAACTCAGCCTCCCCGCCCTGTATTCCGTGGCGTAGCCGACGTAGGCCCGCCAGTTCCGATCGATGCGACCGGTCTCCTCGGCGGTCACGGCGCGCATCACCTTTCCCGGAATCCCGAAGACGACCGAGCCCGGAGGCACATCAAATCCTTCGCGGACGACGGCCCCGGCGCCGACGATGCTGCCACGTCCGATCTTCGCTCCCGACAGGATGACGGCAGCGATGCCGATGAGGCAGTCATCTCCGACGTCGGCGGCATGTACGATGGCGCCATGGCCGATCGTGACGCGATCGCCCACCTTGGCCGCCACGCCGTCTTCGACGTGCATGATCGCGCCGTCCTGCACATTGGAATCGGCCCCGATCCGGACGGGCGCCAGGTCGCCCCGAAGAACAGCGCCGTACCAGATGCTGGCGCGCGGACCCACGGAGACTTCGCCGAGGAGCACGGCGCTGCCCGCGATGAAGGCGGTGGGATCGACGAAGAGGCGGGTTTGAAGGAGCATCGTGTCCGATGGGGCCCCGGTCCCCCGCGAAAGCGTAACTGCAGCCGGCGAAGTAACCATCTATAGCCTTCAAGACGCCGGATAGTCAAGGCAAGTCCGGAGTTATCGGCGATCCCGAACGTCGCGATCCCGGCCTTCTGCTATAGTCTGCGACTTCCGTAAAGCCCGGGTGAGACCGTGGCGCCGAGCAAGCCGGTCGATCCGCGCAGAGGTGACACGATGCCAGCGAGGCGGATCACGATCGATCCACGAACCGTCCAGCGGGCGCGCTTCGCCGACAAGCGCGTCCTGGAATCGGAAGTCATGGACGAATCGGGGTCGGTCGGGGCCTACCTGGACGGGGTCGCGACGGCGCACCTCGATCGCCTGGACGACACCTTCGTGCGCTCCGCGCTCCGCTCCGTACCGCGCCGGGCGCGCGTGCTCGACATCGGAACCGGCACCGCGGCGATCCCGGTCAAGCTCGCATTGCGGCGCGACGACGTGACCGTCGTGGGGATCGATCTCTCGGATGCGATGCTCGATGCCGCGCGCGAACGCGTGAGCCGGGCGCGGCTGAAGAGCCGGGTTCGCGTCCGCACAGGAAGCGCGCGGAAGATCCCTTTCCCCCGCGCCGCCTTCGATCTCGTCGTCTCAAACTCGCTGCTCCACCATCTTCCCGATCCGGTCCCGGCCTTCAACGAGATGGCGCGCGTGCTGGCTCCGGCGGGACGAATCTTCATCAGGGACCTGCGCAGGCCGGCCCCGTCGAGAATGAAGGCGCACATCAGGCGCCACGGCCGGTTCTACCGGGGAGAGATGCTGCGGCTCTTCTCCGACTCGGTACGCGCAGCATTCAAAGTCGCGGAGATTCGGGAGCTCGTAGCAGCAAGCCGTCTCCGCGGATGCCGCGTGCGCCCGCAGTTCGAGACCTACGTCGTCATCGAAGGGCGTCCGCGGCGCGGGCGCTAGTCAGCGGGGTCCGGCCCTGGTTCCCGTACCACGGGGGCTACCCCCCGACCTGCGAGAGGGCGCGGAGCCCGCATCCAGGTTCGCCCCGGACGAGGTGATGGCTGTCGGGCTTGATCGTCATCCCGTAGAGGATGAGGCGCGCGATATCCCCATCGGAGGCTCCCGCGCGAAGCGACGTCCTCAGATCGACCTCCTGATCCCCGAACAGGCAGAGCCGGAGGTGACCGATGGAGGTCAGCCTCACCCGGTTGCATTGCTCGCAGAAGGTGTGGCTCATAGGCGTGATCATCCCGATCCTCCCCTTCGCTCCTTCCAGCCGGTAGTACCGCGCGGGACCTGAGCCCACGACATCGTCGCACGGCAGGAGCGATGCGACCCGGCTGATCCGCTCCAGCAGCTCGTCTGCGGAAACGAAGTTCTCGTCCTGGAACGTCGCGGAGTCCCCAAGCGGCATGATCTCGATGAACCGGACGACGACGGGCCGATCGATCGTCAGGCGCGCGAACTCCTCCGCCTCGACGTCGTTGACCCCGCGCGTGGCGACCACGTTGATCTTCACCGGGTCGAGCCCCGCGGCGATCGCGGCGTCGATCCCGGCGAAGACCTTCCTGATGTCGCCGCCCTGCGTGATCTCCCGGAATTTCGCCGGGTCGAGCGAGTCAAGGCTCACGTTGACCCTGCGTAGCCCCGCGTCCCTGAGATCGCCCGCCAGACCGCCGAGAAGAAGGCCATTGGTCGAGAGCGACAGGTCCGTGATCTCGCGAATTGCGGCGATGCTCCGGACCAGGTCGGGAACGCCGGCGCGGACGAGCGGCTCGCCGCCGGTCAGCCGGACCTTCGTCACCCCGAGCGAGACGAAGACGCGAAGCAGGCGCAGGATCTCTTCGAACGAGAGGACCTCGTCGCGGGGCAGCCAGTCCATCCCCTGAGGCATGCAGTAGACGCACCGCAGGTTGCAGCGGTCCGTCACGGAGACGCGGAGGTACCGGATCTTGCGGCCGAAAGTGTCGGTGAGCGGCTCACCCGGGTCTGGTGCCGGAAATCGCTCCGGAGTCGCCGCAGCGTGCGCTTGAACCTGCGCCTCGGCGGTGCCGCCCGGGAAGCCCGCGACCATCCGGAGAGGCGCGTACGGCCGCGTCGCCTTCCGCGTCGCCTCCGTCGACCCGTTGCTCCCGCCCCCGTGATCCATCTCGCGGCCTCTCAGGTCTTGCGCGATTCTCCCACGATATGCGCCAGCTCCGGGATGATCAGCCTGTCCAGCGCCAGCCTGACGGCAGCGGGAGATCCCGGCATCGAGAATAGCACTCGCCCGCGCGCCATTCCCGCCACCGCGCGGCTCAGCATCGCGGCGGCTCCGATCTCCTGGAACGACAGGGAGCGAAAGAGCTCTCCGAACCCGTCGAGCCTCCTGTCGAGAAGCCCGGCGATCGCCTCATGCGTTCGGTCTCGGGGCGAGATCCCGGTACCGCCGTTCACGAGAACCGCCTCGACATCGTCCCGCAGGAGGAGCGACATCAGCTCCTCGGCCACGAGCTCCGGCTCGTCCGGAACGATGGCGGAATGGCGCACGCGGTGCCCGGCGGCCTCGAGGAGCTCGCGCGTCAGCCTCCCTGACTCGTCGGTTTCCGGTGAGCGTGTGTCGGAGACTGTCACGATGGCGCAATTCACGCTGCGCGGGGCGCCCCGGCGGTGTTCGTGGAGGCCCATCGGCTCCCGCTCAGGAGAACGACGCGATGTAGGCGAGGAGCAGGCGAACCCCCATCCCCGTCGCGCCGCGCCGCATGTATGGATGGCTCGAGCCTTCGAGAAACGCCGGCCCCGCGATGTCGAGGTGGGCCCATGGCGTCTTCGGGCCGACGAACTCCCGCAGAAAGAGCGCCGCGGTGATCGCGCTGCCGTAGCGATCGGCCGTGTTCTTCACGTCGGCGATGTCGCTGCGGAGCTGATCTCCGTACTCTTCGTAGAGCGGAAGGCGCCATATCTTCTCCCCCGAGATCCGGGACGCTTCGACGAGCCTCGCGCTGAGTGCGTCATCGTTCGAGAAGAGACCTCCCGAGAGAGGGCCGAGGGCCACCATGCACGCCCCGGTCAGCGTGGCGAGATCGACGATCTCATCCACGCCGAGGCCGTTCGCGTAGGAAAGCAGATCGGCGAGAACGAGCCGTCCCTCCGCGTCGGTGTTGAGAACCTCGACCGTCTTGCCACCGCTGGTTCTGAGAACGTCACCCGGCTTGATCGCCGACCCGCCGGGCATGTTCTCGGTCATCCCCATCAGCCCGTGAACCTCGACTCGGGCGTTCATCTCGGAGAGAGTGAGCATCGTCGCGAGAACAGCGACGGAGCCCGCCTTGTCGAGTTTCATCGTTTCCATGCCGGCCGAAGTCTTGAGCGAGAGCCCGCCGCTGTCGAAGGTGAGCCCCTTGCCCACCAGCGCGATCTTTCTCGCGGGCTTCGACTTGGGCCGGTAGACGAGATGGATGAATCGAGGCGGCTGATCGCTTCCGCGCGAGACTCCGAGAAACGCCCCCATCCCCATCTTCTCGAGCGCTTTTTCGTCGTGGACCCGGCAGCCGATCCCGGCGCGGGGAGCGAGCGCCCTGGCGATCGAGGCCATGCGGATGGGGGTGACCGCGATGGCGGGCTCGTTCACGAGATCGCGTGCAAGGTTGGTCGCCGCGCAAACCCTCACCGCGGTGCGCACGGCCAGTTGCGCCGCCGGGAGATCGCGCGCGCCCGCCAGGATGGAGCCGCCATGCAGGCTGCGATCCTCCCGCAGCCGGTCCCCCGTCAAATACTTGCGAAACCTGTAGGCGCCGAGAAGGAACCCCTCGGCGATGGCCCGAGCTCTCTCGGACGGCGGAGCGGTCTCGCCCGGCGCGGCGGGGGGCATGGTGTAGGTGACGGCGCGCGCGGAGGCTCCGGCGGCCCGCTTCGCCGCGGCGGACGCGGCGGTGCGAACAGAGTCGAGGTCGAGCTCATCCCTCCGGCCGAGCCCCGCGATGATCACGCGCTTCGGCTTGAACCTCTCCGAGGTGTGGCAGAGGAGGGTGCGCCCCCGCTTGGCCCGGAATCCCTCGGAGATCAGGAGCGCCTCCAGAAACGAGCGAAGCTTCCCGTCTTCAATCCCCTCGATCTTCTTCGAGTTCTCGAAGACGTAGACGACGAGGGCCTCGGCGCTCGAATCGGAGGTCGAGACGGGAACAGCGGTGAAAGCCGGCGTGGGCGTGTAGGGCGGGAGCGACTGGGCGGCGGTGCGTGCGGTCCTCTTGGTCGTTTTCGTCGCCACGTTCGGACTCTTCTCCCCGACACAATCAGACCCGCGAAGTGGCGCACTATAAAGGGCTTCTATCGGGCAAGTCAAGAATGGCACGCGCTCCCGGGGCGCGGCGGCCCGCGGCCGCGGTGCTATCGTGACGGGCCATGTTGCCGATCAAGGACGACATCCCTACTCGGTCCTTCCCTGTCGTCACGGTCATGCTCATCGCCGCCAACGTGGCGACGTTTCTCTATCAGAGCTCGCTGTCGCCGCGACGGGAGCTCGAGATGGCCCTCCGTTTCGGGCTGGTCCCCGCCGTGATCACCAGCCTGCCCCACCTCGATCCCGGGACGGTCGCGCCGTCTCTCCTCACGTTCCTGACCTCGATGTTCCTTCACGGCGACATCCTGCACCTCGCCGGGAACATGCTCTTCCTGTGGATCTTCGGGAACAACGTCGAGGACGAGCTGGGTCGCTTCCGTTTCGTGTTTTTCTATCTGTGCTGCGGGCTGATTGCCGCGCTGACGCAGGTCGCGGCCCTCCCCCGATCATCCATCCCCATGGTCGGAGCCAGCGGCGCCATCGCCGGGGTGCTCGGCGCGTACTTCATCCTGTTTCCGACCGCCCGCATCCTCACTCTCGTGCCCCTCTTCTTCATCTCGTTCGTGCGGCTGCCCGCCTTCGTCGTCCTGGGGATGTGGTTCCTCTTCCAGATCCTCTATTCGACACTCGCCGCGACCCGTCCTGGCGGAGGGGTGGCCTGGTTCGCGCATATCGGAGGGTTTGTGGCGGGAATGATCCTGCTCACCGTGTTCCGGAGGGACAGGGTCGCGAGGCGGCCGCCTTCCCGCGAGGACTGGGTCTGAGAGTGGTCTCGAACTAGAGCCGGTTGCCGAGGGCGGCGGAGATCGCGCCGTGCAACTGTTCGAGCGTGGCCGCATTCGAGACACGCAGGTCTGCCATCTGGATCGTGAGGTGGATCTGCTGCGCGGCCGGATCGCTTCCGCGCTCACGCTCCTCCCGCGCCGCGAACTCGTGAAGGGAATCGCCATCTCCGGGACGCGCCCGCGATCGGGAGCGGGCGAATCGAAGCTCGATCGGGGCGTCCACGGCGACGAGAACGAAAGCCGGGTCGCGCCTCAGCGCCGCCACCTCGGAGGGGTTTCTGATCGAGTCGACGACGTCGCGCCCCGTCAGGCGAGCGAGCGTGCGCTCCGCGAGAATGGCGGCGCCGAACGACTGCCGGAGCGCGTTTCCCATCTCGATGAGGTTTTCGCGGGTCGGTGGCAGCGACTTCACCGCCACCTCCTCCCGGATGATGTCCGAGAGAGAGTGATAGATCAGGCCGCGTGAGACAAGGTAGCTCGCGGCCT
>Ga0137394_10004185_pt1 | contig 10924 bp, 11 predicted proteins | sample czobulk116metaG_FD_108278 | JGI IMG/M metagenome (GOLD analysis project Ga0137394, IMG submission 108278) | Vadose zone soil microbial communities from Angelo Coast Range Reserve, California, USA - czobulk1.16 metaG | ecosystem: Environmental > Terrestrial > Soil > Vadose zone | place: USA... | reverse complement strand
CTCGAGGAGTCTGCCGATGGCTGAAGTCGTCGTTGAGCGCGTGACCAAGCGCTTCGGTGACGTCGAGACGAACAGGGATATCAGTCTCACCGTGCCGAACGGCGAATTCATGGTTCTGCTCGGGCCGACCGGAGCGGGCAAGACGACATTGTTGCGCCTCATCGCCGGGCTGGAAAAGCCGGACGCCGGAAGCATCTCATTCGATGAATGCGACGTCACGGACGACCCGCCGGCGCAACGCAATGTGTCGGTGGTGTTCCAGCAGTACTCTCTGTATCCGCATCTCACCGTGTTCGACAATCTCGCGTTTCCGCTGCGGGCTCCGGTGCGGCGAGTCCCGGAAAGCGAGATCAAGAGGCGTGTGGAGGAAGTGGCTCGCCTCGTCAGAATCGATCACAAGCTGGCAAATGCCGCGACGCGGCTCTCGGGCGGCGAGATGCAGAGAGTAGCCATCGGTCGCGCCCTGGTGCGGCGCCCATCCATTTACCTCATGGACGAGCCGCTGTCATCGCTCGATGCGAAGCTCCGTGCGGAACTGCGCGTCGAGCTGAAGCACATTCAGGCCGATCTGGGGGCAACCGTGCTCTATGTGACGCACGATCAGGTCGAGGCGCTCACCATGGCCAGCCGCATCGGGATTCTCGAACAAGGCCGCCTGGTTCAGGTCGGTACGCCGCAGGACATCTACGAGCGGCCTGCGAACATTTACGTAGCGGGACGGCTGGGCATCCCGGCGATCAACTTTCTTCCCGTCGACGCCCTGCCGGTGGAAGGCGCGCCGCAGCGGACCGCCAAGGTGGGGGCGCGCACCGAGCACATCGAGCTCGTGCCCGCGGTCGACGGTCCGGCCGAGGTGGTCCTGGTAGAGCACCTGGGCAGCGAAAATTTCCTTCATCTGCAGGTGGGCCCGCACAAACTCGTCACTCTCGTGCCCCCCGGCGAGCGCTGGCATTCCGGCGCGAGAGCGCGGGTGACGCTGCGCCGCCCGCTGTGCTTCGATACTGCGGGACAACTTCTTGTGGCATAGCCATCGCGTTCCACTATGAGCACATACGACCCGAAACCTAAGGAGTTAATAGAAGCGATCGCCAACATCGTGATTGCGCACGCCGACGAACTCACGGAACTCGACCGCGTGATCGGGGATGCCGACCACGGCGTCAACCTGACCCGCGGCTTCAGGGCCGTGCTGGAACGGATGGACATCATCGGCGTAATGCCCTTGGGAAAGGCGCTTGGCGAGGTGGGCACTACGCTCATCCGTTTTGTCGGCGGGGCGTCCGGTCCGTTGTACGGCAAGCTCTTTGTTACCGTCGGCAAGCATGTGGACGAGGCAGGTATTGTCAGCCAGGACACCCTGATACACGCGGGCGAGGACGCGATCCGCGTTCTAATGGCGCTGGGCCGATCGGATGTGGGGCAAAAGACGATGCTCGACGTCTTGGTGCCGGTGCTCGATGAGCTGCGCTCCGTCCGCGGCGCTGACCTCTTGCCGCAGATCCGGCGGCGGGCCGACATCGCCGCGCGGGCGACAGTGCCCATGGTGGCCCGCAAAGGCCGGGCTGCCTTCCTCGGCGAGCGGAGCCGGGGGGCTATGGACCCGGGTGCGCGATCCTGTGAACTGATTCTGAGTGCCGTGTGCCGCCATCTCGAATCCCGTCCTGACCCAATCATTTAGGAAAGACCGTGAATAGAAATGTTGGAATCGTGATCGTTTCGCACTCGCCCGATGTGGCGAAGGGCGCGGCCGATATGGTGCGCCAGATGGTTGGGTTGGACGTGCCTTTGGCATGGTGCGGAGGTGATCCCGGCGGCGGCCTGGGAACCAGCGTCGATGCCATCGAGAAGGCGCTGCAAACGGCCTGGTCGGATCGAGGCGTCGTCATCATGGTGGATATGGGCGGCGCAGAGACCAACAGCGAAATGGCGATAGAGCGGTTGCCGGAGAAGAAGCGCGCGAAGGTCGTGGTCTGTAACGCGCCCATCGTGGAGGGATCGGTGATGGCGGCGACCGAGTCGAGCGGCGGTTCACCCTTGGAAAAGGTGCGGCGCGCGGCGGAAGAATTGTATCCGCGGATGTAAGGGGGCACATGAGTCAGGACGAATTCGCACCGCGGGCCACGGGCTCCACCGTGCTGACGCATGAGGGGGGATTCCACGCGCGCCCGTCAATCATGTTTACCCAATTGGCAAAACGATTCTCCGCAAAGGTGTGGATCGGGCTTTCCGACCAGGGTCCGTGGACGGACGCCAAGAGCATCGTGCGGGTCATGGCCCTCAAAGCATCCCGTCAGACCACGGTGTTCTTCGCAGCCGAAGGGACTGATGCCGCCGATGCCGTAAGCGCCTTGGTCAGGTTGGTACAGAGCGACTTCACGAATTCAAGAGATCAATGAGAATCAATGTCTAGCGCCAAGGCGACTGTCTACCTGCGCGGGATCTGCGCTTCGCCGGGCCTTGCCCGCGGCGTACTGGTGCGCCTGCAGGAGAGAGTGCGGACCGGCATACGAGCACCGTCGAGCGGGCCGAGCGATTCTGCCAGCCTGCGGCAGGCCATCGACTCGGCATGCGCCGAGCTTACCGCGCTCAAGCAGCGCGCGCGGGATTCGGATGCCGAGGCCATGTTGGCCTTTCAGATAGCCATGCTCCAGGATCCCGTGCTGAGCGAGCCGGCGTTTACCGCGATCGCGGCGCAAGTGCCGCCGGAACAAGCCTGGCAGGATGCGATGGAGTCGCAGATCCGGCAGTACGATTCCGCCGATGACGCGTACTTCCGCGCGCGAGCGTCCGATCTTTGCGACATGCGCGATCGCGTCTCGGGCATATTGTCCGGAGCGGCGATCATTCCCGTTCCCCCGGGGTCTATCGTGATCGCCACGGACCTCCCACCCTCGCGCTTTCTGGAGATGTCCTGGGATGGCGGCGGCATCGCGCTCACCGAGGGCAGTGCGAACTCTCACGTCGCCATGTTGGCCAGAGCCCGGGGCGTGCCGATGCTGATTGGCCTGGACCATGGGCTTCTGCAGGCACACGGCGAAGCGCTGCTCGACGCGGACAACGGTGTGCTGATAACGTCACCTGATGCGAAGACCTTGACTGACTTCGCTGCGCGTCAACAAGCACTGAGAATAGGTCGCGGGGGAACGGAAGGGCATCTGGCGCTCCCGGCCGTGACCGCAGGCGGGGAACATGTGCAGGTCATGATCAATGTGGCCGACGGAGCCGAGCTCGGAAGTCTGAATCCGGCTTGGTGTGACGGAATCGGCCTCGTGCGCACCGAGTTGCTTCTTCGTAGCAAGCATTACCTGATGGACGAGGCGAAGCAGTATGACGAGTATTGCCGCATCGTCCGCTGGGCCGAGGGCCGGCCCGTTACAGTGCGGCTGCTCGACGCCGGTGCGGATAAGCCGATTGCGGGATACACCGTCGACGTGGAGTCGAACCCCTTCCTCGGGCTCAGGGGGGTGCGACTCTCGCTGCTGCACCGGCAGGTGCTGAGCACGCAGCTGCGCGCTCTCGCACGTGCCGCAGCGGTGCGGCCGCTGCAGATCATGGTGCCGATGGTCACCTGGCCGGATGAATTGGATCAGGTGCGGCAAATGCTCGACGATGCGGTGGAGTCATTGACAAAAGAAGGTCTGGACTGCGTCCGACCGGCGCTGGGTATGATGGTCGAAGTGCCCGCCGCCGCCCTCACCTGCGACTTGTTCAGGGCCGATTTCTTCTCGATCGGGTCCAACGACCTGATACAGTACGTGACGGCCTGCAGCAGGGATTCCCGGGCCTTGGCCGCCCTGCAAGACCCGCTGCAGCCAGCCATGCTCCGGATCATGCGCGAAGTAGTCAAACACGCCAATACACGCGGAATTCCCGTCAGCCTGTGCGGCGACATGGCCGGTGACCCGCGATGTGTCCCCGCCTTGTTGGCGATCGGTTTGCGCTGCCTGTCAGTCGCGCCCGCCGCGCTGGCAAGCGTCAAAGCCGCCATCGCCCGCTATCGAAGCGAAGCTTCCGCCCAAGAGCACTCGGCATGAAGAATGCTACGCCGCGAGCAATGGCGGATAACTCCGCAGTAGGTGACTACAAGCGCATACTTCAGCAGGTGCTGGAACGTCGGCCGGCCGGCACCCGGCAGCGTCTGGCCGAACGGCTGGGCAAGAATCGCAGCTTCATTTCGCAGATCACCAACGCGAAGTACAGCGTACCGATCCCCGCAAATCACCTCGAGAGCATCTTTGAGAGCTGCCACTTTCTCGCCGCGGAGAGAGAGAGTTTCATGGCGGCCTACCGCCGCGCCCATCCGCATCGTGCGCCTGACAGCGGCGCCGGCGCGCGCTGGCGGGAGCTGCGGCTGCGTGTGCCGGATTTGCGTGATCCGAGGAAGAACAAGGAACTCGACGAGCTCCTGCATGAAACGCTGCGCAGAGTTCTACGACTCCTGCAAGAGCGCTGAACCAAAGCGGGCGCGGGTTGGAAGGAGGCATCGTGAAGAAGTTTATGAATGCTGCGGAGTCAATGCTGACCGAGAGTCTCACCGGCTTCGCCAAGGCCCATCATGACATTATTGTCCTCGATCCAGAGTTCCGGTTCGTACGCCGCAAGCGGGCGAAGACGGACGGGAGGGTGGCGCTGATTTCCGGCGGCGGCAGCGGCCACGAGCCTCTGCACATCGGATTTGTCGGCAGCGGAATGCTGGATGCCGCCTGCCCGGGCAACGTGTTTACCTCGCCGACGCCTGACCAGATGCTGGCCGCAGCCGAAGCGGTCGACTGCGGCGGCGGTGTGCTCTTCATAGTGAAGAACTACGCGGGCGATATCATGAATTTCTCGCTTGGGACTGAGATGTACGCCAAGGAGTGCGGCACGCTCATCACCGACGATGACGTCGCCATTGAAAGATCCGAGCACTCCATGGGTCGCCGCGGTGTTGCCGGTACACTGATAGTAGAGAAGGTAGTAGGGGCAGCCGCAGAGCGCGGAGACGGACTTGCTGCGTTGACGAGCCTGGGGAAGCGCGTGAACGAGATGACTCGCTCAATGGGGGTTGCGCTCACCAGCTGCACCGTTCCCGCCGTCGGCAGGCCTACCTTTGAGCTCGGCGATGACGAAATGGAGATGGGAGTCGGCATTCACGGTGAAGCGGGCCGTCGACGCGTCCCCTTGAGGTCCGCCAACGCGATTGCGGAGGAACTCGTCCAGGCCATTACGGACGACCTGCGTGCCAAGGCAGGCAGCGAGGCGCTGCTGCTGGTCAATGGGTTTGGGGGCACGCCCTCTTCGGAGCTTTATCTCATGTACGATGCCGCCGAGCGCCAGGTCGCGAAACATGGGCTCAAGGTGACCCGCAGCTTGGTCGGCAGCTATGTGACGTCGCTGGACATGGCCGGCAGTTCGGTGACCGTGACCCTGATCGATGAACAAATGACGGCGCTCTGGGATGCTCCCGTGCACACCGCTGCTTTGCGGTGGTAGCCGGCGAGGCCGGGCCGTGCCGCACGGGACGTTTCCGCGGAAACGTGCGCCGCCTCCCGCATCGGACGCCGCTCGTCATACTGCGCTCATCAGCCTTTCCCGCTCGCCACGGCTGAGCACCTTTGGGGTCACTATCGGGGCACCCGTATCCGCCGAGAAGAAGGGCGTGCGCTTGTAGCTGCCGTCGATGCGCGGGCGCGTTACCATTGCGATGAACGGCAGTATGGCTGACATCATGCCGCCCGAGCCGGACCTCACTTCTCCCTTGGCGCTCTTCGTGTTCACGCGCGCACGAACGGGTCCGAAGGAATCGTCCAACGATGAGCCGGTGCCCTCCAAGCAGGAGTGCACGAGGCCGACGAATGACACCCGATAATTGGACAGGGTATTACCGATAGGGGTATTGCAGCATGCCGCGTACCAGCGCAGCAGACCCTTCGGGCTGAGCCGCATGCAGGCAAGAGCTTCCTGGCCTTGCGTGAAGGTGACGTTTGCCGGACGGGTTTGAACCACATCCGTTCCGCCCTGCGCATCCAGAATCTCGCCGGGGTAGCCCAGGAAATGCGCGAACGCCTGGCAGTCGCTGCAGTAGCACACGCAGCGATTGACCGTCGCTGATTGGCTGACATAGCCCTTGAGAGTTCCGCATCGGCATTGCAGTGGGTGATCCATGGCGCTAGCCCCCGGATTGCGACCCGCACTGGTGAGGGTGTACTCCCGGCAACAGGCGGCGAACCACATCGAACTCGATCGATGCCTCGTTCAATATGTGCCAAGCCGTCGACACGACGATCAGATGATCTTCGGGGAACACCAGCAAGCGCTGGCCGCCCATGCCGCGTGCGGCCCAAGCCAGGCGCGCGGGCTCGCCATGCGGCAGCAGCCACCACTGGTAGCCGTATTTGAAACCTTCATCCGCGTCGATTCTCGGCGTCAACGATTCCTTGATCCATTCCGAGGACATCAGCCGCCGTCCGTTCCAGCGTCCGTCGTTGAGGTATAACAGCCCGATCTTCGCCAGGTCTTCGGCACTCAGGTACAAACCCCCCTCCGTGTCGACAACCCCCAGAGGCGTCCGCTTCCAGAAGTAGTTGCGGATGCCGAGCGGCCCGAATAAATGGGTATGCGCGTATTGTTCGATATCGGCGCCGGTTTCGCGCTTGAAAATGTAGGCCAGCAATTCCGTCGCCCCGCTCGAGTAGGCGAATACGGTGCCCGGTTCCTCCTTCATCGGCCGATCGATGACGAATTGCACCCAGTCATCGGCGGCCTCCATCAAATCCGACGGGTTGGCGGGGTCGTCGTACGGCAGGTCTTCGTTCCAGTCCATACCGCTGGTCATGGTCAGCAAGTCGCGCAAGGTCATGCGGCGCTTGCGGGCGTCGATGTTTCTGACTTTGCTCTCGTCGAAATAATGCAGCACCGGCGTCGACAGCGCCGCTTTGAAGTCGCCTCGGGTCATGGCAATTCCGATGATCGCGGAAGTCACCGTCTTCGACACCGACTGCATGGTGTGCTCATCCGTGCCGTGATAATAGGGATGCCATGCGGGATCGAAGTAGTTGTAGCGCCCGGTCAGCCGCGCGTTGAGGGGTCCCTTGGTGTGCGCCTCCTTGCCGTAGGTCGCAGCATAGTCGTGGGGATAGCGGCGGTCGAAAACCACCTCGCCGCAGCGCATGACGAGCAAGCTGTCGACCAGCGGTAACTTCGCCGACGCGATATCCGCGTCGAGGGACGCCAGTGGCGCCGCGTCTACGCCGAGCGATTCGGGCTTGGCGCGAACGGGATCGGCGCCGCTCGGAGCGGCGGCGACAGCGCCCCATCCGGCCAGTACAGCGAAGAGTAGAACCCATCGAAGGGCAGCCGGTCGCCCGGGCTTCCGCAAGTCGGTCTTTTGCATTTATTGACCCCCAAAGTGAATCTTAGCTGACCGGCCGCTCGTTATTCTTTCGCGGTCCGCGAGGCTCGAGCGTAGCAGCTATTTGGCCTATCGGCCTCCGCTCAGACCGATCGAATTCACGACCTTTGTCACGCCCTTGGCTTGCTGGGCAATCGATTCCGCCATCAACCGCTGCGTGTCCGTGTCGACCACACCATTCAGGTAGACGACGTGATCGAGAGTCTGCACGTCGAGTAGATTCGGGGGCTCCAAAACTGGATGTTGATCAAACAGAGCCCGCACTTCGGCCGTAATCTCAGCGTCGCCGGGGCAGCCACCGAACCCACATTTTTTGTATGACGCACATCCTGAAAGAACGCCTGCCAAAATGAGGGTAGTGGCCAATGCGAATGGTCGGTTTTCCCTCATCATCAATAAGTCCCATGATCTCGCTTTTGATTCGTATTTTCTTGGATGCGGCGCGTCAGGAATCGTTCCGGCGAAAAGTAAGACTCTTCCCTACATCGACACGCGTGCCCGCACCCTAGCTTCAATCGAGCCGCGCGCTCATCATGAACCGCGTGACGGACGTATGTTCCGAGGCCTCAGGTTGCCGCGAAGGGCGGCGAAGGAGGAACCGTGAAGATTGTCATCAGTTTGGGTCTTGCGGCGTGTCTACTGTGCGGCTGCGTTGCGGGAAGTCTCATGACGCATGAGGACAGCCCTGCCGCCGTACAGCGTGATCAAGGCCCGGCGCTGTGCCGCGACGGCACGACGCCGCCCTGCAACACTCGAGATTAAGGGAAGACTCGGCGGCGGTTCTGGGCGCAAGCACCAGAAATAAAAAACGGCGTGGGTCTTTTGAGGGACCCACGCCGCCGGGATATCGCACCAGCGGGGGAGTTGGCTGGCTTGCCGGCGCGAGATTCTCCTAAACCTTATCTACTTCGGGCTGCTTAGCCCCGAAGCTCAGATATATCCTGCCAAAATCGCCGCGATGACGGGCGGACGCTTTATATCTTATGGTTCAATTTATCTCGCTTGACAAGAATGAATTTATGTGGTCGCACGCATTTGCGTGCGATGGTGTCGATACTAGGTGACGGCGGACGGCGCCACGCGCGGCTGGCGCAGGCGATACACGATGAGATAGGCGATGAGGACCACCACCAGCGTGATGCAGCTGAACTTGAAGTCTTGCTGCAGGCCCGGGGTGAATGCCATGGCGATCAAGACGGCGCCCATACCGGCGATAGCCACATAGCTCAACCACGGGAATAGCCACATCATCACCGGCGGCAGAGGTTCGCCATCGCGTTCGCGGCGTTTCCGCAGAGTGATTTGGGCTGCCGCGATGGCCATGTAGATATAAACGGCCAAGGCACCGGAGGAACTCACCAGAAAGTCGAAGACGCCTTTCGCTTTGGTGGCCGCAAGGATGCCGAGGAAACCCGCCAACGAACCCATCAGCACCGAGCCCACCGGCACCTTGCGGGCGTTCAACTTGACCAAGCCTTTCGGCGCATCGCCGTGTGCGGCGAGAATGAATAGCACCCGTGAACTCACGTAAAACGCGGAATTCATGCAGGACAGTACCGCCGTCAGGATGATGACCGTCATGATCTCGCCCGCCCAAGGCACGTGCATGGTATTGAGTGCCAGAGTGAATGGGGACTCGCCCGAACGGACCGTGTTCCATGGAGTCACCGAGACGATCAGGAACAACGAAATCACGTAGAACACCAGAATGCGTCCGATCACCGCGGAACCCATCCTGGCGACCGCGCGCCCGGGCTGCGCGGATTCGGCCGCGGCAATGGTGGTGATTTCTGCACCGGTCATCGCGAAGAAAACCGTAGGCACGGCGGCGAGCACCGCGATCCAGCCATGCGGCGTAAATCCACCATGGTCCACCAGGTTGCCGAACGTCGCTCCGTGCGGCGCGGTCCAGCCGAAGGCATACGATGTCGCAATCGCGATGAAGACCACGATGGCCGCGACCTTGATGGAGGCGAACCAGAATTCGAATTCGGCATAGGACCGCGCCGACATCAAATTCACGCAGGTCATCACGGTCATGAGTCCCACGCCGATGGGCAATGGCGGCAGCGGTATCCAATGCTCGAGGATCTTGGCCCCCGCGATCGCTTCGACGGGCACCACCAGAACCCAGAAATACCAATACAGCCAGCCCACCACGAATCCGGCACCCTCGCCGAGGCCGGCGCGGGCAAACTCGGTGAACGAACGCACCTTGGGCAGCGCCGTGGCCATTTCCGCGAGCATGCGCATGACCAAGAGTATCAAGAAGCCGCAGATGGCATAGCTGATGAAGCTGGCCGGGCCGCCCGCAATGATGGATGTGCTGCTGCTGACGAAAAGGCCGGCGCCGATGATGCCGCCAATCGAGATCATGGTCAGATGGCGGGGCTTCAAAGAGCGCGAGAGTTCATTCTTTCCCGACGCTTCAGCGGGGTTCGATACAGTCATCAGCGGCACCTCGGTGGACGAACGAACATCTTACCCTGCTTCCACGTCGACCCGCGGATCGCCGAGTTTCGGCACCGTCGGGCTGCCCCAGAGCTGCCGCTCGCGGATCCAAGGCAGGGGATACGCAGGGTGCGGGCTGTCGAATTCCCGCGCCAGCCGATGCGCATCCCACAGCGCCTGATTGAGCTGCGCAGGTGCCTTGCAGTCTCCCGTTCGAAAGATGTGCTGAATCTCATTCGGCGCCCATTCGGCCTTGCGCGCCTTCAATTCGCGCCATAGTCCGTCATTCGAGCTGCGCGAGGTCACGAGGATGACGGCATCCATGCCTAACTCGAACTCGCCGCCGTTGTCCTTGCGCGGTATCGCGCCGGAACGCGGCTCCGTGAGATCGGGACCGTATTTGTAGAGGTAGCTCAAGGAAACCTTGCCGGGCTCGATTCTGTCGACCCAATGACTGGTGTAAACCTTGACGCCCTTTTCGAACAGCATGCGCTTGTTGTTGAAGGACTCCATGGTAAAGACGCCGTACTCGGCGACATCGGCGGCGTCGCAGACATAGGTGACTTCCTTACCCTGATTCGCCATGTGTTCCGCGAGAGTGACGCCCATGAAATGCCCGTCGCCATCGAGGATCAGTACGCGCTTACCCGGCACGGGCTTACCCGCGGTAACCTGGAAGGGTGTCAGCACATGCGGCAGGGAATCGTCGGCGCCGGGAATCGGTCCGAAATTGGCGCCGCGGCCGTCGCCGCTCCAGTGCGAGCCCGTGGCGATGACGACGCGGTCGGCGCCGTAACGGAGAACTTCATCGGCCGTCATGGGGCCGACGCCGAGATGGACTTGGACTGCCTTCTTCAGCTTGGCGAGCTGGATTTGCCGGTACGTGATCACGCGCCCCCATTCGTTCAAGCGCGGCAGGGTCGCCACGGCCTTCCAGTGGCCGCCCAGTTCCTCGTCCGCTTCGCGAAGGTGAACCACGTAGCCGCGCTCGCCCAGAATGCGCGCGCATTCCATGCCCGCGGGACCGCCGCCTACCACCAGCACGGAACAGGGCTGTGTGGTTTTCGTGAATCTCTCCGGATG
>Ga0137394_10004183_pt1 | contig 10925 bp, 5 predicted proteins | sample czobulk116metaG_FD_108278 | JGI IMG/M metagenome (GOLD analysis project Ga0137394, IMG submission 108278) | Vadose zone soil microbial communities from Angelo Coast Range Reserve, California, USA - czobulk1.16 metaG | ecosystem: Environmental > Terrestrial > Soil > Vadose zone | place: USA... | reverse complement strand
TGGCCAATCACATTGTGATTCTCAATTCTTCCGCTGTTCATCGCGTTTTAACGCGTATCGGACACGAAATCGCCGAACGAAACGACGATAGCCCAAGTGTGGCGATAGTCGGAGTGCAAACCGGGGGCGTGCACCTGGGTCGGCGTTTGGCGCAAATTCTGGCCGGAATTTGGGGCCACTCAGTACCCGCCGGCACGCTCGATGTAAGCATGCACCGAGATGACCTGGCACAACATGCGGCCCCCACCGTGCATCCAACTGATATCCCCTTCGACCTGAACGGAAAAACGGTAGTTCTGATCGATGACGTTTTGTTCAGCGGCAGAACCATTCGAGCGGCCCTGGACGCTCTAAACGACTTCGGCCGGCCAGCTCGCATCCAATTGGGAGTGCTGGTTGACCGGGGCCACCGCGAACTTCCTATCAAAGCTGATTTCGTGGGCAAGAATGTACCGACCGGACTGAACGAGCGAATCGATGTGCGCTTAAAAGAGGATAACGGCGAAGATATAGTTTACCTCGAAAAGAGGTGATTCCGTAGAGCGTTCTCACCCGCAGCGCTCAAGCGCGTGTGAATTTCGCGGAATGCGTGGGAATCGGACGGCAGCACGAAGGTAAATTGCGAATTTACATAGAAAGAGCCTTGGCACCATTGGTGCTAGAGGAGGGATATAAGGTGCGTATGAGATTCATGGATGCTCGCCAGAACGTAGGGAAAGATTCGATTCCAATTTTCGCCTGTTCCGTCTGCATTCGCTACGGAAATCAGAAGAGACAAGTGCCCGGCTGCTGGTTACGAAGAGTAGGCGTATCTGGAGAAACGGCCGGGCACTAGTCCACTAGCTATGCTAGCATGCGACGTACCTAAAAGGCCAGATTCATTTTGGCCGAGCCGCACGCCATTGCGCGATGAAGGAATTCCCAGGGATTCACGGATCATTTCTTCTGAACTTAGGGATTTTTTTACATTGGCTGGAGAGCGCCCACTCCTGAGGTTTTGAACGAACGCGTGAAAAATTCACCTTGGGCGAAATTAGCGCGCAAGTACGTACAGAAGAGACAACGAAGTGCCCGGCCGCGGCAGTGTTGAGCCCACCTTGCCGAGGGGAACGGCCGGGCACTGGTTTTTCCGCCGTAGGTAAATAATAGCTGATCGGTTTGCATTTTTGCGGAGACCTGGGGACGCTGCCAATAGGTATGAAGCCGGAGGCTGCTAAAGGTCATCGAATAGCATTCACGCAATTCGAATGCTTGATAGTAGTCGCCATTGTGGCGCTCATTTCGGTTATAGCTGTGTCGCGAGTCTCAGCACAGGCCGGTGCGAGCACGCGCATGGCTTGCCTCAAAAATATCAGGCAGGTTGGGCTTGGTTTTAGTATTTGGGCGGATCGGAATGGAAATCGTTTTCCCTGGCACGTACCGCCAAAACGAGGGTCTCTGGAATGGGCGAATACGCCGGAGACGTACCGCCATTTCCAAATCGCATCCAACGAATTGGATTCGCCGAACATACTGGTTTGTCCGGACGATCCGGCACGGGCGAAGACCGAGTCCTTCGATAAACACTTCTCGAATACCAATATCAGTTATTTGATCGGCCTGGAGGCGAATGAGCGTCGGCCGGAGAGCATCGTTTGCGCAGACCGCAATCTAAGCACTAATGCGAGCAGAATCTTGTCGGGGGTCATAGAGTTTACGGACGCCGATTCGAGCGGATGGGCTGCCGGAATTCACACCGGCGGAGGAAACATTGGTTTGGCTGATGGGAGTGCTCGGTACCTTAGCCAGATCGGTATCCGGAAGCAGTTAGCTGTCCCAGGAAATTTGCCGACGCGGTTTAGCATTCCTTAAAGACATCACCTACCGGTTGAGACGATCCTGCGCGAAAGAGTTGAGGTTTCTCAGTGGCCTCGGTAGGCTGCCCGCCCATGAGGATTTTAGGACGGTTACTGCGACTTGATTTTGTTCCGGCCAGCGCCGATTTGGCGCTGTTGCTATTGCGGCTGTGGTTGGGATTATCGCTGCTGACTTTGCATGGATGGACGAAGCTGAGCAATTTCGGGGAAATGTCCGGGAAATTCGCTGATCCCTTTGGGATCGGCATGAAAGGGAGCCTTGCCCTGGCGACCTTTGGAGAAGTCGTTGGAACAATTTTGCTTATTCTCGGGTTATTCAGCCGGTTTGCGGCGCTGAGTTGCTCAATCACGATGGCCGTCGCCTTTTTCTCCGTGCACAAGCTCGTCCTAAAAGGTCCCGGTAACGGTGAACTGGCGTTTATATACTTGGCGGGATTTTTCACTTTGTTCATTGCGGGCCCGGGACGGTTTGCGTTCGATGCCAAATCAGGCGGTAGCGCCAAGGAGTGATGAGTGATCGCACTGGACATTTTGGGGTTTCCATAACGGGTTCAAACTCGCTAATCTCCTGCCAATAAGAAAAGGAATTGCATGAAATCTTTTGCGTTATTGATGGCCATCGCCTCGATCTGTGTGTTCACCGTGATTGCACACGGCGAGGTCAAAATTATTTCTGAGCGGAACGAAAATGGGACGAGTTCATTTAAGTTCAAAAATGTTCCCTCACCCCGCAAAGGCGATGCGGCAAAGGATGCGAAATTCAGGATTCTCGATGGAGAGAGGGACCCGAATGGAGGAGACCTCGAAACGTTGCACGACGGAAAGCTGCCAGGCGAGGACGATCAGCCCTCGGCGAACTTCTTCTTTAATGCGGGGACGGAGGGCGGCCGGATTCAGGTCGACCTTGGAAGCGCCATCGAGATCCGGCAGATTAATAGCTATTCATGGCATGGGGAGACGCGAGGGCCGCAGGTCTACAAGCTTTACGGCCGCGACGCGAGTTCGGCTGAAGGGCCGGGAGAACTGAAGAAAGGGAGCACGGGCAAGACAATACAGGAACTCGGCGAGGAATGGAAAAAGGGCCATCAGCAACGATTGGCCGCTGCGAAGGCCGTTGATTCACTCGAGAACGAAAAGTTGGGGACGCAAGGAGGAGATGCTGTCACTGGTGATAGGGGGTGGAAAGTGCTCTTCAATGGCAAAAATCTCGATGGCTGGCACAACTTCAGAACGAACACCATACGGCCGGGCTGGCAGGTCAAAGAGGGTCTGCTCGTTTGCGCCGATCCCCATAACGCCGGCGATCTCTGTACAGAGGATCAATATGACTGGTTCGAACTGGAGCTCGATTACAATATTTCCGAAGGCGGCAACAGCGGAATTATCTACCACGCGAGCGACAAGGGCCGCGCCGTCTGGGCAACCGGACCCGAGGTGCAACTCGAGGACAACGCCAAAGCCGCCGATCCGCAGCGCTGTGGCTGGCTTTATGGACTTTACCAACCGCCCGATGATCCAGCCACCGGCAAGCCGCTGGACGCCACCAAACCTGCGGGTGAATGGAACCATGTTCGCCTGCTCGTCACCCCCGAAAAGTGCGAGCACGAGATCAACGGAGTAAAGTATTTTGAGTATGTCCTTAACAGTGACGACTTCAAGGAACGGGTGGCCAAGAGCAAATTTGGCAAGATGCCATTATTTGCAAAATTCGATAAGGGGTATATCGCGCTGCAAGGGGACCATGGGCAGGTGTCGTTTCGGAATATCAAAATTCGGTCCATTGAAGCGAAACGGTGAGTGCCATTACGGCAGGCGCGGAGTGGCCACGCGGTAGAAGCGGACTGGGGCGTTGGTTGCGAGGACATCCCGAACGGTAATAAATCGATTGGTTGGGGCGAAGCCGACGTTGACGAGGTTGGTCCAACCAGTCCCGGCGGCGGTGTTGCGGTAAACAATCGTGTAGGTCTTGTTCGAACGCGCGTTAAATCCGAGCGTAAAGGTCAGGTTGCTGGAGGTAGATGTCGCGGAGAGCGGTTGCAGGAGCAGACGATCGGCAGGATCGCGCGGATTTGTGCCGGCGAGGAATTCCTGGTAGTTGGTTAGACCGTCCAAATCGGCATCGTCATTCGCATCATTGGAGGTCTTGCTAAAGCCATACATTTGTTCCCAACCGTCGGGCATGCCGTCGCCGTCGCTATCGATTAGCTCTGGGGGCAGGCCTCGACCGGGAGTGGGAGCCGCGGCAATCCAACTGACAGCATTAGTGACGGCAAGCGTAAAATTCATCCGTTGGAGTGAGAGGCCAGAATTGTCCGCTTCGGCCGGCCAGGGAGCCGCATTGTTGTAGGTGACTGACCAAACTGTTGCTCCGAGAGCCGTTGCGAGTGCGAGGTTTTCCCCGTTGTTATCGAGCTTGCCCGTATAAAGTCCGTTCAATGGCGCGCCGGGATACCTGGCGGCAAACTGCGCTGCATTCCGCGCCAGAACGAAATATTGTCCAGGCCCAAGCAATGTTTCGTTCGTGAAGGTGAAATTGATCCCATGGGTGAAGGTCAAACCGCTCAGATCAAGCGCAGTGGAACCGATGTTCTTTAGTTCTAAAAATTCGACCTCATCGCCATCCACACTCCCGAATTTAGGGGGATTATACATCAGCTCACTTAATTGGAGCCTGGCGAGATCCTGCGGGGGGTAAAACTCCGCTTCCACGATAGCGCTCCAAATCGTGCCGCTCCTCACCCGCGCGCGAATGAAGGTCGGCGAGAGCAATGTAATCGGCTGCGCATAGGTGAGGGCACCTGGCGCCACGGCTCCGCCGCGCAATCGCGGATCGCTGCCGTCGACGGTGTAGTAGATTGTTCCGGTGGCATTCGTGTGGGTCATGGCGAGCTGAAAATCTCCCGGCACATTGCCGCCAAACTGATTGAAACTCGCCGGACCCACCGTCGGATAGAGACCAACATTTTTGAGCCGCTGCCAGGCGCGAAAATGGTTTGATGGGAAATAAACGTTTTCGGTGAAGTTGGACATTCGCAACCAGTCGGTCTGCCGCGTATAGGCCGGAGTATGATGAGCATCGCCCCACCGCGCCGACTCACCTACGACGCCGTGATCGATTTCCGCCGCGCGATCGGCCCAGCGAGCGATGTTCGATTGTACTGTCAGAGCGCCGCCGTTGAACAAATGTTTTTGCAAACGGTCAGCGAACCGCAGCTTGAACTCCGGGTCGCGGCGGAGCCCGTCGTAAACCTGGCCGGGCGTGTTCGGTTCATTGTAGGCCTCAATATTGGCCGGCGAATTTCCCCATGTTGTCACACGGTCAAGCCGGTCGAGCGCAATCTCCTGGTCCCAGACGAAGAAATGAAAACCGTCGCTGTCCGCTCCTCGACGACGCGCCGCCCACCAGTTGCGACCAGGAAAATCGATAGCCGCGGCGTAGATGTGCAGCATCATGTAATCAATGAAGTTATCGAGATTCACGAGCACGGGAAAATTCGTGTTGTGCGTGCCGTCGACGTTTAGTCCCTGCGCCTCCCAGAATGCAGTTGGATCGCTGGGGGCGCGACTGGCCACTTGCAATAATTGTGTCCAGGCGGCGCGGTCGCCACTTACGGGCGCGCCCGTAAAATCAGTGACTACGTCGTAGTCCTCTTTATCGCCTCCCAAATAATCGGCGAAGAGGGAATCGTTGAGGCGCTCAGTCAGGTTGTAGAGACCCCAATAAAGGCCGTTCAGATAAAGCTGCACGTAAATGCCGCGAGCCGAGGCGTGGCCCATGGCCACTTGAGCGTCGCGCATCCATTGATCGCGCTGATAGGTTGCGTCGTAATTATACCAGAGGAAGTCCACCGTGTTCACAATCGGCCAGGAATCAGTCGAGCAGGCGCGAAGGACCAATTGGTCAAACGTATCCACCGGCGATCCCGCAAAGAGCGGAAAATGCAGTTTGGTGGGGCCATATTCTTCACGGAACAGCAGGCGCAATGGATGCTTGGGCGTAGCATGCGGCAGCCTGCTGACTGCGCCGTGGATCTTAACGCCAGCGCCGACATGAAATCCCTCACGACCGTCAGGATAGATCAACTCAACCGAAGCGCGGCGCTCCCAGTTTGTGCCTTCGAACATTGGATGGGTGTAGAAGCCGTTAACAGATCCGAAGATGCCATCCATCGGGGTCACGACGCTCAAGGTTGGCAGCGATGTCAATGCGTTCGTAAAACTGTAGCCGGGCTGAGTATTATTCACGACCGATGCGTCAACCGCGAAATCCGCCGGGTAGGATTGACCGTCGCCGGGAGGATCCTCGATCCATGTTGAGGAAGCGCCAGTGGGACGAGTCTGCCCCGCAACTGCCGCAGGAAAAATATAGGAATGCGTATCGACTCCTGAGGAAACGTACCCGTCTTTGAATGCGGCTGCGCGCAAAGTGGTGGTGGCCGCAATGTGAATCAGAGCTTGAGGAGCCGAGGTCGAGTTTGGCGCCGGAACCTGCACACCGGTAGCGAGCGTCGGTTCGTCTCCGTTGATGGTATAGCTGATCGTCGCTCCCGGAGTGGCACAACTGACGATTACATCCACTGGCGCGAAGAAGAACCCGCGATTGGTGCTGAATTTTGTGTCTTTGACAAATCCGAGGACGCCCAGCCCATTGGCGACAGCAGGCGTTGGCTCAAGAAAATAAACCCAGCCGCCACCGAGCCCAAAGGAAACACCAGGGTGTTGCGAGGGATAAGCAAATTCATTAGCAACGGCAACACCATCGGGCAATACCAGAGCGACGTAGCCTCCGCCGGCATCCAGATGGAAGCTGGTGTGAAGGGGAGCGCCCGGACTGACGCGATTTTTCCCCGAGGCGAATACGAGCATGAAGCCATTCACTGCCAGGTTCGTCGGAGGAAAACGCCACTTGGTAAGATTGAATGGATCGTCCGTAAGGGACCAATCCTGCAAATTGACTGCGTCCGGACCGGGGTTGAAGATTTCGATCCAATCCGGCGCATCGCCGTCTTCGTCAAGGACTGCTCCATCGTTTTGGGCCATGAACTCGGTGATGACGGGCCCCCACGCGGAGAGCACATTGAGCACGGCTGGCGAACTGATAACCGAATGCGAGGCGTCTGAAACAGTCGCGAAGTAACGACCGGCTTGCTGCGCTTGCACGTTTTGAAGCAGCAGGTGCGAGCTGGTCATTCCGGGAAGTGGCGAGTTGTTGAAATACCATTGGTAAGTCAAAGTTCCACTCCCCTGCGCCGCGACCGAGAAGTCTGCAGTGCCGCCGACGACCGCCATTGCGTTTTCGGGTTGGGTAACAATAGACAAAGGGAGGATCACCGTCAGGATGGCCGGGCTGCTGGTCACCGAACCAGAAATGTCTGAGACGACCACGGAGTAGACCCCCCCTTGTTGCGGCTGGAGGGACGGAAATCTCAACGTCGACTGGTTCGCGCCGCCAAGCGGACTATCATTGAAAAACCATTGGTATTGCAGCGGCGCTGTGCCTTGCGCGACTACGGACAATGCAGCGACGCTGCCTTGAAGCGCAGTGACATTTTGGGGCTGAGTGGTGATCGCGAGGGGCTGAGGCGTGGTGCACTTGCCCGCAAAACCAGCCGTGTAAATGGCGCGCACCTCCGACGCTGACAAGGCGCGCCGGTAAAGGCTGAGTTCGTCGATCACGCCCCAAAACCACAGGCCCTGGGCCACACCGGAAGGTCGCGTCCCCAGATAGAAATCATAACGTGTCTCCGGAGTAAAAATACCGAGGTTGGTCTGGGCTACCTGGTTTCCATTGACATACATCGCAGTCAGTCCGCTGGTCTTTTCATACGAGAGCGCGATGTGCTGAAAGGCATGGTCGGTTAACGCCCCTGGACCGGAGTAGGCCTGGTGGCTGATGCCGGCGGTGTCGACAAGGTTTGCGTAGAAATCTCGACTGCTCCAAACGGTGGTGGACATATGAAGGCCGATCGCGCCAGCACCGTTATTCCACTCGACGATGTCCATAGTGCGCGATGGATCAACAGGGTTAATCCAGCCTTCGATGCTCAATCCCGGACCAGCTCCGATATCCAAATCAGCAGAAGCAGTTGCACGCCCGGAATCGTTTACGCCGTCCATACTGATCCCCTGCCCCACTTTGCCCTGGCTAAAGCCCGGCCCTCCGCTGAATGTCAAATCGGCAGCGCCAACGATGTCTTTGCCGCTGCCGTTGAGCTGCCACCAAGCTGCCAAGTCGCCCGGCGGCGTAGCGCAGGAGCCAATGATCAGAGCCGCCGGGGAACTGGTCACAGAACCGAAGCTGTTGCTTACGACGACTGAATAACGCCCCGCCTGGGCTGATTGTATATTTGTCAAAACCAGAGTCGTGTTTGTGCGACCGGCGAGAGAGTTGTCATTGAACCACCATTGGAAAAACAATGGCGGATTGCCGCCTGCCTGAACCCGGAATGTGGCGGTCGCACCCAGAGCGACTATTTGGTCCTGCGGCTGGGTGAGGATGGATGGTGTGTCATTGCGAACCGATGACAGGCCAGCCATGAAGCCAAAGTCGCTGCTCGTGGGATCCCAATTGAAGCATTGTGCAGAGAGGACGTTGGCGCCGTTCACGAGGAGCGTGCCACCATTTGGAATGACAAAGGATTGCACGGGGACGGGCTCTGCAGCGGAGGCGAGGGCGCGGCCACTGTAAGCGACGAACCCGGACGGCATGTTGGTCCGCGCAATCTCGACTCCGTTCAGCCAGAAGATGAATCCATCGTCGATGGCTGCTTCGAGCATGACCGAGCCAATAGCGGAGGGGTTTGTGACAGTGAACGTTTTCCGGAGAAAAACGCAGGTGTAGGAATTCAACATGTCGTTGAGAACCGTGCCGATCACCGGTCCGCCATTGTAGAAGGGCGGTTCGGTGGCGGTGGACGTATAATAGACTGGCGCCGGGGCATCGCTCCAGGCCGAGTCATTAAACCCCGGTTGACGCCATGATGTTGCGTCCGGCGATGAGGCTTCCGAACGGCCTTTGAACAATTTCCAGACGGCGTTGGTATTTGTGAAGTATACCTCCGCGCGCCCGCATACCGCTGCGAAGAAAACGGCCCCGAGCAGGATGAACGAAGCGCGTCTCATACAACACACGGTGCTTGTTGGCAGGCGCTAGTAATATCCCACGACAAGCTTTTTGTAAACGCGCCTTACGCCCTGAAGTGTAAAGGCGCGTAAAGGCGCACTCCTATACTTGATTTCCTTATTCGCCGATTCGCGATTAAATCCGCCTGCTAACCGTTCAGCAACAAAGGGTTTAGGCCCAAGGTAGGTCTTTGCCTGCTGGCGCGGGCGGCAAATCCCTTTACTTTAACGAGCAAAGAAGGGGTCGATGGGTTCGGGTCCTTCAGTTGGGAGATTCGGTGTGGGTTTGAGCAAATCACAATTGAACAACCTGACGGAGGCAACTGCGTTCCTGTGGGCCACGGGCATAGAGGACACGTTTATTACCGACCCGTGGCCGCAAACCGGCCGTACCCTCGACGAATATGAGCTCACCAACCATTACGAGCGTTGGCGCTCGGATCTGAATTTGATGGCTGCTCTCGGGGTGCGGACTGCCCGCTACGGGATTCCCTGGCACAAGATCAACCCGGCTCGAGGGGTGTGGGATTGGAGTTGGGCCGATCAAACACTCGAATACCTGCTGCAAGTTGGAATCGACCCCATTGTCGACCTCGTCCATTACGGGTTACCCAGGTGGATCGATGGCGCCTACCTCAATCCAGAGTTTCCTCAGTACATGGCGGATTATGCAACGCGCGCGGCGGAGCGCTTTCGCGGTCGAATTCATCTTTATACGCCTCTCAATGAACCGCGCGTGACTTCCTGGTATTGTGGGAAGCTCGGCTGGTGGCCGCCAAACCGCCGCGGCTGGACCGGCTTCGTCGAAGTCATGCTCGCGATTTGCCGCGGCATTGTTCGTACGGTCGAAGCCTTGCAGCGCGTTGATGATGAAATCGTCCCCGTCCATGTGGATGCCACCGATCTTTACGAGACTCTCGATCCCTCTTTGCAAATTGAATGCGACCGGCGGCAGGAGATTGTCTTCCTGGCGCTCGACCTTATCAGCGGACGCATTGACGACACTCATCCGCTACGAGCGTGGCTTTTACGCCAAGGGGCGTCGAACGCCGATCTGGATTGGTTTCTTGAACGAAAGATCGAGCTGAATCTAATCGGCATCAACCTCTACCCGATGTTTTCACGCAAGGTGCTCAGCCGCCCGGGCGGACGGCTGCGAATGAGGATGCCCTATTCGAGCGCTGATATTATCGACCGACTCGGGGAATTGTATTGGGAACGTTATCGCGTCCCGATCTTCATCTCCGAAACCGCCTCCGTAGGCAGCGTGCATCGACGAAGTGAATGGTTGCAGGATTCCGTTCAGTCCGTTCGCAACCTGCGTTCACGTGGCGTGCCCATGGTGGGCTACACCTGGTGGCCGCTATTGGCTCTTGTTACCTGGGCCTACCGCCAGGGAACCAATCCTCCAGAGTTTTATCTCAAGCAAATGGGGCTGTGGGACCTCGACTCGAATCTGAATCGAGTTGAAACGAAACTTGTGCAGGTGTATCGCGACCTTGTTGCGAGCGGCTGCGCGCGCGTTGGCGAATTGGCCGGCGCGGTCGAAGAAAGGATGGCTCATGTTTCGTAGCTTTTTCTTTGCCGGTTTCGAATGCGCCACCGGTTATAATTCCAGTGGCAAATGGATTGACCAGGTTTCGGCAACACACCACGACAAACATGCCGACGAAGATTATCAACGGCTCTGCGAGGTCGGCATCCACGCCGCCCGCGAAGCGGTGCGCTGGCCGCTGGTCGATCAAGCCGGCCAATACGATTTTACGTCGGTTGAACCGTTCCTGCTCGCGAGTGACAAATACGGAATCGACGTCATTTGGGACCTTTTTCATTACGGTTATCCGGGCGACATCGACATATTTTCGGAGGAGTTTCCACACCGCTTCGCAGACTATTGCTATGCGGCGGCGAAATATCTGTCTCCCAAATCGAGCTGCCCCCACTACT
>Ga0137394_10004182_pt1 | contig 10926 bp, 8 predicted proteins | sample czobulk116metaG_FD_108278 | JGI IMG/M metagenome (GOLD analysis project Ga0137394, IMG submission 108278) | Vadose zone soil microbial communities from Angelo Coast Range Reserve, California, USA - czobulk1.16 metaG | ecosystem: Environmental > Terrestrial > Soil > Vadose zone | place: USA... | reverse complement strand
GCTGATGGGCCACCCGGCGGTGAGGGAAGCCTGCGTGGTTGGCATCCCGCACCCGAAATGGCAGGAACGGCCACTGGCGGCGATCGTCTTGAAGGATGGCGCTCAGGCAACAGCGGAAGAATTACGCGCCTTCCTCGCGCAATCCTTCGCCAAATGGCAGCTCCCCGACGCCTTCGTCTTCATCGACGCCATTCCCCGCACCTCTGTGGGCAAATTTAAGAAAATCGCCCTCCGCGAACAATTCGCAAATTGGAAGTGGGACTAACATGACGCGTGGAACTCCCTTGGCCGCCGGAATAGGGGCTGATGAGCTTGCCCCATTTGCGCTGCCCCCACAACCGCAATTCATGTCCGGGGACGCTACGCCTACACATTTCCCCTGAATGGCCTTCAGCAATTCTCCACCCTCTGATTCCAGCTTCCAGCCGATTGTCAGTGGGTCTCGTCCTTGGTATTTAACCATCGCGCGGATTCGACCTTTCTGGACGCATGCAGCGGGCCCCCAGCAAGAACCACTGCCTCTCAACGGCTACGTAATCCGCCAGCAATCCTGAGAATCTCTAACCGTTAGGTGCAGAGAAACTCTCTGCATGATTTCGCGAGTTTGTGTCCTCGCCAAATCCGGACTTCATCAAACTCGAAGGGAGCTGTCCATGTTCACGTTGAGAAAAGTGTTGCTCCAATGCTGTGTCGTGTGTCTGTCTTGTGCTGCGACTGGAACTACTCTGCAAGCCCAGAACGCTGGCTTCGTCTATGTCACAAATGGAGGCGGCTACTCTGGAGCAGGCGCTGGCAGCATTTCCGCCTATTCCATTGATGGTCAAACTGGTGCGTTGCTGCCCGTCCCAGGCTCCCCGTTCCCCGACCCTGGAGGCCCGTGGTCCATTGCAGTAGACCCGAAGGGCCGGTTTGCCTATGTGGCCAATGTGGCTAACGATTCGATAAGCGCTTATGCCATTGATGGGAAAACCGGGGCGCTGACACCCGTGCCTGGCTCGCCCTTCCCGGAAGATCCCACCCTGAGCGGGGAGCGCCCTGTGTCGGTAGCAATCGACCCATCAGGAATGTTCGTTTTCGTCGCGAATTACTATTTCCGAACTGTCAGGGCCTATCGAATTGACCAAAATACGGGAGCCTTAAGCCAAGCACCCGGGTCGCCCTTCCCAGCGGGAATCAATCCCGAATCTGTGACTGTGGACCTGAACGGCCAGTTTGTTTACGTCGCGAATGGCTATCATGGCGGAAATGGCACCGTGTCGGCCTACTCCATGGACCGCACGTCTGGCTCACTAACGCCGGTTCCCGGCTCGCCCTTCGCCGTTCCGAACGGCACCTTTCCCCCGCCGGGATCCGTACCTCACTCGCTAACCGTGCACGCCACGGCCTCGGGGCAGGCGCTTTATGTAGCGGATGAAGGGCGGGTTTGCATTTGGGAGTTCATGATTGATGAAATGACAGGTGCTCTGGCACTATCTCCGACCTCTCCTTTTTCGGTGCCGGGTGGGCCTTACTCCATCAGTGCGGACTCCCACGGTCCGTACGTCTATCTATCGAATCAGTACCCCAGCTATCCAACTGGCAGCGTTGCTGGCTACGCCATCGACCCAGTCACTGGCTCGCTGACCGCAATTCCCGGCTCTCCCTTCCTTGGGGGACCGGTTCCCGTCGGAGTGACGGTGGATCCCAAGGGCCACTTCGTCTTTACGGCAAATCAGGGTTCCTATCTTACCAACTTTTCTGGCACGGTTTCTGCCTACACGATCGATGCGAATACCGGCGCTCTAACGCCTGTTCCCGGCTCCCCCTTCCCGGCCGGACTAGAACCCACCTCCATCGCGGCAACCCCTGGCCTGCGAGCGCGCGCGCGTGCAAGATATGTGGATTTGTCCCAGCCGGCCCTTGAATAGCCGCGCCAAGGCAAATGGCAGCTACCCCAACGCTTTTGCTTTCCTCGACGCTATCCCTCACAGCTCTGCCGGCGAAGTCACGAAGATCGCCCTCCGCCAGCAATTCGCCAACTGGAAATGGGAATTGTAGCGGGATGTCACCGCGAGGCATAACTATCGAAGCCAACTCGAGGTTAGTGGCGGATGCATCCACTAGGTACGATAGCTTGCGTTGATCCGCACATATTCTGCGGTGAAATCGCACGTCCAGTAGCGCGCTGTTGCTTTGCCCGCGTGCAGATCCACCACGATCGGAACGTGCTCCGTGAGAAGTTTGTTGCTGGCGGCGCGCTCGTTGAAATCGAGCGGCTGGCCGCGCCGCAAAACAGGGATTCCCGCCATCTTGATGTCTATCAGAGCAGGATCGAAATTTACGCCCGAGCGCCCGGCGGCGGCGAAGATGCGACCCCAGTTCGGGTCGCCGCCCGCAAAAGCCGTCTTTACCAGCGGCGAAGTAGCGATGGTTTCGGCGATTCGTTTCGCGGCGGCCTCCGACTTCGCGTGGCGTACCTCGATTTCGATTATGCGCTGCGCGCCTTCGCCATCGGCAACAATTTGCAGCGCGAGCGAGCGGCAGACTTCTTCAAGCGCGGCGGTGAACGCGCGATGCCCCGACGTCCCGGCCTTGATCGAAGGCGCGCCGGCTTCACCGTTCGCGAGAACGAGCAGTGTGTCGTTCGTCGAAGTGTCGCCATCCACGCTGATGGCGTTGAACGTACGCGAGGTAACGTCGCGCAGTGTTCTTTGCAGCAGGGACGGAGCAATCGCCGCATCCGTTGCGACGAACGCCAGCATCGTGGCCATGTTGGGATGGATCATCCCCGCGCCCTTGGCACAGCCTACGAGATGAATCCGCTTCCCGGACATCTTGAACGATGCGGCCGCGGTTTTCGGGCGTGTGTCGGTCGTGCAGATCGCGAGCGAAGTCTCCGCGAAAGAACGGGCCGAGGGGCGGCGATGCCGCGCAATGATCGGCAGCGCACGAAGAATTTTCTCGAGCGGCATCTGCACGCCGATCACTCCTGTGGAGCAAACAAAAACCTCTTGCGGCGTGCACCCCAGCCGTTTCGCGGCTTCGGCTACGGTGCGCTCCGCGGCGGCGTGTCCCACCGCGCCGGTGGCGCAATTAGCATTGCCGGCGTTCACCACTACGGCGCGCATACGGCCTTTGGACACGCGCAAGTTCTGTTTGGAAATAAGCACGGGGGCGGCCACGACGAGGTTTTGCGTGAAGACCGCGGCAGCCGAAGCCGGAACATCGCTCGAAAGAATCGCGAGATCGAGCGCGCCTGTTTTCTTCAGGCCGCAAGCCGTTGCTGCGAAGCGGAACCCGCGCGGCAGGGAGGCTTCGGAAAGTGCGTGCTTCATCAACGGAAGATCCGCAGGACTAGCGCGCCGGCCCCGGAAGGGACCTCCGATCCTCCGCAATCGCAGCGAGGAAGGATTGTTGGTTCAATGCCTGGCTTGCATTCATGACTTGGCTCCTGTTTTGCTGGTTTTCTTGTTGAGACGTGCTTCCAAATCGGTAATTGCGGCGCGCACGCTTTCAGGCGCCGTGCCGCCGGGAACCTTTTTCGCGTTGAGAGCGGCGCTGACGCTGAGTCTGATGGCAAAATCAGCGTCAAACGCAGGCGAGATTTTCTTGAGGGCGTCGAGAGGCAGCGCCGTCCACGAAATATTTTCCTTCTCGGCTTCGCGCAGCACTTTGCCGACGATGTCGTGAGCCTGTCGGAAAGGAATGCCTTTGTGTACGAGATAGTCCGCGGCTTCGGTGGCAAGCAGCGCTGGATTGGACGCGGCAGATTTCAATCGCTGAGCGTTGAATTTCGTGGCAGCGACAGCGCCGGTCGCAACAACAATCATGTCCGCGACTTGATCGTGCGCGGAAAAGAGCGCTTCTTTGTCTTCCTGAAGGTCGCGCTGGTAGCTCGTTGGCAGGCCCTTCAGCGTCGTGAGCAACCCGAGCAACGCACCGGTGATACGGCCAGTTTTGCCCCGGATCAATTCCCAGCAATCGGGATTTTTCTTCTGCGGCATCAGGCTGCTGCCGGTGGAAAATTCGTCCGGCAGGACGACGTAAGAAAATTCTTGCGACGCGAAAGTCACAAAATCCTCGGCGAGGCGCGAAAGATGCGTGGCGATGCCGGTAAGCGCGAACAGGTAATCGAGCGCGAAATCGCGGTCGCTAACCGCGTCGAGACTGTTAGCGGTGATGCGGGAGAAACCCAGGTCCCGAGCGATGGCATTGCGGTCAATCGCGAACGAATTTCCCGCGAGAGCCCCGGAACCCATCGGACAAGCGTCTGCGCTTGCCGCGGCGTGTTGCAATCGCGTGATGTCGCGCGTGAGCGCTTCGGCGTGCGCGAGCAGGAAATGCGAAAGTAGAATCGGCTGGGCGTGCTGCATGTGTGTCATGCCGGCCATCGGCACGCTGAGATTTGCTTTCGCTTGAAGAAGAAATGAATTCAGCAGCGCAGAAAGAGCATTTTGGACTCGTGCAACGGCATCGATGACGAACAGACGAAAATCGGTGGCGATGAGTTCGTTGCGGCTGCGGCCGGTATGCAGTTTCCAGCCGAGAGGGCCAAGCTCTTCGACAAGCGCTTTTTCGACGAAGTGGTGCACGTCTTCGGCATCGGCTCCGAAGCGTTCCAGCCATGCCATGTCCGCTTTCGCGCGTTCGGCAATTTTGTCGAGCGCAGCAAGAGTTTGTGTCACTTCAGCCGCGGTGAAAATCCCGATGGGCTCGAGCGCTTTGGCCCACGCGCGATCGACCGCAATTTCGTACGGGAGGAGACGGTGATCGAACGCAAACGAACGCTGGAACGCGTCGAACTGTTCGTTCGGTGCGCGCTCGAAGCGTCCGCCCCACAGCCGGTCGTCTTTGCGTTCGGTCATTCCTGACTCGTAGGACAGGCACTCTGGCCTGTCCCGGTTGTGCCGCCCGTCAACAAAGAATGGACAGACAAGAATGCCTGTCCTCCTTAATTCCCTTCGGCCTTTGCTTTCGGCCGGACGGTGACGGGCAGCGCAAACAAATTGATGAAGCCCTCGGCGTCCTTGGGGTTGTAGCGGCCCATGGTGAAACTGGCGAGGTCCGCACGATAAAGAGAGAAAGGCGAAACGCGCTTGGTGATGTTGAGCGTGCCCTTCCAGAGTTTCAAGCCGACGGCACCTGTAACGCGCAGCTGCGCGACATTGAAGAATCCGTCGAGCGCTTCCCGCAGCGGCGCGAACCACAGGCCGTAGTAAACCAACTCGGCGTAGCGCAGCGAAAGCGCTTGCTGGAAATGCGCGGTCTCGCGGTCGATCGTCAGGCGTTCGAGTTCTTGATGCGCTTTGACGAGCAGTGTTCCGCCGGGAGTTTCGTACGCGCCACGGGATTTCATTCCGACGAGGCGATTTTCGACGAGGTCGGTGCGGCCGATGCCGTGCTTCGCAGCGATTTCGTTCAGCGTGTTAAGAAGAACAACCGGGCCGAGCTTTGCGCCGTTCACAGAGACGGGCGTGCCGGATTCGAATCCGATTTCGACTTCTTCGGCTTTGTCCGGGGCTTTTTCGGGTGAAACGACCCACTGCCACATCGCTTCATTCGGAGCATTGGCGGGATCTTCGAGCTCGCCGCCCTCGTGGCTGAGGTGCCAGATGTTGCGGTCACGGCTGTAGATATTTTTCTTGCTCTGCTCTACGGGCACGTTGTGTTTATTCGCGTAGGCAATGGCATCTTCTCGGGAATCGATGTCCCACTCGCGCCACGGTGCGATGATCTGAATGCTTGGCGCGATGGCTTTGTAAGCGAGTTCGAATCGCACCTGATCGTTGCCTTTGCCGGTGCAGCCGTGGGAGAGGCCATCAGCGCCAAGTTTCAGCGCGATTTCCGCCTGCCGCTTGGCGATGACCGGCCGCGCCATCGAAGTGCCGAGGAGATAGGTGTGTTCGTAGACAGCGCCGGCGCGCAGCGTCGGCCAGATGTAGTCGCGGACAAATTCTTCGCGCAGATCTTCGACGTGCGCCGAGGAAGCACCGGTGGCGAGCGCTTTCTTGCGCGCGGCTTCGAGATCTTCCTGTTGACCGACGTCGCCGATGACAGCGACGACTTCGCAGCCGTAATTTTCCTTGAGCCACGGGATGATGATGGAGGTGTCAAGTCCTCCGGAGTAGGCCAGCACAACTTTTTTCGGTTTGTCCAATTGCTGTTTCACGATTCCTCTCTTGCCTTTTAGTGTTGCCAAGCTCGGGCGCAGCGGTGCCGCGCCCCTACAAATGTGACGCGCGCATGCGATGTGGTGCCACGATGAAGAGCATCGCAAGGCTAGAACAGAGTATGCAGGATGGCCTTCTGCACGTACATTCGGTTTTCGGATTGGTCGAGGACCACCGATTGGGGCCCGTCGAGAACCTCCGATGTAACTTCCAGGCCGCGGTGCGCCGGAAGACAATGCATGAAGACGGCGTCCGGCACAGCAAGGGACATCAGTTCTGCGTTCACTTGATAACGTTCGAACACGGCCTTGCGCACTTTTTCCTCGGCTTCGAAGCCCATGCTGGTCCACGAATCGGTATAGATGGCCATCGCACCGCTGACGGCTTCGCGCGGATCTGTCATCAGTTCGATTTTGGCTTTCGTTTCGCGGGCCACATGCTTGCCATCGGCGACGACTTCAGGAGCGGGCGCGTACTCCGCGGGAGTAGCAATGCGGAGATGCACGCCGAGACGCGCGGCGAGATAGATCAGCGAATTGCAAACGTTGTTGCCATCGCCGACGTAGGCGAGCTTGAGACCGCGCAGCGCTCCGAATTTTTCCTCGAGGGTGAAGAAATCGGCCAGCGCCTGGCAAGGATGAAATTTGTCGGAAAGCGCGTTGATGACGGGAATATTTGCGTTCGCCGCCATTTCTTCGAGGACGCGCTGGTGGTACACGCGCGCGACGATGCCCTGCACCCAGCGCTCGAGATTCCGCGCGACATCGGCGATGGATTCGCGCGCACCGAGCGATGCGGAGGCCTGCGTGTGGTCCAGGAAAACCACCGAGCCACCCATGCTTTGGATGCCGACATCAAAGGTGACGCGCGTGCGGAGCGAAGGCTTCTCAAAAATGAGTGCGATGAACTTGCCTCTTAGCGTGGAAGCGTAGCGGCCGGGACGAGCCTTCACGTCGGCGGAAAGCTGAAGCAGTTCGCGCGTGTGCGCGGGGCTCCATTCCGCTCCAGTGAGGAGGTCATTCGATAAAGAAATGGGGGCAACGAGAGTCGTCGTGGTCATATTTTTCACCTTGCCGCGGCATGGGCCAAGCGCGCCGGATCCGCGGTTTTGCCGGAATCCGAAGCGGAGGCCTGTTGCGGAGTAGTTGCGAGAATGAGTTCGAAGAGCCCGAGAAATTCGCGCACCTGCGCCCGGTTGATGATGAACGGGGGAAGCAAACGCAAAGTAAAATCGTGAGTGCAGTTGATCAGCAAGCCGTGCTGCATGGCTTCCGCTACAAATGGTGCGCCTTCGATGGAGAGCTCGACACCGATCATCAGCCCCTCTCCGCGAATTTCGCGGATGAAGTCAACTTTGGCGGCGAGCTTCGCGAGGCCTTCGCGAAGTTCCCCACCGCGCGCGCGAATGTTTTCGAGGAGCTTCTCGTTCTCGACGGTTTCTAGAAATTCGAGCGCGGTCGCGCAAGCGAGCGGACCGCCGCCAAATGTTGTTCCGTGCATGCCGGGAGAAACACGAGAAGCAACCGCCTCGGACGCAAGAATCGCACCAAGCGGTAGGCCCGCAGCGAGAGGCTTGGCGATCAGGGCGATGTCCGGCTTGGACAAAAATTTCTGGTAGGCGAAATAGCGGCCGGTGCGGCCGAGGCCGCATTGAATTTCATCGGCGATCAACAGAGCGCTGTACTGCGTGGCGAGCGCACGGGCACGATTCCAGAATGCTTCGCTGACGGGATGGATGCCGCCTTCGCCCTGAATCGTTTCGAGAAGGATGGCGCAGACGGTGTCGTCGAATTTGGACTCGAGATCCGTGACATCGTTGAAGCGGACGAAATCGACGCCAGGAACCACGGGTGCAAAGGGCAGGCGATATTTTTCCGTGGAGGTGACGCTGATGGCACCGAAGGTGCGGCCGTGGAATGAATTCTCCAGGGCCAGGAAGCGGTGTTTTTTCGCGGCCGTTCCAGGAGCTTCGTCCGGCTTGCGTGCAAGGAGCCGCGCCAGCTTCATCGCGCCGTCGATGGCTTCCGTGCCGCTATTGCTGAAGAAAACGCGGTCGAGCCCGGACCAAGCGGCGAGTCTCCGGGCAAGCGGGCCCTGGTGCGCGTTGTGATAGAGATTCGAGAGATGAATTGCGCGGGCCGCTTCGCGGCGGATCACTTTCACGATGCGGGGATGTGCGTGACCGAGGGCGTTGACGGCGATGCCGGCGAGAAAATCGAGATACCTTTTCCCAGCGGCGTCAAAAACGTAAGCGCCGCGCCCGTGCGTCATGACTACGGGCGGCCGTTTGTAGGTGGGCAAGAGAAACTTTTCGGCATCCAGCAGACGTGCGTCCTGCTTGACGGTTTGCATGCCTGAAGTCTTGGACTTAAGGGCCGGACGCGAAACGGCTTTTCCCTTGTGAGAGGTACGCATCATGCCGCCGAGAGAGCCGGGCGAGAGGTGGAGAGTGGTTCGCGCAGGATGCGCGTGCCTGGAATCGACGCTGCGCCATCATTTTCAATTGCCGCAGCTGCGTGCGACGCGCGCAGCAACGCTTCGGAGGAGGCTCCGCCGACGATGCGGACTTCGCGAACGCCGCCTTCGATGGCGCGCTTGGCGGCTTCCAGTTTCAGGACCATGCCTCCGGAAACGACGTGGCACTGTACCAGGCGCTCGATTTCTTCACAGGTGACAGCGGCGAGGACTGTTTCCCCATCGAGCACGCCAGCAACATCGGTAAGATAGATCAGCTGATCCGCACCGAGATATTCGGCGCAAGCGGCGGCCATGTGGTCGGCATTGATGTTATAGAGCTCATTGTCCGAGCCAATGCCGAGGCAGGGCGCCACAGGGAGCAGCCCATCGCGCCAGAACGATTCGATCAGCGGCGCGTTCAGGCCTGTGAGGTAGCCGACGAAACCGAGGCTGCCTTGCACTTCGTTGTGTACCATGGGCTCCGCGAGGAAACATTGCGAATCGGCGGCGGACACGCCGACGGCAGGCTGGCCTTCCGCGGAAATTGCCGCGGCCAGTTTTTTGTTCAGCAAACCTGCGAAAACCATAACGGCCACATCGCGCGTTTCGCGGTCGGTGAGGCGCAGACCGGCGACGAACTTGCTTTCGATGGCCATGCGCTTGAGCGTGGCGGTGAAAAGGCGTCCGCCGCCATGCACCACAAGAATTTCGTGGCCTTCCTGGGCGAGCGCCGCCACTTGCCGCGCGAGGGCACGCATTATCGCGTTGTCTTCGAGTAATGCTCCTGCGAATTTGATTACGATTCTCATTGGAGTGCGGTCTGCTCCTCGATCCCCAGCATGTGGTTGAAATTCTGCACGGCTTGCCCGGCGGCGCCTTTCCCGAGATTGTCGAGACAGGAGACGATGACGAGGCGGCGTCCGGATTTATCCAGGACAAAGCCGATATCGCAGAAATTGGTGTGCGCGACGTGCTGCAGTTCAGGCAAAGCGCCCGCGGGCCAAACGCGGACCATGGGCCGCCCGGCGAAGAACTTACGATAGAGCGCCTCGATGTCCGCCGCAGTTTGCGGCTCCGCGAGATTCACGTAGATGGTGGAAAGAATGCCGCGTGCGAGCGGCAGCAGATGCGTCGAAAACACAACTTGATTCTCGCTGAGACCGGTGTGCTCGAGAATCTCCGGCGTGTGCCGGTGCGTGAACAGTCCGTAGGCCTTGAAATTCTCGTCGACTTCGACGAAATGGAGATCACGGCGAGGATCCTTGCCGGCGCCGCTCGCGCCGGACTTGCAATCGCAAATGACGCTGGAGTCCGCGGCGATCCAACCGGCTTCTGTGAGAGGACGCAGAGCCAGGATCACGCTAGTGGCATAGCAACCGGGATTGGCGACCAATCGAGCGGTTGAAATTTGGGTCGAGTAGAGCTCAGGAATTCCGTAGACGGCTTCTTTGAGCCAATCGGAGTGCGGTGCGGTGAGCTTGTACCAAGAGGTGAAGGTTTCCGCCTCACGAAAACGGAATGCACCGCTGAGGTCCACAACCCGAATGCCAGCGCTGACCAAGTGTGGCGCCAACTCGGCAGAAACTTCATGCGGGGTGGCGAGAAACGCCATGCCAGCGTTACTCGAAATGATGGCTTCCACCGAAAGCGGACGAAGTGGAGCTTCGCCCCAGCCGCGGAACTGCGGAAAGAGCTCGGCGAGGCATTTCACGCCGTTGGTTTCGCGAACGTAGAAGACCGGCGCCCGCAGCTCGGGATGGCGCAGAAGGACCCGCGCCAGTTCCAGACCGGTATAACCGGTGACACCCACGACTGCGATCTGGCGAGAGTCTCTCATTTCAAGAAAGCTTCAATCTTCTTTTGCAGGGATTCCCGCGATTTTTTGTTGGGGGTAATGATCAGAACGGTATCGTCACCGGCAATGGTTCCGGCAGTTTCCGGGAACTTCGCGCCATCCACGGCGGCAGCAAGGGGCTGCGCGCCACTGGGCGGAGTTTTGAGAACAAGCAGATTCTCGGCAGGACGAATATCGAGAAGAAATTCGCCAAGGGCGCGAGCCAAAGGAGGCAGCGGCGCAGTTTCTTCCGGGAGGGCGGCGGCAGGTTTGTAACCCGACTGCGTTTTTACTAGGCGCAACTCGTGCAAATCGCGGGAAAGAGTGGCCTGGGTGACACGGAGTTTTTGCGCGGAGAGACGGCGGCGCAGTTCTTCCTGGTTGGCGATCCGTTGATCGCTAACCAGGCGAAGGATTTGACCGTGCCGAAATGTTTTTCCCGTGCTCATGAAGCCAGATTTTGCGTGTACATGTATTTTTATACAG
>Ga0137394_10004181_pt1 | contig 10929 bp, 4 predicted proteins | sample czobulk116metaG_FD_108278 | JGI IMG/M metagenome (GOLD analysis project Ga0137394, IMG submission 108278) | Vadose zone soil microbial communities from Angelo Coast Range Reserve, California, USA - czobulk1.16 metaG | ecosystem: Environmental > Terrestrial > Soil > Vadose zone | place: USA... | reverse complement strand
TCCGCCTGTATCAACGAACGCATTCGCTCCCGCACGCCAGCAGGATTTGCTTTCGCGCTCTCCTCGGCCAAAACCGCCGGGAGCTGCCAAACCATGCGGCCATCCTTGACCAGCGTAAAAGCCACTTGCGGATAGGCCAGCGCTGCCAACGTCAGATAATGATGCACATGGCTGTATTCAGTCTCTTCGCTCCGCAGGAATTTTCGGCGCGCGGGCAAATTGAAGAATAATTGGCGCACTTCAATGGTCGTGCCGGTTGGACTGCCGGCTGCTTTGACTTCGACTATCTTGCCGCCATTGATCACGACTCGAGTGGCGTTTTCCGCGTCCCCATTCCGTTCTCGCGTGGTCAGGCTCATCCGGCTGACGCTGGCGATGCTCGGCAGAGCTTCCCCGCGGAACCCCATCGTGCTTATCGCCATCAGATCCTCCGCTTTTTGAATTTTGCTGGTGGCATGCCTCTCCAGGCAGAGCAAGGCATCATCCCGATTCATCCCGATGCCGTCGTCGATGACTCGGATGAGACTGCGCCCCCCGGCCTGAATTTCCACGGTGATCCTTTGCGCTTGCGCATCCAGCGCATTCTCAACGAGTTCCTTGACCACGCTGGCGGGCCGCTCGACTACTTCGCCCGCCGCGATTTGGTTCGCGACCTGTTCGGGAAGCAGTCGAATCCGATTCATTCAGTGGCATTAAAGCCGATGAGCCTTCCGTCGGCGAGAAAAAGCAGGAAGGTTCAGGCGTCCAGGCGCTTTGCAGCGCTGAGGGGCTTTTTCAGACGCGGAAAGGGTCGTGAGGTTCAACCGGCTGTCCGGTATAAAACTGGGCGGATGGAGGTTTGGGCCCTATTGAAAGTTGACGCTCGGCACGGCTAACTCAGCGAGCATGCCAACGCAAAGTAAGTGTTTGAAGCTCCGCCGCCAACGCGGTTGTTCTTTAGGACGACAGAATACCGTCGTAATTCTGATCATTTTAACCGCCACTTTTTGCGGCCGAGCCGCGGAGGACCAATCGACCAACAGCGTGGTGCTTTGGCCCGACGGGGCGCCGGGCGCAATCGGAACCGAGGAAGTCGATCGCCCCACGTTGACGATCCTTTTGCCCGACAAGCGGCATGCGACTGGAGCCGGTGTGATCATTTGTCCCGGCGGCGCCTATACGGTGCTGGCAATCGATCACGAAGGTCAGCAGGTCGCGCAAAGGCTGAACTCCATGGGCGTGGCCGGATTCGTCCTGAAATATCGCCTCGGCCCCCGCTATCACTATCCAGCGGCACTGGACGATGCCCAACGGGCCATCCGCTACGTTCGAGCGCACGCGCGCGAATACGGCCTGGCGACCAACCGCATTGGCATCCTGGGATTCTCAGCGGGCGGACATTTGGCTTCCACTGCCGGAACGCATTTTGATGCCGGCAACAGCCAGACCAGTGATGAGATCGACCAGCAGAGCTGTCGACCGGATTTCATGGTCCTTTGTTATCCCGTGATTTCGCTCGGCCCCAACGGCCACTCCTATTCAAACAAGATGCTCCTGGGCGACAATCCAGATCCGAAACTTGTAGAGCTGCTTTCAAACGAAAAGCAGGTCACCACCAACACGCCACCCGCTTTCATCTGGCATACCTCCGAAGATTACGGTGTAAGTCCAGACAACTCGATCCTGTTCTATCAGGCGCTGCAGAAAACACGCGTCCCGGTGGAGGCGCACTTCTTCGCTTTTGGTCCGCACGGGATTGGTTTGGCCTCGGGAGATTCGACCGCGATAAGTTGGCCGGAATTGCTGGCGCTGTGGCTGCGGCGCAGCGGGTTTTTGACAAGCGCGCCCCGCGTGCAAGTAGCTGGCCGTGTCACGATCGATGGAAAGCCGGTCAACCGCGGCTGGATCACGTTCGTCCCATCCGACTCGGATAATGCTCCGATGGGTTCGTATTACATTACCAAGGACGGGTTATTCAACATTGACCCAAAAGATGGACCCTGCGCCGGAAAGCATCGCATCGAAGTACGGCAGCTTGCGAACGATTTCCTGTCGAAGCCCTCAATCGATTGCGAGAAGCATTACACCGCCAAACGCCCACACGGTTGGAAGAAGATGACGTGCGAATTGCGACCTGGGACCAATGCCGTGATGGTAGCGCTGCGGAGCAAGTAATCAGCCGAGGAAGAGAATCGGACAGACGCGGCTTTTGCAGGATCGTAAGTGTTTGGTGCGGAGTCGCTGAATTTTGACGGTGCCCCGATTTTGTCCGGAAATGTCCGGTTCGGCCCTTGGTTGAGAGTTGAATGGGATTTAACCACAAAGAACTCAGAGATCTCAAAGCCGTGAAGCGTGAAAATTCGCAGACCGTGTATTCCGGTGTATTCCACACAACCGCCAGTGTTGAGGGTTGAGGGTTGAGGGCACCACCACTGTCAACTGTTAACTCTCATCGCAGAGCTGTCAGGGGTCTTTAGTGACTGCCGCAAAAGGCGCAGATTACTACAGATTGATGCGTGAAACGTGGGCGCTCGGGATAAGTGCGAAATTGTGTGAAACCACGTGAAACCGGGCATTTTTCAGCATCGGCCTGCGGCGGCCGGCTGTTCTCTGCTCCGGGCGCGAGCAGAGAACAGGCGCGTGCGCGTGGCTCGCGGACAGGCTGTCCGCGCTCCGATCCGCTTCCTGCGTGCCTTAACCAAGGCGTTAAAATGTCAAAGAACAGAGCAAATGCTCCCGGTTAAACCGGTGGACCCTCCGAGGGCTGTTTCCCTCTGGGTGAGCGCTTGCTCTTAAAACTGTTCTTTAATACAGTCTTCCTAGCCGGTTCGCAAGAGAAATCTTGGGGAAAATGAATGCCATGCTGTCGCGACGGAATCTAGACGCACGACCGAGATTAGATTTATCACGAAGCCGAGCAAGGTTGCGGATCAAGGAAGCAGAGTGTGAATGTTTAGGACCCCGTTTGACGGCTGTGCCGTTGATTTTCTGGAGCGTTCCGTCGCGGTAGCGCGTTTCAATTTGCGTGCTGTTGTTCGGAAGGTGGCCGGAGCTTTTTTGGATTCGTGTTCGGTTGCAGGGGCGCTCACTTGCTGTCACCCTGCGTGGGCCTCGTATAGTAGGGTTCAGCGACAATATCGTCCCCATGGCCATACTCGTTGACACCGTTTGGCCCGGATGACCAAATTATAATGCTGTTTGTTTTAGCTCGAAGGCTGTTGGCTAAGAGGTCGCCTTCTGGAAGATTCGTTCTGGCGACGATATTCACTGGGTGACCCCAAGCATCGAGGACGAGGGGATCAGAACCCACGCTGGTCTTGATTTCCTTATAATTCGTCTCCTTAAAGGCCACCCCAAATGCTAAGTCGATCCGTGGTGGGAGATTGCTCCGCATGATTCTCTCTCGAATTTCCGTCTCCCTGTCGTTGCATTCCTCAATTATGTGTCGTGTTAGGCCGACAGGGTTAACCCGCGGTGGGATTACTGACACGATCACGAGCAACACAGCGGCGGCGGCCAATAGTGAGCCCAGCATCCTTGTAAGAGTACGTAGCCCGACGCGCATTCAGTTCGTTCCTGGCAGATCGACCCAGATGTAATCAGACAGTCCAGCGGCTATTGCAATCAGAGCCGTGTAATTGTTCCTCGAGCCGTAGAAGCTACCGCGCTGCGCCACGTTTCCAGTATAGGTCTTCCCGTTTAGGGGGATGGCGCTGCCGCAAGCAAGTAGGACCATCCGACGAATTCCGTATTGGGTGTACCTTCCGGGATAGAGCGAATAGTCTTCCGTAGTATTGATTCCGCCATTTGCTCCGTGTCCGGCGTAAACGTAGGCGTAAATGTGGCTGGACTCAAGGTGCGATCGTATCGCGTGTGCCGTGACTGGTTCGGTTTTGATCACCTTAAAGCCGTTCTCCTCGTATAATTTTCCCGTACCAATCGCGAGGGAGCGCAAGAAGATAAACGTGATGCTGATCTTGTCAGCTTGGACTTGCAGCCAGGATTGCTGTTGAGATCGAGGCCCGATATCGACGTATACTGTATTAGGAATTGAATATTTTTTGCAAACCTCAGGTTTAAGATCCGGTGGATCTACCCATTTTCTATAATCTTTCGTATCAAGGTTGATTAGCTCGGCGAGCGCGTCGAATGTATCCGCCTCGCTAGTGGCCCACGCTTTCGCTCGCCCTTCCGAGGAGTCGCGATGAAGCACCCACAGTAGGCCAAGCGGATCGACCGCATCCGCGGGATCGTTTCCGCAAAAGAGGAACAGGTTTCTGCCGCCGACTTCCTCCATTAGGTCGCGACTCAGCCAGCGGCCCGACACCGAGTCGTAGGACCGGGAGGGGTACTGGATGAAATCTGTTTCAGAGTCCGTATACCTGCTGGAGAACCGGACACCGTTCAAGCTAGCAACAGCGCCACTTAGGCGGATCGTCTGGCCGAATGGCCCAAATTCGTACGCGCCGCTGTTTGTGCCACCGATGGCATTAACAAGGCCCGCGACATTGCCGTTGCCGTCGAACTCGGTAAAGTGGCTCCCCTTTCCGATGGGGGTAACTGCAACCAACCCGCCGACGCCGCTGGCTCCATCGGTTGATCCACTTAAATCGACGCCCCACATGTAGGAGCAAATCACCGCGTTGTTCGAGGCATTAAGATCGGCGAGGAGGTTCCAGCCATCGTAGGCGAAGCGGATATTTACTGCCGTGATCCAGGCGCTGCCGGTCCAATTCGAAACGATTTTGCTCGTGCGACGACCTTGGGAGTCGTAACCGAAGCGCAGCTTCTTTTTAGCCGCGTCAGGCACCCCGGCGGCGGGGTCCAATGCGATCAATCGATTTTCGGCGTCCCAGGTAAATATCCACAGCCCATTGGTCGCGAGATTCCCATCGGCATCGTGAACGTAAAGCTCCGGAGTTTTTGGGATGAGGGCGAAGCCGGTGTTCGTGGTGATAATGTCGTTTGTGGGGGTACCGAGAACCGCGACGTTTGTGAGCGCTTGATAAACCGCTGCGGATCGATTGTCGGTCTTAAACTCGCCACGGAAATATTCCCCGTGGCGAACTGTGGGTGTGACATTCAAAGTTACCGTGGCGTTGGAGTTCGCCGCGCCTATCACATCCACTCCGCCGGGAACGGTTCGCTGGGTGTACTGGTTTAAATTGTTCACTGAATAATTTTGGTACCGCAAGCCGGAGCCCCACTCATTGCCACCTTCGCCTGCATATTTTCGATTTCCGATGTCATCGAAGGCATACTCGAACTGCTGTCCAGCTACCGGCGTGCCATCGCTAAAGGACTTTCTGGCCAAGATCACCTGCCCGAGCTGATCGTAGCCAAAGCTAATCCTTGAGCCATCGGAATTCGTGACGACGGTGCGCTGATTGGCTGGATTGTACCCGTAATTGAATGTCAGAGAGGAGTCGGCTGAGGGCGCATTTGAGATTTGAAGCAGGCGATTCAGAAAATCATAGGTTTTGGTCGTGATAAGCCTGTTGGTTCCATTTTGCTTGAAGGTGATTGTGCTCACCAAGGGAGAGTTGCTGACGTAAACGTAAGTAGCCGAGTTCGTCCCATCTGAGACGACGCTCAAGCGCGACGCCGAATCGAAGCCATTCGTCGATTTCACCAGCCACGCCCCCGTGGAATCAACGACGCCATTGGTGATGCGCCGGAGCAGCGAGTCATAAATGTTCGTCACGGCCAGGCCGCTGAGCGGGCCTCCAGCATAGGATTCACTGACCACCAGGCCGGCCTCGTTGAGCATCAGAGTGGTCACGTCTGTCCCGTTGGTAATCGAGGTGCGCCGGCCGCGACGGTCGTAGCCGAAGGAGAGATTGCTTGCGCCGGAGGAATAAGTGATGGCCGTAAGATCACCGATGGCGTTGAAGGCGTAGGTTGCATTCGTGCCGCGCGCCCAGGTTCGCATCCTTAAGCGGCCAGCGGGGGAGTTGCTGTAGACTGGCCCTTTGGAATCAGCGTAAAGCTTGCTGAGGAGAAATCCGCGATTGGTGTCGTAGTTCCAGGTGGTGAGCGCAGATCCAGCGCCGGTCGCAAAATTTTGCCAGGTGGTGAGCGTTTTCGGGCGCCCGGTGTAATCGGCCGTGTAAGCGGCTGGATAGGTGCGTGAACCGGAATTGGTGGCCACTTCGCCGGTCAGGTGGAAGAGGGTTTTGACTGAGGTGCTATCGGGCTGCACGACGTTTGTAATCAAGCCCATGCTGTTGTAAGAGCTCGTAGTCACTTGGCCGCCTTGAACGCCATCGGGCGAAGGGGTCGTCACCGAGGTGATATGATCGCCGTTGTCAAAGCCGTAGGTGGTGGTTCCATTTCGGGCATCCGTGGCGGTGCTTTGCCGGTCGTGGGGATCGTAGCCGTAAAGGGTCTGGCCAATTTGGCCGCCATTGGCATCGCGGCTGGTCACGGAGATGATTCGGCCGGATTGATTGGTCGTAACAGAGTAAGTGCCGTCGGGCGCTGTATTCGTAATTACCACCTTGCCGGCGCCTGCATAGAGGATCTGGCTCTTGTTCGTCAACCCATAGGTGATCTGCCACGTGGTCAAACCATCCGTGGAAATCCGCGTTTCGCTTACCAGATTGGAGAGAGCCGAATTGGTTGTCCCCCACTCGTAGCGGCGCGTGCGCAAAACGTTTATGCCGCCAATCGTCGTGACGTCGCGCTCGGTGGAGCTGATCCGGTCAGTCCCTGCAAAAACGATGTTGGTGCCGAACGTGAGGGCGCTGTATTCGCGTTCGCCCTTGGGATTGTACTGATAAAGGGTTGTAACACCATCAGGGTCGACCTCCTTGCTGAGTTGGTCCTGGTTGTTGAAAGTCGATTGGCTGTATTGATTGTCCGAATAAAGCGCTTTATAGGCGTGGCCCACGCCGTCCTGATAAGTTTTCGTCCATTCGGAAGTGTCGTTCCCGTTTGCGTCCAGCTTGAACTGCTGAACAGAGAGCCGCCAAACGCTCGACTCCTGCGTGACCAAATTCGTGTAGCGCACGCCGTGAACGGCTGTGCCGCTGATCCTCTGGAGCGTTCCGTCCCGATAGCGGGTTTCAATTTGCGTGCTGGTGTTCGGGAGAGTGGCCGTCCTGATCGACTGGCCCGCGGAGTCGAAGGTTTCGGAGAAGGATGTCGTATTGCTGAGAGCATCCTGACTGGTGATTTTCCGCGCGGCGGCGTCATAGGTTGAGGTATTGAGAGTAATGGCGTTGCCGTTGGTCCCATAGCGAACGCTGCGCAGGAGATTGTCGTGAGGGTCATAGACGTTCGAGACTGTGACGCCATTCTTAGTGGTGGTGACGAGGCGCTGAAGTGCGTCGTAGCTGAATGCTGTGACCGTGCCATCGCGATCTGTCCGCGAACTCGAGTTGCAGCAATCCTGATAGGCATTCTGAATGGAGGTTCCGTCAAGAAAGGCGGTGCTGATTAACCGTTTGAAGCCGTCGTATTGGTAAGTCTCGGAGGCGATAGTGATACTTGAGGGAACGTCAGTGACCGTTTTGGAGATAAGCTTGCCGCTTACGTCATAGATCAGCTCCGTCCTGGCGCCGGCATCGATGTTTGTCCCCGAACCGTCCGGATGGCCGGACAGCACTACGTTGGTGCGATTGAAGGTAGCGGGCGAGGCTATGAGCGGATCGTAAATATAAAAATCCATGGTGCCGTCCGGGCGCGTGACACTTTGAATTTCGTTCTGGTAAAAACCGTTTGTGAAAAGCCTCGTCACCGTCACGAGGTTATTTGCGTTGCTCCAGGAGGCGCCTGGGGTGGCACACCCGATTTGGCGGCGCTCCCCCGGAAGCGCCACGAAATAGCTTCGCCCTACCTCCTGGTCCAGAAGAAACTCGATGGTCTGCCGTGGCCTGGTCTTTTCGAGGTAACCTGTATCCCCGGCCCCGGAAATGACGTTGGTCGTGTAGGTGTGCGCGAGTGTCCGGCAGAGCGCGCTGTTTGTCGTCACAGCCTGGTTTAAAAAGCCGGAGAAGACATTTGTGGCCCGGTTCTGGGAATCGTAAACGTAGTACTGCCAGCGACCATCTCCATAGATTGCCTGCTGAACATAATTTGTGGCGTAGTAGGTGAAGGAGTTGGTCAGCGCGTTTCCGCCTGTGCCGATCACCTGCTCGATCAGCCGCTCGCCCCAATTCGTGCCATAGTAGCGGTATTTCTCGGTTGTTTGATAGACTGGGGAATTGGTTCCGTCCTGCACGGTGTACACGACAGTGCGCAGGGTATTCGTTTCTGAGAGAGTCTCGGTTTTAATCTCCGTTTTCAACCCGCCTCCTGAAACGAGCTTCCAGCCATTGGACAGCCAATAATAGTCAAATACGTTCGTGCTCCCGCGTATTTGGGTGACCTGGAGACGGTTTGTGTCGCTCCCCGGGTTTTCGAAACGGATGGTCGCATAGGGCGAATTGGTAAGCTGATAGAAGCGGCCGCTCTTGGGCAGCACATTGGTGGGGCTGTAGAGTTCGACGATATAATAAGAGCTGTTGCTTACCACGTTGGCGAGAAGATCGGGAACGCTCACCTGCCGAATCCAGTTGCTCGAATCGGAATCCATGACCAGTTCCAAATCCGATCGGCGAAAATCGCAGCGCAGTTGCTTCGGCAAGGCGGCGATATTTTCAGGCCCGGCGCTGTAGACCTGCATGAAACCGGCCGTGTCGCCCAGCAGCGACCAGCCGAGGTTGATCTTCACATCGATGCTCTTCCCGATTTTTGCTGTGACCGGGCATTGCCCTTCAGTGCACGTGTCGCAGTCCTTTGGCACGATTTCGAGCGTCTCTTCATAGCAGGGTGTGTCACCGAACTGATAGGCTGCCCGAACGACGACCGTGCCCGCGTTTGTGCCAGCGGTAATGATGCCGCTGTTGAGTCCAATCTTGCAGCCGCGGTTCGGGTCGTAAATCGCCCAAATAAGCGAGGTAGTTGGGTAAGCCGGATCTACCGCGGAGGGGCTTGCCTCGCTTTGGCCATCCGCAATAAGAGCGTAACGTCCATTCTTTTTCGGCAAGTTCCAAGTGAAGAGGATATGTTGGGGCTTGAGGCTTACAATCCACCTTTTTTCTGTGGTCGTGTTTATGGTCGGGGTGGACGCATTGTTGTAACAGGGCGCCCCTGCGCCGGCCTGGATATACCCGCTGATCACCGAATCCGGTGTGGAGACTGAGACTTCGTACGCGACACCTGGGTAGAGCAGAGAGTTCCACTCCGTCGGAGAAACAGCGCCGGGGCACTCCTGCGTCCCAGTCAAATAGAAGCCGGGCCCTCGCACTACGACCGTGCCTTTGGGGCAGATCGAAATTCCGGTTTCAAGGTGTGCTTGTCCTGCCTGGGCGACGCCTGAGCAAAGCACGGTTAACAAGGCGGCCAGCGCGAGCCCGCGTTTGGTCCATTTGACAAGGCCAGGATGGGTTGGATGCATCATCGTAGTGGTGTGTAGACCCGCAGATTGATTGAGTTAGAGGCGTCGGCCTGAGTGCCGCTCGCCCGAGGATTCCGGCCCAGCAAGAGCTCGTCATAATCGCTTACCCCGTCTCCGTCCGTGTCCCAAGAGGCGAGGGAGGTTTCGCCCGCGTTGTAACCGCCATCGGAATTAAGGTCCTCAAAATAACTCGGCAGCGAATCGGAGTCCCCATCCAGTGGGTTGCCATACAAATCCAGGGCAAGGAGATGAAATCCCGCGTCACAGACGGTGTTGGATTCGTAGCTGGAGGCATAGTTCACCGACGTAAACCAGTATAGACCGAGGGAACTTGCGTAGGCGTCGGACCTGTTTGCCAACGGCGAGCCGCTCGGCTGGTAGAAGCGCGAGAGCGGTCCGGTCACGAAGTCCATGGCATTGGTCACAAGATCGCTCGTCCCATTGGTCGAGAGCCGGTCGTATCCAGTCACGTAAACGTTCCAGCCGCCGGTGATGCCGGAACTCGAAATGCTCGTGCGGTCGAATTGATTCGCGTAAAATGCCCAGACGCCGGCGCCTGAGTGCTCGAGATGATTCGTTCCCTTGTAGAAGAGGCAATTCCGGAAGACGGCGTTGAAGGTTGTATTGGTATCGTTCAGCTCCAGCGCGGCGGATTCGAACAAGCAGTTCGTTACGTAAGGCGAGGGCTGGGCGAAGGCCACCCGCCCGGCGTGGAATTGGCAGTCCCTCATAACAATGGCGGGCGAATTGCCGGCTGGAGCGTCGAAATGTGTGCCGGGACCCGAAGGGAGAAACCATTCCGCAAAACGAAAGGTGGCCTTCGGCTCAGGCGAAACGGCAGCCGACGTGATTCCGACCGAGGCACCCGGAGCCGCCGCCCAGTTAGTGCTGGCCTGTTCCTGAACGTTGTTATAGCGAGCGAACCGGAGGAGGTTCGTCGGCGAACCTTCGGCAAGCAGGTCGGCGCCCGCGGAAAGCAACAGGGCCGTGGTCCCCGAAGGAGCGAACGTTCCGATCGATGTCCCGGCCTGAATGGTGAGCTTGTTGGAAACCGAAATCCCACCGATCAAGAAATCCACCACAGGATATGCGGCGCCGCACATCAGATTGTCCGCCATCCGCTCGACGACAGGGCGCAAGATCGTCGGAGTTACGACGGCATTGGTTAGAAGGACGGGCGCCCGCACGCTAAAGCGTTTAAAATCCTGCAGGAGGTTGGTGCTGATGTTGATCGTGGCGGCGGGCTGATATTCCGGTCGCAAAAAATGCGAGGCGCCGCCCACCGTTTGAAAAACTGTCGCTGCGTCTGAAATCACCTCAACGTTGCTCGAGGAGTTGGTCAGATAGCCGCCGCCAAAATTTGTGATATTGGCCAGGATGACGTTCGTAAAATAGAGCGACGGAGTGTAGTAGGGGCCTTTTGCCAGCACGCCCGACCCATCAACGGTGAGGTGCTCCACGCGGAAGGTCGCAGGATAGCTCGGACTAAAAAAGTTTGTCTGGACGTC
>Ga0137394_10004180_pt1 | contig 10931 bp, 9 predicted proteins | sample czobulk116metaG_FD_108278 | JGI IMG/M metagenome (GOLD analysis project Ga0137394, IMG submission 108278) | Vadose zone soil microbial communities from Angelo Coast Range Reserve, California, USA - czobulk1.16 metaG | ecosystem: Environmental > Terrestrial > Soil > Vadose zone | place: USA... | reverse complement strand
GATCGAGGTGCCGGTGCGGGGCGAGGACACGCAGGCGCTCGTCTACGCGCTCCGCGCGCCCGATCTTCCGCCCCACCTCACGAACTATTTCATCGCGAACGAGAGCTATTTCGGCCGGCCCGGGATCTACAACGATCCCGCGACCGGCGAAGCGTTCGCCGACAACGCCGAGCGCTTCGCCTTCTACGCGCGCGCCTCCATCGAGGCGATGCGGGCGCTGGCGTTCGCGCCCGAGGTGATCCACGTCAACGACCATCAGGCGGCCCTGGTCCCCGCGTATCTGAAAACCCTCTACGCCGAGGACCCCTTCTTCCAGATGACCGCCACTGTCCTCTCCATCCACAACCTGGGATATCAGGGGGTCTACGATCCGGACTCGATGGCGATCGCGGGATTCCCGGCCCCCTATTTCTATCCGCTCTCGCCGTTCGAGTTCTGGGGAAAGATGAACTACCTCAAGGCGGGAATCCATTTCGCGGACGTGATCACCACGGTGAGCGAGCGCTACGCGGAGGAGATCCAGTCCGGCGAGGAGTTCGGGTTCGGGTTACAAGGAGTGCTGAATGCCCGCCACGCGGACCTGGTGGGAATCCTGAACGGAATCGACGTCCGGATCTGGAATCCGCGCACGGACCGGCTGCTCGCCGCGCGCTACGACGCGGAGAGCCTGGAGCGAAAGGGCGCCTGCAAGGAGGCGCTGCTCGGGGAATCCGGACTTCCACGCGAGAAGGGCCTTCCCTTGTTTGGAATGATCTCGCGGCTGGCGGAGCAGAAGGGGTTCGATCTCATCGAGGCCGCGTCGGAGCATCTGCTCGCGCTCCCCGCGCAGTGGGTGGTCCTGGGCAGCGGGCAGAAGCGCTACGAGGAGCTCTTCCTGGCTCTGGAGAAGCGCTGGCCGGATCGGCTGAAATTCCACAAGGGGTTCGACGACCCGCTGGCGCACCGCATCGAGGCGGGCAGCGACTTCTTCCTCATGCCTTCCCGATACGAGCCCAGCGGGCTGAACCAGATGATGAGCATGCGCTACGGGACGGTGCCGGTCGTGCGCTGGACCGGAGGGCTGGCGGACACCGTCGCGCCGTACGGTCCCGGATCGGAGGACGGCACCGGCATCGTGTTCACCCCCTACACGCCCGAGGCGCTGCTTCACGCGGTGGAGGAAGCGATCCGCCTCTACGCCGCGCCTCGCGAGATGGCCCGCGTGCGGCGGAACGGCATGGCGCGTGATTTCTCCTGGGAGGCGTCCGCTCGCAAGTATCTCCAGCTCTACCGCCAGGCGAACGCCTCGCGGCGCATGGGCACGGGATTTCATAAATGGCTGGAGACGGTCGAGGAGACGGGGCCGGGACGCGCCTCGCTCGCTTGACGGGGTGCCCCCTGGGGATTAGAATTCCGGCGTCCCTACGACAGTTTCTCGAGAGCGGAAGTAGCTCAGCCCGGTAGAGCTCCACCTTGCCAAGGTGGTTGTCGCGGGTTCAAATCCCGTCTTCCGCTCCATTTTTCTGCCTGCCGTGTCCCCTCCCCGGAATCCACGTTTCTTCGATTTTACCTATGAGAACTTGCCCTCTCCCCCCGTCCGTGATAGTAATTTCCCTTCGGTGCCGACGAGTCCGGATCGGCAGGACGCTCACGAAAGGAGAGGTGCATGCCCGCAAAAAAGGCCGCGAAAAAGTCGGCGAAGAAGAAGTCGGCCAAGAAGCGTGGTCCCAGCGCAGCATTCATGAAGCCCATGCAGCCTTCCGCTACACTCTCCGAAGTCATCGGGTCGAGAGCGATGCCGAGGACCGAGGTGACGAAGAAGCTTTGGGCCTACATCAAGAAGAACAATCTGCAAGACAAGATCAAGCGAACGATGATCAACGCGGACGAGAAGCTCCGCGCGGTCTTCGGGGGCAAGCGCCAAGTGAGCATGTTCGAGATGACGAAGCTCGTCTCGAAGCACCTCAAGTAATCTCGATACTGCTTCGTCGTCCTTGTTTCGAGACACCCCGTCGCCCGGAGGCGATGGGGTGTCTTACTCTCCCCCGCGCATGAGACCAAAGTCCAGTCCCGGTACCCGCCTTCCGATCGAGGAGATCGTCCTCATCGGCCTGCTCGCGCTCGTTCCGGTCGTGTTCTCCCGCCTCACCCAGGAATGCTTCGAGATCCCGCAGGGATTCCTCTTGACGACGGGGGCCCTGGCGCTCTTCTGGCGAGCCCTCTCGCTCGAGCTCGCGGCGATCGCCCTCACGGGGCCCTGGCGGCATGTCCGGTCGATTCCGGGAAGGGCCGCCGCGTGGGCGCGCCGCGATCCCCTGGGAGCGGGCGTGGTCCTCTTTCTCGGCTCCTCGATCGCGTCCACGATCGCCTCTCCCAACCCCGCGCTGAGTCTCCACGGCGCGCCGGACAGCACGGCGGGGCTGGTCGCGGCATTCTCGACGGCCACCGTCTATTTCGCCTCGCGCGCGGTATCGCGCGGCCAGGCCCAGACCCTCGTCCTCTTCGCGAGGGCCGCGGGCTTCGCCGGCATCGTGACCTCGCTCTATGCGCTCGTGCAGCTCCTGGGATGGGATCCGCTCGTCTGGGGACGGACCGCGACCTTCGAGGGGGACGTGCGCGTGTTCGGGACGCTGGGCCACCCGAACATGCTGGGTGCCTATCTCGCGATGACGGCGCCTCTCATGCTCTGGCTCGCCCTAGGCTCGCGGAGCGCGGCGGGGCGGATCGGGTGGGGCCTCTGCGTGACGATCGCCGGCATCGTGATCGCGGCCACGCTCTCGCGCGGCGCGTGGATCGGTCTCTTCGCGGGGGCGCTGACCTGGGCCGCCCTGACCCTCTACGCCTCGGGTATTCGCTCCGCCCCGGATCGAGGATCGGGGCGGGGATCTCCGGTTCCGGCGGCGCTCTGGATCTCCCTCCTCGTGGCAGGCCTGGCCGCGTTCTTCTTCGCGCGGGCGCCGATGGGAGCCCATCTGGCCGATCGTGTCCGGCAGATCGCGAGCACCCGCGCGCCCACGACCCGGTCCCGCATCCTGATCTGGCAGGCCGGGCTTCAGATGGCCCGCGATCATCCGGTGCTGGGCGTGGGCGTGGACGCGTTCGGGATTGCCTACCCCCGTTATCGCGACCCGCGCTACTGGGAGATCGAGTTCGGGGGCACGCCGAACAAGGCGCACAACGAGGCGATCCAGATCCTCGCGGCGCAGGGCATCGTGGGCGGGGCCGCGGCCCTGGCCGTGATCGCCCTGGTGGCACTCGCGGCCGCCCGCGCGGTGAAGCGGAAGGAGGCCGCGGTGCGAGGGGGCGCGATCGCGGTAAGCGCCTCACTCGCGGCCTTCGCCGCGCAGGATCTCACGAGCTTCACCGTGGCGGCGCTCGGGAGCCTCGCCGCCGCGATGGCGGGTTGGCTCTCGTCCGCGGCGGCCGGGGATCCGGCCCCCGCGGCGCGGCGTGATCCGGGCAAACGCAGGCGCGAGGGGGCGCCGGCGTGGGCGATGGCTCTGGCCCTGGTCCCGGCGGCGTTTCTTTTCGGGCAGCTGGTGTATTTTCCCCTCTTGGCCCAGCTCCGGGAAAAGAGGGCGATGAAGGCGCCCCTCGGAAGCCCGTATCGGGCGTGGGCGCTCACGCAGGCATCGGGGTATGCTCCCTGGGACGCGAGGTACGAGAATCTCCTCGGCAACTCGCTTCTCGTCCAGTCCGGGAGCGAGCCGGATCCCGAGCGGAAGCGCGACCTGCTCCGGGGGGCCGCGGCGGCGCTTCGGTCGGCCATCGCGACGGAGCCCGAGAACCCGTACATGCATTCGAACCTCGGAAGGGTGGCCACGGCGCAGGCGGCGCTCCGTCCTCCCGAGGCGACGGAGGCGGACGCGCGCCGCGCGTTCGACGAAGCCATGAGACGCGATCCCGTGAACGCCCAGGTGCTGGACCAGGAGTCGATGGCGCTCCTGGCGCTCGGCAACGTGCCCGAGGCGCGCAGGGTCGCGGAGCGGTCGGTGGCGATCTATCCGGAGCTGGCGCAGCCGCTGGCCCTCTTTGGATATATGGCGCTCCTGGACCGCCGCTGGGGCGACGCCAGGGACACCCTCGAGCTCGCGGTGCGCCGGGAGTGGTTCGGGGAGAAGGACGCGCGCGCGGCGTCGTGGAGCAATCTGTCCGCGGCCTATCTCGCCCTGGGCAAGAACGAGGAAGCGCTGCGCGCGGCGGAGGAGGGGCTTACGTTCAGCCCCCAGAACTCCGATGCCCGCACGAACCGGGATCTGGCCCGCCAGCGCCTGGACGCCGCCGCGGCGCCCCGGGGAGCCGCGGGAGAAAGGAAGGGAACGATGGGGAGCTCGCGATGATTCATGGGAAGCGCGTCGTGGTCGTTCTTCCCGCGTACAACGCGGCGCGGACGCTGCGGCAGACCTACGAGGAGCTGCCGCATGAGATCGTGGACCACGTCATTCTCGTGGACGACGCCAGCCAGGACGAGACCACGGCACTCGCGCACCGCCTCGGAATCACGACCTTCGTGCACCCGAAAAATCTCGGCTACGGCGGGAATCAGAAGACCTGCTACCGCGAGGCGCTCCGATGCGGGGCGGACGTCGTCATCATGGTGCACCCAGACTATCAGTACACCCCCGCGCTCGTGACCGCGATGGCGTCCATGGTGGCCAAGGGCATCTACGACACCGTGCTCGGGTCGCGCATGCTGGGGAAGAGCGCGCTCACCGGCGGGATGCCCCGCTACAAGTACGTCGCGAACCGGATCCTGACCCTCATCGAGAACGTCGTCCTGAGCCGCAAGCTCTCCGAGTATCACACCGGCTACCGCGCGTTCAGCCGCGCGGTGCTGGAATCCCTTCCGCTCGAGGAGAACTCGAACGACTTCGTCTTCGACAACGAGATGCTGGCGCAGGTCGTCTCGTTCGGGTTCCAGATCGGGGAGGTGAGCTGTCCCACGCGATACTTCGGGGAGGCCTCGAGCATCTCCTTTCCCCGCGCCGTGCGCTATGGCCTGGGGGTGCTGAGCGTCTGCGCCAAGTACCGGCTTCACCGCTGGGGAATCCGGCGCTTCTCGATCTTCGAGCCGGAAGGCCGGAAGCTCCGCATGGAGCCCGCGGCCGCTCCTCCTCCCATCCCTGCCGAGTCCTCCCGGGACGGGTGAGGGCGCCCCCGCATCCGGCGCACGCGGCCCTCGATTCACGCCGCGGCACGCTGCTCGCCGCGCTGGTGGTCTTTCTCTCGGCCCTGGCCGTCTTCTGGGGCACGCGCGCCTACGCGTTCCTGAACTGGGACGACAAGATCTACGTCGTCACGAATCCCTGGATCCGGGCGTTCACGTGGGAGAACCTGAAGGCGATCTTCACGCGCCCCTACTTTCAGAACTTTCTCCCGCTCCATCTGCTCTCGTACATGCTGGACCACGCGATCTGGGGAATGAACGCGGGCGGCTACCACCTGAGCTCGGTCCTGATCCACGCGGTGAACAGCGTGCTCTGCCTCCTCGTCGTGAGGCGGCTGAGCGGGGACGCGGTGGTCGGGCTCGTCGCGGCGCTTCTCTTCGCCGTGCACCCGGCCCACGTCGAGGCGGTCGCGTGGGTCTCGATCCGGAAGGATCTGCTCTCCACGACCTTCCTTCTCCTGTCGCTCTGGAGCTACCTCGAGGCGCGCCGTGGAGACAGGCTGCGCCTGGCTCCGTATCTCGGTTCCTGCGCCTGGTTCCTTCTGGGGATGCTCTCGAAGGTGAGCGTCGCGCCCCTGCCCGCGTTCCTCCTCGTGCTGGACCGCATGCCGGAAGGCAAGGCGGGGCGCGGGAAGACCGTTCCCTGGCTCCGGGCGCTGGGGTCCAAGATCCCCTACGCCCTCCTCGCCGCCCCGCTGATGCTCCTGAACTCCCGCGCGCAGGTGACCGCGCAGGCCGCCTACGCCCACGAGCCCATCCGGTATCTCGCGGTGAAGGGGCACGCGGTCTGGAACTACCTGGCGCTTCTCTTTGGAAGGGAAGGGAACCCCGACTACGACCTCCCCGGCATTGCGCCCAGCTTCGCGGCCACCACGGTCCAGCTCGCCGGACTTCTCGTGCTGCCGGTGCTGGCGGTTCTCCTGTACCGGTGGAAGCGGCGCCAGGAGTTCCTGGGCGTGGTCTGGGTCTTCCTAACGCTCCTGCCGGCGCTCCTCTTCCCGCTCGTGACCTACATGGCGGATCGCTACCTCTACGCCCCCTCGATCGGATTCTGCTGGGCGATCGCGGCCACGCTCGCCGACGCGGGAGCGTGGCGGCGGAAGCCGCTCCCGGCTCCCCGGGCACTTGCCGTGGGAGTCGTGGCGCTGGCGCTCCTGATCGGATTCACGCTCCGGACCCTCTCCTACTCGAAGGTGTGGAAGGACTCCGACTCGCTCTGGACGTTCGCGATGACGAAGAGCCTGGATTACCGCGTGTTCAACAACCTCGCCGACGTGCGGATGCAGCAGAAACGATGGGCCGAGGCGGAGCGCCTCCTCCGGCGCGGCGCCACCGTGGAGAACGTCACCTCGTACCAGAGTCTCGGGGTGCTCTACTACGGCCTCGGCCGCTACGACGAGGCGCTCCGGGAGACCGACCGCGCGATCGGGATCCAGGCGACGAAGCGGCGGGATCCCGCGCTCGAAGCGGAGCTCCATTTCAACCGGGGCGCCATCTTCTGGCAGGAGGGCCAGCGCGCGCGCGCGGTCGAGGAGTGGAGGACCGCGGTCACATTCGACCCGGGACACGCGCAGGCGAGGGAATGGCTTCGGACGGCGGGCGCGAAATGACGCGAGCCGCAAAGACGGGAACGAGCACCTCGTCTACAGGGCGGGGTTCAGGTCGAGGTGCGACCGAAGAGGATTGGGGTCGGAAGTTCTTGGGCCACGATGGAGGCTCTATCTCGAAATCCGGCAGTTATAAGCTATTGTTACGTTGTCAGTTAGTGTCTGCTGCCCCAGGGCCGCCTCGGGCCATTCGCGCTCCTTGTATCGCCCCTCGATACAGACTAGATTGCAAGGTCTGAGCCCCTCTCCCACGCGGGCAGCAGATCGGGTAGTGGATACTGACCCCACTACTGGAGATCGCGAACGGAAGGCGGATCTCAACGAAAGCAACCCCGAATGGTCGAGCGCCGATTCCCGCGAAATCTCGGCTCGCTGGAGCCGATGGTGCGCTTCGTAGCCGACTACGTCCGTCACAAGGGTTTTGATGCGGAGCATTCGTTCACGGTGGATCTTCTCGTGGAGGAGATCTTCACGAACATGCTCCGGCACGCGAAGGGCGGCGGCCCGGACGTGAGCGTCGGGCTGGAAGGGGACGTTCCGGAGCTGGTCCTGACGCTTCGAGACTACGACGTGGATTCCTTCGATCCAACCGCAGCTCCCCCCGCGGGCGCTCCGGGCGGTGAAGGGGTGGGGCTGCGCCTCGTGCGGCGGATCTCGGACTCGATCCGCTACGAGTACCGGGAGCGGAGCGCCATCATCACCCTGACGAAGAGGTTTCCCCTCTGATGCTCGAGATCGACGTTCAGCCGGGAGGCGTGGTGCGGCTCCGGGGAAGACTCGACGCCGCTCAGGCGGATCGGGCGAAAGATACGCTCCTGACCCTGAACGGGCCGTCCACGATCGATCTCACGGACCTGGACTACGTCTCGAGCGCGGGTCTGGGGGTCCTGGTCCAGACCTTCAAGCGTCTCCGTGACTCCGGCCACAGCCTGGTGCTCACGAATCTGAAGCCGCGTATCCGGTCGGTCTTCGTGTACGCCGGACTCGACAAGGTGCTGCGCCTTGAGTGACACCCGCCAACTTTCCGCCCCCTCTCCTGTACTTAGGGTGGAACAGGAAGAAGATGACCTGCTGGTGCGGTGCCTCGATGGGGATGGGGGGGCGTTCGGGGAGCTGATCGACCGCTACCAGCGGGTGCTCTTCAACGTCTCGCTCCGGATGGTGGGGAACCGGGAAGACGCGCGCGACATCACGCAAACCGTCTTCCTGAAGGCGTACGAGAACCTCGGTTCCTTCGACCGGAAGCACAGGTTCTTCAGCTGGGTATACCGGATCACGATCAACGAATCGCTCAATCACCTGGGCAGAAACCGGCGCCTGGAGCCTCTGGATGAATCGCTCCCGTCCCGGGAGTGCGGTCCCGACGAGGAATGCGACCGCCATCAGCTCCGCGATTCGATCCAGGCGGCGCTCTCCGAGCTCTCGCCGGACTACCGTCAGGTGATCGTGCTCCGGCACTTTGCGCAGCTTTCGTATCAGGAGATGAGCGGCGTGCTCGAGGTGCCCGAGAAGACCGTGAAATCCCGTCTCTACACGGCACGGCAGCTTCTCGGGGACATGTTCTCCAAGCATGGGATCCGACAGCTATGAACGACCAGGAACTGCTACGGCTCATGAACGACCGGCTGGAGGGGGTTCTGACGCCCGAGGAATCGGAGCGGCTGAGCCGCTTCCTCCAGTCGAGCGAGAAGGCCCAGGCCGAATACCAGAAGCTGGGCCAGGTGTTCTCCGCCCTGCGCCGGGCTCCTCTGGAAGACCCGCCGGCCAATCTGAAGCAGAACGTCCTCCGTGAGATTCGCCTGCGCTCCGCGGCGCCTCCGGCACGCGAAGGATGGCTCGGGACGATCGTGTCCGCGTTTCGCGTTCGTCCCGGCCTCCGTTACGCCTATTCCTTTGCGGCCGGGGCGGCGCTGGGTGTCCTCGCGTTCGCGGTGATCAGCGGCAACGTGATGAATCGCCCGGGCATCGATCTGAGCCCCGTGACCGGCACGATGATGGCGCCGTCCGAGGGAGTGACGTATCAGCGCATCGCCAGTAGGGACTTCAAGTTGAGGGAGGGTCACATCTCCGCGGAAACCTTGCTGGCAAAGGACCAGCTCCTGGCCCGCCTGACTCTGGAGGCTCCGCCAGGCACGGACGTGATCCTCGAGTTCGATCCCGCCGCGTGGGGCGCCATTGCGGTGCGCCAGGCAACCGCCGGAAACGAGGTAATGCTTGGTTCTGGCCGCCTTTCCATTAGGATGCAGCGGTTGGGCCAAAGCCAGTACCTCCTCTATCTGGCGCGGAGAGGACCTGCCGGGTCACCACTCCGCATCCGCATCCACTCCCCGGATGAAACTGTCCACGGCGGGCTCATGACGGAGCTCCCCGGACCGGCAGCTAGGAGGTAGGGAGATCGCGCGGGAGTCACCAACCTTTTTCGACTCGAGCTGTATTTGTGACAGAGCGGATGGCGACGCAGCGAGTTCGCCGAAACGCCTGGGGATGTCTGGAAGGTAAGGAGGATGCGATGAAGAGACCGGGAATCATTCTGGGACTGGTTGTGGTCGCGGTCGTTGGGATCGCGGTGGCCCATTTCACGGGGATCATCCCGCCGAAGTCGGGTACCGAGGGGACGATCGGCGCCGCCAAGCGGTACACCGCGACGCAGATCAATGACAAGGATGTCGTGCTCGCGGATCCTCAAGTTCAGGCATTGCTCCAAAGCGATCTCTTCCACAAGGTGATCGCCACTCCCGAATTCAAGAAGCTTTCCCAGACCCAGGAGTTCTGGCAGCTCGTCACCACGGCTGACTTTCAGAGAACGTTCCTGCTCCCCGACGGTGACGGTGGTCGCCGGACCACGCTGCCCGATGCCGACGGTGGCCGCCGGACGACGCTTCCGGACGCTGACGGTGGTCGTCGCACCACGCTTCCGGACGCTGACGGTGGTCGTCGCACCACGCTTCCTGATGCCGATGGTGGACGTCGCACCACGCTTCCGGATGCCGACGGTGGACGTCGCACCACGCTTCCGGACGCTGACGGTGGACGTCGCACCACGCTTCCGGATGCCGATGGTGGCCGCCGGACCACGCTTCCCGATGCCGATGGCGGACGCCGGACGACGCTCCCGGATGCCGACGGTGGTCGTCGCACCACACTTCCGGATGCCGATGGTGGCCGCCGGACCACGCTTCCCGATGCCGATGGTGGACGCCGGACCACGCTTCCCGATGCCGATGGCGGGCGCCGGACCACGCTGCCTGATGCCGATGGCGGTCGGCGGACCACGCTTCCCGATGCCGATGGTGGACGCCGGACCACGCTGCCTGATGCCGATGGCGGACGCCGGACCACGCTTCCCGATGCCGATGGCGGACGCCGGACCACGCTTCCCGATGCCGACGGTGGTCGTCGCGTGACCCTGCCGGATGCCGATGGTGGCCGCCGGGTGACCCTGCCCGATGCCGATGGCGGACGCCGGATCACGTTGCCGGACGCCGACGGGATGAAGCGGTTCGGAAAGCAGCACCCTGAATTCAACAAGCTGGTCCAGAGCAAGGACTTCATGAACCTCGTCCAGAACCAGAGCTTCCTGCAGCTCGTGGCGAACGATCAGTTCCAGAAGCTCGCGAGCGTGCCGGACGTGCAGAAGGTGATCAGCGAGAACAACGGAGAGTAGCGAGCCCGAATATCGTCAAGGCGCGGAGACCCCGGAATCGTCCGGGGTCTCTTCGTCTTTTCCTGGGTAGAGGGGGTCGATGAAGCACCGAGTCCTGCGCCTTTGGGCCATCACGGCCGCTCTCCTGTTCCTCCTTCCCGTCCCAACGAACGCCGGGCTCGATACCATCGAGACAGACGACCTCCGTCTCGTGTACAACGCGGGCACGCTCACCTTCCTCTCCGTGTACGCCTCGCGCTGCTTCGAGAACTCCATGAGGTTCCACGAGAAGCTCTTTCACTACACCCCGAAGGAGAAGGTGAACGTCTACTTGGACGACATCTCCGACTTCGGGAACGCGGGCGTCTTCGTGAACCCCAGGAACACCATGAGCGTCCACATCGCCCCCGCGACCTACGTCTACGAGACCGGCCCGTCGAACGAGCGGATCAACTTCACGATGAACCACGAGGTCGTCCACGTCGTGGCGCTAGATCAGGCCGCGGGAGCGGACCGGTTCTTCCGAGCATTGTTT
>Ga0137394_10004178_pt1 | contig 10934 bp, 15 predicted proteins | sample czobulk116metaG_FD_108278 | JGI IMG/M metagenome (GOLD analysis project Ga0137394, IMG submission 108278) | Vadose zone soil microbial communities from Angelo Coast Range Reserve, California, USA - czobulk1.16 metaG | ecosystem: Environmental > Terrestrial > Soil > Vadose zone | place: USA... | reverse complement strand
GTGATACGTCGCGAACGTGCCGAGCAACGCAAGCACGCGCCCTACGGCGAGTGGTGCCGCAACCCCGACGCATGCCGAGGTAAAGGTTATTGCCCATTGGATCCAAATTGCGGCGATTAATTTCGCGCGCATGTCAATCCTCCATTCCCTTATTTATTTTTCGTGCACTGAATCTCACTTCTTCACTTTACATTCGACGATATAAATTTTACATTTCGTGCCGGTCTTCTAATCCTCACCAACCCACTCATCTATGTGCACCTATGCATGGATGCAGTCTCATTTTGCCCCAGGGAAATAACAATGGCCATCGACTATGTTCATCGCCGCGCGCCCCTGCGCCGCGGCCGCCGCGTCCCCTTGAATGTAAACATCTCGCTCGAGACACTCAAAGAGCTCAGCCGCATCGGCGAGGGCAACCGCTCCGCCGCGATCGAGGATGTGGTGCGCTGGTACAGCGAACACCGCGCGCGCGAACTTGCCGCCCTTGTCCCTGACCCAGTGACTTAGACGCCGCCCGCCGTGGCGGTCGATTTCAAGCCCGTCGCCGAGGCCGCTCTGGCGATGGCGCATGTCCTGCTACCCCAATGGCTCGGCGGTGGCCGCAAGGGCCATGAGTGGCTCGGCGCGCGCAAGGCGAACGGCGGACCGGGCGACAGCTGGTCGGTGAACCTGAATACCGGCGTTTGGGCCTGTTTCAGTGGCGACGCCAAAGGCCGCGACCTGGTGTCTCTGTATGCCGAACTCAATCACCTGAACCAACTCGCTGCCCTCAAGCAAGTCGCCGCACTCGTCGGCATCAACGATAGGCATGTCCCCGTCCTGCCACGCAGCGCCGAGCCCGCCACTGAATATGCCGCCGTCGATATCCCCATCGACGCGCCGCCAGTGCCGACGCGCGGCAACCTAACCGCCGTATACCGCTATGGCGCGGCGTTCGCGGTGGCCCGCTATGAGGATGCCGACGGTAAGACGTTCTGCCCGTGGACCTGGCGCAACGGCGGCTGGCATGCCCGCGCGTACCCCGAGCCTCGACCGATTTATAACCTCGAGCTGCTCGCGAAGCACCCCACCTCGCCCGTGATGATCGTTGAGGGCGAGAAATGCGCCGACAGCCTCGCCCGCGCCTTGCGTAAATACGTGGTCGTCACGTGGGCGGGCGGCTCGAATTCGGTCGAGAAAAACGATTGGGGCCCGCTCGCCGGGCGCGACATCCTCATCTGGCCCGATGCCGATGACGCTGGCGCCAAAGCTGGCGCGACCCTGGCTGAGCTCCTGGTCAATGACGCCCAACACGTCCGCATCATCATTCCGACCGATCACAGTGATGGCTGGGACGCAGCGGACGCGATCGCAGAAGGGTGGGACGCGACGCGCATCGGGGACTGGGCGCGCGAGCATCTGCGCGTGGTCGAGAAGACGACGGAGAAGGCTAAGATGGCGCCGGCACAGTCCGCGCTGGCCATCGTCGACGCTGATTTTCTACCCGCGGCCGAGCGGGACGAGGACTATGAGTTCGGCTCGCCACCGCGATCGTCGATGGTGATGTGGAAGCAAATCGGGCTCGCCGCCGATTCCAAGGAAAAGCCGTATCCCACGCTAGCGAACGCTAGTCTTATCATGCGATTTCACCCGACTTTCAAGGGCAAAATCTGGTGGGATAGTTTCTGCGAACGCATCTATCACACGATGCACGGGCCCGTGCCGCAAGAGTGGAATGATGTGGATTCGGCGCGAGTTACCGCATTTATTCAACAGCAAATGGATTTACCAAAGGTCACGCTGAAATTAGTGCAAGAGGCCATTGTTCACGCCGCTCACGAAGTGCCGCGCAATTCGGTGCTCGACTGGCTGAACGGATTGACGTGGAACGGCGTTGAACGATTGGACTCCTGGGTCGGCGACTGCCTTGGAGTCGAATTAAATCCCTACACGCAAGCCGTGGGTCGCAATTGGATCATCTCGATGGTCGCTCGAGCGTACAAACCCGGCTGCCAAGTTGACACCATGCCGGTACTGGAGGGCATCCAAGGCGAGGGTAAATCCTCTGCGCTCGAGATTCTCGGCGACCGATGGTACGCGGCCGTGGGGACGGCTTTCGGTAGTTACGATTTCATTCAAACCATCCAAGGTAAATGGCTGATCGAGATCCCCGACATGGCCGGGTTCGGACGCCGCGAACATAGCCATGTCCTTGCGACGATCACGACGCGGACCGATCGCTATCGCATGAAATATGGGCGCTTTGACCAAGATCATCCGCGTAAGTGCGTCTTTGCCGCCACATCAGAAACCGATGATTATCTTCCAGAAATGCGCGGATATCGCCGCTATTGGCCGCTCCGCTGCAGAGAGATCAATCTCGATGCACTGCGCGGCCAGCGTGAACAGCTCTTCGCGGAAGCTGTTCACGCCTGGCGCGAAGGCGCGAGCTTTCATCGCATGCCGATAGAGGATACTGCCACAGAGCAGCGCGCTAGGAACTCCGAGGACCTATGGACCGAGGATGTGCTGAGGTATTGTGAAACGCGCGCATTAGCGGGCCACCCGGTACATCCCGCGAAGATTCTCACGGATAGTGAGATACACATGGAACGCAAGCATTTAGACCTCTCGGTCAAACTGCGAGTGATCAATATTCTCAAGGCTCACGGCTGGGTGTCGAAGACGATCGACAATCAGCGTCAGTATGTGAAGCCGCGACGAAACACCAAAGAGGATGGAAGTCCATGAAGCCATTCAGAGCACGCGTGTATTTTTTGTACAACAACACGAAGCACGCCTTCCTATCGACGAAGGGAGAGTGGACCGCGGTGTTTTGGGAAGCCCAAGATTTCAAGTCGTTTTCGGAGATCAATGCAGCGATGGATGGCGTATTGCCCGACAATGCTACGTTTGCTGACTGCGAGATATTCGCCACCCAAGGGATTTGGGTCAAACCGCCCGCCTGAATCGATTAGGCCAGTGTCGACGCGCTTCGTTTATGCTGCGTTGCGCATTACAGTCTCGTGCAGTCTCAAACAGCACCATTCCTTTTCGTATCACGTATACCTATCTCCGCGTCTCGACTTCTCATGTTACCTATGAGATTAACTGTAATGAGTGTAAGAGTGTAAGAAATAGAGCGGATTCAATGAGTTGAACGATACAGTCTCGAATGCAGTCATACAGTTCGCGTGGGACAATCTGTTACACTGATATATCAGCGCCTTCGCAGCGCAAGGGGTCGAAATATTATGGCCTCGACTCGGCCGCGAAAGTCTGGCGCGAAAACCCGCGCGCAACGCATCGCACCAAAGTTATACAACGCTGCCTAGGCAACTGTGGATAGGTGAGCGCGCGCTGTTACAAACCGAGTGCATGATTTAGTAAGTCATTGATTAGTATAAGTATTATAGTAAATTTCTATTTGACATACAATACATTATACGAAGTTGCGGCGCAGTATGGCGCAGCTGAGTCCCTTCCTGGCCAGCTCGGCCTGGCGTTCTGTGGCCAGGTTTTTGACCCCTGGGTACCCCCTTTTTTCTAGGCGTTCGGGTCCCGATGTACCGGTACTGTGCGCCGCGACGATATACGAAAAATATCCTAAAACGGATCCCTTTTCGGGCTAGTAAAAATATCCCCACATAGTATGCTTGCGTCATGCGTTAAGCATACTAAGGAGGGATAAATGAGTCAGGAATACAAGCCCAGGGTGAACCTAAAATTGACGCAATTGACGCATCGATTACTCAAAGTCTGGTGTGCGGAGCGCGATTTGACGTTACAGGCCGGCGCCACGCGGCTGATCGAGGAAGGGGTCAAGAGAAAGGTCGGCGCTGCCGCGGCGGCGGGGATGGTGGAGCGGGCGCCGGGCGTATGGGAATGGCCTGGTGCGCCCAATATAGACACGTCGGGGCTGTCGCCGCGTCCGGCGCCATCGCCGCCCGTGAGTCAGCCGAAGCCCGAACGTGAACCGTTCCCCTGGGCGACGCGCGAGGATGCGCGCAATGGGACGGTCATGGTGGAGAGTTTTCGGATTCCGCTCGACTGGACGTGCTGGGATGGGGATGTCGTGCGGACCCGCGCCGAGATGATCGCCGCCGGACTAGCGAATGACTTGGTGCCGTATGAGCCGCCGCCGTCGAATGGCGAATCGAATGGGGCGTCGGTGTCCACGTCCATCCGCTACACCCCTGCCACCCACGACATCCCGCGCGACTGGGTGAACGAGTACGGGTTGACGGTGGAGCAGCAGTCGGTGGTTGGGGCGGATGACACGTTGGAGTATGGGCCTCGGAAGGGCGGTGTTGCACACTAGAGTAAAGTACTATACGCTGCGCTGGAACATGGGTGTTAAAGGGAAGTAGCGTGGTAGATAAGTGGAAAGGTCCTAGTCCGGCAAACGCGCAAAGATACATTGAAGAACGCCGTGACATTGTTGACGGAGGCTGCTGGAGATGGCGAAACTGTGTTGACAAGGGCGGTTACGGGAAAGTCGCTAGCAAACTAGCCCATCGGATTTCTTATGAGGCGTTTATTGGACCGATCCCTGAGGGGCTGACGATTGACCATCTTTGCCGCAATCGCCGCTGTGTAAATCCAGCGCACATGGAACCTGTCACGAATAAGGTCAATGTCTTGCGTGGCATCAGTCCGTCAGCGAAGCACGCAGCAAAGACGCATTGTGTTTACGGTCATGAATTGCTTGGAGATAACATTTACGTTGACCCGAAGGGACGACGGGTCTGCCGAAAGTGTTCCAGGAAGAGGGACAGCGAGAGATACTATCGTGATAAGGCTGAAGCGAAATGCGAGGAGTTGATCGCGTGAAGCGCCAACGTGATAAAAATCGCAGCGAGAGTATGTCACTCTATCTTACGCCAGCATTGAAAGCGGAACTGATGGCAGAAGCCTGGGAAGAACAACGTTCGCTCTCGGATTATATATTTGGTCTCCTGCAGCGCCGCGGCAAATGGGCACGGAGCGTTGGGAAAGCGGGCGGCTACGATCTAGCTGTGCCAGCGCGGCCGAAGAAGGATTGAATGGTCTACGCTGATCAAGTCTGTTGCCTTTAGAAGAGGAAGCAAACATGAGTAAACAAATATCAATAGTCCCTCGAATAGTCCGCGTAAGCGCTTTGGCCCTCTTACTTGCCGCGAGTGCTCACGCACAAACCTATGATGTCGAGATCACGATGGCCGGTATCGCCCCGGCGCCGGTCACCTTCTCGGGAAGCTTTACATTCGATACACAAGGGACTTGTCAGGGATCGGCAGCATTCTGCCCAGTCGGTTCGAAGCCCATGTTATCGAACGTGACTATCAGTGATCCTTTGAGTATGGATCAGCCGAGTGGCCCAAGGGCATTCACGGGCGGACTCGGCAGTGCCTATGGTGTGGAACTGATGGACACCTACTATGGTGTTCAAGGACAATCGAGCAGCAACACGTATCTCTGGTTCACTACCCCTAAGTTGCTCGGCAGCGAGACCCCACAGATGACCGATATCACGTTTTGGGGAGGCGGTCCGACGGGTCAAAGCTGCGGTGTAACGCCGGGCGTGACCTGTACCACTGCGAGTCTGCGCGTCGCCACTGCTGCAGAAATCGATTCCACCTCTGCGATTAGCGACCTGACGCTGTTACTGGGTGGATTGGCTGTGCTACGTGGAAGGCGGTCGGTGCTATGACCGTCCATGGAGACCTTGCCCCGACCGCGAAGCTGCGATGGGTGAGCCGCGACGGCGCGCGCGTCCACGCGTCACTGCCCAACTTCGTTTTACAGCAATGGTGGGCCCAAGAGGTGCCATCCTACATGCGGTCGATGGCGGTGGGCGAGTGGCGGGATGTTGAGGTCGTGGTGGCCGAGTCCACATGACCGACGACCTCACCCCCCGCCGCCGCGGCCGCCCGCCCAAGCAGACTCTCATCCAAGGGCCGCCGCCCGCCGCCCCCGAAGTCAAAGGCGCCGAGCGCGAGGCCCTCGCCTGCTGGTGGAAAGAGCGCATCCAGGACTTGGAGCGCATCTACGAAGAGCGCATCGAAATCTTGCGCACCGTGGGCGAGCATCCCTCCCCTGTGTTCGCGAAGATCGTGCGCTACGACGGCGCGCTGGGGATACCGAAGACATTGCTCGCGAAGAAATTAGGCATGTCGGTGATCGCGTTGACCCACCACTACGGCGATGAGTACGACTTGGGCGCGACCGAAGTGATCTCGCAGGTCGCGGCTAACATGGTGCGCATCGCGACATCCGTCACGGACCCGGCCGCATCGAAAGTGGGCATGCAGATACTTGAACGGCGTGGTGGTGAAGAGTACAAGCCGCCGGCCCAAAAGTTGAAAGTGGAAGATGATCGAGATAAGCCGCCTGTGATTGATTCGAGTCGACTCACTTACGAGGAACGCCAGCAGCTCAGAGAAATGCTGACGCGTGTTGCGGCCGGCGGCCAGGGCGATGCATTGCAACCCGATGAAGAAGAAGGCGTGATCATTTAATGAAGCCGATACCGATTGCCGCCGCGCGCCGCATCGCCGAAGACTACGGCTATGATCAAGTCGTGATTGTGGCGCGCAAAACGGAATCCGGAGTGGACGGTGAGCCGCACGGCGAGCACTGCACGACATACGGCATTAATAAAGTGCACTGCGACGTGGCCGCCCGCATCGGAAACTTTTTCAAGCACAGACTGATGGGATGGCCAGAGAAGTGAGCCGCCCCCGCCTCGTCGCGCCCGCCACCCTGCGCCTGATTGATCGCTGGTTCGCGCAAACCCAGCGCAATAAAGTGCCGCCCGCGAAAGTCGTCGCTTACAAGTTAGGCATATCCATTTCGACGCTCTACAACGCGGCGAGCCGGCGGGATCGTTACGTGGGCATTCCGTGACCGTCGCCGACCATGGAGCATGAACCCTCAATTGGATTGTCGGACGACTGGTACACGCCGCCCGAGATATTTGAGGCGTTACGCATTCGATTCGATCTGGATCCTTGCTCGCCTGGACACGGCCATTGGGTCCCAGCGGAACGCATCTATACGATTGCCGATGACGGGCTCAAACAGCCGTGGGCCGGCACCGTCTTTATGAATCCGCCCTTCGGCGGTCGCAATGGGCATGTCCCCTGGCTGCGCAAGTTCATCGAGCATCGCGACGGCATCGCTATTGTGCGGGCCTATACGAGCGCTGGCTGGTTTCATGACTGGGTGCCGCGTGCGGACCTGATCCTATTCCCACGCGGCAAGACGAAATTCGTGCGCCCTGACGGGACCGTCGGCAAAGCACCAGGCGCAGGGATCGTCATGATTGCTGTGGGCGAGTTCGCCACACACTCGCTTCGCAATAGTGGCCTAGGAATCTACAGCGTCCCATATTCACAGCCTATAAAATCCAATGTCGCATAACCCCTTCGCCGCCGCCCTCGCCGCCGCTCACGACGGCCCGTATCAGCCGCCGTTTTCATTTCTCTCGCCCGAGGAAATCCATACTCTGTGCGAGAAAGCCAAGTCGTCGCCTCCCGGCTGCTTCGTCGAAGTCGGCGTATTCAAGGGCGGCTCGGCCTATCACTTGGCCGATGTCGCTAGGGTCCAACACAGAGAACTCTGGCTCTACGACACCTTCGCCGGCATGGCGTCCTGCGATCCCGCGCGAGGTGACACCATCCCAAAGGGCGCGCATGTGGCGGACTATCACGAAGTGCGCGCGGCCTTAGGTGAGTATCCTCATCTCATTCAGTGCGTCTTCCCGCATACCGATAAATTACCGCCCGCGCCGGTCGCGTTCGCGCACATCGATTGCGATCAGTACCACGACATCACGGCGACCTGCCGCGCGCTCGAACCCTTGATGGCCATCGGCGGCATTCTGTGGTTCGACGATGTGCCTGTGCTCGAAGGGGCGCGCCGCGCCGTGCGCGATCTCTATGTGCCCTCGCGTATTCAGCAGGATCATGGGTCGGATCGGTGGTACGTTAGCTTCTAGTTGACACGCGCGACCAATGGTCGTATAAGGATTCCCAAGAGGTGGCGAAGTGTACGGTTACTTCTGCGTTTAGAAACACACCGTATGCGTTTATTCCCCTCGTTGATTTGCGTGGCGTAGATTTCGGTTACTTCACCTTGTAAGTGAGAGGTCGGTGGTTCGATTCCATCCAGATCGAAAGGTCTGTAGCTCAGCGGTTAGAGCGCTAACGTTACTGAAGTCGTTTGTTCCCGCATTGAGTTTGAGTGGCGTTGCTGACGGATACTTCTTGGGTAAGTAAAACCCGTTAGCGTTTGTTCCCTCATTTGGAGATGATAATGAAAACTAACTTGAAGTCGAAATCTTCGGCCTTCACGCACGAAGGCGCTCCGGCCATTCCCTCCAACGCCTACACTGAACTGCGACGTGCGGTGCTTGCGTGCTTGCTGTGGGAGGATCAATTCTATGAATCCGGTGAATCGATTGCAGAGCGCATCGCCAAACTCGTCAAAGTCGTGCCTGCCGACAAAGTCGCGCAGCTCGCCATCGACGCGCGCACAAAGTTTAAACTTCGACATGCGCCTCTCCTGCTCGTGCGCGAGATGGCGCGCGGGAAAGGTAATATTGTCGGCCGCACGCTCTCGGAAGTAATTCAGCGCGCGGATGAATTGTCCGAGTTCGTTTCGATCTACTGGAAAGATAAAAAACAGCCGCTCTCCAAACAGGTCAAGGTAGGACTTGCGCATGCATTCCAGAAATTCAATGCGTATGCGCTCGGCAAGTATCGCGGCGACGACAAAGCAGTGAAGCTCCGCGATGTGCTATTCCTGTGTCATGCGAAACCGAAGGATGAAGCGCAAGCCGCGATCTGGAAAAAGCTCATCGATGGGACGTTAGAGACTCCGGATACCTGGGAAGTTGCACTGTCGGCAGGCGCGGACAAAAAGGAAACCTTCGAGCGGCTGATCCGCGAGAATAAGTTGGGTTATCTGGCGCTGCTACGCAATTTGCGCAAGATGCTCGAAGTGGGGTGCGATGAGACGCTGATTCGTGGCGCGCTCTCTGCGGGCGCTCACGACTCCAAGGCGTTACCGTTTCGATTCATCGCAGCGGCTCGCGCGGCTCCACGTTTCGAGCCGCAATTGGATGCCGCGATGCAAGTGGCCGTCCAGGAGATGCCGAAACTGATGGGGATTACGGCGGTCCTGGTGGACGTATCGGGGTCGATGGATGAAAAGTTATCCGCCAAATCCGATTTGAAGCGTATGGACGCTGCATGCGGCCTCGCCATCATGGCTCGCGAATTGTGCCAAGAGTGCCGGGTATTCGCCTTCTCGAACCAATTGACGGAGATTCCGGCACGCCGCGGAATGGCGCTCACGGATGCGATCCAAGGTTCCATGCCGCATGGCGGGACGAACTTGGGTGCAGCCGTTGCGTGGATCAATCAGAACGTGAAGTATGATCGTTTGATTGTCGTCACCGATGAACAGAGTACAGATGTGGTTGGAGCGCCCACGGGGCGCGGTTACATGATCAACGTGGCAAGTTATAAGAATGGTATCGGCTATGGCCCATGGACGCGCCTCGATGGCTTCTCCGAAGCCATCTTGACGTATATCCAAGAATCCGAGAATGCCGTCACGGACTGAATTTAAGTCCTGGCTTCGCGAGAAGGGATACGGGCCGGCCGATGCGGCCCGCTATCTTAAAGTCAATGTCCGCACCGTACAGCGCTGGTTGTCGGGCCATCGACGTATCCCTGATTGGCTTGAGGTGATCATTCGATGACCGCCGCAACGAAAATCCGCCTCATCCTCCCCACCCGCGAACTCGAAGAGAACTACGACACGCACACGCCGCTCGGTCGCTCGCTGGCGCTGTGTCCGAAGCTACTCACCGATCACCATCAAGTCGATCGGCGCCTCTTCGGCATGCGCGCGAAGCGTGCCCTGGGCGCAGAGATCATCGGGCTACCGCGACTATTTAACATCGCGATCCGCGAAGCGGCCGACGATCCCGCCATATTAGTCTTCATGCACGATGACATCGAGATGCGCGATTTCTTCTGGCCGCATCACGTGGTGGAAGGATTACAAGCGTTCGACATGATCGGCCTCGCCGGGAACAGGCGCCGCACGGCGCGACAATCGTCCTGGGGCTCAATCGGCGAAGATTTGACGCGCGTCGATCGCGAGTACCATAGCGGCACGGTGGCGCATCAGTCGGAGTATGGTCTGCGCATCAATTATTTCGGACCGTCGCACGTCGAGGTGAAGTTTCTCGATGGGCTGTTCCTCGCGGTCCATAGTGAGACGCTACTTCGCCACTGCATATTCTTCGACGAGCGCTTTGAGTTTCATTTCTACGATATGGATTTGTGTCGGCAGATGGAAGTGGCGAATCTGCGGCTAGGGACTTGGGGTATCTCCGTCGTGCATAACGATAACGGCAGTTACGCGACTCCTGAGTGGCAAGCGGGATATGAGATGTACATGGAGAAGTGGAAGTGGTGAAAATCAAAAGGAGACGATAATGCTTAGATCTAAATGGGAATTTGAATATACAGCCAAAAACTTGGCAATTGCTGCCGAAGCGCAGAAACAATTTCGCGCATCACGCGCCAAGGTATGGGAGCAAAAAAAGGAAGAGGTCATCGCGAAAATCAAAGATTCTGGATTGAATGTCCACGAAAGCATCGCTGCGAGTCTCAATTTGGCCAACAACAATGTCAACGCACTTAAGTATTCGACTCAGCACATGGCGGGACCGCAAATCACAATCGATGCTACTATGCAGCGCGATCTAGACGAATGTTTCGCAAAGATTCAGGGTCACGCGGAACTGCGCAAGCAATATGATGCCTGGCAGCAGGTGTTTGAAGGTAATCCAGAGGCGCGAGTGAAACTCGACCATGATGATTGGATGTTCTTTTTCGGCAAGTGACAATCCGCATCGTCACCGCCACGCGCGAACCCCGTGACTGATTTGC
>Ga0137394_10004176_pt1 | contig 10936 bp, 12 predicted proteins | sample czobulk116metaG_FD_108278 | JGI IMG/M metagenome (GOLD analysis project Ga0137394, IMG submission 108278) | Vadose zone soil microbial communities from Angelo Coast Range Reserve, California, USA - czobulk1.16 metaG | ecosystem: Environmental > Terrestrial > Soil > Vadose zone | place: USA... | reverse complement strand
TCCTCGTCGCATCCGTTGTCGCCGCGATGTAGACCAAGTGCGTTCGTTGCGTGTGATCGATGATGGCCTCCATCGGACCAACGAAACGGCCGCAATCTGCCATTGCTCTTCGTTTGAGGAGGGCAGTGATTAGATACGAAGCAACCAAGGAGGGAACATGAAAAGACCTCTGACAATGCCTGAGGAGGCGCAGCCTCGGAATATCACGCGCGCCGACCTTGTCCTGGCCGAAGGGTTTGGTTTGGAAGTTGACGGCCGGATGAAGACGGTGTTCCTACGCTAGCCGCGGCGCAAAAAAGAGCCCGGGATCTGAAAGCCGAATTCCGATGCTTCAGGTCGAAGTGTATGACGCTGAAAAGAAGACCCGGACGCTAGTTGAGTCAGATGAAATGGCTGTCCCCATCAAGGAGTGAAGCTAGGGCGCCGTTTGCTGAGGCGATGTTGTCTCGCCGTCAAGGCAATCCTGCTCCGCGGCTAAGGCCCGCCAAGCTGCTTCCTGGTTCTCGCCCGGCTGCGAGATTTTCTCTGAACCTCGCAGGAAGCTTCGAAAATTTATCGCCAGTTGTTGTTGGTGGGCCTATCCAACCTTTGTGCGTCTCGCCCCGTTCCTAAAGAGGGCAGCCGAGCCGCCCTCTTTAATCTCATAAATTATCACCCTTTCGCTTCGTGTTGGCGGTTCCGACCCTCCGCTACTCAACGCGTTGCCAGCTGAGTAGAAAATCTGCCCTAACATTCCGATCGGATCACTCAGTGGGGCCGGTCAAATAGCTTACGCTGATTCTTTTTCCGGAAGCGGGTTCTCTTGCCCTGACTGAGATGAGGATCAATCTCCCGTATGTGGCGTGCCGACTAGGAGTGGCATTTCGAGCGTGAAGCGTGAGCCTTTCGGCTCATTCGATGCTATCTTCAGTTGGCCGTTGAGTTGCCTGAGTAGGCCATCGATCAGCCTGAGGCCCAGGCTCTTGCGGGGCTGATCGATGTCGAAACCTTCCGGGAGGCCGATGCCTTGGTCGGAGACTTCGACCTGGAGGCGCCCACCAATCTCGCGGGCGGATACTTGGATTGCGTCGGCGCGATCGGGGTACGCATACTTGACCGCGTTGGTCACGAGTTCATTGACCAGAAGCCCCAGCGGAATGGCCTGGTCGGCCGAAAGCCTCGTCCGGTCAGCATGGCAGAGCACGGTGTGTCCAGGTGCTGCTTCTTGGAGCTTGTTGCAAAGCTCGCCCATAAAGTCGGCAAGCTCGACGAAACCGATTTGCGTGCCGCGCCATAGGTGGTCATGAACTTGGGCTATGGTTGCGACACGCGAGCCGGCGTCCGCTAGTGCGCTTTGCGCGTCCTCTGACTGCGCGCTGAGCGCCTGAACGCGAAGTAGCCCAACGACAACCGCAAGACTGTTCTTGACACGGTGACTCATTTCCCGCGTTAGCAGGGCCTGATAGTCAAGCGCCTCTTGAAGCCGGGCATCTGCCTGCTGACGCTCGATAGCGATGCCGAGAAGTCCTGCGAAGCCCGCAAGGAAGGCAGCGTCCGCTCGGTCGAACTGACCGGGGTCCGGGCTGTCGACCTCAAGCACACCGAAGGGGTGGTTGCCTTCACCGCCTCGCTCAATAAGGACGTTGATCGCGCGCCTGACGCCATGGTCGGCTAGGAGCTGAGGCGTGCGAAACCGCGTTTCTTCGTGTAGATGGTTCGAGATGACCGCTTTACCCGTATGGTATGCGAAGCCAGCCGGCGATTCGACGTCGGCTCCCAGTGAGGTATTGTCGGTCGCGCCCGGAGCCCAGCCGACGCCTGAGCGCACGAGAAGACGGTTTTCATCAGGTAGATATTCCAAGACCTTGGCGAAAGGAGCCTCAAGTCCTTGAGCAGAGAGTTCGGTCGCGCGCTGCAGAATTTGTTGGAAATCTCGCGTTTGCAAAGCAGAGCGGCCAAACTCGCCGAGAAGAGATTGCTGACGCAGGCGGTAGGGAAGTTCGCCCCGGCTATTCGACGACACGGATGCCCCTTTGCTGGCGAGTTGTAAGGGGCAGGTCATGCGCGATCCGTTCGTGTGGGAGTGCCGCGAGGAGCTTGTCGTCCAAAACGTCTTGTGATCGTGAATGCATTGAACTCTCTTTCCTGGACCCGCACTCCTTCCACTCCTCCGTACTGCAGCAGGCTCCGAGGATTTTGACGCCTCAGCGCATCAAGAACCACAGCAGGATAATCACCGGGATGGGAACTCCGATTAGCCAAAGAAGTACGTTACGGCCCATGATGTTCCTGCTGGGTGGAGCCCTGAAACGGACAGCGGGGTTTCTGAGATGGCTCAGGCGGCTTTCCGGTTGATCGCTTGTTTTGCAAGCTGGCTGAGCAGATCATCCGTCTTCTTTTCTTCTTGCAGCGTTTTATCGAGCAGCTCTGCAACATCCCGCAGCCCAAGCTGCACGGCCCAGGTTTTAAGTGTTCCATAGCGCGAGATCTCGTAATGCTCGACGGCCTGAGCACCAGCCAGAAGGCCGGCATCCAGAGCCTCCGACCCTTCGAAATCCTCCATTACCTCTTTGCCTTCCTCGACAATGCCGAGGACAGCATCACAGGTCTTCGTCCGCGCGGGCTTTTCGATCAATTCGAAAATCTGGACTAGACGCTCTATCTGTCCTTCTGTTTCATCGCGGTGCGTTTCAAACGCCTTCCGCAGATCTTCAGAATCAGCAGCGTTCGCCATCTTCGGCAAGGCCCGCAGGATCTGCTTTTCAGCGAAATGGATATCCTTGAGTGTTTCGTAAAATAGATCTTCGAGCGTCTTCTGAGTCTTTGGTCTGGCAGCCATTGCTCACTCCTTTGTGCTAACCCGAGTCATCCTGTCGACAGCCGAAAGTCCGCGGTGCAACGCTGGCCCGAAACACGCAACCCCATTGGGTGTGTCTGGTAAGCCAACATCTCGAAGGCCGTGACGTAAGCGATTCACCTATCTCTCCGCGGCCGGCTCTGCGCCTGTCCGGGCTTGCCCCGAGATAACGACGGTCAATGCAATTCCACAAGTTTAGAAAATACTAGAAGAGTTGATGCTTTGAGACTGCCTCACTTCTCGCGTCGTTTCCTTTTGACGACTCTATTGCGCGTAATTCCGCGTTCGCGTCCCCAAATAATTGCCGCGCCGCGCCGATTGACTCCGAGCTTACGGTACAGCGAGGCAACGTGATTTCGAACCGTGTTTTTCGAGAGGCTCAACGTCGCGCTCATTTGCGCGTCCGTCATACCCTCACAAATCAACGCTAAGATCTCACGCTCACGATCGGTCAGGTCGTCCAGATCTGCGGTGGAACGTGAAGCACGTGACGATTGACGAAGCGCGGCAAGCTTTTCGACAATGGTTCGACTGAGCCACGAAGTATCGTGCATGACCGCCTCAATCGCTTCGATCAGCTCTTCCTCGGATCGCTTGCGTTCTGTGATGTCAAGCATCACGCAAAGAACGCACCGCTGATCATTGATCCTCACGATTTCGGATGAGACAAGACAATCCAAGATCGTTCCATCCTTGGCTTTCATTTGAAGGTCTAGGTTGCGAATGCTTCCCGTCCCTTCCAGCGCCTTCTCGAATTGCTGCTGTGCAGCCCTGTCAGCCCACAAGTGTATCTCAGTCGCACTACGGCCGATAATCTCCTCTTCCGTATAACCGGTGATCTGTCGAAACGCCTCGTTCACTTCAAGAATCTTGAATCCTGCAAGGTTGGCGATTGTGGCCGGCACGGGCGCGAGACGAAAGGATGTTGCGAAACGCTCTTCGCTTTGGCGCAGCGCGGTCTCTGCCTTCTTGCGCGAATCGATATCCGCAAAGGTAAAGAGCATGCAGTTCTCGTTGTCCATCTCGATCGGCTGGCCGGCGACGATGACGAATTTTTGAGCCCTTCCAGGTAGCGGAATGTGAGCCTCCATTTGCGGAATCGTTCGGCCTTCCTTGAGGCGCTCGAGCGCTAGCTGTCTTTGCTCCGCGTCGGCCAAAACATCGATATCGTTAATTGAACGGCCAATGATCTTTTCACTCGGGTACCCTGTCATCTCGGTGAAGCCTTGATTGACTTTCACGTACCGAAGGTCGGCAAGACGGCAAATGATCGCGGGAGCAGGGTTTGCGTTGAACGCTGCTTCGAACCTCTTCTCCGCCTCATACTGTTCCGTGACATCACGGATGATCAGAATAAAGCAGTCCGGTTCACCTGACCTTTCTGTGATGACAAGGCTTCGAATTCGGTGGACCCATGCTTGATCTTGGTTTCGAACGCGGGTCACTTGGACGGTGACTTCGTCGAAGCGCTCGCCGGCGATCACACGCTCGGTAGGGTACTCGCCACGGCTGAGAGGATGATTGTTACGGTACCGTAGCCGGAACCGTTTTCGGTACGTTTCAACGTTCTTGCCGAGATCTGCCAGCTTATCGGCACCATGCATGGCAAGTGCCGCATCATTAGCCCAGACGATGGTCCGATCCGGATCTATGATGATTATCCCTTCGCTCACTCCAGATACGATCTGCTGCAACTGGCTGCGGTCACGACGCGGGCTGACTGGGCGCATCTGCAAGCTCCACGGTTCACGTTTGCTCGTTAGGGACGAAGCATCGCCGCCGGGCTCCTTAGGGAAAGGGTTGTTTTTACTACTTAGCTTAGTCCTTTCTTGCCAGTGACATCCAGGGTGCCGGCATCTTAAATAGCCTTAATCAGGACGACGAACTCATTTTCGTCCTCCACACTTAGGGATCAAGAGGAGGCAGTTTTGCAAAGTTCAAATCGCGGACGCGAAGGCGACGCTTCTCGGAGTGAGACACAAACTCTTATCGCAGCCAGCAAGGTCGAGGGGACAGCGGTCTATAACCGTCAAGGCGAAGCTCTCGGCTCCGTCTATGACGTGATGATCGACAAGCGTTCCGGCGATGTTGCGTATGCGGTGATGTCATTCGGCGGGTTCCTGGGCATTGGAAATAGTTACCATCCGGTTCCCTGGAACATGCTCGACTACGACGAATCCCAAAGCGGGTACGTCGTCGATGTTAACAAGGAGATGCTGGAGAAGGCGCCCACCTTTGCGCAAGACCAGGAGCCGAACTGGGCGGATCACAGTTACGTTCGTCAGATCGACGATTATTACGGCAGCTCGCACCGTAGTCTCTGATCCGCTGATGCTCGCCGCGCAGCCGAGGATGGCGAGCCATGGATGGTGTTCGCGCGCATCGGAAGCGAGCATGAAGAATCCGCGTGGTCCTATCAAAGGGGAGTTGAAGGGCCGGAGAAAGAACCTATCCAAAAATCGCACCGGCAGTTTCAATGCTGACCAAACACCAGCCCAGCTTCGGAAACGCATCGCTGAGCTTGATCTCTGGTTACGCGAACTAGAAAGAAATCGCTTTGATTACAACCAAAAGATCGATGGTGCCAAAAAGCCATCGAAGGCGTGGAACAGGAGGCATGCGATGCCGGACAATCTCTCAAAGAGGGGCCAGCCGGACCGATCGAAGATTGCGATGAATGAGGCTTTTGAGGTCCGTTACTGGACCAAACATCTTGGAGTTTCAAAGGAGGAGCTGCAGCGCGTCGTCGACAAGGTCGGTAATGCGGCTGCGGCCGTGAGGAAAGAGCTCGAGAAATAGTGGCGTCGCCATGGGCAGAAATACCGTCATGATAGTAAAATCTTGCATATTAAAAGAGCAGCGCGTTTTTGCTTTCATCAAGGACATATGATGCGCAACAGTCGCCTTTGGATGCTGGATTACGAAGATGAGCTGAGGAAATCGATCGTGGATGGAGAAGGCGTGCTGAACGCTGCCGACAAGCGTTGGTAATCATCGAAAAATGACCCGGCGGGTATAACTCGTGCAAAAAGCCTGGCGTCTGTTGAAGACCACGGTTACTGCATTCATCAATGACGAGGCGCTTGGAAGGGGCGCGGCAATAGCCTTTTACACGGTGACGTCTATTGCTCCGGTTCTGCTAATCGTCGTCGCGATCGCAGGCATGGTTTTCGGGCGGGAGGCTGCGCAAAATGGAATTATTGCTCAGCTAAGTGGCCTGATCGGCCAACAAAGTGCCGAACTTCTGCAGACCGCTGTCGCGAGCGCGCAGGATAAGACCTCCGGCAAGATCGCCACTGTTATTGGCGTGGTCATGGTTATCGTTACCGCTTCAGGTGTATTCGGTGAAATGCAAACGGCGCTTAACGTCATCTGGAAAGCAGACCCGACGGGCACACCGATATCCCGTTTGATTAGAGCACGCGCGGCCGGCTTAGGGCTCGTGGTCTCGTTGGGATTTCTCTTGATGGTATCGTTGGCGATAAGCGCGGGCCTGTCCGCATTTGGCGATTACCTGAACTCTGTTTTTGCGTTTGGTCAGGTCATCCTCACGATTGTGAACGGGGCAGTATCTCTTCTGCTGATTTCGATCTTGTTCGCAGCAATTTACAAAGTTCTGCCGGACAAACATATCGAATGGCGTGACGTGATCGTTGGAGCCATCGTGACGTCGTTCTTGTTCACCGCTGGAAAGTCGCTAATTGGCTGGTACATCGGCAGCAGCGCGGTGGCTTCTGCTTATGGTGCCGCAGGGGCACTGATCGCCATGTTGCTCTGGGTGTATTACTCAGCTCAGATTTTTTTGCTCGGCGCTGAATTCACTAAGGCGTATTCCGACCGCGCTGAGTCTGACGATGTTTCCAGGGCTTAGCTGTTTCACTTCGCGTTCTCCTCGCCCGAATTCTTTTTTCGCGCCGCCATTGGATCAACTGTGCACATCAACGGATAACGATTTCTAAGACGCGACCGCAGGTCGCGAGGAGCGTGCGCCTTGCATCTCAACACCGCCTGCAGTGGCGCCGAAACTATGACTTGTCAGATTTAGTTGGTACACGCGACGATGGCCGATCGATACACCATATGTTTCGGCCGGCGTCCGCAAACCCGCAGCGTGTCTCGCACCCAATACCTTCCGCAAATCCTGGATAGTTTTGGCGTTCGGGAATGAGGGAAGCGGCGACTACCGCCATTTTTCGTCACGCTAATGTTTCGACAGTAGCGAACCAAATAGATCGCCGCCGTTAAGCCGGCCGGGCCCATCAGATGACTAGGCACTCAACGTCTTGGACGATCGGCGTAGATACTCGTTTTCCTTCAGCAAAGCGAGCCAATCTCAGGCCATGCCGGCCACCTCAACGGTACGTCGCGGTGTTTGGCAAAGACCGAGCCAACGTTTAGGTGCAATAGTCAAAAGGAAATGACGCGAGAAGCGAGGCAGTTTCAAAGCACCAATTCTTCTAGTATTTTTTAAACTTGTGGAATTGCGGGGCCCGTTCTTACCTCAGGCGTGGCGATTTCGGAAAGCCGGTCTTTTGCGTTCCTGGATTGGGCCGGCTGGACGAGGAGGCCTTGTCGTCGCGGACGCACTTAAGCGCGAAGGCATCAATGCCCGCGTAGCCGACGCTACCACGGCGATCGAGGACGATTAGGCCGCGGCAAGTGTCGCTCCGGAAGCGCCGGGAACTAATGCCATCATTGGAGTTCAGGCTTCAATTCAAACAGTTCGTGAAAGAGGATTGCGTCATGCCACAGACCGACACCCGTTCGCTGCACCAGATCAAACGCGAAACAGAGCAAACGCGTGCCGGCCTGACCGATACCGTCGAGCGGCTCCGTACGAGCGTGGCGGAGACTGCGAGCGACATTCGCCAGCGTATCAGTCCCGACGCCATCAAGGCCGAGGTGTCCGACTACATCAAAAGCAGGGGTGAGCGGCTGATGAACGACGTCACCGCCGCTGCCCGCAGGAATCCGATGCAGGCTGTGGCAGTCGGCGCCAGCGTCGCATATCCGCTCCTGCGGCTGGCGCGAACCATACCCTTGCCGGTGCTGATGGTGGGGGCTGGTCTGTTTTTTGCGGGCTCCAAGACGGAACAATCCGCTACACGAAAGGCCGGTGAAATCGCTTCCGACATTTCGGATGAGGTCGCACGTCGGGCCCGCGATTTCGGAAATCAAGTTGGAGAGTCTGCATCCGCTGCGAAGGCGTACGCATCCGACCAGCTCGATCGCGCGAGCGCCGCCGTGTCCGGCGGAACCGATCGGGTTAGCCGAGCGGCCGATGCAGCGGGGGCTACGCTCGCCTCGAATTCACAGAAGCTTCAAGAAAAAGCGGCGTCGTTCGGAGCCTCGGTATCCAATCGTGCGACCGCTCTCAGGGACGAAGGCACCCGTACAGCCAGTTCGGCCGCCCCGACGGTCGAGGACATTGCGTCCGGCGCAACATCCGTCGGTCAGAGGGCGATCGGCACCACCACAGATGCCGGGCAGGATGCTGCAAGGGCGCTCCGTGACAAGGCCTCCGATCTCACCGAGCGCGCGGGAAAGGCGATCTTCGAGACGATCGAACAAAATCCACTGCTGGCGGCGGGCGTCGGCCTGCTGGTCGGCGGTCTGATCGCGAGCGCGCTGCCCCGCTCCGAGATCGAGGATGACCTGGTTGGCGACGCCAGCGCCGCGGTGAAGCGACGCGGCCAAACCGCCGCATCGCAAGGTTTCGACACCGTTAAGAACGCCGTCGGTGACGTCGTCGACGAAGCGACCCGGCGGGCTCAAGAGGAAGGCCTTACGCCCGACGGCATAGGTAAGGCCGCACAGGACGTCGGACAGCGGGTGCGGCGTGTTGCGGAAACTGCGGTAACGACCGCTTTCGAACCGACACAAGACGATCATCAACCAAGCACTCACGGAGCGACCGACCATGGCTGACCAAAAATTCAGGAGCACGGATCAAACGGGATCGAGCACGGCACCTCATGGCTTCGAAACACCCGCCATCGCGGCAAAAGCCGTGACCGACCAGGCACCTTCTGTAGGGCGCGATCTCAAGGACAAGGCGATCGGCCTGGCGGGCTCGTCCTCGGACGCGATCAAGGATCAGGCCTCGGAATTCGTTGATGCGGCGAAGGATGTCGCATCGCAGGCAACCGACAAGCTTAAGCAGACGGTCGACGGTCAGAAGAATGCCGGCGCGGAATACGTCGGAAGCCTAGCTGAGACGATCCGCCGCGCCGCGCGAGAATTTGACAGTGACCTCCCGATTGCCGGCACCTACATCCGGAAGGCCGCAGCTCAGGTCGAAGGGGTCGCCGATACCATCAGGACTGGTAACTTCAACGACCTGATACGAGGCGCTCAGTCCTTTGCGCGTCGGCAGCCGACAGCGCTCCTCGGAGTGGCTGTGCTCGCCGGGTTCGGCGTCGTCCGGTTCTTAAAGAGCTCAGCTGAGACTTCCGAAGGCGGTTGGTCTGGCTTGACCGACGGAAGCACCCTTGCGCGAAACAGTGCGAGTCAATCGAATGCAGATAACAGAGGAAATCGCGATGAGTTCACAAAGTAGCCGGTCGATACCCGAGCTTTTCAGCGACGCTGTCGCACAGCTTGCCAAACTCGTCGGCAACGAGTTCGAACTCGCTCGGGTGGAGCTGTCGGAAAAGGCAAGCCAGGTCGGCCGGGCTGCCGCCATGATCGGCGCGGGCGCGGTCATCCTGATGCCGGCGCTGGTGCTGCTGTTATTTGCGCTTTCGGCGGCATTGATTCGGGGCGGGTTTTCTGAGCCCGTCGCCTATCTGTTCACAGGAGCGGGCGCGGCGCTTGTTTCGGGAGCGTTGATAGGAATCGGATTGAGTCGGCTTTCCGACGATGCCCTCAAGCCCTCGGTCACTCTTGATCAGGTGCAACGCGACAAGGCCGCGGCGAAGGAGATGGCACGATGAGTGATATTTCGGAAAAAGGATCGGACTTCCTTCGGGATCTGGGCAATGCCGCGCGCAAGAACCCCTTATCTACCGCGCTGATCGGAATGGGTGTGTTGTGGCTCTTCACCGGCAGCCGACCTGTTGAACGGGCCGAGGAGATTGTCCGGCGCACTGCTCGCTTTGACCGTATTCCGGATGCGGCCGGCAATGCTTTCGAAGCCGCCCGTTTGACCTTTAGGTCCGGCGCCGATTCCATCGGCGAGCACGTCACATCAGCAAAGGACGCGCTGCGAGACGGCGGCGCCGACGCTCTCGATAGCGCAACTCGCTTCGGACGGGATTATGCCGACGCTGCTTCCGATTATGCCAGATCTATTCCTGGTGCCGGTGCAGAGATGTTCGACGCGGCCCGCTCCAACTTGACCGAGCTATTCAGGACCCAGCCATTGGCGTTGGGCGCGATCGGGTTCGCGATCGGTGCGGGGATTGCAGCCGCCCTGCCTTCGAGTGAAGTTGAAGCGGCTTATCTCGGCGAAACCAGCGATACAGTTAAAGCGAAGGCCGCCGAGTTCGCCGCTGAACAAACCGCTCGTGCGACGACGGTTGCAGAAGGCGTGATGGGCGCCGTCACTGAGGAAGCCCGCAAAGAGGGCCTCACCGTAGAGGGCGCGAAATCGGCGGTCGGAGATATCTCTGCAAAAGTCGGCCGCGTCGTCGATGCGGCGGGCAAGAGCATTTCCGAGCGGGTGACCTCGACCAAATCATCATAGGCGATAGCAAAAGTTTGATTTGCTCAGGCGCTGCGAACACCACGGATAGCTTCTTCGAAGCTGCCTGAGGAAGCAGCGGAACGCTTGATTTTTCGAATATTGCAAAGCGCACCCTAGTCATCTGGAACTCAAGTTCGTCACATTATAAATTAGCGCTCGAATCCTTGGAGGAGAGCGCTTATGGCGAATGCAGGTGTGAGAGGCCGGCCGATCGAGCCGCCTAGTGCTGAGTGCGCAGGAGCGGACGTACTTGGAGAGGCAAGTCCGTCGTCACCGTGTTGCGCGGTCGCTATCTGAGCGGTGCCGCGCGATCCTGCGATGTGCGGACGGCTTGCCAAGCAAATCTGTGGCTGCCGAACTCGGTATCCACGAACACACCGTTGGCAAGTGGCGCCGCCGGTTTTTGAAGGATT
>Ga0137394_10004175_pt1 | contig 10937 bp, 5 predicted proteins | sample czobulk116metaG_FD_108278 | JGI IMG/M metagenome (GOLD analysis project Ga0137394, IMG submission 108278) | Vadose zone soil microbial communities from Angelo Coast Range Reserve, California, USA - czobulk1.16 metaG | ecosystem: Environmental > Terrestrial > Soil > Vadose zone | place: USA... | reverse complement strand
CAAGAGCGGCAAGGCGCGCGCGCGGTTTCCCGTTTGCGTGAGGATGGCGGCCAAAACCTGCGCGGCTTGCGGGTTGGGAGCCAGTTTCGCTGAGGCCTCAGCGTAGACATGGGCTTGTTCTCCGGCTCTGATACGAAGCGCAGCGTCGGCAACCCGCGCCCAGAACTTCGATTGATCGGTCGATCCGTCCAGCTCGATGCGCGACAGGGCGCCGCTGCTTCGTCCATCGAACATTGCAGAGAGAGGCCGGCCTGTGCCTTGAGAATGCTGGACCAGAAGCTGGAGTGGCGCCGCGAATTCGATAAGCATGTTATCGTCGGTATTAAAGGGTTCGTTGCGGGTAACGCGCTTCAACTCGTCTCCTCCAATCCAGTACCAGGCCAGAAAATCCTCGATACTGCGGACGTGAATGCGCGCAAGATCTTTTTCTATGAGCGGTGTCAATCGCGAACGCAACTCGGATTCCCGAAGCAGATTGGCTTGAGCGGAGCCGACAAGGATCGCGTCATGTTTCACCTTGAACACATGGACCTCGGGAAAGACTGAAGTAAACGTGTGCAGGATCGTTTGAAAATGTGATTCCTGCAGTTCATAGAGCTGGATCCATTGGCAAAAAACCCCTTCAGGCTGAAGCTTGGTTTTGCTGAGTTCAAAGAACTCACGAGTGAAAAGATTCGCCGCGCCCGGGATCCAGGGATTGGATGGCTCGGAGATCAGGACGTCGTATTTTCGATCTGTGACCAGCAGATGATTGCGGGCATCGTTGACCACCAGTTCAGTGCGGGGGTCGGCCAGAGGACGGCCGTTGAATTCTTCAAAGAATCGACTGCCACGCACGACGGCGTCTTCCAATTCAATGCACTGGACAGACTTCACTGGATGGGTCAGCACCGAACCGAGTGTTACGCCGGTGCCAAGACCGACCACGAGCACCTGGTCGCGGTGCGGCGCCAGCATTAAGGGAATATGGGCTACCAACGATTGTGTGGGCAAATCGTGCAAGGCATCCTGCGGGCTGAAATCAGTCAGTGGGTAGAGGCCGGAGGGTGTCGAGGCATCGGCTTTGCCGTTCACGAGCAAACTGATCGACTCAGGGTTGCGGAAAATCGTGATCGTGCAGGTGAGCCCTTCTTTAAACATCAGCATCTCGCCCGTGATCTTTTGGGCGCGTTCACGGAAGGCTTGACGTGTAAGGCCAAGGTAATCACGCGCGTAGCGGAATACGCCGGAAGACATCACGGCCGCATCCCATTTCGGCGTCGAGTAGAACAGATTCACGGAGAAGAGGAGGACCAAAACCGCGAGGATTGGGCGATAGCGGACGAGAGGACGAGGGATTATGGGGAGAATCGCCGCCAAGCCAAGGACGGCATTGAGCGCAATACCAGTAAGTAATGTGTTTTGGGAGCCGAGGCACGGTACCAGCCAAAAGCCAGCGAGTATTGATCCCGCAATTGCGCCCAGGGTGTTGAGAGCATAGGCCCAACCGACAACGCGCGCGCCTTTCTCGCCGGTAGCATTCAGGCCCTGGATTGTGATAGGAAACATCGCGCCCAGTCCGAGCGTCGGTAGAATCATTAGGCCGGCTGCAAGAATGAATTGAAGGTTGAGGAATCCGGAAGCTCCGGGGCGAAATATCTCGTACGATTTCAAGTAGAAATAAGGCATCTCTTCCACAAGGAAGACGCTCAGAAACGTGCTCAAGGCAATCGCGATCTGGCAAAGGCCAGCCGCAAGCAACGGAGACGACATTTTTGCAAGCGCGCGAGTCGCCACCCACGCGCCCAGGGAAAGACCAAGGAGGAACGTAGCCAGCATGATCGTGTAGGCGTAAGTGGAGCAGCCGAGAACCATGACCAGAGCGCGATTCCACGCAACTTCGTAAAGCATGGCGACAAAGCCGGAGAGGGCGTAGATGGCGACCAGGAGACGCGCGCCTTGGGACGAAAGAGCGGCCGTGTTGATGGACGTTTCGCTGCGAGCCGGGAGCGCAATCTCAGGCTCTAATCTGACTTCGTTGCCGCAACCACTCGAACGGCTGATAAGCGCGCTCTTGAGAGAGAGGACCAATGCCGCGGTTCCTTCGGCAACCGCTGCTCCGACTCGATCACGGGTGTTCTGTGGTGTTCTGGAGGCCAGCCAAAAGGCTCCGGCGGCGGCGGCTGCATTGAGCGCAATCGCGACCCATTGCGTTTTCGCCAAACCGATTTTCGGAAAGAGGACCAAACCCGCCGCCACGCAGCCGAGGACTGCCCCCAATGTATTGAAAGTATAAAGCAGACCGATCCGCTTTTTCCCAAAGGCACCTTCGCGACTGACAAAGCTGCTCACAATCGGAAGCGTGGCGCCCATGAGGAATGTCGGGACGAGCAGAACGAGCGCGGCCAAAACGAATCGGATGCAGGTGAAGGTCAGAAAGGAGGCGTGGCTGATTCTCCAACTCCATTGATAAACCGGCACGAGCAGTTGAAATGTTAGAGGGATCAGAATTGCAACGACTCCGATCAGACATTCGAGCGCACCGTAAACGCGAAGCGGATGGAATCTTTCAACCCGCGCCGCCAACCGTCCCATGAAATAACTTCCACAGGCCAACCCACCCATAAACGACGCCAATACTGTCGCAATGGCAAAAGTTGTGGCGCCGAAAATGAGTTCCAGAGATCGCACCCAGGCCACTTCGTAAATGAGTCCAGCCATGCCCGAAGCCGTAAAACAAAGCAGCAGCCAGAGCATCGATCTACCGACCGAAACTGAGCGAATTCCGAGGCCGGCGTTGGTTAGTTTGGTTGCTGATTCAGTATACATCCTCTGGTGGCCAAGCTAAAAACGCGCCAAATTGCGATCAACCACCTGCAATAAGAGGCGGCGACTGAGGGGCTTAGGTTGATTTTGGGCACGCGGACCCAAAACCTTCTCGCTTTGGGCTCGAATTCCGCGTATCACCAGTCCGAACCCAACGGTGTATGAAAGTCGGATTAATTGCCCTCCTGGCCTGCTGTTTGCCCGCTTATTGTCAACTTGTGCTGAACCCGGGGGACACCTGGGCCTACCAATTCAGCGATCTTCCGAGAACTGGCTCGACGCCCATGTTCGGATCAAACCCGCGCGGCGTGTTACAGTTCAGCGTCAATAGTTCGAGCTTCCAAAGCGGCGATGTCCTTCGGTACGACATGTTCGAGAGCACCGCGAGCGAAGCGCCTATTTGCAGCGGAGTAATGATGGGCGCGCCATTCAATGGATCATGTGAGCGAGATTTGAGCTGGCAGGACCGCCAGGGCGCGATCCGCTTCACCATGGTCTCAGGCTCGATCACGGTCGATAGTATTATAGTCGAGTCGATCCTGCCTGGGCCGAGTCTCAGCTCGTACGACGTCTATTCCGAAACATTCACTCCGGTGCCGGAGCCGACGGTGACAAGTTTGCTCGCTGTGGCGCTCTGCAGCGGGTTGATTTGCGCGGCTCAGCGCAAACAGAGGGGGATGCGCTAGAGCAACTCCAAGACGCGATGCAACTCAGCATCAGTATTGTAGAAGTGCGGCGATAAACGGATGTAGCGCTGGCCGGCACGATCGGCCCGGAGCGAGGTGAGGATTTTGTTTTCCAGCAGGCGTTGATGAAGTGCCGGCAGATCCAACCCAGGCTTATGGAATGCGATGATCGCACTGGAATTTGCGGGGGGCGCGCCGGCCTGCAGGACGGTATAACCTTTTGCCTGGAGTGCGGGCACAACCCAGGAACGTTTCCTGAGCAATTCAGCGCTAATATTCTCAATGCCGATCTCCAGCAGCAACTCGAGCGCGGCGTGCAGTCCAACGATGCCAAGCAAATTCGCAGTGCCCGGTTCATACCGTCGCGCATCGGGCGGATAAACAAGCTGCTCCTGGGCAACATAATTTGGGCAGCGCACATTATGCCATCCATAAACTGGAGGGCGGAGTTTCTCCTGCATCGATTTGCGCACGAATAGCAGCCCTGCGGCGCAGGGACCGAGCAGCCATTTGTGGCTGTCTGCCGCAAGGAAATCGACGTGTTCAACAGGTGTAGGAAACGCACCCAGCGTTTGGATGCCATCGACGCAAAAAGGAATGTTGCGCGAATGCAATGCCTGGCCAATGCCTGCCAGATCAATTCTGAAGCCAGTCAAAAAATGGCACGAAGCGAGCGCGACCAGTCGCGTCTGTTCGTCCACTTGACCCAACACATCAGTGAGACGAATGCGTCCGAGTTCGCGCGTGTTCAAAAGCCGCACCTGGACGCCCCGCTCCGCAAGCGCCATCCATGGATAAACATTGGACGGGTAGTCGTCAAAATAGACGAGAATATTGTCGCCCTTCCGGAAAGTGAGGCCGCTGGCGACAAAACTGAGTCCCAGCGAGGTCGGCCCCACTAATGCGATTTCATCGAATTGAGCCCCCAACATTGTGGCCGCAAGCTGGCGCGCGCGGCGAATCTCGCCTTCGGGCAGAATCTCCTCCTGGTCTGCGCCGGTGCACTGGCGCGCGTAGCGTTCCACGGCTTCGCAGACACGGCGAGGCAAGGGACAGACGCCGGCGTGGCCGAGGAAGATTTTGTCGCGCGTGACAGGAAATTCGTGCTGACGCAACTCTTCGTTGGAAAGTATTTCAGACAATGTCATAGCCGTGGCCGCGCAAATCGGTGGAGAGATAGCGCAGGTGGCTGACTGGAGCGAGTCGGAACTTTGCCGCAGCCGGCATAGCGGTCAGCAAGATGCACAAGCTAGGTATCGCACGGCAGTCGGGAGCCCAGCCGTAGCAACTTAGCGCCAACCGACGTTAGGCGTACAGCTCGTTGATCAAGCTGCCCTCGTCGAGAATCTCGACCGGGCGCCCTTCGGGCGTAGGGATTTGCTTGCGGGGGTTGATGCCGAGTGATTCGTAGATGGTATAGCAGACATCGGCCGGGCGAACCGGTCGTTCCGTCACGAAAGCACCTTGCTTGTCAGTGGCGCCAACGATCTTGCCGCCTTGCACACCGGCGCCCGCAAAAATTAATGAGCCCGCCTTGCCCCAATGATCGCGCCCAACATCTTTGTTGATCTTCGGCGTGCGGCCGAACTCGCCCATGGCAACAACCATTGTGTCCTTCAGGAGGCCACGCTCGTGCATGTCGTTGATGAGGGACGAGAAACCCTGGTCGAAGATGGGAAGTTTCTTTTCCAGGCCGTCCCAGATTTTGGCGTGATGATCCCAACCGCCGTTGTTCACCGTCACAAAACGCACCCCTCGCTCCACGAGCCGCCGGGCGAGCAGACAACTTTGGCCGAATTCATTGCGGCCATAGGAATCGCGAAGCTTCGCGGTTTCCTTGTCGATATCGAAGGCGGCCTGGGCGTCGGGTGACAAAACCATCTCGGCCGCGCGCTGCTGAAATTCGTCATAGGTAGCAATCTGATCGTTCCCTTTGATCTGCGCGGACAACGTGTCGACTGCCTGCAGCAGGCTTTTTCGGCGCTCCATCGCGACCGGAGTCAGCGGCTGGGCCAACGAGAGGTCCCGGACTTTGTAATCCTTCTGATTGGGATCGCCCGCTTTGAACGATTCGTACCGCCCGCCGAGAAATGCGCTCTTGCCCAACTCCCACGTAAACGAGGGATTTTTGGGGACCGCCACATACGGGGGGAGCATTCCCGAGAAACCGCTCTCATGCGCCACCACTGCGCCCATGGCAGGATAATCTCCAAAGGGAGAGCCGAAGCGCCCGCAAAGCACCCAATTGGTGGCTGTCTCATGGTGATCGTTCTCGTGGCTGCCAGAACGAATCAGACAAACTTTATCCATGGTCTTCGCCATCTTCGGCAGGAGCTCGCAAACATGAAGGCCGGTCACATTGCTCGGAATGGATTTATATTTGCCGCGAATTTCCTCCACAGCTTCGGGTTTCATGTCGAAGGTGTCGTGGTGGGAAATGCCGCCTCCGAGATAAACGAGGATGATCGACTTCGCGCGCGCAACACGGCTGGCCGGCTCAGCGGCCATGAGCTTCTCAAATGCCAATAAGTTGCCTAAACCGAGACCGAGTGGGGCCAATGCGCCGACGCGCAAAAAGTCGCGCCGCGAAACGCCGTTGCAGAATCGGTGCTCTTTGGGATTCAAGGAAATATCGAACATACCTTCTTCCTTCCATTTAATGATTGAACGCAAATTCCTTCGAGTTGAGCACGGCCCAAAGCAAATCGCGATAGACCTCATCCCTCTTATCTGCCGCGAGGGCTTTTTGCACAGCGGCCCTTTCCTTTTCGAGCGGCCGCCGGTTGAGGGTGGCCAGGAAAACTTCATCCGTAAGCTGCGCATCGTCCGTGCACTTTTTCAGCAGTCGCGAGAGGCGGCCATCATTATCTCGAATTTTTTTGTTCATCTCCTCGCCATTGTTGAGATGCAGCAACTGCGGCAGGGTGACATCGCCGCTCCGTTCGCACGCACAGGCTGTAACGCGGTCTGATCGGCCAAAAAGGGTCAGGAAGTAAGAACTCACACCAGGCTCGGGTAATTGAATGGCGCGCACGCCGATGGGATAGCCGCCGAATGAGTCGGGCACGTCGGTCGCACGGCTTACCGCGTCCATCAAAACTTCCGCAGGGAGGCGGCGGGCATAGTAATGCGAATAAAACCGGCGATCGTTTTCGTTTCCAGGCAAAGTGACCGAGCTGAGTTGGTAGGCCCGCGAATTGACGATTATGCGCATGACATGCTTCAGATCGAACTTGTTCGAGACAAACTCATGGTTGAGGACCTTCCACAGTTCTGCGTTCGACGGTGGATTGCTCGCGCGCAGATCGTCCACCTGCTCCACCAATCCCACGCCCAGGAAATGTTTCCAAAGACGATTCACCATCGCTCCGCTGAAATTCTCGTTCGCAGGATCGGTCACCCAATCAGCCAATCGCAGCCGAAGATCCTGGCCGGGATGGAACTCGAACGCGGACCGATCCAGGGGCTGCGGCGCCATCCGCTCTTTGGTCCGTGGCTGCGTGATTACCGGCATCCTGGCCTGGAGCTTCTCCAATTGCTTGTGGCCCTCCGCGAGCTTCTTTTCCTGCTCGGTCACCTTCTTTTTGGCTTTCTCCAATTCATCTCCGCTCTTGTCCTTCAAGGCGGCCTGGGCATCGGTGAGCGCGTTCTCAATTTGCGTGATCTGCTTCCTTTGTTCCACCTCTTCGCGGGAAGTAGTGGAAAGCACGGTTCGGCCTTTGTCCGGGTCTTCGCGCTTCAATGAAACTTTCGAAAAGAAAGCTGCGAAATGGTAATAGTCATCCTGCGTATATTTTTCGAGGGGATGATTGTGACACCTTGCGCATCCGATGCGCGAACCGAGAAACGATTGAGCAATGGAATCACCGATCTCCGATTCTTCCGCCCGCTGCTTCTCTCCCACCAGGGTGATATAGTAGCCAATCTGGGGAGAGGTGCAGACGTCACCGGAAGCGGTGATCACATCGCGAGCCAACTGATCCCACGGCCGATTGGCGGCGATTTGGGTCCTCAACCAGCTATGGAAGGAACGCACCCCTTTAGTGCCACGCACGTCGTGATCGCGTTCTTTGCGATTCTGTAACAAGTCCGAAAATTGCAACGTCCAGTAATCGACGAACTCGGGGCGTTTCAGCAGATCCTCGATCAGGCGCGAGCGTTTGTCTGCCGCTTTGTCGCTTGTGAACGATCTCACTTCTTCGGGCGATGGGAGCGTTCCAGTCAGGTCGAGAGAAACGCGGCGAAGAAAGGTCGCGTCATCAGAAAGCGCCGAAGGAGGAATGCGAAGCGCCTGAAGCTTCTTGAAGACGGGCTCGTCGATCAGATTATTGCGTCGCGCGAAGTCGCCCGGCAGCACTTTATTCTCGTACGGGACCGTAAAGAGCACGACCTCGACATGGCCCTGAAAATGCGCGCGAACCGCAGTTTCGCCGGCCCGTTTGGCCTTCACCCGCCCTTCCGGCGAGACATCCAGAACGGTTTCATCGTTGGAGAAGAACTGAGTCAGCCAGGTGACATCGCGAATGCGTCCGTCCGGATAATGCGCCCGCACCAGGAGGCGTTGAGTGTCGCCCACTTTCACGGAGCGATTGCCGGGCAACAGTTCAATGCGCGCTGAATCGAATTCGTTCGTTACGGGACCCGGAGCGCGGGCTTTGATCCAGTCGACAAGCGCCTGATGCGAGCGCGAACCGGGCGCAAAACGCTGGCCGCCCTCGTGTGGAACCTGCCCAGTGGCTTTCAAGAGGATCAGACTTTCGTCCGGGAACGCATAGTCTATGCGCCGGGACTGGACTTCAGTGGTCAACCAACCGTAGTCCCAGTCAGGAGCGAAAGCGCGCAACGATAGTTTAAATCCGTTTTGACCGGCTAGCTTGCCGTGGCAACCGCCGGCGTTGCATCCGGATTTGGTTAGAACCGGCAGAACATCCCGGCGAAACGAAGGTTTGGAAATAAGGGTCGAATCACGCGCGGTGACGCTGACGCTTTCCGTGCGGCCCGCATATCCAACACTGATTTGCGCCGTCCCATCCGCAATTGGGCGGCAAACGCCATTAGTCGAAACTGAAACGATCTTCGGCTGCTTGCTAAGAAAATGGGCCGAATCGGACACGTCAATTTGGCTGCCGCCCGACATGACGGCCGTGACGAAGAGGCGATGCTCATCGCGAGCCCCGCGCAACTCGATTGCGGAAGGATAAACCAGGAGCTTTGCCGGCTTCTTCGACGAGGAAAACATTGCAGCGCTCGCGGAAATCGCGCCCAACAGGAAAACCAGGATGGCTGTGCAAACGGAACGCCCGAGAAGCGGGGCGCTACATGACGGTGAACTCCGCCAATGGCCTAAGATTGCAAACATCCGAAGTAGCTGACGCCAGCCAAGCTACAACGGAGATGGACGGGAAATCAGCGCGCAAAATTCAGCCCAAGTACCGTTCGTAGTGCAACAAACCCGGAGTCACGCCGACAGAGTTTGATTCGGACGCACGCCTCCAAGGCTCTTCAGCTTGAGAATAGGTCGGGAGAGAGGAGGAATGGCAAAATGATCGGGACGCAAACTGAACAGAATCGTGCCGCAAGCCGGCGCTGATTACCGCAAGCTACCGCACATGGGTCGGCGGCTTCTCTCAGCCCCAGTGAGGTCGAATCCGTGAAGAATTCCCTTCGGGGAATTCTTTTTTTACCGTGCAGTCCTGTGTTTGGGTGTGTTTTATCGTTGGAGCGAAATCAATGCACAAACAGGACTATGCTCCACCCCGAAACCTTTCGGGGCAGAGCATAGGTGTTGCGAGTGCTCACCTGGCTCGGGAGCGCTTGAACAAAACTAAGATTTCAAAGAGCAAAGCAAAACTTGCCTGGCTGCAAGCGGCGGGGCGCCTGCTGACGGAAACAGCCCTCGCCGCTGTCGGACGTCCTTCCGATACTGATCATGAATACAGTAACAGGGGCGGGAGTGCAAGTAAAAAGTGGAGATGCTCCGAGAGCGATTCAACCCGTGCGCAATAATGGGAGGTATTCAGTTCTGAGTCCTCGCGGCAAAGAGCTTTTACATTTGCGGCGCGGGCGCACCAATCCAAAAAGACCCATTTCCTGACCCGTTTGTTTTTGTGAGCGCTTGCGCAATCACTGCTGGCTCGCCAAAGAACCGCGAGCGGATAACGTTCACTGATGCCACCATCCGGCGCCAATCGAAACCCACATCTGAAATCGTTGTGGTGGAGTTGTGCGGTACTCCTCTTGTTTGCTTTGCTCGCGGTTGCCTTTATCAGAGGTATTCACTTCAACGTTGCTTCGCGCAGCGTGCAATTCGCGTGTCAGCCGATTCAACCCGGCAACAACCAGAGTCTGTTCTTTCACTTAAGGTGGGACGGTCCTACGGGGCAATTTACCAGTGGCGATAACTACGGCTTCAGGGTGTGGAAATGGTATCTGAGGCTTGACATCATCAATGATCCCATCGCAGCGGCTAAACGCGGATTGCCGACCAGCGTTAAAGGACTCATCGCGGCGATGGATTCAAAAGATCATTGGAGAAGAGTCTGCGCGTTGCACCGCCTGGCCGAACTTCGCGAAACCGCTACGCCTGCAATTCCAGCACTACTGAAGCAACTAGCCCGCGACGATGCAGAGGCGCACGAGACGCTGGCGGCGATTAGCACGGCGGCCCCGACGACGGCAGTGCCGCTCCTCACGAATGCGTTAATGACGGGTGACGTGACGACGCGCTGCCACATTGTCGAAGTCCTTACCGACATTGGCCCACCAGCGAGCGCCGCAATTGCAGCCCTCACGGGCTGCCTGGGCGACCCAGAGGGGAAAGTCGTTCTCCGCTGTGCTTACGCTCTGAGCAAAATCGGCGGACGCGCCGCCGACGCGGTGCCGGCCTTGCGGCGGCTGCTGAGCAGTCCCGACGCTGAATTGCGCGCAGGCGGGGTAGCGGTTCTCAAAGAATTCGGCGCCGATGCCAGTGCAGAAATCCCTGAAATTATCCTCCTCCTGGATGATCGGAATCTCGACGTTCACGCGATGGCAGCCAGGACGCTCGCCGGCGTCCGGAGAGCCAGCAATCAAAACGCAGATGATATCCCGAACACCTTGTTGAGAAGGCTCGACTTGCTCGCGCACGGCCATGACATTGCGGCGCAATGGGCAATCGATGCTCTTTCCACCATGGGGACCAACGGTGCAAAAATTCTCGCCAGCATCTACAACACGGCGGAATATCAGCGTCGTCGCGAGATTGCCGAGGCGTTGATCAAGCTGGGTCCTCAAGCTGCCGCTGCGCTGCCAATGTTCATGGCCGACCTTTCGGCGACGGACACAAGCCGGGCGCAGCAATCCGCGCGTGTAATCGGCTCGATGGGTTTAAGCGCCACGAGCGCTCTTCCACGGTTGACTTTGTTGTTGCAGCACGGCGATCCGCTGACGCGTGTGCAGGCTGCCGGT
>Ga0137394_10004173_pt1 | contig 10939 bp, 11 predicted proteins | sample czobulk116metaG_FD_108278 | JGI IMG/M metagenome (GOLD analysis project Ga0137394, IMG submission 108278) | Vadose zone soil microbial communities from Angelo Coast Range Reserve, California, USA - czobulk1.16 metaG | ecosystem: Environmental > Terrestrial > Soil > Vadose zone | place: USA... | reverse complement strand
GCCCATGACGCAGGTCGGCTCGGCCCACTCCGCCTGTAAGATTGACCACGTGGATCCGTCCCTTGCCGCGACATGACGAAATTCCACGTTGTCGGAGGCGCATACAGTAGTAGGTCGGGGCTCTTCTCGTATCCACTGTGGAGTAACCTCGTGCAGAATGGACGTCATCGTACCTCCCTCGTTGCGCCGATTGTGTCGAGTAAGAATTGAGCCCAATTTCTCGGCGCGCTACAACGCGTCCTGGGTGGAGCACAGGGGTGGGCCCATGTGCCGGAGGAGAGCGTGTATCTCCTAGTGAAGGAGGGGTTTCGATCGATGCCTCCGCAAGATATAGGCCCGTTCATATGTGGAATACAGGCGAGACTCTGATATCGAGACCCATTGATGGATCTGATCATCGCCTTTTAAGGACACGTTGGTCGGCGTGTACGTATGAACTTGGGCTCCCTCATTGGTGGTTGCAAATTTCGCGACCGTGATGGCGCCTAGATGTGGATGCGATGCGCCAGCATATACCTCTCAATGCAATGCATTACCATCCCTGCCCAGAACTGAACCGGAGACACAGGATAGCGTAACTTCCTTTTGGCGCTGCTTCAACAAGGAGAAAGATGAAGAGGTGTATCGCGGCTCAAACTCTTCACTCACGCATGCTGGATTCTTTCCGTGGCTTCACATGGCCGATAGCGTACAGCATGTTGGATGGTCAACGATCGTAGCTTCTTGGAGTGACTAAGGAAGTAACAGCATGGACCCAGAGACAGCCTGAGAGACAATGAGCTAAAAATAAAGCGGTGGGAATGCTCTCAGCTAGTCGGGGAAAGAAGGTGGGACATCAACCACAGCTTCAGATTTGTGATCGCGGAATCAGTGTGAGTAGCATCGCGAAGACGAAGAGGGGCCAAAGGCCGAAGAGAGGGACAGCCACTGCACTGACGAGCATCTTTTGATAGGGGCATTATTTGTTCCCCGGTCCCGGCCCAAATGAGTCCAACGGCAATTTGCCAACAATGATAACTATCCTTAAACCAGTCAGTTCATCGCCGTCGACCTCGAAAAAAAGTGTCCTTGGTGGGCCTGGCAACGGAACAGCCAGATTGGGCTGGTCATAAAAAGGGGTATCCCTGGGAATTGCACTCTCACGGCCCTGAGCACCGTAGCAGGAGAAAAAAGAAGGGAGTGGGCCACAAGTAGTACTGGGCCACAAGATGAGCGAAGGGCTGAAATCAATCAGGAGTTGAGCGTCCAGCGCCCGTGCCTAACTTAAGTGAGGCGGAAGAGCCCGGGACGAGCTGAGTAGGACCAGCGGCGGACTTTCAAGGGTTGCCCGCGGCTGTGCCCATATCTGGTGGCACCTTAACTGTACTGCACACGCCGAACAGCCCAACCTTAAGTCTGGCCGATGCCAGTGGCCAGTGGGTTCTCACTCAGGTCGGCATAACTCAACTTCAGTGTTCAATGACGCTCGTTAACGTCGCCGCCACAACAATATCAGGACTCAGGTTGGTGAGTACGGCCCCCGAGCTCGGCATGCTTCGTACGAGGGTGAATTTCCCGCTCACTGGCATATGGAGGGTCTACACTTTGAGGGACGGGTGCGCGAACGCGATACCCACTGGCAAGAGCCGGCGCACTGTATTACTAGCTAGGACCCAAGACAAGTATCTCTATTGAATACTGACGGGGGCGAATGTCGCAGACTCACTCGACCAGCCTTGCTAGTACAGACCCACAACGCAAACTAGACAGATTTGCGACGTCTCGGTTGTCGGGACTGATGCGACTTCGTTCAACTCACGCGGCGGGATATTCATTTTTGGTGTCCAACGCAACCGAAGGGCATCCTAAATGTGGTTCTAGGTTCTTTTGCACGAAGGAATCAGGGTAAATAAAAGGGTGTATTGTAAGACTTTGACAATGAAGAGTGTGATCGATCAAATGTGCTGAACGGCCTGAACCTTGTGGGTTCGAATGATTGTTCAGGTACGTTGAGGATGGGTTGTACCGAGAGAGCGAGTGATGAGTGATGAGTGATATAAAGAGCGGCACATTGCGAAAAGAGCAGCCCATATTCCCTTTGCAGGCAGCGGATCGCTTCTAGCTAAACCCGATGCATCCGAATCGAGTTAAATGATGTTTGGATAAATGGCCGAGTGCCCGGTTGACGAGTAGGCCAGTCGTCAATCGTGACTGATGGTCCTACTGGCGACCGCTCTACAGAGGGAGGGAATAGATCGATTCGTCGCGCGATGAGCGGGAGAACGCTGTGCCAAAGTTGCTGGCAGTAATTTGCAGCGGGGGGTGACCGGTGATCGACAATCTCTGGATTTACCATCTGAGTCACCCATGATCAGCAGAAACGAATGATATTTTAGCACTCTGGCACATCGTTGCAAAGTGATTTGCGTCATTTCTGTGACCCTCCCCCATTCTTTAAGCTTTGTGGCTCAGTCATCCATTGAAGTTAATGTTAGTCAAGTGGGACGACTGATGTTGGAGTCGCTTAAATGGTATCTGCTCGGAGGGCTAGACCCCTAAATCTAATTCTCGAGTTTGAAAATCTCATATACGATCTGCAGATAGAGATCTAAATGATATTTTCGCGGTGAATGCGGACGGAATACCACGATGCCGGCGGACATGGACCCCTCTAGAGTGGGTCTACAAAGGGATTTTTTCCACTTTTTATGGAGGGCCGCCGACGCAAGCGCACATTTCAAAGCTGGAGCGCGCTGTGCGATGACCGGTGGCCTGCAGAGAGGAAATGCAGATTTAGTTGTGATCTCGAACATTGCTGTGCCGAATCACGGTATTCAATGCGTGAGAGAGTAATCATGCGATGTCAATGAATCGGCTCAGGGGCGACGGTGGTTGGCGAGCCCCGAACGTGGCGGGCCGTCGCGGACCTGTAACTGCACGCGATGGGGGTTCCAGCCCCATCCTCGCCCCTGGGTCTGGCGATTCAAAGATTTGGACAAACGCAGGGAGAACGAAAATCGGCCGAACGAATCGGTAAGTTCAGCTGTGCGTAGACCTGATTAGGAGAAATGAGGAGCGCGCTGTGCGTGCCACAAACCGTGAATTCGGTGGCCGGCCGTTCCATATCCCACAATTGGTCATGGGCACCCGTTTCAGTTACTCATCAATTCACGAGGTACCAAGATCGAGCGAGCGAGGGGGGGTTGGGAGCATGCGTAGTCAAGGTCGCGTCTTGAGGGCCAGCTTTCCATTTCTGCATTTTCATTTTCTGCATTTTTATTTCTCGTTTTTTCTCCACGGAACTCAGATACCTATTTCGAGATCCGTATTGTATTTAAATCAATAAGCTACCCTCGCATCATCGTACAGTATCCCCCTCCCCCCTACCCATTTTGCTGCCGTTGCTCCTTCTATCCTTATAGCATGGAACAGCACCGCACGCATAGACAGCAGCCTGCCCACCGCGCGCACGACTCCCCGTCCTTCGACATGTTACAGTCCTCCTTCTATCCCACTTTCCCCGTCATCCTAGGGGGGGCCTCCAGGGCCACGCAGCCGCCGCACCCCTCGGCGCAGTACGCCCAACAACATTACCCCCCTGATGGCGGCCCTCCCCTCGAGGCGCAGAGATCCCCTCCACGTCCATATGGCCTACAGGAGCACCCAGGCCACCCCCACTTAGGCGATCCCGCCCCATCCCCAGCGCTGCAACAGCCACAACCCCGCCAGGCCGCGGCTTATCCTCTATTCCCACAAGACAACGAGAGTCACAACTCGGCGTTTCAGGTCTTCTGCCCCCAACAGTCTCGCGCTCCACCGGCACACCAGCCTCCTCAGCACCTGTCCATTCAACCTGGCCCCATTGACCCATGCTATTTTGGCGCCTTCTACGACAACGCCGGCGGGCATTCTCGAGTGGGGATTACACGCCTCCCCGACCTTACATATGCTCACCACCCACAGCAGCGGTATTCCCTCCCCACGACCCACCACTCCACAGCCACCCACACTCCCCCCGAAACTTCTCCAACAACCGCGGTCCCAGGCCCCTCTCAGACGTTTCACGAACAACACGACAACGGCTCAAACGCAGACGCCGGTCAACGGTCACGCCAGTGGGGCGGCGCCGGTGCGCTGAACCCCGCGACGGGGGTCTTTTCTCGGACGTCGGACCATCCTCGTGTCCGCACCGCTCAGGCCTGCGATAAATGCCGTACGCGCAAGGCGAAGGTACGTTACTCCATCTTTTTTTCCCGCCCTTCCCCCCCCATCGTGCGCCTTATCTGACAAACATCCCCCTATGGGTATGCCCAGTGCTCAGGCGATCACCCGACGTGCCAGCGGTGTCAAACGCGTAGACTGGAGTGCACCTACGCGGCAGAGCGCCGTATGCGCGGGCCCAACAAGCCAAAGCCCCTGCTTCCCCCGCTCGCAGACGGCTCGCAATCCCCCGAAGTCGCGGAAGGACAGAAAACGCGCAGACGGGCCTCCACCATGCCCTCTGCCCAACGCCGGAGCTCGCTCATATGGGGCCAGCACCAGCAACAACAGAAGCACAAACAAAATCAGCACCAGCACCAAGGCACTGGCATTGCCGCCGTGGCCACTGTCGCCGGCGCCGCATCCCCCGCATCCCCTGCATCTTCCGCGGGCAGTGGGAGCTTCGGATACCCTCCACCGTCAGAATCCGAGGCTTCGCCTATGACCCCGCACAGCTCGCTGGGCAGTCGACGCCCCTCTGTCGTTGGCTTTTCCACGTCACCGCGGGTACTCATACATGACTTCTCAGCAGCAGCAACTACGCGGCCCGGGGTGTTGAGCCACGTCAGTGGCGGCAGCGGTTACGAGGATGATGGTGTTGTATCTGCGGAGGGCATGGTTACTGCTGGTGTGTATGCGCAGGAGATTCCCCCTGACATGAATCTGTCTTTCGAGAATCCCAAGGCCTTCTTCTGAGACAGATACTCATATCTCGTCTCTCGTCGTCGTATTTTGGGCTGCATATTGTATCTTCTTTTTTTTTTATCTTTTCACGTGTCGCACTGGTGCTAATCTTGGCTCATCGTTTGCTATTAGTACACACACTGTATCCTCGGACACGTTCTGGATGTAGCTCAACTATGTATTTTTAGCAGGGCAAGTAGATTTAAAGTACTCTGCACTTAATGCCAAATCTTTGGTCACACCCCGAACCTTTTCCTTGCGCGCGTAATTTTGCTTAGTTGGCTGGACAGGGAATGATTAGTAGACACTAATTCGATCAGAGACCACCCTCGCACCTCGCGCAGAGACTACTAGCCCCACCCACCCCCGAGATTCATCGCGCGATCGAGTGCCAAGCTAGGATGCTCCGCCCGTCTTCGGCCCCTAAGTAGCTAAGCACAGGCTGAAGGCTGGGTGTGCGCCGTGCGCCGTACACAAAAGAGGGCACGGTCGGTGATTGAATCTCCCCACCGGGTTAAAGGTGTTCTGTAGGGGCGATCGACGATACGATCATCAGCCCCGAATACGTCGCACAAAAATTCTCAGGTCAGAGACATTGGTGTAATATCAGAACGTACTTTTGCTGTGCACGGCGCCATACAGTACTGTAAAGTGCTGAGCTGGCATCGCTGTGGCGGTATCTCCGTGGTAGCCCTGATGTGGAATAGGCAAGCGCCAAACGAGCTCGATGGATTGGTTGATTGGTTCAGCTGCGATTTATCACGAGATAAATGGCTGAAAAAAGAATGTCGCGACTCGCGACATTGACGAGTACCGGGGTTGTTGAATATGTTGGTGCGCGGGTTATTTCAAAGCAAAGTTCCGTCTCTCGCTCGAGTAGGGTTGATCTAGGCCGTGTTCCGTCAAGAGCACAGACAAGACGATCGTCCGACTCGATTTCGGAGACCTAACTTGGCTAGAATGATTTCCGTGGACTCTGCGGTCAGACTCTGTGCAAGGAATTATTTATCGAACATGCACGCGCTCACATACACTAGCAGAGTTCCCGTCTGCTTGCGCATATATGCGGGTATTGCTGGCTGAATAATGATAAAATATAGAGGAAGGGGTTCAAATGGGCGATTGCAACGGCGCGATTGCGAGCGCTGTTTAAATAACTTCAGGGCTGGAACAATGTCGCCCTGGATCGCCATCACCATATAGCGCGCTGGATGGCTCACCGATTGGTTGATCAGGAAGAGAACGACAGAAGGATAGGACCTGTGTTACGTTAGCATATTTTTCTCGAACCGCCACCATTCCAGAGTAGTGCAGTTGCATTGCGGCAATTTCGCAGCAATTCTCCCATAGGCGGCGACCCCGTTTGACGGCAGCCCTACTACGCGTGGCCCGTGGGAGGGACAGGCCAGGATCTGTGGAAAAAAAAAAAGTTTCGTATCGAAAGTACCACCATCAACAAAGGCGAAACATTACTGAATCCCGACAAGCTGGCGCTGTCCAGAGTTTGCAGCGTTTTGAAGTTTTCGGCGCTTTTCAACCGGCGTCGTCACGGCATGTTAAGAACAAACACGTGATCGTTAGAAGTATAAGACCACTGGCCTCATTGTCAAGCAAGAAGTGATGTCATTGATAGGGATCTAGTTCTGCGATTCTCTGGCATTATCTCGTGCCAGATTGCTGTGCGCACCGACCTCGGTGCATCGTACTTGTTTACACTTCCACTTTTCTCCATCCCACGGGAGAGGGGGCGGAGAGAACACCGTGTCACCATAACACATAACAACTCATCAATGGGAACAGCGAAGCATCTCGGACTCCCTCTGAGTTCTGAGTTCCAAAATAGCCGTTACGGGATCCCCCGGGCCCCGCTGGTCTCAGGGACGGGGACAGCACATCGACATCGATGTATGGGTGAAGGGCGCAGGACTCGGAGTATTACCGACAGCTACGCATGCCAAGGAAAGATAGACGCAATACGTCCTGTCAATGGGCCTTCCAAGTGCGAAAGGTATGACAGTAACGTAGGCTTTCGTACATGACCTCACGACAACTTGAAGGCATACAGTACAGCAAGCGTACACGCCATTCGATCACATATGCTTCCTACTTGCACAAGTCAAGCGCCCGAGAAAACGCGTGGGTAGGGCTGCAAACCGGAGAGACCAGGGTGTTCGTGACATAATGCCCCAACTGAAGACTAAAAATACCGATTCACACCCCTTGTGCAACGTGCCTCGGGCTGGCTGAGTGGCGGCCGCCGGCTTGGTGGTACAGTACCTAACCATGCATGCATCACAATATGGTCCGCTTCGAGGGCTGGATTGGCCATTCGAGCGCTCGACGGTGCCGCATTCTGGAATACAGTATTATGGTCCTCTATCTCTATCGGGAAACATGCGAAGTACTGATCCCAATCACAGGTCATGGTGTTCGTTCGACTCAGCTGCAATCGGGCCGCTCGCGTTTTTACAAACCCTCGGCTACGAGTCTGGTGCTGACCCGTGCTAGGGGCACTAGGTTGCCAAATCCGTGACCTACGTTGGCTGGATCAATTATGTCGGTAGGTGATGACAGTACTCGGTAGAGCCATGCTTCTGACACTACATCGATAACAGACCAATTAGTGCCTGCATCACGCCACCTGTTCACGTCACCTGGTAACCGTGAGAAGAAACCCGAGGATTGCGCCCTACTATGACTCCAAGGAACCGTATCCTTCAGCTAACCTCCAGTCATGGTATTGCCACCCTCCGACGTTTTCCGGGAGCAACTCGCGTCCCTATTTTATGGCTGCGCCTTATGGGTGCCAGATCCTGCTCCACTCTACCAACAAGTCTCCATCGGGGATGTGGGTTACGTAAGAGATGGCTACTTCGTTCGCATGTTCAACGTCCTGCTCGACTGGGATGACCTGCGGAATCGCACATTCTGCTTACCGGAGGAATACACCCCTTTGGACATGGGGCAGTTCGTCAATGTTAGAACATCGAAGTTTTCTAAAGGATCCTATTACTCGCGCCATGTGACCACTGAAGAAGTGACTTATGTCGGCGCCGTGTTAGAAGACGAGTACGTTGTGATCGTTCTGTCTCAGATAGCCACCATCTACATCTCCTTCTAGCAGTGAAACCTCCACCGTGTTTTCGTGTAAGAGGCATGGTGCGGTTCTGGTGCTTCCTTACGATGGCCGCGACGAAGATGTTATTCGCACCAAGGGGTTCGAGGACTACATCCGAGACAACGTAGACAGTTGGTTCTCCTTTGCACGAAGAAATAATCTGGGCGTCGATCGCATGGAAGACCTTATTCTCGTCACCGGGTGTACCTTGGTCACTTCATGGGGGGTAGCCGCATTTATCGACAACGCCTCGGATGCAGAGGTCTCGCTGAAATCACGATTCCTCGCCGGTGGCGGGGCAATATTTGATTGGCGAATAGTTCGCCCAAGCGTGGTCCATCGGGATAGTTACCAGGGGCCAGTTCGTTCTCTTCCCCGCTTTGCCACTTCCGTACGCTGATTCTTCGTTCCTGTCTCAAGCATGCAGGCAATCTGCCTCAGAATCAATGCGTATTCGTCAGAGGTTTTCGAGCGAAGCGCGTCTTTTTATGGACCAGACTTCGGGCCGCAGCAGAGCCACTTCCCGATGATCCAGAACCTCCGAGTCGTCCGGAGGGCGAGATACAGGTGACGCGAGTTGCGGATGTTCCGAGTGTAAGCCACCTTCCCTACTGTGGAGTATCTCACAGTGCATGATGTATCTCTCTCAGCGTCGTGACCCGCTCACCGGAGTATTAGACTATATCTTGGAGGTTGGCTCACTTATCTCTTCCTGTGTAACTCGGCTCTCCTTAGCTCCCCCCCCCAAAGAAATGCCCAGAAAGTACCCTTGCCATTGCCCATGATGATGACGTTCAGCTAGTTGAAGAGGTGGTATGTCTAGGTCTTAATCAAATGCTATGTCATGTTCCCACCTAAAGACAATCTGTCATGCCCACGCTTAGGACACCCTGACCGCGGATGCAGTGGAGGGTTTCTTGCGTCAAAACGAAATCAACATACTCGTTGAAAATGGCGGTACGTGCTCCTGCATCACTTTTTCCCCAGAATTGCGCGGATAAGCTTAAATGCTAGTTTGTAAGCCGCAATCCTACAAGATGAGGAGGAACCCGCGGTTCCTGATGAGTCAAAAGCAATCTTTTACGCAGCAGCGGAATTGGCGGTGCGATATCTCCTTTGGACCCAGAGGCATTCAACTTATGGATTATGAACCCCAGGGAGAGCTAGTCCCGCTCGTCTTGCACCCCGTACTTGCAAAGTATCTCCTCAAGCTCGACGTCGGCAATCAAACCCCGGAGCACACGTATAATCTCCCAGAGGAAGAACTGAACTCCCCCGCCGTGGACCCTCCCATGTCATCCCTCATGCTGGAGAATCATCAAGGATACCCCCAAATGATCACCGTTCAGGCTTCCAGCGTCATTAGTGTATATGACGTGCTGAGGACGATCCACGAAGACGTGAGGAAGCAGTCGCGCAGGAAAGAATGGACCAAGTTGAGCGCAGATGAGCGCGCGGCGGTGGACGGGGCGTTCAGGGAACGATGCAAGACTGAAGAAGAGCTCGGACAGGGTCCGTGTAGGATCGACTACCTGCGCGGCAGGGATAGACTCCAGATACTACCGAAGCTTTCGCCTGATGGCGAGATGCTTCCTGCGCCGATAATACCAGAAGAGGTCTTAAGAGAGGCCATGTGAGTTTGACAGACCTTTTCTCTCCTGGTCCACGTGTTTCTGATCCTTCTCTAGGGATACCTCTAGGGATGATGCCAACGTTGCGGGCTCTTCAAGGATACCAATAAGGTGAAGGACATGCATGAAGACCCCGGAGGACGTAGATGTGTGGAGCGTGAGCGTTGATGCCTATGTTCTGTATGACGCGGTTTGGGCTTTGTACAGTATTCGCTCGGTTTTCAATGGACAACCACGTACTACTCACCGAAAGGATCGCCTATTATCGACCTACTCTTCTCGATCCATTTTCCGAAACTCTGATCTCCTCCAGTGTGGTGACAAAATTTGTTGAAATCAGGGATCGAGCTCGCTGGTCCATGAGTATCCCCGCGTAGCCCGTTTTCTGTGCTAGGAGCAGGCTACGCAGCGACACATGATTCATGAGTCGAGAAATTTAATTGTCGCCATTGGGTAGCGGTTTTTTGATGTTGTTCCTTGCTCCACAAGACATCCCGCTGGCATGATGCACCCGGTCGAGCACTCAAGACATTTGTGAACAGCAGAACAGAGAGAGACCTACCTAGTCGCCGACCAGGTGAGCTTTTTATGGCATCATCACAAATGCAGGAATGCACGTAAGCCATCGTAACTTCAGGAAATGGCTCTACATTCCACACTGGACAACACAACCCTATCAAATTACGACGGTAAACGGCGGTGCCAGTGGTAGGAAAAGTACAATAAGTGGGATGTAATTGAGAATGGCAGGCCGTACATAGAGAATCAAATGGTGCCGGGAAGGAAAGAGGAGAGCACTCATCAATCGTTAACCTCCCGCACATTTACAATCGTCTATCCCACCGACGGACGGCTACAGGGTGACCAGAAAGCTGTCGAGCGTTGACGAATTTCGTAATGGCTTCTTCCGACGGTAGAAGCTGCTCTACGAAAAGATCTTTTAGCGCGGGTAATGTTTCCGTCACACTTTCTCCAGCGAGACCTTGCAGGGCGAGGACGACTCGTGGCGCAATCCCTTGAGATAGATGCAGGTTCTTCACAGAGTAAAACGGCTGTACGAGTTCCAGCCATTGGGAGCCCTCCGAGTCGTCCTGCCAGCGCGGTCCCTCGTAGGGGTCCTGGCATATTTGAAGATGTAGATGTTCCAAGTCGGCGAATGGCGGTAAGGGCGAATCAAAGAGCTGTGCCATCGCCGAGAGTTGCCAATCTGACTTTGCACAAGAGACTTTTAAACAGAGACCCATCGATTTGTGTTGGAAAGTGACAG
>Ga0137394_10004171_pt1 | contig 10940 bp, 8 predicted proteins | sample czobulk116metaG_FD_108278 | JGI IMG/M metagenome (GOLD analysis project Ga0137394, IMG submission 108278) | Vadose zone soil microbial communities from Angelo Coast Range Reserve, California, USA - czobulk1.16 metaG | ecosystem: Environmental > Terrestrial > Soil > Vadose zone | place: USA... | reverse complement strand
GTAGCGGAAGCAATTGTGGCGAGTTGGCGCGGCCTTGGGCCAGGGTTGCGTTCGCAAGCACTGAACGTGCTGGCCAGCCGACCTGAATGGGTGCCGGAATTACTGACCGCGATTGAAACGGGCAAGATGTCGGCCGGTGAGATCGGCGCGCCGATGCAGCAAAGACTCAGGACCAGTTTGGACCCGGCGATCCGGACGCGCGCGGAAAAACTTCTCTCATCGAACACTTCCGACCGGCAAGGGCTGGTGAAGCAATATGCAGGCTCAATGACTTTAAAAGGCGACCCCACAAAGGGAATGGCACTGTTCCGGCAGAATTGCGCTGCTTGCCATCGGCTTCGTGGCGAAGGAAACGAACTAGGCCCGGATTTAGGCACCGTCAGCGACAAACCCACCGAAGTCCTGCTCGCGGCTATCCTCGATCCCAATCAAGCGGTAGAGTCACGCTATATCAGCTATAATATCAGCACAAAGAACGATCGTGAGCTTACCGGAATCATTGCGGGCGAAACCAGCACCAGTATCACTGTTCGCAGCCAGGGCGGAACTGATGAAGTTCTGCTGCGTAATGATATCAAGGAGTTATCCAGCTCGGGCATTTCGATTATGCCTGAAGGCTTCGAGAAGATACTTAAGCCGGAGGATATGGCGGACTTACTCGCGTGTCTCAGAGGAAAATAGGGTACACGCGAAAATGACTAATGACGAAGCACCAATGACGAAAGGAATGACTAAATCCGAAGCAAGGCGATTCGCGCCCGTACGCATTTCGAAGGGCGGTCGCATTTAAATAGTCATTAGGGCTTCGTCATTCGTCATTCGTCATTCCGCCATCAGATCCACACAAACCCGGGATATTTTTTCGCCAGCGAGGGTTTGAGCTTCGGGTAAGAAAGTGATTTAAACGCCGGCCAGTTAAAGGTTGCCTCCAAGCGCTTGCCGTCAGGCGCGCAAAGCCATAGTTTGACCGGCAGTTTTCCTTCACAGATGTGCGGGTGCTCTTTGAGCTGAAAGCATTCGTGCAGCTTCACTTGCACCTCCGGTGATTGTGGCTCGCCATCTTCATCGCGTGGTTCTTCGGGATAGAGCAACTTCAGCTTGCGGCCATCCGGCCAGAGGATCGCGAGCGGCGCCAATTCATCGAGCCATGTGATCTGCTCAGGGGCCAAATGCTTCAAAAAAGCGTCTTTGAGGGGGGTGGCTTGCGCTTCCTTGACGAGCGTCAGGCCCTCGAAGGCACGAACCAGGGCTTTTTTTATCGCGGGTTGATCGAAAGGAGGAAAATCGAGCTCGGGCATGACGGCCACAACGAGATTCACCCGCGCGATAAACTGCTTGAGTTCGTGGTTGAGCAGCGGCAATTCGAAATACTTCTTTGTGTAAGCATCGGCCAGGGAGGCAGCGGAGGCCACCGGGTCGATCTCTTTTTCATGCGCGTGATCGATGACCAGGTCACGGAATCGAACGAGCCTGATGGCAGCGACTCGCTTGTGCGTGCGATCAAACAGATGTTCCACTTTGGAAGTAATGTGTTGCGGGAACATCTGTTCGATCCATTCGCGTTTCACCGCAGTAGCCAGCCCGAGCAAGGTGAGTTTGCCGGTCCGCGATTCGACTTCGCGGATGGCAGCGGCTACGAAGAGACGGGCGGTCTGGACGACACTTTCGCGCATTAGACTGCCACTGCGACCTTCGCTCATTTCGCAATCGAGGGTTCCCTGGTCGCGCCGAATGCAAAGCTGGTCGATAAAGCCGGCCATGATGCAGCGGAGCAGTGGGTCGTCACCGACGGCCTGCCGAGGAAGTCCGGGCTCGTCCGGAGCGACTGCCGACTCGGACCCGGCTGGAGAATTGGGCGATCCCTTCCCCCTCTCCCCTGCCCTCTCCCTTGGGGAGAGGGAGACTGGTTCGGCTGACTCGGTGGGTTCCAGGGCGGGCTCCGGAAGTTCGGCTGAAAGCGAAGGTGGATCGATCTTCCGGGTTCGGAGCTGACGTGCCACATTGAAAATTTGCTCGAAGGTTTGTTCCACCTGGCGGGCGGTCTGGGCATGAATGCCGTAGCGGCGACAGCTTTCGACGGCGAAGTTGTTCTTTCGCGCGAATTGGTAGGCGCGGATCAAGGTGTAAAAATCGGATTGGTCTGACGCCTCAAATAACTCGCGCGCTTCTGAGATGTGCTTGTCGTCGCGGCCCAGGCGCATGAGCAAATCGCGCCCGCTGACCAATGCAGCACAGAGCGCGGCAGCAGGCACACAATTGTGCTGCGAGGCCTCGATCAACATGCGCGAGTAACGCGGGTGCATGGGCAAACGCAGCATCTGCCGTCCAATCGGTGTCAGGTCCGAGCTTCCATCGCTTGTAGTCCCGGCTTCAGCCGGTGCAAGTGCCGCACTCTCCAAGGCGCCCAAAACTCGCAACAACTCCTCGGCCCTTTCCACAGCCGCTTTCTCCGGCTTATCGAGCCAATCGAACTCCGCCGCCTTTTTGATTCCCAAAGAGTGGAGCAACAACACGACCTCGGCTAAATCACTGCGCTGGATTTCGGGTGTGTTGCGCTCGGGACGATTTAATTGCCCGCTTTCGGTCCAGAGCCTGTAACAAGTGCCCGGAGCTGTTCGCCCTGCCCTGCCCTTGCGTTGCTCGGCCGAGGCGCGGCTAATGTCTTCAATAAACAACGTGCTGATTCCCCGTTCCGGGTCGTATCGCGCAATCCGTGCTTTCCCGCTGTCAACGACGTGGCGGATACCGTCAATCGTAACCGATGTCTCGGCGACATTGGTGGCAATAACGACTTTGCGGAGAGGATTAGGCGCAAATGCCAGGTCTTGCTCTTCGGGAGGCAAATCGCCATGCAGGGGGATCACCGCCAATCGCTCGTGCGTTCGCGCCGCACGAATGGCTGCGTTGGTCGCATTGATCTCGCCCATGCCCGGCATGAAGACCAGAATGTCACCGGATTCCCCGCTGTTGACGATGGCCTCGACGGCATCAGCAGCCTGCTCGGTTATAGGCCGCTCATCGCCGTGATCCTGATAGCGGACATCGACTGGGAACATTCGGCCCTCCGAAACGAGTATCGGGCAATTTCCGAGATAATCGGCTACCGGCTTGGCCTCGAGGGTTGCCGACATGACGGCGAGCTTGAGGTCCGGGCGGGCTGACTGTTGAAGATTCTTCGCAAGCGCGAGCGCGACGTCGCTTAGCAAATTGCGCTCATGAAATTCGTCGAACAGGATAATGCCGACGTCGCTGAGATTTCGATCATCCTGCAGCCAGCGGAGCAAGATGCCTTCTGTGACAAAGCAAATTCTGGTGCCAAGGCTGGTTTGGTCGTCGAAGCGAATTTGATACCCGACCTCAGCCCCTAACCGAATACCCCGTTCCCAGGCGACGCGAGCAGCCACGGTCCGAGCGGCCACCCGGCGGGGTTGCAGCACTACGATCTTTTTGTTCCCGGCAAGACCGGCGTCCAACAGCATTTGCGGGACCTGCGTGGTTTTGCCCGAACCAGTCGGCGCAACCAGAACCAGTCGATTCGCGGCAACGCCCGCTTGCACAGGCGGCGAACCGAGCGCGCTAACGATGTCGCGCTGAATCTGCCAAATGGGTAAATGAGTCGATACAGGCACCTTTAAATTAGCGAATTCTCGCGAGGATTGGCGGCAGCGCGAGGGCAAGAACTGTTAGAATCGTCATCAATCCGGCAGGCATAAATTTGTGCGACTTCAGCAAACGCCAGCCAAAGAACACAAGGAGGGCAATCAATATATATCTGGCTATATCCATTCGATGCTCGGAGGCGCAGAAGATGAGCGGTATCGCGAATGCCAATGAGGCAATTAGAGAAATCTTACTTTTTCCTTTTACCAACCCCATGACGCCACCTGTGATCAAGAGCACAATGTAAACCCATAATATTGTCAGTTCCATAAGCGGCTGAGAGTTCCTTACGCGCCATTCACATCCAAGCTCAGAATTTCACCCGGCTCGCATTCGACGGAAACTTCGAAAGGCCGGCAGCAGACTTCGCAGTCGGTCGTGAAGCGTTGCGAAGCCACACTCGTATCGATCACCAGATCGAATGATTGCCCGCAGAATGGACATTGAATGGATTCGGAAACCTGCACCGGAGCAACATAGCAGATTTTTTTTCAGGATGCAGAGGCGGGCTTTCCTAAACTCCGGAGGAGTGCCATGTCTATAGTACGATGCTGAGACACGAAATGATTTTACTCCTCTCCTCCGTCCCGGGAGGAGAGGAGTAAAATCATCGGGTATTCGACTCCCCTACACTATAGACATGCCACTCCTCCGGAGTTTAGGAAAGAAATAGGGCTTGCCACCTTCTGCTTTCGGCATGGCGCTTCGGCGTGGGGACCCGCTGCTACGACCGTTCGCGCAAAGCGTCAAGTTCACTGGCAAGAAACTTGCCGGACTTTTTTACGCCCGAAAACCAATCGAGAACCTCTTTGGCCTGCCATTTTTCCACGGCGGGAAAGTCCAATAAAAATTCGTAGAGAGGCAAACCGCCCTCCCAGTAATCGATCAGGGTCTTAAGTGGCACCGAGGTGCCCGTGAAGACTGGAATTCCGTCGAGAATCTTTGGATCAGAAGTAACTACCGTGCGGTCCATTGGTGGCGCCGAGGCTAGCAATCGTTGTTGAAAGTTTCAAGACTGGGGATGACGAAAGGAGAGCGCGGGGGATTCGAAGACTGGCCAGCGACTACGAGAGCGGAGGCAAGCCATCCGCATTCCAAACGCTGGCGCGACATTTCTGAAAGGGCCGTGCCAATTGCGCGCCAGCGTTTGGAGTGCGGACGGCTTGCCTCCGCTGTCTTTCGCATCCCACTACGGAGTTTGGTGTTTCATCGGCTCAACGATTGTGTAATCGGAGCCAAGCTGTGGCATGAAAAGCGCCGGATCAAGTTTTGGATTGAGCTCGGGATTGGAAAACTCGTTGCGCATGGTGGAACCGTCCGCAAATTGGAGTTCGGTGGCGCGCAACATGTAATCGGTAGTCGAAAATGCAATGGTGAGCTGCGGCATCATGCGCCTGCCGGCCGCGGATCTCGGCTCGAGCTTTAGCTCACAAACGTTATTGGACGTGCTGAGGTTTTTGATCCTGAACTGCTTGTTCAAGTCGGCTTCATTACGGGGAAATCCCGCTTCGAGCAAGGCCAAGGTATCTTTCCATGGACCCGATTGTTGGGCTCCGAACGAATAGCGCTCTGCCCGCTTGAATCGTGGATAGATCACGAGCATTTCGTCGGCTGTTCGAACAGCGATCGTTTGGGCGGGCTTGCCAATCTCCCAACGAAACCGGTTAGGGGCAGCGAACCAGACGTGACCCGTGGCACTGAGTGGCTGGGTCAAGGTCTTCAGTGTCCTTATCTGGGTAACGTCGGCGCTCCAGGTTTGGATGTTTGTCTGCGTATTGAGCCAGGCGGTGACAATCGGCGGCGTTTGGCCTGTGCTCTGTTGCGCGCGAGTCGTGATCGCGCTGCAAAGGAGCGCAAAGATCAATCCGGCCAAATTGGAACGAAATGGTACCATTGGTTTAAGTATAGACGTATGGCCGGCTCGAATGATGCGACGATTTTCTGTGTGAGTTCCAAACGGGCCTCACGGTTTCCGAGAAGCCGCCGCTCGTAACTGATTTCGGGCAGGATATGAGCGGTATAGCCACCCGAGGTTCTCGGCAGATACACCGGCAGAATAGCACAACCGGAAGCACGCGCCAATTCGGCCGCTGAAATGGAGGCCAAAAAGCGCCGCCCAAATAAAGTAACTGAGGCGGCGGTGGCAGCCGGGGGCCGGTCCATGAGCAGGGCGATGGCATTGTTGGCTTCGAGGCGCCGGATGATCTCGACGGCTGCAAAGGGATTGTCGCCGAGAGCGATTGTCTCGATGCCCCATCGGGCGCGCGCTGCCTGGCGGAACTCCGTAAGGCGCGCTTGCGGTTCGGCCATCGTGATGACCTGGAGTTTGACTCCTCTTTGTGTCAGAAGCGGGGCGCCAAATTCCCAATTGCCCAGGTGCATCGTGACCAGAAGGACCCCTTTGTTGCGGGCCTGCGCAGCTTCCAAGTGTTCCCAACCGGTAAGCGAATGAAACAAATTGTAGATCGAAAGGCCGCTTTCGTAGCGCCAAAGATCCGCGAGCTTGAAGGCGAATTGTTGAAAGAGTTCGCGCGTGGTAATCGCGGCGGCGCGCCGGTCGCCGTGCACGGCAGGGAGGACATTTTCGAAGACGACCCGACGACGCTGCGGACAGCTTAGCCAGTAAACCTTGGCCGCATGCCCGGCAAGGCGGCAGAGTAGAAAGTGAGGCATCCGACGCGCGACCGCAACGGCGGCGCGCCACAAGCTCGCGCAGTAAAGAGATGAGGGCCCGTTGCTCGTGGAGATTGCTGCCTTGGCAAATCTCGTTTCCCCGACACCGATTGCCGAATCGGATTGGCCGGGTAAAGGCATGCCCTGGGCTTGACTCACCTCCTGCGATTCGGGTGAACGCGAACTCATTTGCAGCAAAGAGTAGCGGGAAAACAGCGGGTGCGCAAAGAGTGGCTCATCGCGACTTTAATCCGCGATTCACCACTGCTGACCTGGCAAAGGGCGCCCACCAGCTCGGCAAAAGAAAAACAGCCGTCAGCATGGCGCAAGTAATACCGGCAGCGCAGACCTTGCCAAGGCTGGCGAGGCCTGCATTCGAAGAAAACGCCACGGACGCGAATCCAGCGACAGTCGTCGAACCGGCCAGCAGGAGCGCACGTCCGATTGAGAAGCGCACGAACATGAGATCAGAGGGGTGCCGGCGCATGGCAAGTTGCATGTGAATAGCAAAATCGACTCCCATTCCGAGCAGCAACGGTATCGACATCAGATTCATCATGTTCCAGGACCAACCGAACAGTGACATTAACAATTCAAGCCAAACGCCCGCTAAGGCAACGGTAGCCAAACTGAGGATCACCTCTCTCCAGTTCCGAAAGGCGAGCCAGAGTGATCCTGTCACGAGAAGCAAAATGGGAATAACGACTCGCGGCATATCCTTGATGACTAAACCGGAAACGGTCGGGCCGAGCAGGTCCCACCCCGACAGCCAGAGGCCTTCACCTCGAAGCTCATGAGCCAATACAGAGATACCAGCCGCAGGCGCGTTGGCGCGTGGGTGAATTAAGCCTACGGCGAGGAGTTTGTCCGGCGCGCGAGCGGTGAGCTTTTCGAGAATCCAGCGGCTGTTGTCATTGGTGGGCCAGAAAACGTTTGTGGTGCTTACGGCGCGTTGCCAGGCGTCAAGAATTCCATCAGCCAAAGCCAGTGAGTTTGTCGAAAAGCCTTCAGCAAGCGCAGCGCGAGGAAGGATCTGGCGGCGGCTGACTAATAGTTTCGCTGCAGGCCGGTTTTGCTCTTGGTGCCGCACGCTGGGCCAAAGCTCCGTCGGAAGAGTGTAGCTGCTAATCTGCTGATTTGAGATGGCCCTGGCGAGGATTGTCTGGACCAACTTCAGACGCAGTTCCACTTCCTCTTCATTACGGCCTTCCACCACGACCCAAAGGGGTTCTTGCCGACGATTCATCTCCAACTTGACTTCATCGAGGGCGGCATAGGCCTGGCTATTCTTTGGTTTGAGTGAATCGGGTGACTTGTCGAAGACCGGTGGTTTGACCCAGAGAATAGGGATGGAGGCAAGTAGTAATAATAATGTGAGCGACCAGGATAAATACGAAAATCTGTCCGGGGGTAGAAGCCCGATTTGTCCGCGCGTATCGGCCGCTTGGTTTGAAAGACTGGAGTCGGAGCCGCTCTTGGGATTCGGTTCTGTTGCCGCAGCCCGTTTTCGCACAAGTGGTGGCAGATACGCGTAGAGCATCACCACGGCAGCCACTGCAATGCCGATGGCGACCAGTGTTCCAAGTTGGCCCAGCCCCGGCAGCCCGCTGAGGTTCAAGAGCAAAAAGGCGCCGCACGTCGTAATCGCGGACCAGAAAATGCCCGGTGAAGCGATCTTTCGCACTTCGCGTGGCGGCAGTTCGGGATGCGTGCGCGACTCTTCGTATAAGACGATTCCAAAATCTTCTGCCAACCCGAGGAGGATCGAAGCGAATCCAAGGCTCACGACGTTCAATGTTCCATAAACGAGCCCGCCCAGAGCGAGGGCGGTTCCGAGAATCAGGATCAACAGCACAATCAGCCAGAGCAGCGGACGCCAGCGCCGATGCGTGATGTAGAATAAGAGCGCTATGACTGCGAGTGTTCCGGCCGAAGGCGCGCCCATATCGCGCTCCATCCCCTTCCCTATCTCGGCCACGAACGCTGGCCGTCCGGTGTATTTGATCGTGACGTTGCGCGAAATTGCGCCCTTCAATTCCGGCGACTCGATGATTTGTTTGACCTTGTCGAGCCACTTGGCGCACTCCCGATAGCTGCCGAGTTCACTGCTCGCCTCGATGAAGACCATCCGGAAACAGCCATTCTTCGAGGCGAACAACTCCTCTCCCTTTCCAAATGAGGCCGCCGAAGCCGTGGCGCTTTCCGGGAGGCGAGTCAGCCCGAATGGGTCATAACTCAGGCGAGCCAAATCGTTGGGCGAAAAGGATGAAGCCAGCGCCTCGCGCGCACTTCGCAAAAGGAGCGGCAAATTGGTTTCCGCGAGACGGTTCGTCAGTTCGCCGAAAACCTGGGGAGGCTGATTGAGCCACAGATAGCCAACAAGTTCAGCGGACTGATCGGGATGTTCCAACCACGGCGGTTCCCACGTCGCCTCAGCAACCAGGTTGGTCTCTTTGCGCAACCGCTCAGCCAGGAGCCGTGCCCCCTGCTCCGCGGCTTCAGCTTCGTCGGCTCGTACCGTGACGATCAGCTCACGGGCATTGGCAAAATATTGCTGAAATAATTTGAGCCCCTGGACAACCGGTTCATCCGGCGGCAAAAGGTTTAAAACCTCAACGTCAAAACGCAGCCTATAGATGCCCAATCCAACGGCAACCAACACGAGCAGAATTAACCATCGCGTGTTCTTCATCGGAGCGCGGACGGCCTCGTCCGCGCGAGGCGAGCAAGAAAGGACCGATGGAGATTGCTGGAGGTCGCCCCGATAACGTACGACGCAAATTGCCGCCAGGTTTTGGAGTGCGGCAGTCCTCTGCCGCTTTTCGTTAGGATACTAGCGTCCTGCGAAATTTGTAGAGGCCTCTCGACCCGATGCAAAAGCGGCAGAGGACTGCCGCACTCCAAAACCTGGCGGATCTTCGGCCACCCATGGTCCGACTGCGCGCTGAAAATAAAATCGCGGCTATCCATTGAGCACCACAGTAATGCGCTCGCCGGTCCGCGGATTTTCAATGTGAAACGCCCCATCATCATCTTTTCTGAAGTCTAAATCCCTCGGCAGTGGCATCTGCTGCAGGGCGCGAAGCAGGTGAAGCCAGAGCAAGCGCTTCGGAGGGATACCTCGCCCGGAGAAGTTACGCTTCTCCGGAATGAACTCGATATGCCAATCGTCCGGACCGACGTCGGCGCTCAAGAGGGGTAACGGGTTTTTCAGGAATTGAAGGAAAGAGCGGCCATTCTGATTGACGGCCAGCACCACTTCGCCCGCAATCTCCGGCGATTCTCGTTTGCTCCGCCATAACGCCTGCCCCTGGCGCAACTGCCAGCCGGGTTGCGAAAGATCGACAGGGGCTGCTTTGGGTGCCGTGCGGCATCCAAACGTCAACAGGAGTGCGATGGCAATCCCCGAAAGGAGCGGATTCGCACCGAACCTCATAGCCCCGTGAAGTCTGGATTGATCGGTCTAATGTTCTGTGCGCTGGCCCGTTGAAATTGCGCCATGGAACGAACAGGTCGGCTCTTCGCCCACCGAGTTTAGACTATAGGATCCGCCAGCGGGACAGCGCGGTTCATCTTGCATATAGCGATTTGCTCCAAAAAGTTCGGTCTCGGAGGGTGAATCGATCGCCTTCTTCTTGTTGTCCACTGCCCACGACTGCTTTGCAGCCTGAATCGATCTGAGGTTTGCTCGGCACGCTTGCGTTTGCGCGACAGTACGCGCCTTGACGAAGTTGGGAATAGCTATGGCAGCTAACATGCCGATCACGACGATCCAGGCAATGGAGATGTAGCCCGTGACCAGCCCCGCGGTAGCCAGGCCGCTGCCCGAAAGTAGTCCACCGGATTCTCGGATTTTCGATTGGGCAATGTGTCCGCAGATGACCGCGGGGATGCCCGCGATCGGGCCGAAACAGAGCGCGATGCCTGCAATTCCTAAAATCAGACTGGCAATTGCCAATCCGGAATTTTTACGTTGCGGCAGCGACCCTGGCAGAGATGGAGGATTGGGTGGATTCATAGATTTCAGTCAAACACTATTCCACCTGCCTTTTCACTATACTAACTTGCTCCTGGAAGGCGGAAATATGCGCCGACCATGCCGGGATTGCTTCCATTGTAAACCTAAAAAGAACGAATCGATGGCGGTCATTTCTGTGTTGTTGACGACTGCCGAAGCCAAGCATAGCTTTGCTTTCAGTGCGGGGAGCCAACCAGCCGCTGAGCGGCGAAGGCTGAGAGTTTTGCGCGGGAGTGCAAAAGACCCTTGGAACCTGCTCCAGATAATGCTGGCGAAGGGATACAGAGATTCTCCTTCGGTCAGGTTCGCATCACAGGAAACTTATGATTGCGACCAAAAAGTCAGACGGACGCTCAAGCAGTGATCAACTTCCAAATTCCACAAAGGTTTACGTCAGGGGAACAATGCATCACGACGTTCGCGCTCCGTTTCGCGAAATCACTCTGAACCTCACGCGCGCCTTTAATGGCGCCACAGAAGAGAATGCGCCAGTCCGCGTGTATGACACCAGCGGCCCTTGGGGTGACCAAAATCAGCAGTGCGAGGTCGGCAATGGCCTGCCGCCCCTGCGTCGCGAATGGATCGTCCG
>Ga0137394_10004170_pt1 | contig 10941 bp, 16 predicted proteins | sample czobulk116metaG_FD_108278 | JGI IMG/M metagenome (GOLD analysis project Ga0137394, IMG submission 108278) | Vadose zone soil microbial communities from Angelo Coast Range Reserve, California, USA - czobulk1.16 metaG | ecosystem: Environmental > Terrestrial > Soil > Vadose zone | place: USA... | reverse complement strand
GTTTTTCGGCTTTGGCGGGAACCGTCCCGCGTCGGTGGCGTCGTCCACGTTCAGCGCGGTGTCGAGCGTGCTGGGCGGTGTCAAGGGCCGCAAGGTCCGCCAGCTGTTCTCCCCCGTGCTGCCCGACGAGCTCGTGATCTCGCTCGGAGAGAAGGTCACGGTGGTCGAGTCGTTCGACGACGGCTGGTGCATCGTCGGTCGCGACTCGCTCATCAATCCAGCCGACGTCGAGATGGGCGCCGTCCCGGCGTGGTGCTTCGTCAAGCCGGTCAAGGGCCTCAAGGCTTCTCGTCCGATGCGCACGACCTCGCTCGGGGTGACGGTCCAAATCGAATCGGGCTCGGGATTCTCCTCGCGCGAGGAGGTCATCTCGTGGTCCAATTTTTAATTCATTTTATATTTTTTGTTTTTTGTTTCGAAAGAAATGGAAACTCCCCTCTCCCCCTTTCATCCACACACACCAGCCGCAGCTGGAGGAGCGGCGACCGCTCCATCTGCACTGACCGCGCAAGTCGCAGCTCTCCGTTGCTATTTTTTTGTTTCACCCACATGATAATTCATTCACACCTTTTAGCGTCACCTTTTGTTTCTCGCTGGAATCGCTGCGCATAGATTCCAGATGCGTCACATGCATACCCACATGTTCTCCTTCACGACCAGCGTTTCTCGATGATACGCCTTGCGGATTCCTTTTGATATGGTCCCCCTTGCTGTTTTTACGCACTCGTTGTCTCCGTCATGCACGCACACAACTTGTGAGCACCACTCGCCTGCGAGTGCTCATAGCGCTCATACATAAATACGAATATAACAACATGTTTTTCCGCTTACCCCGGTCACCCCGGCCCGACTTGCCGAGATTAAGGTCTACCAGCAATCAACCGTGCCCGACTCTTCCAATATCCGATGTCTGCCCTCGTGTCAGCTCCGCCACCGTTGCACATCATACGTTCGCATACTTCAGCTATCAGTGCGTTGTTCATCTCTGGCGATAATGAACGCATATTTTCGGGTGACATCTCAGGCTTGGTCGTTATCACGTCCACGCGTTCTCTTCGTCCCATGGCTTCGTGGAAGGCGCACACAGACGGTCTCTTGGGTATAGAGGAGTGGGGAAAGCGAGTCATCACGTCCGTGTGTGGCTCATTGTTTCGAACGCCCCACGCACCCCTGACACTGACGCGGTCGCCTCTTCCTTTATCGTCGTCCGCTCCGCTGAAAAACAAAACACAGCCACGGTCGTGACAACAAGCTACACATATGGAACCTCCCTTCGCAGGCCCCGCCCACCGTCCGCGGATCCGCGTCGGCTCCTGACACGTTGACGCTCGAGCTCGGCCACTCGCTAGACGTCAACGCCCTCAACTTTTGCCGGTTCTCTCTCCTGCCTCTCGACGCGCGCGGGCCTTCTTCGACATCTACTACGACATCTACTTCTGCGGACCCGCGCGCTTTGGTGGCCGTTCCGAACCTCGTCGAGTCATCATCGGCAAGCGCACGCCCTCTTTCCTGTTGAGATGCACCCGCGATGTGGGTTTGCGATGATGCGTTCTTTTTTGAATAGGCTGATATCTGGGCTCTTCCGTCCATGGAAAGAATACACGCAGCTATCGGGAAAGATAGACCGGACGCCCAAGCGACATTGAGATCCGATGGCCGGGGAGTCAAGAACCCAACAGGTGAGGAAGATGATGGTCCGGATGGACGCGCCATTGATACTGTAGGCTCACTTTTTTTTTCGCTTCTTTTGTTTGTGATCTTTCTAGGAATTATCATGTCGATGCATCTTCTTCCTGCACCGGGCGGCGCAATAAAACTGGCGGATAGAGTCCTGTCTTTGATAACCTCCTACGAGAACGGCAGCGTAAAGCTGTGGCGATACAGTAATATCGAGAAAGAGCGGTCGATTGAGGGCGTTGGATGGGATTGCATCTGGTCGCTCAAATTGCACGTCGAATCCGGTAAGCGCAACTCGCCATCGACTTCTATGCCCATTTGATAGGTCCTTTTTAACCTACGCTCTCGCGCAAAATTGTGGCGACAGTCATGGCAACATCAGTTTCACTCGACCGTTCTATCGCCCTGTCGGTGTCGGCAGACCACTTGGTTGGGCGATATGACTTGAATGTATGTATGCTTTCTCCCTCGTCACCTTGGGAAAATCGGGTACAAATCAATACGCCTCTAGGCGGTGCCTACTTCAAACTTCGAGTCCGCGGGGACGGTGTACCGAACGAAGCACCCGGGGAATGGCGCCGTCGCGTTCCACGACGAGGGGCGGGTGTGTGCCGTGGGAGGCTGGGACGGTCGGTGCGTGCCCCAATTGGCATGAACCTTCCCCTTTCTTTTTTACTTAAAGTGCTATACCCCAAACGAAATGGTGAAACAAATAAAAATAAAAATGAAATGATTGCCGGATGTTACAGCGTGCGACTCTTCTCCACAAAGTCGTTCAAGGCGCTCGGTACATTAATATATCACAAGGCTGCCGTGCAAGCGCTCGCATTTGCCAGGGCATGTCCGGTGACTGCTCTTCATCGTCACGACCAGCACCATTCTCGTTACCCCGCGAAAATTAGTGCAAGAGGCGACGGTGGCAGCGACGATTGCAGGGACGACGCCTCAGGCACACGCTCGTTAGCAGCAGGTACGCGGGACGCTAGCAGGCCCGGAGACGACGACGATAACGATGGTGATCGCGGTGACCGCGACGATGATTTTGATCGTGATTGTGATGATGATAATGACATCACGGTTCGTAATAATGATGGTGAGGAGGAAGAAGACGGAGGCGAAGGCGAAGGTGATGATGAAGATGATGAGATGAGTGCAGAGGAAAAGGCACGTCGTTCGCGGTGGCTGGTAAGCGGAGCTAAGGACGGCCGAGTCGTCGTTTGGGCGTTGATGGACTTTAGGGGCGAGGCCCGCTAGAAGGAGCGCGCGTAGTAGCGGGAGTGCCAACTGAATGTATAGTCTGGAAAAAAAAGTGATAATTGTACTTTATTATTACAGAAACGGCGAGGGGCAAACCGTGGTAAGGGCTCGGATGCTGTGCTAGTCCTATCACCGCTATGCACATACAGTACAGTCTACTGACTCGGAAGAAAATGGCACTTGTTTCCCTTTTTCGTTATCCTCTCCTTGATCCCATGATGCACAATACAGCGCCAGGGGGAGATTCTGGATTCTCTTTACCCCGAAGGCGGAATATATTGGATCCGAGACATGATGTGTTTGCGGAGGCCCACTCACTTTGCGATGTAGTAGAACGCCACAGGAACCCTTTTTAGCGCTTTTAGCCTCCGATCGGATAACCCCTTGAACCTAAAAAAGTGATCATCAAATTTGACATTGCAGAACTAATACGTGTGAGCAGAGCAGGGGTGGTGACAACCAGACAACGTCGATGTCTCACCTCAGGCAGCAACATAATGCGTGTATACATGTACGGAGAGTGGCAGGATGTAAAGAATACACGTAGAGACTCAATGATGATGGGGAAAAAAAGCCACAATAAAAACGTGATGACAACACGGGTAGCAAATCATTATTGGTACAGGTATGCGTCGGTAAAGGTCCGTGCAATTAGACCAAGTCCCGATAGCGTACGAACATAGGAGAGCCCTCAGATTAACTCAAAGACGCACGGTTGACGAGGCAAGGTAAAGTAACAGGATGGTAATAGGCTGGCGTATGGTTTCACACCAGAGCAGCAGATTTCAAGTAGTCCCTGAATATGGAATCACGAACTGCGTATGGGTGATGAGTCGCTACCGCGTTCGCTGCAAAGTTCGAAAACCTACCATTTGCGATGATACTGCGCGTGGTTTTGATATTCTAATAGTGATATATAAGCGGTGACGAAAACCAATAAGTCAGTCTGGTGAACATACCACAACATTTGTTTGATGAGTATAAAGAACTCGTTTCTTTTCGTTATTTTTTCTGTGAACCTGCATAAAGTGCGCACGGAAATAGTGGACAACAGTGTCATAGTCGTTGGCCCGGTCGCCGTAAGACGTGATACTGCGTGAGATAGTATATGAATACTGAATGAATTGGGAGTCCGGGATTTCAGGAAACTCACTACTTGCTGACCCGCACACCATTGGCCAGTTTGGCTTGCAAAACATCCGTTTTATCTACATGTTGTGAACAAGGAGAATCTGTGTCGGCAGCAACCGTGACTTACTCAAGAAAAGAACCAAATGAATGTTCTTCAGGAGTTGGTTCGAGCATATGGCGGTGAATAGCTGAAGGGAATCATCAATCCTGTTCGTCCGAGGATCTTCTTCCAGGTACTGTCGAAAGCAGGTCGTGTCATCATGCTTGCGTAAATGAATTTAGTGATCCATTACGCACCTGATCAAACGCGCTGATCGGTGCGACAAAAATGATCGCATTTGCTTCGTCGAAATAGGGCACCCAAGTATGCCTTTGTCCTCGCGCGCCGCCTACGTCGTAAAGATGCCAGGTAACAGTTCTGCCGTGTAAAGGCACATCAAAAAGATGTTCCGCGACGCCCATCGTCTGAATGCGGGCATGAAGAATATCGTCTAAAGGGAATCTATGAGCGCATGTGAAAAGAAGGGGTAAACTTTCAAGACACACCAGTGCTGGGGATGTAATCTCGGGCAGCAACGCGATCGATTGCGCCGAGAAAGCTGTTCCCGGTCAGATCAGAAGATGAAATCAAATTTCGGCAAACATACAATTCTGCCCATTCTTCCAAACGGAGCCGCCTTCGCTTTATCATCTTTTGCACCACGTCAGACCGCCACAGAGCTTTGACGTCTTCTTTGCTGGCATCGAGAATCCTTCCAACCTCCTCAACGACCTCGGCGACATTCATGTAATTTCCAGACTCGAAGACGGGGCTGGGTAAGGCCCCAGTGGAACCACGGGAGCGGCTGGCGGAGGAAATATTACGTGTGTTCGACCTGAGTTGCCAACCACGGCGGACGTAGACACCCCCTCTGCCCGAACCAGAGACACGGACACCGCCGCTAAGCCTGTCTGCAAGAGTAGCCTCTGCAGCAACGAGCGGAGAGAGACGCAGCCTGAGAGTGGCGATCTCCTTCTGCGACTCTGTAACGACGTGGGAGGCGGAAGAGGAGTATGGGCGGGATGTAGATGTGGAAGGCTCGTCGACGGCATCCTGGCGGATGATATCCTCTAGAGTTCGTTTGGACGAAACGGAATCGTAGGTAGGGCTCTCGGAGACGTTCTCGTCGAACGTATCGCCGTGGGACTCGAGGGTGTCTAAAATGCGTTTGACGAAGCGAGCGATATTGAAATAGACTACTGTGCGCCAAGACGCGCGTTCCTGATCTAGTGTGTCCGGACTGTACATGAGTTGGAATTGCTTTTGAAGGGTGGACTTTCCAGATTCGGCCTGACCCAGCAGGAGGAGCTAAGTAGAGGGATGAGTGCTAAGACAAGGTGCGACGAGGGGAGTAACATACTCGGACATCCTGTTTAGACTTGTCATAGTTTTTCCTGTCGATTTTGATCTGCTCGTCGATGATATCAGAGATACGCTTTGCGTCTGCTTCCCTCTGAAGACGTGCTCTGCGCTCTAGCTCGGTCTCTGCATCAGGGGGACGGATGGCAAAGGACAGAGGGTCCTCCTGTGAGTATACGGAAGGGGGACGACGAGCGTGCAGCATGTGTTATGAGGGAAGGAGTGACAAAGAGGATAGGACGAGAGGGAAAGGCGAAGAGGGAAGAGGGAGAGGGAGAGACGGGTGAGATCAGGGTTGCGAGTAATAATATTAATAGGGGCACGCCTCACCTTAATTTGCTTCCACGAGCGCTGGTATTTATTTGGTATTTATTTATTTATTTATAGACATATATCGGGAATGTGTCATGTCAGGCACCTTTCAAGCTCCAGCACGACGCCCATGGTGAGCACCGTATCGCATGGCGGTACCGCATACATCCCATTGACCCGCATCGCCTAGTCTGTCACCTTACATACATCCCATGGCGATCTCAAGGTTTCCATCACTACTCCACACATCCCGTAAACTTTCTCATCTCAAACCCAGATTGAAATCTTTTGCGAGGCTGTTCCCAAAACAGCACAGGTTTATCTCCATCCCTCCCTTGTCTTGTCATGGTTCTTACCGCCCACTCCTCCCCAAGAACTTCCTTGCGCTCTGCGCATCAAATTACTACGATGGGTGCTTGTTTCACAGAAACATCAAGGGCTTCATGATCCAGGCTGGCGACCCAGCCGGCACCGGCAAAGGCGGTCAATCAATCTGGGGTAAACCTTTCCCAGATGAAATTCGTTCGACGTTAAAGGTACATCTCTGTGGTCCATTCTCCACGCTCACCGGAGCGCCATCGCTCGCTGGCGCCTATGCTCATCATTCATTCCCACCTACAGTTCAACGCCCGTGGCGTCGTCGCAATGGCAAATTCTGGACCTGACACCAACAAGTCCCAATTCTTCATCACATATGCCAAACAGGCACATCTTGATTCAAAATACACCATCTTTGGCAAGGTAATAGATGGACAGGACTCCACACTGGATGCGATGGAACGTGTTCCCGTCAACAACAAGAATCGACCTCTTTCGGACATCAAACTCACTCATGTTCGCGCCCTTCTTTTCTTCCGTGCTTCCGTCACTAAGAGTCATCAATTCATCTATCACATCTATATCTATCTGTTTAATAGGTGACCGTCCACTCAAACCCGATAGCGGATGCGGAACTACGATCGTGACCATCCTTCGCTAGCGTAGATGCCACTTCTCCCATCTCACCACTTCCGACAAGTGGCTTTGTCGCTCAGGCTCCGTCCATCACGGGCTGGTCATTGGTAGTTTTCATGTAATGACTTCAGTCAGGACTTCCCAGCAGAGTTTTTCGTATGAAAAGAGACTTCAAAGCTTGTGATATTCCTACAGTAGACAATTTCACCATCGAACAGCTTTCGCTTATCATCGGTATATCATCTTTTGATGAAGCCCACCAACTCCTTCTGAAGCTCCCGCTGCCTCCTTGCTTTCTCAAGATCGTCCAGACTTCGGAGATCGTTTACCACATCACGCGTCTTGCCAAAGTAGACCTCCTGCAGCAAATTACGCATCTTAATTTCCATATCCTCAACCATCCTACCGACGTTTTGCACGTGAGATGTAACATCTTGCACCGGGTGATCTTGCTCCATCTATCGTGCGACTTATGTCATGGCGTCCTCCCGCGGCAAACACGCTTTGACACACACACCTGCCGAGTCATGCTGCCGCTCAGGCCGATTTCTCCATCATGCTTCCACGCCACCGACTCCTTCGTATCAGATGAGCCGTCGGCGCTCGCACGGCGCGTTATGAGCTGGAGCATAACCGTCGAAGTGACTTTGTAATGCGCCTGGCGCCCCCGCTCCATTGTCTCAAACACGTGGATGGAATCCCAGCAGCCGGAGGGTTCCAACGGAGACGCCGGGGTCAGCACTGGAGGGTGGTGAACCCGTCGGAGGTGAAGAAACGCCGTGTTCATATCGTGGTGATGGGGCACGGGGGACGCGGCCACGACAAGATGATGATGTTGGGACGGATTGGGAATGGCTTTAGGGATCAAACGCGAAATCACGTACTCTTCTTCAAAAGCACGACGCCGGCAAACCCGCCGTCTTCGAGATCCCAAAGGAATACAGAGGACACGCCGCCTTCGAAGTACCTTCGTATTCGCCATGCGATCACGGATTATGGCACAGTAGTTTATCATACGAAACGGGGTTTGCACGAGTAGGGTGTATATGCGTGATGTAGAGAAAAAGCGCGACGTTGTTTTTTTCATAACCGACGACCGTTTGGGGGGAGATTGAGATACTTACATCTCGCGATACAAATCGAACGCCTCGTTCGCCGCGATCTCCAGTTTGCGCAGTTTCGGAGGAGGTACTGGCCCGTCCTCCGACGGCGGATCATATTCGTTTGACCAGGGCGACCTGCACAAAGCAACAGGGGTGAGCAAGACATAATCCACCGCCACAACCCCAAGATTTGCCATCACACGCGCCTCCCTCGCCACCCCATAACACCAACGCACCGCCGCAACGGGAAAGCTTAACGAAAGCGTGACGCACCTGTAACTCTCGCCGTCCTGATTGTACACACAAGCGAGGTATTCCTTCCCGGTCGCCCTGTCAACGCGCAGCTTCAGCGGCTGGTCCACGTTACCGGACAGATCGTCGGCGTAGTCGGGGCTGATCTGCATCAGCCCCTCAACGTTCTCCTCGATTTTCGTGGGCGGGAGCCGCCGCATTAGATCCAGCATCGACGAGACGATGTCCATTTGTGCGGATGTAATACGGGATGGGCGATTGATACCGTTATGGGGTAGTATGAGGAATGGCGGCGAGGATTACCTGTAGTTCGGCCACGGAATGGGTTTCGTGTGTAAGTGTGGCAGTCCGAAGAAGACGAATGGCGCCTTGGAATGTTGATTGATGGCTTACGGCACAAGCAAAGCGACGGAGGAACGCGACGTCTGGCAAAGAGCGCACGGGTCGGGTGTGGAAAGAAGCCGGCGGAGGCTCACAAATACAATACAGCGACCAAGAGCCAATATTAGGACTATCATAGCAGATGCGTTTCAACAACAACTTTTGCCTCCTGACGTTTACTACGTGTGATGATGGCATTGATATCATTTTTATGAGTAAGGTCGCTGTTAGGCAATGCTGTGTACTAAGCCATGCTAGTCTTCATGCAGCTTCATGGATCGTGTGATGCAGCTGTCACACGTCCTTCTCCGAGCTTGGCATCAGAGTTCTTCGTGCTAGCAATCTCCATCACGTTGAACTTTTGGTGCGCGTAGTAGTCCTTCACAATTCCGATGCCACACACACTCTGGTCAGAACAATTAATCAGCAGGGCTCGCTTGTGTTTTAAAATTTTCTCTTTCATGTACCTTGAACACCTCGACGAGGACGAAGACCTTTGCGTCTTCGAGGTCGACGGACCACCCGCTCGGGACGCACGAGACGATGGTGTCGATGATTGCTTGGCGGGGCAACGTGTTGTGGTTGCGTACTTTGAGTTCTATCTTGTACTGGATGCACACGCGATATCAAATCAGAAGATACGTATGTGAGCCGCGGCTCTCTCGGCCGCTGATCTCAACGGGGAGAACCGGACGGGAAAATTTTGTAAAAATCGGAGGAGAGACGCACGCGACAGTCCGAGTCGTCTGCTGCGGAATTCTGCGCTAGGAACGGCTTCAGGACGCGTTGCGCGAGCGACTTGATCTCGGGTGCATTTGCGGCGCACGTATTCGAAACCGGTGTCAGGCGGTGCGCGTACCTGCCACGTTCCCAAACACAAGATCACAGTTTCGTTTTGATAGATGAATGTCACGAAACAGTATAGAGATTATGAGTTGGGTGGATCGCCGCACCTTGTGTGGGTTATCCCAGTCTTTTCTACGTTTTCGATGTGCTTGAGCACGAGCTCGACCGGGTCGACCGGCGCCTTACACGAGATGAAAATCACTACAGTAGGAACGCGTCACTCGGGAATCATCCGCTAGCGTTGTGGAGTCAATTGCTGCGCACCACAGGGCGTGTTCGTCTGGCAGTTCGCTACGCGATCAGCCGGTCGACTCGGGCATCCGAATAGAGTAGGAAGTGGGCCATACCGAATGTCTGCTCTCTTCGGGGCCGGTTGATTGTAGCGAGTTCTTTCGCAATTTGCTTTTCGACATCCTCCTCAACGTCAACTGGGCTAACATACGAATCGCCATGATGGCCTTCTTCATCACCGGTCGTCACTGGCCAGAGCTCGGACGCAACCTGGGAAAAGAAGAACAAAAAATTAAATCACGACTTTGGTTACAGAGCTGGTAGAATATTGCGCAGCGCACGACTTACGCTCTCGAACAGATCGTAGAGCTCACCGACGGTCTGCTTCTCCTTCCCCTTGACGCAGCTAACCCAGATTCCTGGTCCGTCGATCGCCCTTTTGCCCCAGATAGGAGTGCCATCCTGGACGGTTTATTAGGCATTCGACTATGACATGCAATTTGGTGTTCCTCACAGAGCGGTATCGCTTTTTGGGCTTGTCACCGCCTTCTCGGGGTGGTTTGGCGTTTGACATTATCTCCGATCCGGGATTGAGGTTGTGTAACTGATGGCGATCGTTGCTGCTTGTAACGAGCTGTAGGTGGCTCGAACGGTCGATATTTCAACAAAGTTGCGCATAATTAGTGCATAACACAACTTTTGTCGTGGAGATTTACGGTGACCGTGGGAATAAGGCCTACGGCCGAAATGGCCGCATCGTCAAGTGAACAACTTAAGCCGTCCTGGGTTGAAAGTTGAGGTTGAGAGCCCCTTCACGCTCAATATAACTGTTTGCCGTTACGGCCTCATATCATACGACGATGCTGGTAACCTAGTAACACAACTGTGCAACTTCTTCGCCGTCCCTCAAGCTAGTGTCAGCCTCACACTTCCAGCATACGGCTTACCACGGCGACAGGGCGCATATAATCACTTTGGTGCGGCATTTCAGCGCTTCAGCGCTTCAGCTTCCAAGGACAACAGTCCATCAATATATTGAGTTCTCATCCGGGCAGTACCGTCCTGTCCTCACCATCTCCTTTCTCTAAGTAGGTTTCATATCGTACTAGGAACTTAAATGGACACTCGATCTGCATTGAAGCGAGGACAAAACCTACGCGAATGAGAACGCGAGGCAGACCTGAGTCGGAAGTAGGATGATAGAGTAAGCAAACAAAGGGCCCGTCCAATAAGGGACAAACCACGCGTATACAAGGAGAATACGAGGTGAGATGAGACGAAGACGATCTTGAAGGATCTTCTCTTGACGAGCTAAACGCGGGCGGGCCTTGGTGGCGCGGGACCGGCGTCGAAGCTTTTACAGAGAAGAAGAGAAACGCGAGATCACACTGCGTATCG
>Ga0137394_10004169_pt1 | contig 10945 bp, 10 predicted proteins | sample czobulk116metaG_FD_108278 | JGI IMG/M metagenome (GOLD analysis project Ga0137394, IMG submission 108278) | Vadose zone soil microbial communities from Angelo Coast Range Reserve, California, USA - czobulk1.16 metaG | ecosystem: Environmental > Terrestrial > Soil > Vadose zone | place: USA... | reverse complement strand
CACGAGCGAAAGTCCAACGCCTCGATGCTTCCTTGCCGTCATGGTTGCCTCCGGGAAGGTCTAGCGGCAACGCGCTCGACGCTCCCGGAGCCGGCGTAGTGCGTGTCGCTTTGGAATGTCAACCCGGTCGCTGTGGCGCTCTGCGTCGCCGGGTGACGTCGCTGATTTGTGGCGCCACTGATCGCCCCCCGGCAGCTCGCTGCCATCGAGTAACACGACGCGGCTTGACTCACGTTCCCTTCCGGGAGCCTACGTCCGGCGTGCCCGGCTCATGAGTGGACGAGCGAGCCCAGGAGGGGAAAGTGTCAGGACGACGGCCAGGGTCCCGGGAAGACGATGCGTGGTTGAGCGACGAGCAGCTTTCGGATTGCGCTCCGGCGGAGACGGACGAGCTAGAGTCACCTGTGCCTACGCGGATGATCTCCAACGGCGAATACATGCCGTATCCGCAGACCACGAAGCAGCGGCGGGTCGAGGCTCGCATCAAGGAAATGGCTGCCGCAGCTTCGAAGAAGCTGGGGGTCAGCAGGCGCCGGTTCCTCGCCAGCTCAGGCGGAATGGCCGCGGCTTTCCTCTCCATGAACGAGGCCTTCGGGTCCGATTTCTTCAAGGTCGATCGCGACGAGCTGTTCGAGCGCGATGCGCAGGCGCGCAACGGGCCGCCCGACGATCTGTTCGTCTTCGACACCCAGACGCACATGAACCGGTCCAGCCTGAGGAGCCGGAACGCCCTGAGGGCGCTCGCGCAGGGCCCGGGCATCGCATCGAGCGCTGCGGGGTTCCTGGTCAATCCGTTCAACCCGACGGGAGGGCGCGACGAGCTGGGCAACCCCTGGACGCAATGGAACCCGGCGCTGGATCAACTCCCGAACGTGCCGGAAGAGCAGCACCTGGTCAGGTACATCCACCAACTCTTCCTCGAGAGCCAGGTGACGGTGGCAGTCCTGAGCGCCCAGAACATCGCGACCGTCCCGCTCGGGCCTGGACTTTCCCGCCCACCCAAAAACCTCACCGAAGCTCTCCCGAATCAGCTCATCACTCCCGAGCAGGCCGTCGCCGTCCGGAACTTCGTCAATCAGGCTTCCGGCTCGACCCGCTTGCTCGCCCATGGATATCTGACCCCTGGGATCGGCAATCTGCACGACCCGGTCTTCGGCGATTACATACAGTGGCAGATCGACCATTACGAGCCGGATGCCTGGAAGGGTTACAACATCTTTCCCGGCGCCAAGGTCGATCTGGATCCCGAGAGCCTGATGCGCCTCTGGCGGCTGGACGACGTCGATGTCGCCTACCCAATCTACGAAGTGATCGTCAAGAACAAGCATCAACTGCGCAAGCATCCTGGGTTCTTCAACATCTCCGTCCACAAGGGCTTCTCCCCGAACCCGCCGGACGATCCGCAGCACGGCAACCCGACCGATGTTCCAGAGGCCGCGAGAGATTGGCCGGAGCTCAACTTCATCATCTATCACTCCTGCATCCGCCCCTCGTTCTTCATGCTGGACGCTCTGGAGGAGATCAAGTCGGGGACTCTGCGCGGCGGCGTACCCGACATCAGCTGGACGTCCGAATTCCTCCAACTCGCGGCGCCGTACAAGAATGTCTATGCGGAGCTGGGCTCGATCTTCGCATCGACCGTGGTCACGTTTCCCACGGTCTGGGCGCACATCATCGGCCAGATGCTGAAGTTGGTGGGCGAGGACCGGATCCTCTTCGGCTCGGAGGCCGTCTACTACGGCAGCCCCCAGTGGGAGATCGAGGCGTTCTGGCGCTTCCAGATCCCGGAGGCGATCCGGAAGCGCTGGGGCTATCCGGCGATCACGGAGCGCGCCAAGCGGAAGATTCTCGGGTTGAACTCGGCGCGGCTCTATGGTCTCCAGACGAACCTGAAAGACCAGGACGGACACGGCGGGGACGACGACCAGGAGAAGCGGCGCCGCCTCTACAAGCCCGTTCCCGCCAACTACGAGTCGCTGATTCCGGCTCAGCTGAAGAAGATTCTCGAGTTCCCGGGCTACACCGCCGACAACTTCTCGAAGCTGAAGCAGCGGTTCGCGGAGCTTGGAGGCGAGCGGCGCAACGTCCGCCACGGCTGGATCCGCACGCGATCGTAGCCGGGGCGACGGCTGCGGCAATCACGCCCGGCTTGCGGCAGCGCACCATTCTCGTGCCCGGGTGAGCAACCTCCGGAGGCCTCTGCCGGCCCGTCGCCGCGCCGACGCGGCCAGCAGGGGCCATGAAATCGTCGGGGGCGCTCGAGCTGAGGAGAGTGGCCGGTGTCCGGCCAGACCACCAGCTCACCGGAGGGGAGCAGTGCGGCCAGCTTCTCCAGCCCGGTCCGCGGCACCAACACGTCCTTGGCGCCTCAGGGAATGACGGTGGGGACGTGAAGGCGCGGCAGCTCGGCCTCCACGTTCCATCGATGCAGCGCCTGCAGGAACCAACCACCGCGTCGGGCGACATCCGCGCTGCGTCCGCCAACAGCGACTCGGTCGTGGCAGTGTCGAGCGCCGCGGCCGGCATCATCTCCGGAAGGGCCCGGCGCAGCATCCACCGATTGGTTCCCAGCGAGCGTTGCACCCGATAGTTGGAGCGGAGCGCGGCCATCGAGGGGCGGTGGTCGGGATCCACCCTGCGCAGCAGACGGGCCGATGTCGAGGATCCCTCGCGCATCCCGGCGAGGCCTGTCGGCGGCGGCGGAGCGGCAAGCGTGAGGCTGCGAACGCGCCGCTGGTGCTTCAGCGCATACTGGAGCGCGACGGCAGCAGACTAAACTCCACCGCGCAGGGTGCGCGTTTCCCGCTCGGTCCTCCTTGTCCTTGGGCTAATGGTCAGTGGTTTCACACAGCCCCGGCCGGTTCTCATCCTGGCCCGGTTGATTCTCCCTCCCACACCTGTTGTTGATCCAGTGATTCGCCGTGCCGCCGGTGTGCGGGCCGACCGAATCGTCGTGCGCGTCATGCTCGACGTTGTCGAGGAGGACGTTTCGTTCAATCATATTCTCGGCCGCCAACGAATTAAAGACGCGAATACCGTCACGACCATTCCGTCGAACGTGATTCAGCTGAACGATGTTTGCGACTACGGGTAAGCTGCCCGCGGCTACGACGGGCTCGAGCCGGATTCCATCCTGATCGTTTTGAAAGACTTCATTTTTCTCGACCAGATTGTTGGTCGCGCCGTTCTGTAAGCGAATTCCGAATTGCGTGTTCCTTTCGCTTCGATTGTTCCTCACTATCACGTCAGTCGACAATCCGACGATGATCCCCTGGACATTCGCGAAGACCTCGTTGTTTTCGATCACATTTCCGTGCGCCGACACCACATTTCGTAGGCCGACTGGGTTGTCGTGCGAGTCATTGCCGAACAGGACGTTGCCACGGCCCGAGGTCACTATCTGAAGTCCGGCTTGGCCGTTTAGGAATGTCTCGTTGTGGCGAATGATGTTGTTGGACGCGAGTGCTCCAGTCACAGTAATCCCGGCGCCGCCTAGATTGTCGAACGAGATGTTCTGTTCGACAACGTTGGCGGACGAATTGATTACGCGAATACCAGAGCCGGCGCCGCTGAGCGTGGTGACGTTCTTTCGGAGTGTGTTTCCGCTGCCGCCCTCGATTCTGATGTTCGCGTCAGCAAAACCGTGAACCGTGAATCCCTGCACAAGAACGAGGGTTGTATTCAGCAGGTGAAATCCGAACAGCGGTGCGACCGGGCCCGCCGGTGCCTGCAGCTCCACCTCACCCGGCGCTGCCTGAGCTTCAATCCGCAGGTCGGATTTATTGACCACAACCGTCTCCAGATAGACGCCGGGACACACTAGGATCTTGTCTCCGGGCCCGGCGGCGACGACGGCCGCTTGAATGCTGGTCGTTTCGGCCTGTGGACAGTCGGCGAAGTCGTTGTCCACCACGATTGTCCTGGCGAATGCCGGCGCGGCGGTGCTGAAGCAAACGAAAACAGATGACAGGATGGCAAAGCGACAGAGTTTCATTTAATCCTCCTCTTTGTAATTGGGGGCGAAAGGACGGGTAAGTGCGGTTCTCTCGCCTGGCCCTCCCCTCGCTTCATCGCGCTCCAGCCTGGCAGAGCGCGGCGGCAGCAGACTAAACTCCACCGCGCAGGAGATATCAAGACATAGGCATAGGGCTGCCCGTCAGCGCAGCGTTTGTTGCAGCTCCGACACGTCATCCTGCCAGGGGGCCTCTTCGCCTGGAGCGATGATCCGGGTCGGCGCGACGGGCGGCCCCGTGGTCGGCAGGCCCAGATGATCTAGGATCTCCCTCACCACCTTCTTTTGGTTAAACCGATCAGGCTCATTTCATCACCGACGTGCCCACGGGGTCTTCGGGCCCAAGGATCGCTGGCTGACAGCCGACCAGGTGCAGAAGCTGCTGCGCGAATCATGACGCATCGGAGGCAATGTGCACTGGTTGCTGCCCGCGCGCACGACAAGCCGGGCAAGCGCCCGCCCGGTGCCGAAGCGCTTCCCAGTGGCTAGCGTTCCCGAGGGGGGGCCGCTGCGATGCGTCTCGTGTGCGCGGGATTCGTTGTGCTGGTGGCGTGCGGAAGCGCGCAGCCACTCGCGGGTTCACCGGCGACGACGCAAACCCCTCCCGACGCGGGCAGCGTTCCTCCAGCGATCGACGGCGGCCAGCCTCCCGAGACGGATGGCGGCACCGACGCGGGACCGGTCGGCGCGCCCGATGCCGGGACACCGGATGCGGGACCGACCGGTGGCTCCCCGGACGCCGGCAACCCACCGCCGTCGTCCGACGCCGGCCCCCCGTCGGGATCCGGCGCGTGGATCCCGGTCGGTCCGGGCGGCGGCAGCATCCGCGACATCGCCGTGAAGCCGGACGACCCCGACGTGGCCCTCGTCGGCACGTTGAACGGCGTGTTCCGCACGACGAACGGCGGCCTGCGCTGGGAAGATACCGGCATCCGCGCGTATCTCGGTCTGCAGACCGTCGCCTTCTCCGCGGACGGCCGGCGCGCCTGGGCACTGGATTTCGACGGCGCCCTCTACTCCTCGGCCGACAGCGGCGCCAGCTGGACCGGTCCGAGCAAGGCGCTCGCCGCGCTCGCTCCCGGCGGATACGGCTTCCAGCTGATCGCAGATCCGTCGGAGCCGGCGACGGTGTACGCCGCCACCGGCGGAGGGATGTTCGTCTCGCGCGACGCCGGCAAGCACTGGGCGCCGTTCTGGATTCCGAAGCGGGACCTCGGCGGCTCGAGCGGCGTGTGCGCGCTCGCATTCGATCCGTCCTCCACCGCCCGGATGTTCTCGGGCCCCTGCGGCTACAACAACTACGGCGGTGTGTACCGATCGTCCGACTCGGGCACGACGTGGACGCAGTTGCACACCGACTGGGGCTCCGTCACGGCGCTCGCGCCGGATCCGGCGAAGCCGGGCACGTTCTATGCCTCGCTCGACTACGGCGGCCTCCCCGCCGTAGTCGTCACCCGCGACGCAGGTGACACGTGGACGAACGCGGCCTACACGAGCGTCCCGTTCAGCGCCCGGACGCTCTCCGTCGCGGGCGACGGCACGGTGTACGCCGGCCTCTTCTTCAAAGGCTTGCGCGCGTCGCACGACGGGGCCGTCACCTGGACCGACCGGGCGTCGGCGGGCATCCCGGCCGACAGCACCGTGGCGCTCGCGATGGACCCCAAGAGCCGCGCGCCATACCTCGCGGCGGTCGCGGGCGAGTACGGCGGAGGCGGCGTCTACCGCTTCGCCGCCGACGGATGGCGCCGCACGTCCCTCGGCATCCACGTCGAACAAGTCTGGGACCTGGCGAGCGACGGCGCGCGCCTCTATGCCGCTACCGACAGCGGACTCTTCGCCACGGACGACAGCGGCGCGAGTTGGTCGGCGCCCCTCCTCGCCGGACCGGCGAGCGCGGTGGCCCTCTCGCGCGACGGAACGCTGTACGCGAGCGACTGGTGGAAGCTCCACCGCTCGACCGACCGCGGCCGCACGTGGACGGATCTGCGTGAGTCGGATCCCGCATTCCACTACGTCGCGGACCCAGGCGAGGCGCGGCGGCTCTATGCATACGCGTATCGGCTCGAGCGATCGGATGACGGCGGATCGACGTGGACGACGCTGTTCCCGCCGTCGGGGACGTTCGCGCCCGGCGTCGGCGCGTTCGCTGTCCTTCGGGACGATCCGCAGACGATGTTCCTCTGGTCCAACGGCAACGCCCGCGCGGCGGACGGGACATGGATCGTCGTCGACAGCGGGCTCAAGCGCAGCCGCGACGCGGGGGCCACCTGGACGTCCGTCGGGGCCGATCTCTCCGCGCAAGGCGTGAGCTGCGCGGGACTGATCCTCGACCCCGCTGCCCGGCTCTTCCTCGCGCTCAACACCGGCCTGATCGACCACCCGCACGGCCACCTCTATCGATCCGACGACGCCGGGCTGACCTGGCGAGAGCTCCTCCCTTCCGATGGCGACGTGATCCAGGCGATCGCCCGGTCCGCGGACGGCGCGCTGTTCGCCGCCCTGCCGGGCGCCGTCTGGACGAGCACGGACGGCGGCGACTCCTGGCGCGCCATCGCAGACGGAAAGTCGACGCTCCACGCGTTGCTGCCCGATCCCACCAGGGGAGTGCTGTTCGGAGCGACGTGGGGCGACAGCATCGTCCGCGCGGCGCCCCGGCGCTGACTGCTGCGCCGCGTGCCAGGCCGTGCGGCGTATCGCCGTTCGGATGGCAATTCACGCAGCGCGGGTGCAGGAAGACCCGGCTGGCCTCGAGGAAGAGCGCGCGGGATCGTGTGCCATCGAGTCGTCCCAGCAAACGCGAAGCGCGCGGCTGTCGGTGGGTCCGACAGTGTGTCACCGGAACGAACAACCGGAAGGGGTCCAGCGCCTGGCGATGCTGATCGACCAGCCGACGACAACGCCGATTCAGGGAGTGAACGTGACGCTCACGATCACCTGCGTCATGGGCGTCAAGAAGGACCCCTGTGTGCCGGTAGCGAGGGGTGCAATCGCTTTGACGATCACGCGCGCCGGGCCAACGAAGCTGATCGGAGGCGTCGTCACGGAGGTCTGGTTCGTGATCGTGTGATAGAGCCACTCCCCGTTTGCGTCGCCGAGGAAGTAGATGTCGTAGTACGCGGTCCCGGCTGCTGCCGACCACGAGATCGGCACGGTCGATCCCGAACGGAACGACTGGCTCGGTGCTGGCGACGATACGGTGACTGGTTCCGGCACGGTCACCGACATTGTCTCCGACGCGCCGCCGGGAACGGTGAACGACAGCGAATGGGTTCCCGTCAGCTGGGCCGCCCGAAAATAATAGAGCTGCCCGACGCCGTCGTAGGTGAATGGTGCGCCATCGAAAGTGATGGACGCGTTCGCCACGTTGCCGTCCGCATCGTTCACGAAGAGCTGCGTGGTCGTCCCGGTGGGCATGCTGAAGAGCGCGCCCTGCGCCTGCCACGTGCCGCCGTAAGGGTCAATTCCGCAGGAGCGCTTGAACCAGTTGATGTCCTGGAACGCCTCCTGACAGGCATAGATGTTCAAGGCGGGACTGTTCGTGATGGGGATGGTGATGGCCGTCGCCAGCGGCACGCGTTCGATGCCGAAGTTGTAACGGATTTGCATCAGGTTGTAGCCCTGCTGAAGCGGTTCCGCCGAGTAGTAGTCGTTGGCGGCCGGCTTTCCGTCGAGATACACGACGAAGTAGCTGTGCTCAGGCGGAGGCCGGGACGGATCGGGAACCGAGAGTCCCGCGATGACGTCTGCGTTCGCTCTTCCGGCTGAATTCGCATCGAAGGCGCCATTCTTGTTGACGTCGCGGAACGCGATCAGCACGCCGTACGCGAGGTGGCCAGTGCCCCCGGTCTTGGAGAGATCGAAGAGCGCTTCGGGCGGCGGCGTCCCGGTCAGGGTAAAATTGAAGTCGACGGGAAAGCTGCCGCTGTACTCGATGTTTGCCTGGGTGATCACCGCTCCCACGGGCGATCCAGGAGCGGTGCCTGCGAAGGTCGGGTACCAGCCCATGGCCAGACGCAACGGGTCTGACTGCTTCGAGGAGGTGGCGCCGGACAGCTGGCCCTTCAGCGTGACCCCTCCTGCCGGGGTCGAACCGCCGCCGCAACCCGCGGTAAGGACGCAAACGCAAATTGCGACAACCGATATGCGAAGCATTCGACAATCCTCCCATGCCGGTTTCAGCCGGATCCCTTGCCGCCACGCTAGTCCGTGCGCTTTGAGTCGCAATGGACCGCGAGCGGCCACTGTTGGCAGGGCGGCAGCTCACGCCAGCACGGAACGTCGGCCAGTTGTCAGATCGACATGCTCCGCACCCGGAATGGCCGGGTGCGGAGCATCGGCGCGCAGTGCGCGTCGTCAGTCGTCGTGCCGCTGGCAGTCGTCGACCATCTCGTGCATGTCGTGCCACCACGGCTGCGCGCCCGGATGCGCTAGCGGAGCCTCGACGCGGTCCTGCGGAGCTGCTCGAGCGGCGGGCGCCGCCGGCGCGGGCGTGATGAACGGCGCCATCAGCTCGCCGACGGTGTAGTAGCGACCGCCCTTCATCACCGCGGCGACTCTCTAGAGGCACCGTTCGACGTAACCCACTGGCTCGCGCAGCCCCACTCGGAACTCCGTCACGACCTTCCCATCCGTCTCGAACAGCAGCGCGAACTGCTGGTCCGGGCTCACCAGTACGAGGTAGTGCCCGTTCTCGTCGTACTTGTGCGGCAGCGTCCTTATTCCGGGGTACGAGCGACGCAGTTCCCCCTCGGGCGTGCCGACGCGCGCACCTCTCGCGGTCTGGTACCGGGAATCAGTCACGTCGATGCGGACGATTCTGCCGCTCTCGACCATCAAGGCTATCCCCGGAAGCTGACCAGCGTTGCCGGCGTAGTGGCAGCCCGCTGGGTCATCGTCGGGTCCGACGTCCTCGGTGAGCTGGAACTTCAACGCCTTCTCGGCTTGCCGGACCGTCATGCCGACCTTGAGGGCGCCAAAGCCGGTGAATGAGAACGCGAACGGCGACCGTGCAGTGCTGGCGGCCACGGCGGAGGTCCAGAGTATCTCCATGACCAGTAGAACGGCGGCGTGTCTCCGAGGCCACATGCCGCTATCTTATAACCGCTGTTCCGTCCGCTTGTGCCCGCCCCCCTCGTGCGCCGGCAGCGTAGCAGACCCCCACGCGGCGGTGCTACGCACCAGCTGCGCAGGAAGAAGAATGATAAGACCAGTGAAGAATTTGTCGACCAAGAAAGGAAGACGGCTCAATGATGAGCAACGAACCGCTCGTGCGAGTGATGTTTAACCTTGACCCATCTTGGCACGGGTATGCTACCGAACGCCTTTGGGCGGAGCGGGTAAGACCGTCGGCTGCGCGATTCTCCCTTTTACGCTCGCGATATCAGCGTTGAGGATGTGGTGTTTGCCTCTCCAGATGCAAATGGTGAGCTGATATTCAAAGGTGCATCAATTCGCGGCGGACACTCCACGTACCGCATAATACTTGCAACTCCCGCGGCGCTCTTTGCGTGGAGGCTCTGTTACAGCTACCTGTCCGTGGCCGTTAATCCTCCCCCGAAAGTGGGCTCCCCGGAGTGGCACAAGCAAGAGGAAGAGAGATGTTGCAGGATGAGATCAGGCGATACCACGAGCATCGAGAAGCGGAAGCTGATTCTGGGGAATGACGGTCGAGGAGTATGAATGGGCTACGTGGAAGCGTACGTAGCTTGCACCGCCAACCGCTCATCGAGTAGTGGGGCTATATGGCCAAACGTTCCTCGCACCCCTTCGACGCCTTGGTTGAACGCTTCGCGCAAATGTTCGCCGAGCGAGTCTCGGCCGCGCTGCCTGCTGCGACGCGCAGCCGCAACGGAGCTGCAAAGCTCCGCGGACTCAAGCGCGACATGAGCTGCCGCTACCCAGGCTGCAAGAACCGCTCGAAGGGTCCGCGGTTTCGCTTCCTCTGCGAGGAGCATCTGAAGCTGCCGAAGAAAAAGCAGGATGATGTGCTGGCAAAGGCCGCGGAGAAAAGCGGCTAGTTCAGATGCTGAGTGCATTGACAACAAAAGAGGGAAGGAGCGATACCGAGTACGCAGGAGCTGTCATGGACCTGCACTCACTACGCGTATTCGCAGAGCGCCTCGCGGGTCGGATGCATTGAGGGAGCAATGTGCGGCTACTTCGGCTCGCAAGCTTCCGACCGTCGTCTCGGGGTATACACCGCTCACTTGACTCTCCGTGCTGCGAGGTCTCCTCTCGTGCTCGGGCAGTGTTGACGCGTGATTAGGAAGTGTCGCGCCAGCGCGATCCGGCGCCCCGGCTGCCTGTTCGGCGGTCCGGACGCGCGAGATGATCAGTTGTCGGCACCTGTCGAGGAAACCTGATCATGTCCGCCCTCGGCAAAGCTCCGATCGCCGTTCTCCCAGACGACTGCGTGATCGGGGAGAGCGGCATGGAGCTTGAAAGGGGGTCCGTCAAAGGGCGGCCTGTGAGCCGCTGCTTCAGGAGGTCCTCCCATGCGCCGGCCGAGCTCTTCATGGACGGCGAAGCATTTCGGCCCGACGGGAAGTCCGCCGCCACGGTCCTCCCGGCGGCGTTCGGCCTGGCCGGCGTGAACCCGCACACCTACACCGGCTGGGGAAGAATCCCTTATTGGAACGCGTTCGTCGCCATCCTCGAGATGCGCGGCAAGCACAAATCCTGAATTTGCGAACGACATCAGAACGAGCAGGCCTCGCCGCCAGCCTGGCCCTGGGCGCCCTGTCGGCGCACGCCGCGCCCACGCCCTTCCCGGCCGACTTCCGCAGCTCGCAGGTGGTGAACGCCGACGCAACGATCAACGTCCGCGTCGGCGGCCACGGGCCCGCGGTCGTGCTGATCCACGGCTTCGGCAACACCGGCGACATGTGGTCGCCGATGGCCGCCGAGCTCGCGAAGGACCACACCGTCGTCGTG